>Ga0335079_10005212_pt1 | contig 14899 bp, 12 predicted proteins | sample Lox_Sample_33_FD_206719 | JGI IMG/M metagenome (GOLD analysis project Ga0335079, IMG submission 206719) | Soil microbial communities from Loxahatchee National Wildlife Refuge, Florida, United States - Lox_Sample_3.3 | ecosystem: Environmental > Terrestrial > Soil > Wetlands | place: USA...
GTAAGCCGGATATCGCTGTCTGATTGGCCTAACAGCGTCAGCGTAACTCCAGGAATCGCGGTGGTCACGGTGTTGATGCTGCTGCTGACCGGCACGCCGTCGACCGTGAGCGTCGCATTCTTGCCGGTGACCGCCTTGGAAAAAACCAGGCCGGTGGTATTGCCGCTGATGGTCAAATCGCCGGGATCGCCGGAGGCATTGCTGACCAGGGCTAGCCGGGCCCCCTTGGCATCGGTGATCACGCTGGCGGAAACTCCCAGGTTCTGCTGGTTAATGTAAGTCGCCAGCTTGTCGAGCGTGTTGTTGGTTCCATCCACGGTAATCGGCACTGCGGTTCCATTGCCTACCTGGAGATTGAAGCTGCCGGTTGAGAAGGTCGTACCGCTGTCCGCTAATTCACCGGTGTAGTAAGACGACGTGGTGGCTAGATTGCCGATGTTGATGAGGTGGGTGCCGGGCGTGGCTGAGGACTGCGCGCTGGCCGCCAGGACGTCGGGCAGCGACGAAGTCGCGGTCATGGCGGTGAGGCTCCCGAAGACGTCCTTCAGGTCGTTTACCTGGGTTTGCAGGTCGCTCATATTGGCGCCGATGGCGCTCAAGGCCAGGCCTTGTTGGCCCAAGGTGGCTTCCTGCGCCTGCCACAAGCGTTCGTTTGCCCGGTCCCCGTCCAGAATCTGATTTACGACCGAAGTGACATCAATGCCGGTTCCTGACGAGGCGTTGCTGGTGTTGAGATTGATGCTGACAGACATATTTTCTCCCGCACTACATCCTTGGTTATGAGCGGATGTCTATTTTTTGATGAGCGATGTTTTCCTCATTCAACATTTCGTCGATACCCCGCATTACTTCCAAGACTTCCTCGGGTGGAACTTGCTGGATGAGATCGCCCGTGTCCTTATCGACGAAGCGATAGACGATGACCTGATTTTCCACAAAAGAAACGCTGACGCTAAGTTCGCGTGATTTTGCGTCGGCAGCTGGCTCGGCGTTCGACGTGGGGGGCGGAGAGGCCGGCACGTCCTTGGTTTCGGCAGAATGGTGGGAAGAGTCGCTGATGGCAGTCTCAGCGGCGGTTGCGGCTGCTTGAAGAGCGTCGATGCGCATACGACCTCGCTCTTAAAACAAATCCAAGGAGAGGAGAGCGGTTTGTCTCACCTCTCCTTGAGGCCTCTTACCGGAGCAGCGCGAGCACGCTCTGCTGCATCTGGTTGGCTTGCGCCAGTGAGGAAATGCCGGTCTGGTTCAGGATCGAGTACTTGGTCATGTTGGCCACTTCCTGAGCAATGTCAGCCGCGCGAATTCCGTCTTCGGCGGAAGACAGGTTCTGCGACTGGTTTTGAATGACGTTGACGGCGCTCTGCAGCCGGTTAATGGCCGCACCAATCTGGCCGCGGGTGCCGGCCACCGACTGGATGGCGCTGTTGATGGCGGTTAACGCTGCCTGGGCGGCCGCAGCCGTCGTCAAGCCAGCCGAACCGGAACCACCCGTGAACGTCGCTCCATTGCTGAAACCAAAGTTGGCCGCGGTTTCGGTGGAAACGATGGCGTTCCCACCCGTGCCTGCCACTTTGGCGGTGAATGTAACCGTAGAAGCGCCCGCTACCGCGGTCGCATCCGCATTGGCTACCGTGCCGGTGCCATAGGCCACACCGGCGCCCGCGGCACCGTTCACTGCAGCCGCGAGGTTGGCCAGGGTTTCGGCCACGTTCGCGCCAATCGTAACTTCATTGGCCGCAGCGGCCGCCGCTTTGAAGGTGTACGTTTGCGTGCCAATGGTGACGGTGTCGTTCGCGGCGGCGTTGCCGATCGCGCTCAGCACGTTGCTGGCGTTGGCGCCCAGCCCGATGCCGAGAGAAGACAGCAAACCGGTAGTCACGGAGATGGTGCTGGCACCTCCGCTGGTGGAGTCGCTGAGGTAGACGTTGGTCGGGGATGCGGTGAACACCGCCGTTCCGTTGAAGGTAGTGTTGGACCCGATTCGGTCGATTTCCGACTTGATCGCGGTGAATTCGGCATCCAGGGCGGTACGCTGCGAGTCAGACACCGTGCCGGTGGCTGATTCAGTAGCCAGGGTGACGGCGCGGTTCAGCAGGGTGGTGACCTGGGCGAGAGAGCCGTCGGCCACTTGCAAGCTGCCCACACCATCGTTTGCGTTTCGAGCCGACTGGGTGAGAGCTGTGATGTTGGCTCTTAACCCGTCCGCGATCGCCAGTCCAGCAGCATCATCCGCACCGCTGTTGATGCGTGATCCGGAGGATAGGCGGAACAGTGTCCTCTGCAGATTCGATCCCGTGATCGCCAGTTGGTTCTGTGCGGCCAGGGACGGAATGTTATTCAGAATACTGAGTGCCATTGGAATTGCTCCTTGGTTTAGTTGGTTCCGTCTTCCCTAGAACCGCCTCCCCAGTTTTCTCTGCGGAGGTCCTGTTCCGTTTACTCACTTCACGGAACCGCTTGCTTTCAATTCGCACATCGGCAAGCCAGCCGCGGGCTTTAGAGGGCAAGCCGCCAAAGGGCGTGAACCTCGGTAATCCGACCTTGGGTGACCCCGTCTGAAGCCGCATTTTGGCTGGCCGATATCTCTGTTCAGGGGCACCTTGCGCCTTGGCGGCGCCGCCACCCTGGCAATGAGGCGAAAGGATGATTCAACTTACTCGTTTGAACAACCATCCCCTGGCCGTCAACTCCGACTTGATCAAGTTTGTGGAGCAGGCGCCCGACACGGTCATCACCCTAATCACCGGCGAGAAACTTCTGGTGCGGGAGACGCCCCCTGAGGTGCTGGGCCGCATTGTTGACTTTCGCCGTTCGGTCCTGCGCGGATTGGTTCCGGCCTGGGACGGCGGGGCCGTGATGTCCCTTGCCGGGTGCGAGCCGGCCACTGAAGAAAAGACCTGAGGCCGATTGCCGTGGATAAAGCCACACTGGGGGGCATCTTCTTGGGTGTGGGCGGGATTCTGGCAGGCTTGTTGCTCGAGGGCGGCAACCTCAGCCAGATTCTCCAGCCGACCGCTGCCATGATCGTCTTTGGCGGCACGCTGGGGGCTGTCCTGATTTCTTTTCCTCTCGCCGTGGTAATGGCTGCGTTCCGCCGGCTGGCGCAGGTGCTGTTTGAGCCCAAGCATGACCCCATGGAAGTCATCCGCGCGCTGGTGAAATACGCCAACCAGGCGCGGCGCGAGGGCATCGTCTCACTCGACAAGGAGCTGAATAGGATTGCCGACCCCTTCCTGCAAAAATCCCTGATGCTGGCCGTCGACGGCACCGAACCGCAGGAACTGCGCAGCATGATGGAGCTGGAGTTGGACAACCAGATCGAACATGAAGAGAAAATTCCTCAGGTTTTTGAGGCGGCAGGCGGTTTTTCTCCCACCATTGGCATCATCGGCGCGGTGCTCGGGCTGATCCAGGTGATGCAGCACCTGGACAAGATCGATGAAGTGGGCAAAGGCATCGCGGTCGCCTTCGTGGCGACCATTTACGGGGTCGGAGTGGCCAATCTGTTCCTGCTGCCCTCGGCGGGAAAGTTGAAGATCCGTATTCGTGAGGAGCAGGTCATCCACGAAATGACGCTGGAGGGCGTGGTCTCGATACTCGAAGGCATGAATCCGCGCATGCTGGAAACCAAGCTGCTGGGGTTCCTGGCGCAAGCCAGAAAGCAACCCGCGGCCGCGAAGAGTATGGCAGCCGGCGCATGAGGAGACGCAGGCAAAGATCGGCCCCACACTCCAATCACGAACGCTGGCTGGTTTCCTACGCCGATTTCATCACCCTGCTGTTCGCTTTCTTTGTGGTCATGTATTCCACCTCGCAGGTCGATCAGCGCAAGGTGGGCAAGCTGGCTCTGGCCATCCAGGTGGCGTTTCAGGACTTGGGTGTTTTTCCCGCCTCCACCACGCAGGTGCCCGTCGATAACCACGAGCCCATGCCTTTCAACAGCGTGCAGGCGATCGAAAATGCGCAGCGGCGGGCGGCCCTCGGACGGCTGGTGCCGGCCTCCAGCGGGAGGCCGGCGGGAGACGAAGAGAACGGCGACCTCACCGGATTACGCAGAGAACTGGAACGCACGCTGGCGCCGCAGATCGCGCGCCAGGAAATCGCCCTGCGCACCGTGCCCGACGGACTGGTGATCAGTCTTCAGGAACTGGGTTTCTTCGACAGCGGCTCGGCCAACATCAAGTCCAGTTCGCAAGTGGCCTTCGGCCGCATGGCGGCGCTGCTGGCTGGACGGAAATACCGGATTCGCATCGAAGGGCATACCGACAACATCCCCATCCACAATTCGCAGTTTGCCGATAACTGGGCGCTGTCGACGGCACGCTCCGCGGAAATCGTGCGCCTGCTCATCGTGAAGTACGACTTTGACCCGGCCAGACTGTCCGCGGCCGGCTATGCGGAATTTCATCCGATCGCCGCCAACGACAGCAACGCCGGCCGCGCCCTGAACCGGCGGGTTGACCTGGTGGTGCTGGGCGTCACGGGCCTCCCCAAGATTGCGAGCCCGGCGGCGCGGGATGCCGCCCCCGGCAAAGCCGACCCCCGGATTCCTCTGCCTCCGCCGGTCACGCCATGAGGCAATGTCGCGGGTCGCGCCCATTCGTACCGGGTCAATATCGGCTCACACTACGCCCAGGTCGCTGGCGCAATTATTCAAGCCATCCTGGGCCGGAGCGGAGAACGCAGAAGCTTCCGCGAACTAAAGTCCCATGACAGCTTGCCGATGCACCCTCTGGGCACAGGTTTTACATTTTCCGGCTTTTCCTGAGCGCTGCGGACCTGAGAGCGCGAGCCTTGGAAAACCGAAATCAATCTGCTGCGCTCGACGCGCATTCACAACGGAGGTTGGTCATGCTGAGCAAGCTGAGTTTGAAGGCCAAGCTGGGAGTCGGGTTCGGCAGTCTGCTGCTGATTCTCGTCACGCTGGGCATCGTAACTTACAGTTCGATCAACGAGCTTGATGCCGAGTCGGACCGGTTCAGTGGCGCTGTGGAAAAGAAATCGCTCGCCATTAAGGTAGAGGGAGCAATTGAGAAGCAGGCGGTTGGGATTCGTGGCTTTCTCTTGCGCGACCAGGAAGACTTGCTTAAACATGATGAGGAGGGCAAACAGGAATACAAAGATGCCCTTGACCAGCTCACTAAGCTGGTGGTTACCGACGAAGGCAAGAAACTGCTGGCTGACATTACCCGCACCCAGCAAGCCTGGCGAGCCCAGGCAGATCACGAAATTCAATTGCGCCGCGCCGGCAAGACCAGCGACGCGGTAGATCTGGTATTCAGCCCGCAGACCAGTGCCGCCCGTGGCGAGTTGCGTAAAGCAATCGCCGACTTGATTGCCTATCAGGAGAAGCGGAGGGATGCCGCCGGCGCCGAGCAAGACGCGACCCAGGCACACACCCGCTGGCTGACGGTAGGTCTGAGCCTGGGCGGCATCCTGATCGGATCCATAGTGGCCATCCTGACGGTGCGCTCCATTAGCCGCGGCATCACCCGTATGCTGGTCATGATCGAACAGATTACCGCCAATGACCTGGGGATTTCCGACGTGGAGGTAGCCAGCGGGGATGAGATCGGCAGAGCCACGGCCGCTCTGAACCTTATGAAAAACAATCTGCGTGACCTGATTCAGTCGATCGCCGGAACCGCAGAACATGTGGCCAGCGCCAGCGAAGAAATCTCTTCCTCCGCCACCCAGCAAGCGCAAAGTTCTGAGACCCAGAAGGACCAGACGACACAAGTGGCGACTGCCATGCAGGAAATGTCGTCCACGGTGCTGCAGGTTTCTGACAATTCCAATAAGGCGGCCGAATCCGCCCGGCGGGCCGCCGAAACTGCGCGCCACGGAGGATCCATCGTCGATGACACCCTGACCAAGATGCGCGGCATCGCCGCCTCGGTAGGGGCGACCGCCAAGAAGATGGAGGAACTGGGCAAGAGTTCGGATCAGATCGGCCGCATCATTGGCGTGATTGATGACATCGCCGATCAAACCAACCTGCTGGCCCTCAACGCCGCCATCGAGGCGGCCCGCGCTGGAGAACAAGGCCGCGGATTCGCGGTGGTCGCCGATGAAGTGCGCAAGCTGGCCGAGCGCACTACCACCGCCACCAAGGAAATCGCCCAGATGATCAAGAACATTCAGGACGAGACCAAGACCGCGGTATTTGCCATGGAGGAGGGCAACCGGCAAGTTGAGGACGGCGTGAAAACCACTACCTCCGCCGGTGACTCGCTCAAAGAGATCATTCATATGGCGGAAGAGGTCGGCGAGATGATCACCCACATCGCCACCGCGGCTACCGAGCAGTCCAGTGCCGCCGAGCAGGTGAACACCAACATGGATCAGATTGCCAGGCTGGTGAAGGAATCGGCGGTAGGAGCCCAGCAATCCGCCAAAGCCTGCCAGGACCTTTCGGGCCTTGCGCTGGATCTGCAGAAGATGGTGGGCAACTTCAAGCTGGGAGAAAACGGCAACAGCTATCGCCCAGGGCGGCGCAGCGCGGCTCGGCCCAATGGCCACAGCAGGGCGCTGGATTCCGGAGCCGGCACGCGCGAAGCCACCAAGGCCTTCGCGGCGTCGGCTCGCTGAAACCCCGGGCTTCGGTTAACGAACATCGAGGAGAGAGACATGGAATCGGAGATCAAGAACAGCGGAACTTCTGCTCCTAAGGCTGCCACCCAGAATGCGGGCCAGCCCCACGATGAACTGCTGCAACTCGTCAGCTTTCACATCGGGGGAGAAGAGTTTGGCCTGAATATTCTGCGGGTGCAAGAAATCATCCGCGTGCAGCAGCTGACCCGCGTGCCCAATTCCCCCGACTTCGTGGATGGAGTGATCAATCTCCGGGGCAAAGTCATTCCGGTAATCGCCTTGCGCAAACGCTTCGGCTTGGAAGACCTGCCGCACGACAAGCAAACCCGCATCGTTGTGGTCGAGGTCCATGGCACGGTGCTGGGCTTCATCGTGGACTCGGTGTCGGAAGTGTTGCGCATTCCAGCGGACACCGTCGAGCCGCCACCCCGCCTGGGAAAAGTCGAGCGGGAGTATGTGTCCGGCGTGGGCAAACTGGACAACCGGCTGCTGATCCTGCTGGATGTGGATCGGTTGATGGGCGATTCGGCCGACCTGGTCTGCGCGCAGGCAGCCAGCTGATCGAGCTTGCTTTCGGCGAGGAATGAGGATCGCGGTGAGCGACAACTTTCTTCAAGATGAAGCGTTGTTAAAGGAGTTTCTGTTGGAGTCTGAGGAACTTCTCCAGCGCATGGATCAGGACATGGTGACGCTGGAATCTACCCCGGCCGACGCCGACCTGCTCAACCGCATCTTCCGCGCGCTGCACACCATCAAAGGCACCTCCGGCTTCCTTGGCTTCGAGCCAGTGGTGCGCTTAAGCCACCGCGCGGAAGATGTGCTCAATCTGTTGCGCCGGGGAGAGATTCAGCTTTCGGGCCCCATGATCGATGCCCTGTTGCGGACTCGCGATCAACTGGGAAAAATGCTGGGAGATATACGCCAGGGGGGGCTGAAGGAATACGACCTCGATGGGCTGCTTCGCGAGCTGGAAAGCGTGCAAAAGCCCTCCGACGTTCCGCTTCGTGTGGGCGAGATTTTGGTGGCGGAAGGAACCGTCGATCCTGCCAGCTTGCAGAAAACCTTGCAGGAGCAGGCCCAGGCATCCGAGCCGGTAAAGATCGGCGAACTGCTGGTCGAAAAAGGCCTCGCCTCACCTGCCGAGGTCGGCAATGCGCTGATCCAGCAAAAACAATCCACCGAAACCGCCGCCGCCGCAGCCGCGGCTCAGACCATGCGGGTGGATGTGCGCAAGCTGGATGAACTCATCAACCTGGTAGGGGAGTTGGTGCTGGAGCGAAACCGCCTGACCCAGCTCAGCCGGGACGTGGCGGCGGCTCGTATTTCGGGGGAAGCGCTGGATTCGGCACTCAGCCAGTCGACTGCGCGCCTGAGCTTTATCACCGAAGAATTACAGGTGGCCGGACTGAACACCCGCATGGTTCCCATCGACACTGTGTTCCGCAAGTTTCCGCGCCTGGTCCGCGACGTGGCGCGCAGCCTGCAGAAAGAGGTTGAACTGGTGGTTCACGGCGAGGAAACCGAAATCGACAAAACCATGGTCGAGCTCATCGGCGATCCGCTGGTTCATCTGGTTCGGAATTCTCTGGATCATGGCCTGGAACTGCCCGCGATTCGCGAGCAGGCCGGGAAGCCGCGCCAGGGCGCAATTCGACTCGAGGCATCGCAGGAAGGCGACCAGATCGTGATCAGCGTGGGCGATGATGGCGCCGGAATCGATCCCGAGCGCATCGTCCGGAAAGCGGTTGAGAAGGGGCTCGTCAGCGCGGAAAAAGCCCGGGGGCTTAATCGCCGGGAGATTTTCGACTTCATCTTTCTGCCCGGATTCAGCACCGCCGAAAAGGTCAACGACATCTCAGGCCGCGGCGTGGGCATGGATGTGGTCCGCTCCAACCTGAAAAAAATGAATGGCACGGTGGAACTCGACAGCCAGCTCGGTTTCGGCACAACCGTGCTTCTGCGCTTGCCGCTTACTCTGGCCATTCTTCCCGTGCTCTTGGTCCGGGTGGCGGACGAAGTTTATGGACTACCCCTGCGCTCGGTGCTGGAGACAGCGTGCATCCGCTCCAACGAGGTACACCACATCGAAGGCAGAGAGGTGCTGCGGTTGCGCGACGAGACGTTACCGGTGTTGCGGCTGGCCGAGATATTTCATACCCGGTCCGCAGCGGGGAGTGAGGCGGAAAAGAAGGTCGTCATCATGGGGGTCGGCGAAAAACGGGTTGCCCTGCTGGTCGATCACCTGGTGGCTCAGGAGTCGACAGTCATAAAGCCCCTGGGCCGCTACCTGCAGCACTGCTCCGGCATGGCCGGGGCCACCATCAGCGGCGATGGGCGCGTCAGGCTGGTGCTGGACCCGACATCTTTGCTCAGTTCGGCCCATCCCCCGGCGAATCCCACGGCACAGGAGATAGCGTGACCACACCCGCAACCACCGTTTCCTCATTATCTCCGGCACGGCTGGATGGACCGCCTAATCCCCATCTCACCAAGATCCGCGATCTCATCTACCAGGTCGCCGGCATCTTTCAGCCCGACAACAAATTGCGCCTGCTCGAGGACCGCTGCTCGAAGCGGATGGACAGCCTGGGCGTGAAGTCGCTGCAGGAGTATTTCGAGTGTCTGACCGTCAAACCTAACCGGCAGGCGGAACTGGTGGCGCTGCTCAACGAAATCACTATTGGCGAGACCTGCTTCTTCCGCAATCAGCCGCAGCTCGACGCCTTACGTAACATCGTTCTGCCGCACATTATCGAAGCCCGGGCAAAATTGCCCCTGCGCCATCTCAAGATCTGGAGTGCCGGCTGCTCCACCGGGGAAGAGCCCTACACCCTTAGCATGATGCTGCTGGAGGAAACAGCCGGACGATTGAGGGACTGGAGCTTCGAGATTCTCGCCACCGATCTGAACGAGCGCTCCCTGGCACATGCCAAGCAGGGCATTTACGGAACTTATAGCACGCGCAACCTTACTCCCTATTACAAGCAGAAATACTTTCTGGGCAAGGACGATGCCCTGCAGGTCTCTCCGGAGGTCAAGGCGAAAGTCAATATGAGCCGCCTCAATCTCTTCGATAACGCACGGATGGCCTTCATGAAGGGGCTGGATGTGATTTTCTGCTGCAATGTGCTGATCTACTTTGACGGCGTCTCCAAACGCCAGGTGATTCAACACTTCTATAACGATCTGCTGCCCCATGGCTATCTGTTTCTGGGACACTCCGAATCGCTGTACGGGATCAGCGAAGACTTTCGCTTAGTTCACCTGCCTTCGGCGACCGCGTACGTGAAATCGGATAGACGGGTGAAACCTTAGGTGACTTATGGCAGCTGACGCCAAACAAGTGCTCCTCGAACGCCTGGCGGGAATGGATAAGATGCCAAGCGTGCCCGTCGTTCTTACACCCCTGCTGCGCTACCTGGAAAAGCCGCTGGAACAGCTTGAGATTCAGAAGGTCGTCGATCTGATCTCCCAGGATAAATCCCTGGTGGCTCAGTGTATCCACATGGCGAACTCGCCGCTGTTCGGGCGGTACCAGACGGTGGATAGCGTGCGCGGCGCGGTGGTCGCCCTCGGCATGCAGCGCATGCGCGACATTGCCACTTCCTGCTGCGTCCTGACCTTGCTGCCCAGCAGCCACGCCGGCATCGATCCGCTGGTGTTCTGGGAGCACTCCTTCGGCTGCGCCCTGGTCTGCCGCCAGTTCGCCAACAAGATTGGTTTCAAAGATCCAGGGAAAGCCTATCTGGCCGGCCTGCTGCACGACATCGGGATCGTGGTCAACCTGTGGATCCTGCCCACCGAGTTCCGCTCCGCCATGGAACTGGCACGCCGGGAAGGCATTCCGCTGCACGAAGCCGAGGCCGCCACGCTAGGCATCACCCATTGTGAGAGTGGCCGGATTCTGGCCGAACGCTGGAATTTCATGCCTGACGTCGTCGAAGTGGTCAGCTGGCACCACGACGTGCCGCGGGCGACCGCCTACTGCGACCTGGTCGCGCTGATTTCTATCAGCGATTTGCTCTGCCGCATGAGCGGGCTGGGCCACGGTCACACCGAGAAGCGCGAGGTCAACTTACTGGAGGCCCCGGGGTTTGAGCTTCTCCTCCAGTCCTGTTCTTCGCTCAAGGATTTCGACTGGGCCCGGTTCACCTTTGAACTCGAAGCTTACATGGATGAGGTCCACCGTCTGGTGAACCTGCTCTATCGCGCACCATGAAAGACGGATCGGACAATGCGGGCATTATCCGGGTTCTGGTCGCCGATGACAGCGCCTTCATGCGAACCGCACTTACCCGCATGGTCGAGTCCGATCCGTGCCTGAAGGTTGTGGACACCGCTCAGAATGGCATAGAAGCGTTGGAGAAGGCCGCGAAGCTCCAGCCTGACGTCGTAACCCTGGACATTGAAATGCCGCGATTGAACGGGCTGGAGACTCTGAAACGGATCATGCAGGAGACCCCGCGCCCGGTGATCATGATCAGTTCGCTCACCCAGGAAGGCGCCGAAATCACCTTCGAGGCGCTCGACAACGGCGCCTTCGACTACTTGCCCAAGACCCAGTCCTATGCATCCCTGGACATTGTGAAAATTCGCGATGATCTGGTGGCGAAAATCAAGTCGGCGGCGGAGACCCGTTGGCCGCGCACTCGACGGGTTACGCGCCCTGTATTACCTCCGTCCCCGGCCCCGCGCGAATCCTGCCAACTGCAGCCCGCCCTTATATGCATTGGCACTTCGACGGGCGGTCCTAAAGCCCTGCAGCAGATCCTTCCCCGGCTTCCTGCAGACCTCTCGGTTGGCATCGTCATCGTGCAGCACATGCCGGCGGGGTTCACCGCTCCGTTCGCCCGGCGCCTCGACAATCTGTGCGCAATCAAGGTTCGCGAAGCGGCGGCTGAGGACAATATCGTGCCCGGCACGGTCTACATCGCTCCCGCCGGGTGGCAGATGACCGTCTTTCGCCGCAGTGTGTCGCAGCCCGCCATCCGCATCTCCAACACTCCCGAGAACCTCCTGCACATTCCCTCGGTGGACGTGATGATGCTTTCGGCCGCGGAGGCATTTCAGGGTTCGACCATGGGGGTCATCATGACCGGCATGGGCGCCGATGGCGCGCAAGGCATGCAAGCCATCGCTCGTGCCGGCGGCCTGACCGTAGGACAGGATGAGGCGACTTGCGCGGTCTATGGCATGCCGCGGGCCTGCGCCGAAATGGGAATCCTGCGCCGCGTTGTGCCCCTCGAGCAGATCCCTCAGCAGATCATCCAGGCTACAAACTACCGGCGGCGCAGCTGACATCTTCGGCCCTGTCCCCATCCTGGCACAATACTTCCCGAATCTTGCTGATCAGCATCCCAGCCGAAAATGGCTTAGGAAGGTAATACATGCCAGGCGGCACCTCCCCAGCTGGAACATCGGGATAACCCGACATGAGCATAGTCTTCATAGTTGGACAGAGCGCTTTGAGTTCTGCGGCGAGTTCGGTGCCGCGCTTCCCCGGCATAATCACATCGGTCAGCAGCAGGCCTATCCGCTCTGCATGGGTGTGAAATGCCGCCACCGCCTCGTCGGCATTTCTCGCCCGCAGGACGACATAGCCGGCACCCCGCAGAACCTGGCTGGTCACTTCGCGCACAAAGTCCTCGTCTTCTACCAGGAGAATGGTTGCCATGCCAAACAATGGGACTGGCCGGTTCATGTTTCACCTCCTTAGCTCGTGCCCACCGTTGCATTTTGTTCACCATTTCTTCGCCCTCGGCCCGACTCGATACAACCGCTGCTATAGCTGGTAGTTGCGGACGCTGCACGGGGACGGTGGCGACGAATCTCGAACCAGACTCGTGATTTTGGGAAAGATGAGAGATGAGTCGTTCCGAACCGGGACGATGGGAAGGCAGTTAGTTATTGATTGCGGCTGAGCACCGTTCGGTAAGGATCCAGGAGAATCTTTCGTGTGCCCGCCGGCGCGGTGAACTGGAAGGGAGTCTCCGGCCCGTCGGCAAACACCCGGCCCAGATAAGTCGTCTTTGCCCCGCCTGCTGCATAGACTGGAATCGACGTCACCAGATCATCGGGAGCATCTTTCTGCAGGATGACGCCGCTCACCGCTGTGCTCGCGCCCTTGCTGACGTACCTGACATTCTGCAGCCCGAAGCGCGGAATCGCGGTGCCGTTCACCCATCCCTGGTAAAACCAATCGAGAGACTTTTTTCCTTCGTACCAGAGGGAAGGCGGCAGGTATTCTTCGAACGAGCGCAGCATGTCTTCCGTGCTGATGGCTTTGCCTGCGTAGCCCTCGCGCATGGCGCGCAGGGCCCGCATGAATGGTTCGTCAGCCGGATCGGAGTTTCGGGCCGTGGACTGTCGAGGCTTCTGCTCCCCGTCGCGCAACATATAACGCAGCATGTGGAAGAGCCAGGTGCCACGGCCATAGCTGATGGCCTCGTATCCCTCCGGCAAGAGGGAACAGGAGAGGCGGCTTCCCATGGTGACCGGGCCTGCATCCATCAAGGCAAGATCATTTTTGTTCTTCTCCAGGAGATCATCCCGGTATTTGTCCATTGCGAGACGAAACTGGCCGGCGTCTTCGGCTTCCAGCATCATCAGCGCACTGTAATTTGCCAGGCCTTCGGAGATCCATTGGTCGTGATAGCCACGCCAGCTGATCAGGTCACCCCACCACTGGTGGGCGGTTTCATGCGCGATGACGATATTGCTGAGCACGGTATTGACCGGAGAAAGGTGCAGTTGAGCCTTTTCCCGGGGCGTGAGGTAAGAAAAACTGGAAAGAAAAATCAGGCCCGGCCATCCCTGGCTCAGATCGCCCGGCATCTGGGTGAGCGCCAGACTTCCATAGGGATAGGGGCCGAAGCGGCGGGAAAAGAACTCCACCGCCTGCGCCGAACGATCGGCCACCGACTGCGCGTTCCGGGCAGGCGTTGGGGCAGGCGCAGGCACAATCATGGGCGTCTGTTCCTGAGGCATGGGCGCCGTCTTAGGAAGAGCAGGCAGAACGAATTCGCTGCCTTTGGGAAAGGTTCTCTCAATGCCGGCCGCATAACTCTCCACGGTTACGGTCGCAGCGTGCGCAACCGCCTGATCGTAGCGACCCAGGTTGAAGCCCGCGACGGGAATGGGCCTTTCCGAAACCCAGCGGCTCACCTGATCCGGAGGAGGGGTGATCATCCCTTGACCTTCCGCCGGACCGCTTGCCGGAGGTTCCGCCTTCTTGCCGGTCGCCACCAGGGTCCATCCCGGCGGGTAGTGAAATTCCATGTCGAAGTTCGACATGGCCACTCCCTGATTGGGATACCAGGTTCCGCGCGCGCCGACATACAACAAGCCTCCGCCGGCTTCCGAGAGCACGTCACCGCCATAGACGAAATGTAATTGCACTTTTTGCCCAGCCCGCAAAGATTCCGGGAAGATCACCGCAATAACATCATTCCCGCGGCGCGCCAGCTGGGTGCCCTCAAGCGCCTGGTTGTGAATGAATTCAACCGGATGGCCATCCATCTCCACTTGTTTGACCTGCAAGAAGCGCGAGAGCTCGAAAAGGACCGCGCGCGCACCTCCCCGGTGTATATCCACCTGCAGTGAGGCGTCCACACTGAGCGTGGTGGGAGGCCTTACTTCCGCCTTGATCTTGTACTGGGAAACACTAATCTCCGGATCTGGCACGCTCTCGATTTTCTCCTTCGCCGGCAGCGGAGCTCCCGCGGAAGGCGCAAAGGATGTCCATACGTTGTAGTAACTCTGTCCCTCGACCGTTTTCAGCTGGCCGGCGCCGATAGGCTCGGGCGAACGGTCATCGAAAAAGATATCGAATGTACCCAGCTTTTCTCCCTGCAACCGGGCATGCAACATATGATCGGGAACAAGGACTGGCTCATCTTGGGGGCCGGTTGTTGTGCTGGGCAGCAGACGGCTGAAAGTCACCAACAACCGCATGGCATCGACGTCGGCCAGATTTTTCGCGGTCTGATTCCACTGGGTTATGAACTCCCTGGCATTTTCCGCCGGACGGAGCTGCGGCTGCATTTCGGTATAGGTGTCGTCGCTAAAGCGGAAATAAGCCGTGCCGAATTTTTCCTCGAGGATGGCAGCGCCTGTAAACAGGGCCATGGACGCACGCTCCATCCGCGTCGGCGGCGCCAGCAGAACTTCTCCATCTCCCTCAAAGAACGCCCCGGTCACCCGCCCCAACACATCTTCCGTGAAAGCGATGGTGCCATCTTCCAGGGTAATGTGCACGGCTGAGCGGTCCAGGGACATTTCCCGCACCCGGAAGACCCGGGAGCCG
>Ga0335079_10005213_pt1 | contig 14898 bp, 5 predicted proteins | sample Lox_Sample_33_FD_206719 | JGI IMG/M metagenome (GOLD analysis project Ga0335079, IMG submission 206719) | Soil microbial communities from Loxahatchee National Wildlife Refuge, Florida, United States - Lox_Sample_3.3 | ecosystem: Environmental > Terrestrial > Soil > Wetlands | place: USA: Florida...
TCATTGAGTACTCGTATGAGATGCGCTGGAAAGACCGCTTCCCCGATTACGTCCGCAATCCTGCCAGCTACGTCGTAACCGAGGGATTCACAATCCCCACGACGGTGTGGACCATCCAGCAGGACTTGTTTACCCGGCACGCGGTATTTGTGATTCGCCCAGTGAAGAACGGGACGCTGAGCTATGCCAGGGTCCGGTTGCCCGACATCGAGCCGACGAAGCAGCCGGACGGGACTATGCGCATGGAAGTCAACAACGTCGCAGCGCTGGAAGAGGAAGATCGAATGCCGCCGCGATCGATGTTGACCAGCCGTGTTCACTTCTACTATCGCGTTGGGTGGATATTCAGCTACTGGGCGAACATCAGCAAGGCGGAGGCTGAAAACCGCGAGAAGCTGATCGAGAAGACGCACTTCCTCGAGCGTGCCGCGAATGAAATCGCTCCGGCGACCGACCCGCCGGAAACCAGGCTGAAAAAGCTCTACGCCTACGTCCAGAAGCTCCGCTACATCAGCTACGAACCCGAGAAGACAGAGAAGGAAACCAAACGGGAGCACCTGGGAGAAAACAAGAGTGCGGAAGATATCTTCCGTCACAACTATGCCTACCGAAACGAGGCGAACTACCTTTTCACCGCATTAGTGCGCTCAGCTGGATTTGATGCGTCGATTGTCCAAGTCGTCGACCGAGCCTCCGCCGTTTTCGAACCGGACGTTCCGGATGCTTCGCAGTTGAATGCCATCCTTGTGTTGGTCCGCAACAACGGAAAGGACATCTACTTCGATCCGGCGACGCGCTACTGTCCGTATGGACTTGTTCCCTGGTTCGAGACGGACACCAGCGGCATTGTGTGGGACAAACTCAACGGGAAGACCGTAAAAGTGCAGTCAGCGGTGGATGAACTTGGAGAGACCGAGCGAACTGCTCACCTGAAGCTGCAATCCGATGGAAGCCTGGAGGGAACGCTGGAGATCGTTTTCAGGGGGCAGGAGGCCCTGGACCGGCGCCTGTCCGCGTCGGACAAGGATGACGAGGGTCGCCGCAAGCTGATGGAAGATGAGGTGAAGGATCTCACGCCGCCCGGAGCCGAGATCGACATCGACGACGTGTCGGGCTGGCAGGATTCCGACCAGCCGTTGCGCTTGAAGTGCCACTTTCACGCGCAGCGTTTCGCTACGTTAACCGCCAAGCGGATGCTGTTTCCTCCTTCCGCCTTTCAAGCCAACAGCAAGAATCCTTTCCCGCAAATCTATCGAACCGAGCCGGTGTATTTCAGTCACGGATATCGGACGTCAGACAAGGTCGAGATTTCTCTGCCGGCGGGTTATAAGGTGGAAGCACTTCCCGCGGAGTCCGAAAACACCACCGCGTTCGCGAGCTTTCACGCCAAGCGTAGCACCGATGCGGGTATCGTTCGACTGGACCGTCAGACCGAGATGTTCGGGTACTACTTTCAGGTTAAGGCCTATAGTGCCTTGCGGGCGTACTTCCAAAAACTCAGAGAGAGCGATGCGCAAAATGTGGTCTTGTTAAAAGAGGAGGCGGAACGTGCGCGCTAGCGGGTTTCGAGTCGTTGCGCTGCTCGGGGTCTTCTTCACGAGCGCTGCCGCGCGGGCCGGAACGCCGGACTGGCTCAGGGATGCGGCAAGAACTTCTTTGCCTAGCTACTCCGAGGATACGGATGCAGTGGTGCTCCTGGACGAAAGAGTAGTGACGGTTTCAGCGAGCGGGGAAGTCCGCTCGACGTACAGAAAAGCGGTCAAGATTCTGAGGCCTGAAGGACGCACCAAGGGCACGTTGTACGTCTATTTTGACCGTCAAACCGAGATTACTTCACTGAAGGGTTGGTCCATTACAGCGGACGGCCAGGAGTACGAAGTCAAGAAGGGGGACGCAATCACGGCCGGCTACTCGGAGGAGTTATATTCCGACACGCGTTATCAAGTGCTGCAAATCCCGGCGTCTTTGCCCGGCAACGTCGTCGGTTACGAATATCAGCAACTGGAGAGGCCGTTCGTCTTGCAGGCGCAGTGGTTATTCCAGGATGAGATCCCGGTGCGACACGCACGTTTTACGCTGGAGTTGCCACTATCGTGGACCCGCGCAGAATCGTGGAGAAACCGCGAGCCCGTGAAGCCGCTGCAAACGGGAGAGAACCGGTGGACGTGGGATATTACCGACATAGAAGGCATCCACTCGGAACCGGAGATGCCCACCTGGCGGTCGGTTGCGGGACAACTCGCAGTTTCCTTCTGGCCCAAATCGTCGGATCCGGCAAGCCAGAACAACGGATCCTGGGCGCAGCTTGGCCGCTGGTACGCACAGACTGCCAACGGGCGGCGTGAAGCTAGTCCTGCAATGCGTGAAAAGGCTCACGAAGTTGTCGCGGGTGCGTCTGGAACCATGGAGGCCCTTGAAAAGCTGGCGTACTACGTGCAGCACAAGGTTCGCTACGTCGCGATCGAAATTGGCATAGGGGGATATCAACCTCATGCCGCCAAGGATGTGTTCACGAGCGGCTACGGGGACTGCAAAGATAAAGCCACGCTGCTGAGCGCGATGCTGCACGAAGTGGGAATCGACTCGTACTACGTGCTTATCAATGCGAGCCGCGATTATCTCTCGCCAGATTTCCCAAGCATGCTCGCGTTCAATCACGTGATCCTTGCGATTCGCCTGCCGGAAGCGACAGATGTCCTGCCCATGCTGCCCGTGGTTCGCCATGAAAAACTTGGCCGGCTCTTACTGTTCGATCCGACGGACGATTCAACGCCACTCGGATATCTGCCGCCTAGCTTACAGGCGAGTTATGGGCTGCTAGTAACCGATACCGAGGGCGAGCTCGTGCGGACCCCGCTCTTGCCACCACCAGCGAACCGGATATTGCGCGTCGCGAAGCTATCGCTGGATCGCAACGGAGTTTTAAAGGGCACGGTGGAAGAAGTCCGATTCGGAACCTTCGCAACGACACTGCGCCAGAGCCTGCAGAACTTGCCTGCGAAGCAGCGGCAGACCGTTCTGCAGGCTATGCTCACAAGAATGATCGACGGGGCTGTGCTCACCGGGGCGCGGGTCTCATCCCTCAGCGACGCGGGGGCTTCCGTGAATCTCAGTTATGACATGACGGTGCCGGCGTACGCGCAGCACACAGGAAGTCTTTTTCTGTTCCGGCCGTGTGCGCTGGGACACAAAGGGAGCAACGTCCTGGAGGGGAAGCCACGCAAGCAGCCGCTCGCTTTCTCCAATGCCGTGTCAGAAAGCGATCTGATCGACATCTCTCTGCCGGATGAATATTCCGTCGATGAGGTGCCGAGCAACGTCAATTACAGTTACCCATTCGCGGGCTACAAAAGCGAGATTAAAGCTGCCGGGCATGAGCTCCACTACAGTCGAACGTTCGAGCGAAAGGAGGTTCGAATCCCGCTCGACAAGATCACGGATCTTAAGAAGCTCTACAGTGATATCGCCGATGACGAGCGCGCCTACGCTGTTTTACGAACGCCTTAGACCAGGAGAGCAAGACGACCGCATCGTTTGCATGTTCAAAGGGCTGGCTCCCGCTAGCCTTTTTCCTTTTTGCCGATTGTTGATGTGCCGTGATTCGGCTCGAGAAAGGTCGGTCCTGCAATGTTGACACCGATGTCGCGGCAGTGAAACCATCGGGTCGATTCGTATGAGGTTGTACTCTTGATTGTCCTTCGCCACAGCCGGGAGAGTCTCTTGAAACTTGCAAGAGTGGTTGGCATCATCATCGAGATGATCATCCTCGTTGACGTTACGTTCGCCGCACCGGTGCACCTGCGGTGTGAATACCGTGAAAACCCTTTGGGGATCGACGCATCTGCTCCACGGCTCTCGTGGCAGAGCGATAGCACTGAGCGAAATTGGAAGCAGGTAGCGTATCAATTGCTGGTTGCCAGCAGCAGCGAACACCTTAGATCTGGGCGCGCGGATGTTTGGGACAGCGGCAGAATCGATTCTGACGAATCGGTCGGCATTGTCTACAAGGGTCCATCGCTCGAATCGCGAAAACGCTACTACTGGAAAGTTCGAGTCTGGGATGCGGCGGGGCAGGAGTCCGATTCTGGTGAAGACGCCTGGTGGGAGATGGGCTTGTTGCACTCTGCCGACTGGCAGGCGAAATGGATTTCGTGGACCAATCCCGAAGACCGAGCAGACCGCGCCGCAATTCGATGGGTGTGGGCAGCATCGCAGAATGCGCTCGCGACAAAGCCGGAGACATCGGTACACTTTGCGACCACTCTGAATCTTTCTCAGATGCCTCGTAATGCCGCTCTTTTTGTCGCCGCGCATGGCGCTTACCGAGCCAAAGTGAATGGCCACGACGTTGGAAGCAAGAGTAGGTGGGATGCGTTCGACCGTCGGGACATCAGTGGCGAGCTCGTTGTTGGGAAGAATTCGATTGAAGTCGACGCTACAAGTCCCCCCATCCCGGAATATGGTCCGGAAAAAGATGCCCGCACCACGCTGGGCGGATTCGCGGCACTCATCAAGGTTGTGAATGCGGATGGAAGCATCGTTCGGCTGGGGACCGGCCCTGGCTGGAACGCCCGGCTCGAAGGCGACCAGAACTGGCAGCCGGCTCAGGTTGTCGGCAGCCTTGCCAACCAGCATTTCGGAGATCCGGGACCTCTGCCGCAGCCAGCCGCTTACTTTCGGCGAAGGCTCGACGTCACGAAAGACATCCGTCGTGCGAGATTGTATGTCACTGCGCTTGGAAGCTATCGCGTGTTTCTGAACGGAAGCCGCGTCGGCAACGATGTACTTACGCCCGGCTTCACCGATTTTCGCAAGCGTGTTTTGTATCAGACTTACGATGTCACAAGTGAGGTTGTTCGCGGCTCGAATGTGATAGGAGTCTTGCTGGGCGACGGATGGTACAGTAGTCCTCTCACCTGGGTTGGAGCCTACTTCTTCACTCCTCCCAATCGTCTTCTCGCGCAACTGGAATTGGAATATTCCGACGGATCTCGCGACATCGTCGTAACTCAGGATTCGTGGAAGACAGCACCATCCCCGATCGTTGAATCGCAGATTTACTCCGGCGAATGCTACGACGCTCGCCTCGAGATCGCCGGATGGAATATGCCGAATTTCGATGATTCGAAGTGGAGCCCCGCTACGGTCTCAGATGCTCCTTCGGGCACTGTGGCGAGTGAGGTCGATTCCCCCCCGCAAGTAGTGACCACGTTGCAGCCGAAAACCGTCAAGCCATCTGCAAATGGCGCGTTCATCTATGACATGGGCCAAAACATAGTTGGATGGGCCAAGCTAAAAGTGAAAGGGGCCGCCGGCATCAGGGTCAGACTACGATTCGCGGAAAGATTGAATCCAGATGGCACTATTTACACCGAGAACCTTCGCAACGCTGACGCAACCGATACTTATGTTCTCCGCGGAGGTGGGGAAGAAACCTTCGCACCGCATTTCACATTTCATGGATTCCGCTACGTCGAGGTAACGGGCTATCCGGGTATACCGTCACGCGACGCCATCGAGGGCGAAGTTGTCAGTAGCGTCGGCGCTGATCCTGCCGCCAGACTTACGACGTCGAGCGATCTGGTGAATCGCATGTGGGAAATCGGTCTCTGGGGCCAGCGCGGTAACTTTGTTAGTGTCCCTACCGACTGTCCGCAGCGCGATGAGCGTCTGGGTTGGATGGGCGATGCCGAAGTTTTCTGGCGGACTGGAAGCTACAACTTCGACATCGCGGCTTTTTCGGAGAAGTTCATTCAAGACATTGTGGACGCGCAAACGAGTCAGGGTGCGTTTACCAATGTGTCACCGAATACGATGCCGTTCGACAAAGGCGGAGTCCAAGCCTCCGAGGAATCGAAAGAAGTCGGCGCTCCCGGCTGGGGCGATGCCGGTGTGATCGTGCCGTGGACGGCCTGGCTGCAGTACGGCGACAAGACGGTCATCGAAAAAAATTGGGACGCAATGCAACTCTGGATGGAATTCATCCAGAGCCGCAATCCCGATTTCATTCGGAAGAACGGTGTGGGGCCGAATTTCGCCGACTGGCTTGCTCCCGATGACAGGACCAACCGAGACCTGCTGGCCACTGCCTATTGGGCGCTCATCTCCAATATGATGTCGCAGATGGCGCACGCTACTGGTAAGGAGGCCGACGCCAAGCTCTATGACGAGCTAGTAGAGAACATTCGGTCGGCCTTCCGGAAGGCTTACATAAAGGAGGATGGCACTGTCGGAACCGGCACGCAAACCTCTTATGTCGTTGCGCTCCATACGAAGATGGCTTCCGAAGCGATGGAACCAGCACTCGTCGAAAAGCTTGTGAAAGATATCGAAGCGCGCAACTGGCACCTCTCGACCGGTTTCCTGGGTACGCCGTTTCTGCTGTTTACGCTCGCCGATCATGGCCGCTCCGACATTGCCTATCGATTGCTGCTGAACGAGACCTACCCCTCGTGGGGATACATGCTCTCGAAAGGAGCGACCACCTGGTGGGAGCGGTGGAACGGTGATACGGGCGATCCAGCGATGAACTCATACAACCACTATGCCTTCGGGTCTGTCATCGCATGGGTATATCGATATGCTGCAGGGATCGACACTACGACCAGCGCGCCTGGATTCAAGCAGATCATCATTCATCCCCATCTCGACGCTCGCATGACATCGGCGCGAGCCCAGTACGATTCTGTTTACGGAAAGATTGTCAGCGATTGGAAGGGAACTGCTGCGGGACCGTTTTCACTGCGAGTCGCGATCCCCGCAAACACCTCAGCTACGGTGTTCCTGCCGGGAATTGCCGGGTCGCATGTGACCGAGAGTGGCAATCCGGTCGAGACGAAGCTGGAGGATGGAGCGTCGGTCGCCCACGTGGGTTCCGGGATCTATACTTTTGAAGTGAAGTAGCGAAAGTTGGGAGGCCAATCGTCGTATGCTGCCTCCGAACACTTCCCGAAGTTGGCCCCTTGGGTTGACCTGTCCTCTGATTAGCGGTGCGATTATTTTTGACTCTTGTCCCAGTCTTCCCGGGTGATTGCCTTCAGCGGAGCGAGACTCTTGCCCTGCAGCGCTGTATTTAACGATGGAAGCGCAGAGCTTGTGATGGACTGGAGTTGGCTAGTCGCATCGTCCAGTTTCTTCTGAAATACAGTGGTGGTCTCGATCTGCGATTGCGTCGGACGCCCGCAGTACCCGTTGACGCCTCCATAGAGTTCGCCGAGTTTTTCGCGAAGCTTCTTTTCGCCGGTAATCATTCCGCCCTCTTTCACTGAAACCAGCGTCGAGCGGAATTCTTCCAGCTTCTGGATCAAGCCGCTGAGTTGGTCTTTCAGTGCATTGTCGGTAGCGCTCGCGGTGCGCTGCTGGGCTTGATCCCGCAGGTTGTTTGTCGAATCGACGATGAACGTCAACTGCGCGAGCATGTCGTAAAGCTGCGTCACAGTCTTGTGCTGCACCGCGCGGTCCGCGGGTGTGCTCTTGGATCGGGGATCGGGTACCAGCTTGACCTCTGAGTTGTAGGTTTCTTTTCCTTTGGTCAGCTTGACGGTGTACGTACCTTCTTGTACTTGCGGTCCCAGGAAAACAAATTCATTTTCCACCAGTCCGGCAGCCGCCGGAACCTTTGGCGGCTTGGCGCGCTCCGGCCACTGCACGCGGTTGAGGCCCTTTCGCTTGTCTCCCTGCAGAGAAGTCAGCAGCGCTCCCTTGGCGTCGTAAATATCCAGTTTCAGGTCTCCGAAAATATGACGTTTCTTCTGGTAATACGCGATGGCGGCGGCATCGGGCAGAGTACGCCCTTCGAATTCCGCGTTGCCGTCAAATCTCTGCTCGCTTGCCGCTAACGCAAGCACGGAAGGGCGTGATGGCAGCATCGCGAAATCCTTCGCGAGAATCTCGGGAGTGAGGGCCCGAATCGGCGTCAGATCGTCGAGAATGTAGACCCCGCGGCCATGAGTCGCCACCAGCAGATCCGATTCGCGCGGATGAATCGCCAAATCGCGCACCGCAACATTCGGCAGTCCGCCTTTGAACTGCGCCCAATGCACGCCGGCATCAATCGATAGGAACAATCCGAACTCTGTCCCGACGAATAAGAGATTCTTGTTCACCAGGTCTTCGCGGATCACATGAGCATAACCATTCAGTTCCGGAGTCGAGAGCGAAGTCCACGTTTTCCCATAGTCGGTGGTGCGGTACACGTATGTCTTCATGTCGCCCGTTGCGTGGCAGTCAAATGTCGCGTAGGCAACTGCGGGATCGAAGTGGCTGGCTTCGATGGTCGAAACCCACGGATTCGCGGGCAACCCGGAGATGTTCTTCACAACATTGGTCCACCGCTTGCCGCCATCGCGCGTGATCTGCACGTTGCCATCGTCGGTGCCAGCCCAGATGACATCGCCGTTTTTCGGAGACTCCGCAATCGTGTAGATGGTCTCGTATTTCTCGGCGTCGGAGTTGTCGATGGTCAATCCGCCGGATGTTTCCTGGTGCTGGCGAGCGGGATCATTCGTCGTGAGATCGGGAGAAATGCGGTCCCAGGATTCTCCGTGATCGCGCGAGCGGAACAGAAACTGTCCACCGAGATAGATGGTTCCCAGATGGTTGGGGCTCGGGTGAATGGGCGAGTTCCAATTGAAGCGAAAATCCGGCTCTCCGGCTCGCGGCAACGGCTTGATGTCTTTCGCTTCGCCGGTGGACTTGCGGAAGCGCGAAATCATCGCGCCTTGATATTCGACGTACGCATAGTCGGAGTCAGCCGGATCGGAAAAGGCCCAGAAGCCGTCGCCCATGCCGATTACGCGCCAGTGGCGGTTGGCGATTCCGTCGACCGCGCGCGATGGTGCCATCCAGGTACCGTTGTCCTGCAGTCCGCCGTAGACGTTGTACGGATCCGCCATGTCGTAGCTCACGTGGTAGAACTGCGAGACCGGAAGATTCGCGAGAAAGCGCCAATGATTGGCCTGATCGCGCGATTCGTAAACGCCTCCGTCGGAGCCAACGAACATCTGCTCGGGATTCTCCGGGTTGATCCAAAGAGCGTGCATGTCGCTGTGCAGGCCTTCGCCGGCCTGACCTTCGCTGGTAGAAAAGGCGGCACTGAAACTCTTGCCGCCGTCCTCGCTGACGGTCAGGAAAAATCCCGGTTTATACACACGATCCGGATTCTTGGGATCGACTGCCAGACGCGCAAAGTAAAACGGCCGTCCGCTGATGTTGAACGAACTGTTGACCTCGGCCCAGCTGTCGCCGGAGTCATCGGAGCGAAACAAAGCCGTATGATTCTTCGCCTCCACGACCGCATAGACGCGCGAAGTCTTGCTGGCCGCAATGCCGATTCCGATGCGCCCCAAGTCGCCGTCCGGTAGCCCTTTGCGGAGTTCGTGCCAGCTTGCGCCACCATCGATTGACTTGAACAGGCCACTACCCGGGCCCCCCGAACGAAAATTGTGAGGCTCGCGCCGCACGTCCCACATGGCCGCATACAACGCGTTCGGATCTTGGGGGTCCATGGCCAGTTCGGCGCAGCCGGTGCTGTCGTTGCGGTAGAGGATCTTGTTCCACGTCTTCCCGCCGTCCGTAGTCTTGAAAACGCCGCGCTCGGTGTTGGAATTCCAGAGATGTCCCAGCGCACAGGCGTACACCGTGTTGCCGTCCTTCGGATGAACGACGATCCGGCTCACGTGCTCGGAGTCGGGAAGCCCGACGGCTTCCCAGTTATCGCCAGCGTCTCGCGAGCGATACACGCCGGTCCCGACCGACACGCTGTTTCGTACCCACGATTCGCCCGTGCCTACCCAAACGGTTTTCGGATTCGACGGATCGATCGCGATCGATCCGATGGACAGGGAAGGCTGTTTGTCGAAGATCGGCTTGAACGTAGTGCCACCATCGGCCGACTTCCACACTCCGCCGCTGGCCGAACCGATGTAGACAGTGAGGCGCTGTCCCTCGCGAACTGCCGTAATGTCGGCGATACGGCCACCCATCGCGGCTGGCCCAATGGACCGAATGGGCAGTCCACTCACCGTGTCGGAATCGAGAGTGACTTCCTGGGCTGACAGCGATAACGCTAGACAGAAGATGCAGCCAACCGTTAACAGACGAAAGCGCTTGCTCATGGATCACCTCGGAAAGGAAACCGCAAGGGACGTCCTCGAACGCATGACGATTTTGAGCGGCGCGGCTTCGTGGCGCCCGTACGGTGTCCAGAACTTGATCAGTTCAGCATATGTGCTAGTTCTTGGGCGGATCTGTTTTCGGTGCGTCAGCCTTCGGAGCCGGCGGAGGCATCTTGAACATAGAATCGTCCGTCGGCACGTTGATTTCATACTTCGTGATTGTGAGCTTCTGCCTCTCGGCGCTTCCCTTGACGCCGCTATCGACTGCGAACGGCAAAATGAGCCCGTTTACTTCCTTGTAGTCCCCGATGGCGGACTCGACTACCTGCTCGCTCCCTCGCACTGTACGCTTGGTTTCTTCCTTGATCTCAAGGAACGAATCAGCGTCGATGTAGATCGTTTGCACATCGCCATTTTTGAGGGTCACTTTCAGTTTGTAAGCGTCAGTGCCCTCAACCTTCTCTTTGCCGAGCAACTCCACCTGATGTCCCTTATTCTTGTAGTCGACGAGGGGACCGTCGATGTCCGCCATCTCCTCCGTCTCCTTCGCCTCGTCGGCCGACATCAGTTCAGCATCTTTCTTGCCCATGAACGGCATGATCTGCCATGCGTTCTTGCCGTCATAGGCCTGCACGGCGGTTAATCCCTGGACGGTAAATTCCAACCGCGCCAGTGCCGGTCGCTTCTGAAGCAGAATGCCCGGAGCTTCCATCCCTGGGCCCATCGTCATCGTCGCGGTGGCCTTGATCGACTGGACGCTCTTCAGTTTTTCCGCACCGCCGCGAGCCTGGGTATTCTTTGCGATGATCTCGTCCACGCTCTGGGCCCACAGACAAGGAGCCGCCAACGCGAGCGTTACGATCAATAAGAACATTTTTCTGAACATGGGTGATCTCCTGGGAATCGTAGAATTGCCATCTACCGGGGACAGCCATTGTAACCCCGAGACTCTCGCTCAGACGATTACATTCATCGGGCCGTGAAAGCGCCAACGGCGAGAACGGTGCAGCGATTCAGTGCTGAGGTTCTAGCTGGTATACCGTCTGACCGCCTACGACCGTTTCAAGCACGCGCACGTTCGCGATATCTTCCGCTGGAATCGTCAAAGGATCGCGGTCAAGAACGATAAGATCGGCGAACTTGCCGACTTCCAAGGAGCCAGTCATATCGTCTTCATGCAATTCGTAAGCAGCGTCAATCGTGGCGGCGCGCAAGGCAGCTTCGCGCGACAGGCCCGGATCGTCACCCAGCTTGCCCTGGAACTCGGGCGGCGCGTTCGGAGTGTTTGTGCGGGTCACGCCGACGTTCAGCGCAAACCACTCATTCAGCGGATCGACAGGCCAATCGCTGCCGAAAGCGATACGCGCCCCGGCGGCTGCCAGCAACCCAGCGGGCTCGAGAATCCTCATTCGTTCGGGACCGAAGTAGTCCTTCAGTCCCATCGTATCTCCTGCCGGCTTTTCCCACTGGAACGAGAGTACGGGCAGTGTATTGAGAACTTTGAATCGCGGAAAGTCAGCAGGGCTGACGATCTCGTCGTGTGCGATTGCCGGGCGGATGTCCGCGGTGCCAATTTCTTTGCGCATGATTTCGACAGCATCAAGCGCTGCGCGGACGGCGCCATCGCCGTCTGCGTGCATGTGCGGATCGATTCCGGTACGTCCGAGCCGCACGAGAATTTCTGCCAGAAGCTTCGGCGGAAAGTAAACGGCGGGCCCGCGGCTCGGGCTGGACACCCAGTCAGGTTTCTCGGGCGTGCCTTTGTTCATCCGATAAGGTTCAAGCACGGCACCCGTCATCGCAGGCGCGGCGATGACTCCATCGAGAAACAGCTTCGCATTCCGTACCGTAATGCCGGGCTTGGCTTTCAGCCCACCTTGGTCATACTGTTTTCGGTACGAAGCAATCTTCGCGACGGCGCTTGACGGATCGCTGCCTTCTTCTACATCGATCAGCGGCGCGAAGTGCGCGCGGATGGTGAGCTCTCCGGCGATCTGTACTCTTGTGAAAGCAGCCATGTCCTCGGGAGCCCCAACTGCATCGAGAAATGAAGTGACACCCTGGGCACTGAGCGCCTTTTGTGCGGCTCTGGCTGCGGCGATATTCTCTTTAGGAGTTTGCTTGGGAATCAGAGCAGAGAACACCGCGTAGGCTGAGTCTTCGAGCACGCCCGTAGGATTGCCATTACTGTCGCGCCAAATTTTTCCGCCCGGCGGGTCCGGTGTTTCTTTGGTGATCTTCGCCAAGGCCAATGCCCGCGAGTTCGCCAGCACGGTGTGTCCGAACGAGGATCGAACAATTATCGGCCGCGAGGTTTTCAACACGTCGAGGATCGCGCGGCTCGTCTTCACGCCCGCCGGACGCATGCTCTCCTGGAACCAACTCACGACTTCCAGCCAACCGTCGGGTTCCTGACTTTGCGTCTGGTCGAGGCACAATTGGATCCGCTGCTGCATCTCCGCCACGGTGAGTGACTCGTAGTTCAGACTGCACCCCTGCAACTTCAGTCCCCCTTCGAGCGGATGCAGGTGGCCATCGACAAGTCCCGGCATCAGGAATCCGCCCTTGAGGTCGGTGACTTTCGTCGAACGGCCGATGAAAGGCGAGACTCCCTCGTTACCGCCGACGTAGACGAGGAGTCCGTCACGGATCGCGATTGCTCCGGCGATCGAGCGGTGGGCATCCGCCGTGAAGATCTTGCCATTGCGGAAGACACGGTCGGCGGCATCGTTGGCGGCAAAGCACGACGTCATCAGCAGGAGGCTGCCCAAAAGATGAAATGCAAGAGATCTTGACATGGAAGTGTGTTGGGACGGCGCAAGGTTAAACCATCGGATTGGTGCTAGGCAATCCCGCACTACCACCAGAACTGACGCAGCTAGCGCGCGGTCTTTGCTTGCTGCGTTATTCCCAGGCGGATCTCACATGCGGCCACGCATTGCGAGACCTTCGGCAGGCTAGCGCTTTCGCCGCTCTCTAGTTCACCGCGTTTTTCTTTGTCTTTCCATAGAGCAAGGCTCTTCTGGCATGAGGAATGCGCTTCCTCCCAATAGGCCCTCTTCTCGGCAGCCGAAGAGTTTTTGCTCGAGGCGAGAATCGAGTATGTTTCTCCTAGACCAGAGTACGCGTCCGCTAGCCCAGTTCGAAGATAGCGATTGCTGGAAATGCGCGGAGACATTCCCTCAAACGAGGCGATCGACTCCTTATATATGTTTATGGCGGACGACGGCTTTCCGAGCGCAGTTAAGCTGCGCGCGATTCCGTTGTCGCTGAAGCCGAAATTCGACCTTGCCAGTGAATTTTTCGGATCGGCAGCCAGCAGCGTACCGAAGATCGCATGCGCCTTGCGATAGGTCTCCAGCGCGGGCAGCAGTTCATCATGCTCGTTGCGATAAGTCGCTAAACGGTTGAGACTTTCGCCCAGGTACTCTGACAGCGTCGCGTTTGCCGGATTCGCCTTGCTCACTTCGTCCAGAATTGTGGTCGCTTTCGATTGTGTCTCGATGGCGTGCAGAAGATCGCCTTTAAGTTCGAGGCACTTGGCGAGGCCGCCATAGTCAGCTGCAAGATGAGCGCGAAGAGGGAAACTCGCCGGATTCGCCTGCAACGCCCCATCGCGAATAGCAGCCGAGCGCTGATAGTTCTGCTCGGCAGCGGCCAAATTGCCCGTCCGCACCTGAATGCCGGCAGTGAAGTAGTAGCTCCCGGCGTATTGATCTGCTAAGACGGGATCAGAGTTTCCTGCGGTCAAACGCTCGGTGATCGGCTGTGCTCTCGCAAGGTTCGCGAGCGCTTGATCGAAGTCGCCTTCCGATTCCAGCACCTGCGCCAGTCTTATGTATGTTCCCGCCAGGTCACGTTCAAGTAAGGTGTCGTTCGAGGTTGCTGCTACGAGCGATTCGCGGATTGCCATCGCCTTGCGATAGTTTTGGAGTGCCCCGGGTTTGTCGCCGAGGTTGGCCGCATAGGGATAGCCCAATACGTCCCCGACTCTTTCATAGGCTGCTGCCAATTCCTTCTGCAGCGAGGGGTCTCCTTTTGATTCGTCATTCAGGCTGTCGAGATACTCCTGAGCCCGTGTTACCAGCAACCTGCGCGCAGGCGTCGAGCCTGGCAGGTCTCGGATTGCGTCATGGATTTCAAACATCAGCGAATTCGCCAGCTTGCGAACGTCATTGAATCGCTGCTCGGCACGACGCTGATGTGCCGCTGCGATGCGTGCCTCGCGGACGGTCGCTGCAACGCCGCCTGCGACTGCAAGCCCAACTAAAGCCGTGGCCGTGACGCCTACTTTGTGCCTGCCTACGAATTTCGTCGCGCGATATCGCCACGAGTCCCGACAAGCGCTCACGGGGCGTCCATCGAGATGGCGGCGAATGTCCTGTGCGAGCTGCTCAGCAGAGGCATAGCGACGCGCCGGCTCTTTGCGCAACGACATCATCACGATATCGTCGAGGTCGCCCTTCAGCCGGCGGCGCAGTCTCGGCGGGGAACCCTCTGGTGTCGTCCGCAGAACAGTGGCGCGTGATTCGCTGGCAAGATTCGTTGGGGCCGCCGTTTCCGGGTCCACACGAATCGCTGTGCTTGGACGTCCGGGCTCCTGTTCGCAAACAGCGCGCGCGAACTCGTGAGGTGTACGCGTCTTCGTATCGTAAGGAGAGCGCCCGGTCAGCAACTGGTACAGCACAACCCCTAGGGAATATACATCCGCCGCCGTGGTAATGGGCTCACCGCGCACTTGTTCCGGACTGGCGTACTCCGGCGTCATCGGTGCTGCAACGGT
>Ga0335079_10005214_pt1 | contig 14897 bp, 9 predicted proteins | sample Lox_Sample_33_FD_206719 | JGI IMG/M metagenome (GOLD analysis project Ga0335079, IMG submission 206719) | Soil microbial communities from Loxahatchee National Wildlife Refuge, Florida, United States - Lox_Sample_3.3 | ecosystem: Environmental > Terrestrial > Soil > Wetlands | place: USA: Florida...
CTGGCGCGGGGACACAAGTCCCGCTTCACCCGGAACGTTTCAGACAAAGCCCCTGCCGGCGATCCCGGCGGGGGTTTTTGCTTCTGGAGCCTTCCCTGTGATGAGAGTTCTCAGTACATTGGCACGTCGGCAGCGCTATAAGCGCTGCACCCAGTCCGATTCAATCCCCGAAAGGACCCGGAGCGCAATGAAGCTATGCGCCGTCCTACACACCTGCGTGCTCTTCGCGATCATAACTCCCGCGGCACGGGCGCAGGACGTCACGCTGCCGTTCACCTGTTCGACCGCGATCAGAACTGATCACCTCCCTGAATACGTCGCACCTCCCGGCCCCAATCTGTACAACGGCTCGCCGTCGCTGAAAGTCGGCTTCGGCATCGACTCACCCACCGGCTTCGTCCGGATCGGCGGCGACATATGGGTATTCTTCAATAGCGGCAACCAGTACGGCACCACGGTCAAAGTAGCGCGCTACCGGGGAAGAGATTTCGAGCACACGGAGAGGGAGGCGGACGGGGTCATCCACGTCGAGCCGGGGGTGTCGACGCACTTCTGCGGGGGGCTCTGGTACGACTCCACCGCCGGGAAACTCTATGCCCCCATCCACTCGGAGTACGACCGGGGGATCCAGCCCCCCGCAGGCTGGTGCCGCAAAAAGACGCGGCTTGCAACGAGCACGGACAGGGGAGAGACGTGGACGATGGAGGGGGATATACTCACCGACGCCCTCCCGGAGAAAGGGGACTGGCTGAAGTTCTCCGGCTCATTTTTCGAGGCGGGGCCCGCTGATTTCGATTTTTACGCCGACGAGCGGGGAGGCTACTTCTATATATTCGCGTGCAACGCGTACGCCCCGAAATCGGGCGCCATGAACAACTTTCTCTGGTTCAACGAGGCGGCGCGCTGCGCAATCGGGGACAGGATGGCTCCCGGCACATGGCACAAGTTCTACCGGGGGGGATGGTCCGAGCCGGGACTGGGCGGCAGGGCATCGCACGTCGCGATGGGCTCGTACGGGATATACGGTCGCGTCATCTATAACAGGTTCCTCGGCGCATACATGCGCATCGGCGTGGTTCTCGGCGCCGTGGACAGGCGCTACACGTCGCTCGGATTCGCTGACGGGTCCGTCTACTGCTCGACGTGCGCCGATCTCTCAAAGCAGGAGTGGACTCCAATGGGGGAGATCCTCGCCGATCCCTCGAACGCAAAATTCGGCTTTACGCTTGCCGGTGCCGATGGACGTGACCCGGCGTCATGCGGCGAGACGCTCCGCGTCTACAACTACTGGCTGTACGATATTCCTTCCAGGGCGATCGACGTCACGTTCGGCCACGGCCGGACCACAACGACAGGATTCCCAGCCTGCGGGTCATACGCGTTCGAGCCGCTCCCGGAATCAGGAGACACGATCGTCTCGAGGCAGACGACGGTCGTCGGGTGCGACGACGTACAGACAGTGTACGGCGGGAAGGGTTGGACGCGGGAGGAAGGGACTGCGTACTTCCAGAGAACGGTAATGGAATCAGGGACGCCCGGCGCGTCGGTGCAGATATCATTCAAAGGTCCCTCCGTGTACTGGCGGGCAGTCTCCGATTCCGACGGTGGAATGGCGGACGTCTACGTCGACGGCCGGCTTGAAGCGAAAGTCGACAGTTACTTTCACGACGAGCTGCCGAACCAGTTCGCGTTCCTCAAGACCGGGCTTGATAGACTGGCGAAACATACGATCAGGGTCGTCGTCCGGGGGGAGAGAAATCCCCGCTCGGCCGGCATGCGCATCCGCCACATGGCATTCGAATACGGCGCGGAGAGCTACAGGGCCTCCGCCGGCTTTTCATCGGTCGGAGGGAAGAACAACTGGTCGTACTCCGGCGAAGGAGGGCGTGAGATGCGGTTTATCGATTTCGACCGGATCCCGGCGCAGTCCCCGGAAGGGAAGGAGAAAAAAACGTTCGTGAACGAATGGCGGGATACATCCAGAGGGCGTATCGGCAATTCATACCAGGCGTGCGGCGCACACGCCGTCGCCAGGACATGGATCGCTCCTCACAGCGGATTGCTGCGGATCGAGGGGGCGATTAAGGCTGATACGCCGGGGATCGGAGAGGCGACGATCTCATGCAATGAGAAAACTCTCTGGTCAAGCCGGGTTTTCCCGGACGGTACGCCCACCGGATGCGACCTGTCCATTGCCGTATCCCCGGGGGACACGATCCGTTTTTCGCTTACCGCTTACAGGCGGGGGGAAGATTGCCGGGTAACGTGGGACCCGGTAGTCACATACACGCCATAAAACCCCTTTCGGCCTCACGAAAGACCGTGTCGGGTTTCCGCGGGATCAGAATCCCCCTCCAGGCGGAATCTCGATCGGCGCGACGACCTCCGCCGGTCCATCCAGGCGAAGCGCGACCACCGCATCGTTTGTGTCAGGAAGATTTTCGGGGAGCGGGATAACGAGTCGCCCTCCTTCGACACGAGTGGCGATCGGTCCCCCGCCCAGCAGACGGGCGCTGGCCACTGTGCGCCCCGGGATCGCCGGCAGGCGCAGCTCGCGCCCCTGCGGTTCAAGCATGTGGACGAATGCCTCCTCTCCCCGGCACGTTGACGCAACGCTCACGCCGGGCTTCCAGGGTCCACCCCGCGTGCCGTAGATACTCTCCCCGTACTTCGCAAGCCAGAGGCCGATCTCGCGCAGGCGGTCGATCTGTCGCTGCTCGAGCCTGCCGTCGGGCATGGGGCTCACGTTCAGAAGGAGATTCCCGCCTCCTCCCGCCGTTCTCGCCAGCAGCGAGATGCACGCCTTGAGCGTCTTGAGCGTGTCGTTCGGCTTCCACGCCCACTGCGTGCATATCGTCATGCACGACTCCCAGGGATGCGCGTTGTCAAACTCCCCCACCTGCTGCTCCGGCGTCCCGAAATCCCCCGCAAATTCCGCCGTATCGTTCCGCCACCACGAGATGCCGCGCCCCTTGTCGACGCGGTTGTTGATGAGGAGGGAATCGTTGAGGTGCCGCGCGAATGCGTAGAGCTCCATCCCGTCCCTGTGCGTCCAGGACTTCTCCCACTGGCCGTCAAACCAGAGGAGGTTCGTGCGGTAGTTCCTGACAAGCTCCGTGATCTGGTTCCTCAGATAGAGCGTATACCTCTCCATCCCGGACGGTTCAACGGGACGAGGATCCCCCCCGTAGCGCGTCGTGTAGTCAGGGTGGTGCCAGTCGAGTATCGAGTAGTACGTGCAGAACATGATCCCCTGCCCGCGGCACTCTGTGGAGAGCTCCTTCACGACGTCGCGCCCGAACGGCGAGCGGGTAATGTTGTACGGCGTGTACTTCGAATCCCAGAGGCAGAACCCGTCGTGGTGTTTCGTCACGATGACGAGATACTTCATCCCCGCCGCCTTTGCGGTCCCGACCCAGTTGCGGGCGCTGAAGAGCACGGGGTTGAATTCCCGGTAGAGGTTGTCGTACTCCTCTATCGGCACCTGCGTGCCGCGCGACCAGCCGATCTCCGTCCCGCGGAGCGTCACAGGGCCCCAGTGGATGAACATCCCGAAGCGCATCGCCTGCCATCGCCGGAGCGCCCCGGCGTTTGTCGCGAGCTCCGGGCGGGCGTCACCACCCCCGCCGCCGGGGTGCGCTAAGGCGGCAATTGAGACGGCGAAGGGAATTATGGCCAGGAGCGATAGTCGACGCGGGTTCATCCGTGATCTTCTCCGATCTTCATGAGCGGGCCGGGCGGGGATTCGCCGCAGGCAGCCTCACCTGCTCACCGATATGACGCCCGAGCGCGCGGTATGCCTCGAACTGTGATTCGTCGAACCACTGGTCGCCCGTCGACTGGTGCGGGAACGCCGGGTGCGATCCCCGGTATGACGCAACGTCGCGCGGCTCATCCCCCGTGAGCGAGGGCTTGACGTACACGAGGAATCCGGTCCTGGTCCTGTAGTGGATTTCACCGGTCGCGAAGTGGCCTGTCGACGTTCCCGTTCCTGCCGCCGGGGTGATGCCCGCGACATCGAGCCCCGTGATCTCGACGCCGAGGTCGACCCGGATCCGCTCGACGGCGTTTCCCAGATCGCCGAAGAGGTAGCCGCCGTCTTCCGAGGCATCGCTCACGACAATCACGTCGCACTCGCGGCGGATGAGCTCGTAGAGCGCGAGGTTCTCGAAGTGCCCCCCGTCGGAGAGGTAGACGTACCTGCTCGTATCCCGCGTCAGGCCGAACAGCTCGAAAAAGAGATAGAAGAGGGAGAGGTTCGGCGTCCTGTCCCCTTCCCGCATGCGCGCCGGGTTAAAGAACCACTGGCCGAGCCTGACGTTGAACAGCGTGAGGAGAAATGCCACGTCCGTCGACGTGTGAAAGCCCATGTTCGGCGAGAGGGCCGCCCCTGACGTCGCCATGACCGTGCCAAGCGAGACATCGCAGGCGCCCGCGGAAAACGGGTGATTCTCGTCCGCGAAGCCGAACCCCCGGGGTGTGAAGCAGAACGGGCGAGCCTTCCGCTGCTGCCAGTCGAGGCGTTCGCTCTCCGAGACGTTGAGCGTCGCGTTGAAGAGAGGGAACGGCCCGTCGTAGACGCGCTTCCCGTCCCCGCCGAGTATGTCGCGCAGCCGCATGTCGTCGTCCGGGTCAAGCCCCGTAAACGGGTGGGGATGCCGGTCGTCCCTGCTCGCGCCGAGATAGCACCTGACGAGCCTGTTCCTGTACATCGCATGCATCGAGAATTCGTTGACGTCAACGCGCCTGGCAAGGAGGTACGCGCACGCCAGCGAAGCCAGGCACGCCGGAATCAGAAGCCACGCCTCTTCCGCGGGGATCGCGGTGGCGGCGCGTCCCGCCCCGGCTGAGACGAACGCAGCAAACCCGGCGACAAACAGCCACGGCGCGACTGCCACGATCGCACCCTTGAGCCACGAGGGAAGCGTCCCTTCCCCCGACCCCTTCCCGAGAAGGACGCCCGAGGCGGTGCTCAGGAGCCATGCCGCAATGCCTCCCGCCCTGAGCCAGGAAGAAGAGACAATTCCTGCAAGAAGCGACGGAAGATTGAAGACGCAGAACCAGAGCGCCATCCACCCGATCGCGTAAATCGTCACCCAGGCACCGAGCCGGCTCCACCATTCCCTCACCGTGTCGGGCCAGTCTCTGCCGGAGAGCCCGATATGAACGACGACGGTGAGCGTGAGCGACCCGATGACAACCACCGGCGCGATAAGGTAGTAGACCGGCGCATCGGCAATTGCCGCGAGCAATCCAAGGAGCCCGACGCTCCACACGGCGATCGCACCCCCGACGGCGCCCGTCACGACCAGCACGAGGACGTAACGGACCGCCCCCCGGAACGATCCTTCCCCCGTCCGCATCGCCGAGACGCGGGCGCTGCGGGCGGAGGGTTTGAGGAAGAGGAGATACGCCGCACCGCCGAGGAGCCAGAGGAGCGCGTAGAGTACGGCCCCCCCCGCCGCCGCAATTGCCAGGGGAGGTGCGTCGATGCCCCCCCGGAACCAGAACGAGATGAGGAGCGACGTTACCGCGACAGGAAGAACGACGAAGTACTGGACGCCGGGCTGGCTCCGGAGGAACGTCGAGCGGAGCCGGTCGCGCACGTCCCCGATCGAGGCGAAATTGAACGCGATCACGCTCACGGCGAGCAACGCGACGACGAACGCCGCGACCGGGTAGACCGCCGCCGGGAGCCCTTCCGCGGGGGAGAAGAGGAGAAGGAGGACGCGGGGAACGAGGAGCGCGGAGGCCGCGCTCAAGAGGATGATGACGAAGTTGAGGATCAGGTTCCGAAGATACGTGCTGACGAGCGTCCACGCGTCGGCGCTGAGGAGGCCGAGGCGGGGAGTGAGATAGTTGCTGTACTTCCTCAGGTGACCGATCGCGCGGGGCTGGGCGGGTCCCCCCGGCGATGCGAGGTCAGCGAGGACGTCCCGGAACGACCGCCGCACACACCACGCCGCAAGCCAGGAATTGATGTATCCGCCTCCGGAGACCGACGAGATGTAGTCGACCTCCGCGAGCGAGCCCGATGACGCCAGCGCTTCCAGCAGTCCGAGATTGAACGTCGCGCTCCGGATGCCGCCGCCGGAGAGCGCAAGGCTGAACGGCCTCCCTTTTCCCCCTCTGTTTTTCGCTCCCCTGCGCGCCGCGCGTATTGCCTCGAGCGCGCGCCGTTCGATTGCGAGCATCTCCTGGAATGAGGCCGGAGTCGGCCGCGCGGCATCCATGCGCACTCCTCCCGGTGGTGGGACGAAACGGATGGGGCAATGTAGGGGGAGAGGAGCGGATTGTCAATCAGGGTGGCTACCAGTTCATCCGCTTCCGCAGCGACGTGATGTGTGCGATATGATGGCGGCAGTGCCAGGCGTAGTGGGCGAGCTGCTGGTCGAGGGCAACGGCGCCGAGCACCGGGTGGCTGAATGTCCTGCGGAACGACTCTTCGGGGAGCGCGCGCTCCGCGCTCATCCAGCGCGCATGGAGCGTCTCCAGGAGGAGGAGCGACATCTCGACGGGTGCAGATCGCGCTTCGGGCAGTGCGGCCCAGAGCGCTTCGTCGTACGTCTTCACGGGAGGCTGATCCTCCGTCAGCGCGAGCTTGAACCGGACATACGCGTTCATGTGGCTGTCGGGCAGGTGGTGAACCACCTGCCTCACCGTCCATCCCCCGTCCCGGTACGACGTGTCGAGCTGGGCGTCGTTGAGGCCGCGCACCGCCTGCCGCAGGTTCGCGGGAGCGGACGCGATCTCCTGGATGTATGCTGTGCGCTCCGGCGGGGTCACCGCTCGCGGCATCGTGAACTTCCCCACCGGGTACCGGAGATCATCGGGGGTCATCGGCTGCTCCCTGTGCAGTTGTTGATGAGATTGGACTGAACGCGCGGGACGGCGCACCCCGTGCCGGGGACCGCTCCCGCGACTGGCTGGTGATAATCAACACGACGCCGACGACTATGACCGCGGCGGCGATAAGCATCTGCGGCGTGAAGGCCTCCCCGGCGACCGCCCAGCCGAGAACGAGCGCGATCACCGGGTTCACATACGCATACGTCGCAACCCGCGAGGCGTGCGCCACGCGCAGGAGCCAGACGTAGGCCGAGAAGCCGACGATCGATCCGAACGAAGCGAGGTAGCCGACCGCGAGCCACGAGCGGAGCGTCACCTCCCCGGGATGGAACGAGCCGAACTCCCCCGTGCAGAGGGCGAGCAGGTAGAGGGCCGCGGATGCCGACAGCATCTCCATCGACGTGGCCAGGAGCGGTGAGGCCGCGAGGATCGCCTTCCGGGAATAGAGCGAACCGACCGCCCAGGAGACCGAGGCGAACAGGAGGACGACGATACCCACCGTGTCAAGGTGCCCGGGGCCGAGGAATTGCGAGGGACCGACGAGCAGGACCACGCCGACCAGTCCCGCAGCGAGGCCCGCGACGATGCCCGCCCGGGGGCGCGCCCCGCCGTGGATCGTCCAGTCGAGAATAACAATCCAGAGTGGGACTGTCGCCGCCAGGAGCGCCGCGATCCCCGAAGGAACGCGCTGTTCCGCCCAGGTAACGCCCCCGTTGGCGATGAAGAGGAGAAGCAGGCCGATCACCGCCGCCGGCAGCCACTCGCGGGAAGCAGGGGCCGGCGCACCGCGGAGACGTGCCCACGCGTACAGGAGGACCCCCGCCACGGCGAAACGAGTCCCGGCCATGATGAAGGGAGGAATCGTCTCCACGCCGAAGCGTATGGCAAGGTACGTTGAACCCCAGATGACATAGACCGCGGCGAAGGCCATTGCGACCTTCGCCCGGGGAACTCCTGCATGCGCGATATGATCAACCACCCTGTTCTCCCTCTCCGTGTCCGCCGAATACCATCGGGGGACAATATACGAAACGGGACGGATACATAACAGATTCAGTTACTTGAAATTGTAACCATAACAGTTTATATTCTCAGCAGAGTGTACTTATACGGGGACCGGCCATGGAAGTTGCCTCGCGGGAGACGCACCTGTACGAGCAGGTTGCGGACAAAATGACGCGCCTCATAGAGAAGGGAACGCTCAAACCGGGCGAAAAACTCCCCTCGGTGAGAAAACTGAGCCTGCAGATGGGGGTGAGCATTTCCACCGTGCTCCAGTCGTACCTGCGGATGGAGGACAGGGGGACGATCGAGGCCCGGCCGAAGTCGGGCTACTACGTGCGCGAGCGCCCGAGGGAACTTCCTCCCGAGCCGAAGATGTCGTCTCCTTCTCCCACCGCGAGCACCGTCGACATCGGGGAGCTTCTCCTGGAGGTGCACGACGCGATCATGGACCCGGGGATCGTGCCGCTGGGGGCGGCGACGCCCAACGACGAGCTGTTGCCGACGCGGAAACTCTACCGGCTGCTGGGGACGGTCGCACGCCGGCACGAGGCTGCAAGCAACAGGTACGATTCGCCCCAGGGAAACCCGGGCCTCCGCAGGCAGATCGCCCGGCGCGGGATCGACTGGGGGGGCACGATCGTGCCGGACGATATCGTCATCACGTTCGGGTGCACGGAAGCCCTGAACCTCTGTCTGCGGGCGGTGACGCGCGAAGGAGACACCGTGGCGGTGGAATCCCCGGTCTATTTCGGCTTCCTCCAGATCCTGGAGTCGCTCCGTCTGAAGGCGCTGGAGATCCCGACCCACCCGAGGGAGGGGATGTCGACGGACGCACTCGCCTCGGCGCTGAAGAAGCAGAAAATCGCCGCCGTGTTCCTCTCGGCGAATTTTCAGAACCCGCTCGGCTCGTGCATGAGCGACGAGCGCAAGGTGGAGATCGTGCGCCTTCTCGCGTCGAGGGGAATTCCCCTCCTTGAGGACGACGTCTACGGCGATCTGTATTTCGGGAACGCGCGTCCCAAGGCGCTGAAGGCGTTCGACAGGGAGGAAAACGTGCTCCTCTGTTCGTCATTCTCGAAGACGATTTCCCCGGGGTTCAGGATCGGCTGGACGATCCCCGGCAGGCACATAGAGCGGGTCAGGCGCCTGAAGCTCTCGTCGACGATCTCGACGGCGACGCTCCCCCAGATGGCGATCGCGGAAATGCTCGCCAACGGCGGCTACGACCACTATCTGCGCGGCGCCCGCGAAGCGTACCGCGCCCAGGCAGACAGGATGATCCAGGCGGTAAAGAGATACTTCCCCGAAGGAACGAGCGTCACGCGGCCCGCGGGAGGCACCGTGCTCTGGGTGGAATTCCCGGAAGGGATCGATTCGGTGGTTCTTTACAGGAGAGCGCTCGAGAAGAACATCAGCATCGTTCCGGGACCGCTGTTTTCCCCGAAACGGCAGTACGGCAACTGCATCCGGCTCAACTGCGGCAACACGTGGTCTGAGCGGACAGAGGAGGCCATGATCACGCTCGGCCGCCTGGCCGAGCGGATGACCTGACCACCCCTCTCGTCACTCAAACGACTCGGGGATGAAGTCCGCTTCCTCTTCCTCGCCCTCGATGCTCAGCACAAACAGGCGGTTCCAGATCTGCAGCGAACCGTCGGCGGAGGAGCCACTGCCCTCTCCTGCGACCGGGAACATGAGGAGTTCTTCCGTCGGCGAGGGGATTCCCCAGTATTCGATGTGTGGTGACATTGCGTTCTCCTTGATCTTGTATTGCGTACGTGCCGACTCTTATCGCAAGCCAGGTGCCAGCCGGGTACGATGTGTGCTGTCCGTCACCGAAAATGGGGGTGAATGAGCGATAATCGGGACTGTTGGCGTGAGATTGCTTCGCTTCGCTCGCAATGACTGATATTGCCACGCCGGAAATCGGCGTGGTCCGAAAAACGGACTTCGCAGAGAACGCTCGCAATGACAGATTTTTCCGTCGGTGGGGGATCCAGCCGGGAACGGCAATGGACAATATTGTGCAGGTGGCTGGTAATTCGCTCACACGAGCACGTAACTCACGCCGACGGCCATTACCTGTTTGATCTGCGTGCGGGGTGAGACGGTCACGTCCTTGATCAGAAGGACGTTGAGATTGACCGAGAAGATCTTGTTCATCCTCATCACGATCGAGTTGTCGCTCCGCACGAACACCTGGTCGGGAGTCTCGAACGGCGAGAAGAATTCCTCGTTCAGGATGAGCGCCGTGTTCTCGGCGATTTTCCAGTCGACGTGCGTGAGGAGGCGGAGGCCTCCCTCCACCTTGGTCTTCTCGATCTGAGGCGTCCGGGGGTTATCGGCGTACTGCGTGAACCGGGAAGTGAATGTCTCCCTGAGCCCAAGACCAAGCCCGGTCTTGACCTCCCGAACGGGCTGCCACGCCACGCCCCCGCTCTGCGAGAGGTACCCGGGGTCGAAAAACCGCGAAATGGCCGTTGCGTTCCCCGCGGCGTCGTACTTGTATCCCGGCGCGAACTGCGTCCTGAGCGTCGCGCCGACGTACGGGTTGATCGTCGGGTTCAGCTTCAGGATGAAGAGCGTCTCCATGTAGATCTCGTCATCGGTCTTGCGGACCCCCTGCGATCCGAGGCGCGCCTGGCCGTAGGCGAACTTGTACGTCGTCGACCAGTCGGTCCCCTCGAGGTCCTGCCGCGAGCTGCCGTTGAGCCACGGCGTGAAGGCGAGCACGTTCGTCCCTCCCTGCGCCCAGTCGCTGAACGCCACCTCATTCAGGTTCACCCCCGCCACGACGCTGTGCCGCCAGCCGAATTTCTTCAACGTATCGCTTTTCGCGGTTTGCGCCTGCTCCTGGAACGCCCTTTCCCGGCCGACCTCCATGGTGTCATGCTGCTGCGCCCGCGCACCTCCCGCCAGGAAGGCGAGGGCACACACAACTGTCTTTGTCACTGTGACCGCCTCCGGAATTGAGTGGACTGCACCCCGCACGCACAACAGCCTCTCCCGCGTCGGCGAGAGAGGCTGCGTGGCGCGTACATCCGGAAGATAGCGTGGAATCAGGAGATATTCAATTAGCGGGTAATGTGTTCCGCCAGTGGAACGACGATGCGGGCGCGCCTAATCGTGTTTCCGGTAGGCAATCCGCGAGATGGTCACAAAGAGGACGGGAACGACAAAGATGGCGAGCATCGTCGCCGCGAGCATCCCGCCGAGCACCGTCCAGCCGATCGTGGAGCGGGCCTGGGCACCGGCGCCGGTGGCAAAGGCGAGCGGCGAGACGCCGAAGATGAACGCCAGGCTCGTCATGAGGATCGGCCGCAGCCGGAGCTGCACCGCCTCCACCGTCGAGGCGAGTATCGAGACGCCCCGGTCCACGCGGACCTTGGCGAACTCCACGATCAGTATGGCGTTCTTCGCGGCAAGCCCGATCAGCGCCACGAGCCCGATCTGGGCATACACGTTGTCAGAGAGGCTCGGGAGGAGCGTGAGCGTCAGGATCGCGCCGAATGCGCCGATGGGAACGGCCAGGAGCACGGCGAACGGCACGGACCAGCTTTCGTACAGGGCGGTCAGGAACAGGAACACGAAGACGATGGACATGGAGAAGATCGTCACGGTGCTGCTGCCGGCGTTGATCTCCTCGCGCGAGAGGCCCGAGAACTCGTAGCCGTAGCCCGACGGGAGGACTTCGGCGGCGACCTCGCGCAGGGCCTGGATCGCCTGGCCGCTGGAGTAGCCCGGCGCCGCGGTCCCGTTCACCTCGGCGGTGCGGAACAGGTTGAAGTGCGAGATGAGCGGGGCGCTCTCGACGATCCTGGTTTTGATCAGCGTGCTCAACGGGAGCATGTCCCCCCGCACGTTCCGGACGTAGTACGTAGCGAGGTTCTCGATGTCGGCCCGGTACTGCGTATCCGCCTGCGCGACGACGTGGAAGTTCCGCCCGTAGATCGTGAAATCGTTGACGTACCTGCTCCCCAGGTACGTCTGAAGCGTATTGAAGACGTCGGCGATGGAGACGCCGAGCTTCTTGCACTCCTCCCTGTCCACGTCCACCTCGTAGCCCGGCGTGCGCGCCGTGAAGAAGGAGAAGACCCGCGACAGCTCGGGCCGCTTGTTCGCCGCGGCCACGAAGGTGTGGACCACGTCCTCGAACTGGTGGATATCGTCGGTGCTCTCGTGCTGCTCGAGCTCGAACGAGAAGCCGCCCGTCGCCCCCAGGCCGGGGATCGCCGGCGGCGAGATGACGACGACGTTTGCGTCCTCGATCGCGCTGAATTTCCGCTGGAGCGCCGCGATGATCCCGGCGAGCTGGAGGGATTTGTCCGTCCGCTCGTCCCACGGCTTGAGCTGGACGAACACGGTGCCGCTGTTCGACTTGGTGGCAAACGTCACCACGTTCAGTCCCCCGAGCGCCGCGTAGTGGGCGACGCCCCTCTGGCGGCTCAGGATGGTCATCATCGTGTCGATGACCTCCAGGCTTCTCGACGTGGAGGAGGCCTCCGGCAGCTCAAACGTGACGTAAACGCGACCCTCGTCCTCCGTGGGGATGAAGCCGGTCGGCTTCACGCGGAACAAGAACGCGGTCGCCACGTAGAGGCAGACCAGGACGATGATCACGTAGCGGCTGTAGTGGATGCACGCCCGCACGCCCTGCACGTAATTCCCGGTCGTCCGTTCGAACCAGTCGTTAAACCGGTGGAAGAGCCGCTGGACGCCCCTGGACTCCTTCCCCGCCGCCGAGGGTTTCAGGAAGAGCGAGCAGAGGGCCGGCGTCAGCGACAGGGCCACGAACGCCGAGATCAGCACGGAGATCGCGATCGTGATCGCGAACTGCTGGTAGAGCCGCCCGACGATCCCGGGGATGAAACCGACCGGGACGAACACCGCGGCCAGGATGAGCGCGATCGCCACGACGGGGCCGGAGATGTCGGCCATGGCCTTGCGGGCCGCCTCCGGCGCCGTGAGGCCTTCCCGGTCGATGTAGTGCTGGACCGCCTCCACGACGATGATCGCGTCGTCCACCACGATCCCGATCGCCAGCACGAAGCCGAACATCGTGAGCGTGTTGATCGTGAACCCGAGCGGCAGGAAGAGCGCGAACGTGCCGATGATCGACACCGGGATGGCAAGCACCGGGATGAGCGTGGCGCGCCAGCTCTGGAGGAAGAGGTACACCACGAGCACGACGAGCCCGAGCGCCTCGAGCAGGGTCACCACCACCTCGTCGATCGACACCTTCACGACGGAGACCGACTCGAACGGGATGACGTAGTCGACGTCCTTGGGGAACGACTTCTTGAGCCCGTCCATGACGCGGATGATGCCGTTGGCGACGTCCAGCGCGTTGCTGCCCGGCGCCTGGTAGACCAGGAGGTAGGACGCCCGCTTGCCGTCCACGAACGAGTTGCTCGCATAGGCGAACTTGCCGAGCTGGACGCGGGCGACGTCCCTGAGGTGGACGGCCGATCCCGTGCGCGGGTCCGACCGCACGATGATGTCGCCGAACTGGTCGGCGGTGCTCAGGCGGCTGTTCGTGAGCACGGTGTACTCGAAGGGCTGGACCTCGCGCTGGGGGGGCGCCCCGACGGACCCCGCCGCGATCTGGAGATTCTGCTCCGCCAGCGCGTTGACCACGTCGTTGGTCGTGAGCCCCAGCTGCGCGATCCTGTCGGGCTCGAGCCACACGCGCATGCTGAAGTCGTCCGCCCTCGTAAACACGTCGCCCACGCCGTTCACGCGCAGGAGGGCGTCGCGGACGAAGATGTTGGCGTAATTGTCGAGGAAGGGGACCCCGTGCGTGCCGTTCGGCGAGTAGATCGCCACCAGCAGGAGGATGCTCGGGTTGCGCTTGCGCGTGGTGAGCCCGAGACGCTTCACGTCGTCGGGGAGCAGCGGCGTGGCGATCCCCACGCGGTTCTGGATATCCAGCGCGGCGATGTTCGGGTCGGTCCCGACGTTCAGCGTCACGGTGATCGTGGTGCGGCCGTCGTTGGTAGAGTTGCCCACCATGTAGGCCATCCCCGGGGTGCCGTTCACCTGCGACTCGATCGGCGTCGTGACGGTCTGCTCCACCGTCTGCGCGTCGGCGCCGTTGAACACCCCCGTGATCTGGACGGTCGGCGGGGTGATGTCCGGGTACTGGCTGACCGGGAGGTTCACGATCGCGATGATCCCGACCAGGACGATCACCACCGACACGACGATGGCCGTGACGGGACGGTTGAGGAACAGGTTCGCTATCATGCGGCGCCCGCGCTCATTGTACCGGGGAGGCGTCGGCGACGGTCTTCGTTTTCGGCGGCGTCACGGTGACCGTGGCATTGTCGCGCAGCTTCTGGACGCCCTCCACCACGATCTGGTCCCCGGGCGCGAGGCCGCTCCGGGCCACGACCATGTCGTTGATCCGGGGACCGAGCTCCACGCGGCGCTGCGTGACCCTGTCGCCGTTCAGGACGAACACGGAGTATTCCCCCATCTGCTCGACCGCCGCCCGGAAGGGGAAGAGGACCGTGTTGGCGCGGCTCTCGTTTCGCACGCGGAGGTCGCAGGTGAGTCCGGGCTTCAGCACGCCGCGCGGGTTCGGGAACACGACCCGGATGCGGAGCGTCCCCGTCTGCGGGTCCACCGCCCTGTCCAGCAGGCTCAGGCGCCCGGGGGAGGGGTACGCCGATCCGTCGGGCAGGACTATCGTGAACGTGGAATCGTGCTGCGCATCCTTCGACCCCAGCATCATCGCAAACCGGGAGATCAGCTTCTCGTCCACGGCGCAGTCGACGGCCATCGGGTCGTCCGACGACACCGTGTTGAGGAGCGTCTGCCCGGCCACGACCGCCGAGCCCACCTTGACGAGCGAAATCCCGATCGTGCAGTCGAACGGGGCATAGATCACCGAATAGCGGAGATCGGTCGCCACGCTCTTCTGGTTCGCCTCCAGCGCGACCACCTGGCTCCTGGCGGACTCGAGGTCGGCAACCGCGTGATCGAGCGTCTGCCGGGCGATCGCGTCGTTTTTCGCCAGCGTGGTGTACCGGTCCACGTCC
>Ga0335079_10005215_pt1 | contig 14894 bp, 9 predicted proteins | sample Lox_Sample_33_FD_206719 | JGI IMG/M metagenome (GOLD analysis project Ga0335079, IMG submission 206719) | Soil microbial communities from Loxahatchee National Wildlife Refuge, Florida, United States - Lox_Sample_3.3 | ecosystem: Environmental > Terrestrial > Soil > Wetlands | place: USA: Florida...
AACGGCGATCGCTTCAATGATTTTTTCGTTTTGCAGGCCAAGGACCGCGCAGAGCGGCCGAAGCATCCCCGAAACCAAGGGCTCGCCGATCCACCCCAAAGCCAGGCTTGCCATGGTCACGCCAAGCTGGGTCGCAGAGAGATACGCATCCATGTGTGCAATAATGTCTTTCGCGATCGTCGCCCGCTTGTTTCCTTTTTCCACCAGCGGCTCAATTTGGGTATTGCGGACCTTGACGATGGCGAACTCTGCCGCTACGAAAAAGGCGTTCAAGAGCACCACAAGGAAGACAACGAGAATATTGAAGAGATAGACCCAGAACATTGATGATATCAGTTGGCTGTGGAATCAATATAGCCCTAAATGAGTGGGACATCAAGAAAATCAGGTCGGCGCTGAGGAAGGATTTCTGGAATTCCGAATGAATTTGAAAGCGTACGGAGTTAAACCGGCGGGCACCGACCGCCAGAGAGTGTCTAACGTCTCATCTGTTCGGAAATCCAAGAGAGGTACGATTCAAGTTTCGTGAGGAAATTGAGATAGGCTGTTGTCCATTCCGTTTGATTCGAGGGCTGTGATTTGCCAAGAAGTTCCTGGAATACTTTCGAAACCTCGACCGCAATCTTCTGCTTTCCCTCTTCGATGGCCGCTTCAACGTCGGACGAATAGAAGACCCGCAGACTTCTAATGTCCTGGCGGACTCGGGCCTCAGGAGATTTCTTGGAGAAATATGAAAGATCGGTTTTGTTCCCCCCAGACGTTTCGTAGATGATCAGGTTCCAGCGTTCCATGATTTCGCGGAATTCCCGTTCACCTTGACAGAAGTCCTGAGGCAATCGGCGTGACGCTTGCTCGGTGATCAGAGAAGTGCGGAACAACAGCTCGCCACCGATGTACTGCGACAGCAGGTTAAGCTCCTTCCGATATCCGAGGATTCGAACAACTGCATCGTGCGTTTCTCGTTCAACATTGCGGGTTCCAAGCACAGCCTTCCCTGCCTGTTGTTGCGACAGCATTTTCATTTTGAGCGCTAATTCTGCATCCACTTCCTTTTCGGCCGGATTTGAATGAACGCCGGTGCGCTTAAGACGTGTTTTCCCGCTTTCGGAAATCGAAAGCAGAGCGTCAACTTGATCCCACTCAAGGCTGTCGAATTTCTTCACCGCTGCACCGAACGAAGTGCGTTGTTCTGATTCTGCCTGAAGCAGCATAAGAAGGCGCGTAAACAACCGATCCTTGTACAACGTGCGAAAATGGTTCATGTCGGCAATAACGTACAAATCCTCCGCAACGCTCGAAAAAACTGTATTGAACAGTCTCGCAATTTTATGCTCGCCGATTTTCTTGTCGTCGATTTGTTTCATTGTATAGTCGACGCCCGCCATGGTCGTGTCGAAGATGATGGCACGCTTTCGCATTCCCCGAAAACTTTGCGGCGTACCAACTTCCATCGCGCCCATCCCCAGCATTCGAAGCTGGAGTTTGGTATAGAGCGTCGGTCCGGAAAAGGGAAGGATAACGCCGATGTCATCCACCGTGCACTGGGATTCCAGAAGTGCATTCTTCACGCATTCTATCGCCTTTTTTGTATGGAGCTCATTGTAGGGAAGGATTTTTTTTCGTCCCAGATATTGCTTGCATGACGATTTTGCATCGCTTGTATCAATAAAATAAATCGATCCTTTTGCCTGCGGCGATACAAAGACGCTGATCTTGTCATCGAAAAGGACTGATGCTGTGAAGAGTGACAGTTTCTTCGTTGTGGCAAAATGTGATCCAAGCAGCAAAGCCCATTGAGAATTCTGCTCCGTCCAATCGAACAGTTTGGTGAGCTGTTCGGTCTGCGCAACATGAAGAAAGATATCCTTGTGAAGCCACGTTTCTGCAAGCGCGTTCTTCGTGAACGATTCAGGCTCAAGTTGGAACGGGTCGCCGGCAATGAGGAATTTTTCCTTCGCGAGTGTAGCCAGAGAAGCCAGTGCAGGGAGATACACCGTTTCGGCATCATCGACAAGAACGAGATCGAATTGCAGCCCTCTCATTCGGGGGTCAACGAGAGCTGTCCAGACGCTCGTGCACACAAATTGTTTCCATTTCAATTGCGCGGCTTCATCGATGGTCACGAATTCATCGACAGCCTGTGAAACACGTTCGAGTCCCCCCAGCTCTTCGATCCGCTTCATCGCCAGCCGATACTCTTTCATCTCCTCCGCTGTTATGGGAGCATTTGACTCGGTAAGTGTTATCTCATTTCCAAGTGATTGTTGCAGGGAAAGGAGACGTTTCTGTGCATGTTGCTTATCGCTGTACTGTTTTTGAGCAAGAGCCAAATCCTCCTTGGAGTACCCTTTCTTCAATTTCTCGATGACGGATGCAGACTGATGCTTCTGGATGGCCTCGCGAGTAGTTTCTGCGTCCTTCGCCATCTGATCAGCCTGCTTTCGGAGATCGTTCAAGCGATCGCGCATTCCCTGAACTTTCAAATAGAACTCTTCGTTCAGGCTTTGCTTCACCCGCACTGCCCAGTATTTCTGTAGTAACTGGACACGTTCTTGAAAGATTTTCCTCTTTTCATCGCGCAGGGACGCAATGTGCTGCTCAAAGGAATATTCACTCATGAGCGATGCGTACATAGGAGACGGAAACCCGACACGAGCAGTAGGCTTTGTCAGGTCCACTCCAAGTAGTTGACCAATTTCAACGGTCTTCAGGAGTGTTGCATCAACGTGATCATTTGCATTGGCGACAAACAATACCCGTTTTCCGGCCTTAATGTAATTCGCAGCCAGGAGCGCAAGAACGTGTGTTTTTCCCGTCAGAATCGGTCCCCACAAGATGGAAACCCTGTTTTGTAGAATCTTTGCTACCGTGTCTGACTGATTTTGGGGAGTTTGTGGCAGGAATTGAGGCTCGAACGGCGCCTCATTTCGATTTGATTCGTCTGCCGGATTGAACAGGAGCGATGCCATGAAAGAGGCGTTTGCATCAACAGGAAGCATCCTCAGCATCGGCTGCGTATGTTCTTCGTAACTCCACGCACACTTCGTCTCCGGCAACGAGGGCCCGAAATCTGTCGGCAGCGCTATTGTCATGAACTGGTTGTCGACGGTAATGATTCTGCCTTTGACTACAATGGGTTGCGTTTGCCCAACCGAAAAAGTTGCAAGTTCGGTTGTCTGTAGAAAAAGGTCTTCTGGAATCTCAAATCGGTAGTAATAATAGTCGGCGAACGACTGAAGGAACACACCACCAAACAGAGTTATTTCGCTTCGCATTGTCTTGAGCTGATCGAGCTCATATTGCAGAGCCTGTCGGAGTGCGGAGAATACTGATTCGGATTGTATTTCTTGCGGATGTTCAGCCATTGACAAGGGGGATGGGAGCGTTCAGCGGAGATCCATGAAAAAACGCGAGCGTGACTTCGAAGAGCAAGTTTCTCTCAAAGTAGGAGAATTGTCAAGAAAGTCAAGATTGGCAGAATCGTTGAGCGCAACGGAGCGAAACAAGAAACCCCCACCATCTCAGGACCTTCTCGGACACCGAGACCGACGGGGGCGAATGTTCAAGGATCGAACAGCGTTATGGCTTATCAGGTAATTCTACAAACGCGTCGCCGAACAAGTCGTCAGCGACCGTTGAGGAGTCAAAGAATTCGCGGAATTCCGTACCTTCGAGTTTCCTTTTTCTCAAGTAGATGAGTATTGCCGAGATCGAAAAACCGGCAAGTAAACCAAGCACAATGTATTTCTTCATACTTCCCCTGTTGGAAAGGAACCAATGTTTGAGCGCTACGGACCATATCTTGATTCAATATAGGAATTCCTGATGATACTTTGTTCGAAACTTTGATTAAAAAACTTCAATGTTGTATTCTTCGGATCCCAATGTGCCTTTCACATCCTCCAATGCCGAGTCCCTCCCTCCGACGCAAGCGATCTGCCTCAGAATCTTCTGCTTCATCCCAGGTGACCAACAAGTACTCCAGGACTGCTGGAGTGCAGTCCGGCGACGAATGGAATTCGGATCTACCTGGATCCCTTTGTTCAGGCTGCAGGGCTTTTCGGTTCGCCTTCCTCAGCCATCTTCGCTTTGATATCCTGAACCTCATTCCGAATTTCTTGGGCTTTCCTTTTCAAATCTGCCATATGTTTACGAAGGCGAACTCCAGCAGATTTATTCTTCTTTTGGTAAAACTTGTCAAAATCAGCCTTATAGGTCTGGATCAATTCAACAAGTTCCTGAAATCTGTCCATTGCAGTCCTTTCTGTTTATTGTGTGAAGAAAGATGTCGATTCGGCCCACACTCTCGAGCCTTGCTGACATATAATTTTTCATTCGTGCAAGCGCTGTTGAAGTATTTGTGAACACTGACACGCAGAATCAAACGTTTGTACCGTAGGCAGTCCACCGACTGAATATAGAACAGGCAGCGCAGGGGTTTTGAAACCATCGGGAATCAGCATTCATCAAGTTTGGTCCCGTCCTAGTCCCCCCTCGCAACGCTAACTTCTTAAGCCGCCCACTCCGGGCAGAATCCCGACAGCACGTTCATCCAAGTGTCATCCGAAGTCTGCTACTGCCACGTCAAGATCTTATGCAAGAAGCTCATTGCATGAAAACTCCAAAGCTCAAAAAATGCTCCATGAGCTGGAATCACACTTATCATTGAAAAGAGAACCTAAACAGATCGCTCCTTAAAATGGGAAAAACGCATCTCACGCGACCTACATATAGAACCGAACATCGACCTTCTGTCCTTTCAACCTCATGGACATCTGAAGTCTTCGAACCATTGGCTTCACACCACCGAAAAAAGAAGGCCCTGCGATTAAGTCTCAAAAAGCATTTGAACTAAGGCAATAGGATTAATGTTCTTCTTTACCGATTTCAACCCAATTCATTTGCCAGCAAGAATATATTTTGTGCGAAAGCGATGTCGCATGGACGAGTTACGTTCACAAAGCCAATGCCCTTTTTAGCCAAAATATAAGCATTCGGAAAATGAAAGAAAAGCGAAATCATTCAAAAAAGGACACTTCCACCATTTACGCTTATTGTGGCTCCAATGATATGGTTTGCAAAGTCGGATGCAAGAAATAGCACAGAACCCACGATATCTCTAGGATCTGCAACCTTGCCTTTGGGAATGGAGCTGTCGATTCCGGCTTTTATTCGCGGAATTGACAGCTCTTTTTTCGTCATATCGGTTGCAACCCAACCTGGCGAGATACAATTCACGTTTATGTTGTATGGGGCAAGTTCAACTGCAATCGATTTTGTAAAGGCTATTAAGCCCCCCTTCGATGCTGCATAGTGAGAATGAAAAGGCTCGCCCCTTTGACCTGCTGTGCTGGAAACGTTGACGATCTTCCCGCTCTTCTGCTTCTTCATTATTGGAGCGACTTCATTACAGAACAGGAAGGTTCCTTTTAGGTTCACTGCCATCGTTTCATCCCACTGAGCCTCGCTCATACTTCCAATTTCTCCCATCTTCCATATTGCTGCGTTGTTTACGAGTACGTCAATTCGCCCAAATTTTGCATGTACCTTCTGAACACTCCTCCTCACATCACGCTGACTTTCCACGCTTGCCCTCAGGACAAGGCATTCCCCTCCTTCACTCAGAATTTCCTTTGCGAGCTTTTCCGCTGACTGCTTGTTCGTGCGGTAAGTGATCACGACCTTCGCTGACAACTCTGCGAACCCCTTCGCCACTGCGGCACCAATTCCTCTCGACCCCCCGGTAACCAGGACGACCCTGTCCTTAAAGTCATACATTGGTTGTTTTCCTCTCTGAAATGTTATTGCCAATTTGCTTCTTTTTCGCAAAATTTCAACTTCTTTCTTGACTCTGTATCTTAATAGGACTAAATTAGTCCTATATTGATTTGGAGAGCCACCTTTTGAAGGCACGCTGAATTATGGCGGTACGGTTCCATAATACTGAAGACTCGATGACGGCTAGAGCCTTTCGTTACAATTTACCTTGGAGATGCAGAAATCCCCGATTGGCTTCATTCACCAAGATTGGCCTTTCGAAAGGACACAGCCAGAAGGTTGGGCGTTCTCGTTCCTTGCTCTTGCCGGCGACCGATTTCGGCGCAATGTGCAGACCCCTCACAATGCATGCAATGGCGGATTTGCGCTCAGCGAAAAACCGCCTCTCGACACGCCCTCTATGACGGAAGTTGCACTGGATACGCTCGTCCCTGGTGAAAGCGGGGTTGTTGGTCATCTCAAGACATCTTCATTTGAGGTTCGCCAACGGCTTCTGGAAATGGGGCTAACCAAAGGTGTTTCTATAGAAGTGATTCGGTTGGCGCCCCTCGGCGATCCAATTGAAATTGCCCTGCGAGGGTATCGTCTCTCTCTTCGTCGGAAAGAAGCTGAGGCAGTTATGATACACAAATCAAAAACGTAATGTTCCGAGACACGGTTGACACGAGAGTCAATCACATAGCCATTGTAGGCAATCCGAATTCAGGCAAAACCGCACTCTTCAATGCCCTCACAGGACTTCGCCAGAAAGTTGCCAACTATCCCGGCGTGACAGTTGAAAAGAAGGAGGGAAGGGTTGTCCTTGAGGACGGAAGAGAGGTCTTTCTCTTAGACCTCCCCGGTGCATACAGCCTCGCTCCACATTCGCCCGATGAGAAGATCGCGACCGACGTTCTCCTTGGTCGACTCGATCATACACCACCTCCGGATACGGTGATTTGCGTTGTCGATGCCAGCAACCTCGAGCGCAACTTGTACCTGATCAGTCAGATCATCGACTGCGCTCTACCGATCGTTATTGCGTTGAACATGGTCGATGTCGCAGAACAGGAGGGTATTATTGTCAACCCGCAAAAACTCGCAGCTGCACTCGGCGTCAAAGTGATTCCAACCGTTGCAATAAAAGGAATCGGCATTTTGGAGCTCAAGCGAGCGATCGCTGAGAAGGTTCTCCCATCGTCAAAATCGAGAGAATGGACGCTGGAGGAGCCGATGCGATCCGAGCTCGATGAACTCGAATGCCTGTTGGTTGATCATCAGAAGCTTTCCGAGCCTGAAGCGCTTCACGAATCAATCCATCTTCTCTCTTCACCGACGGTCCGGGACGAACACAGAACGCGATTCCTCCCCGAAATCCTCGCGCACGTCGAGCAAGACCATCAACGATTGGATGCCCTTGGCATTGATCGCCTCTCTTCTATCGTGGAAGCCCGGTACTCCTGGATCCAGCGTGTATGTCAAGCGACAACCAGCGTGTCGCAGCGAAAGAAAACAAGCATAACCGACCGAATCGACAGGGTTCTAACACACAGAGTCTGGGGGTTTGTGGTTTTCCTTGTGCTCATGACTCTGATGTTCCAAGCGATCTTCACGTGGGCCATAGTGCCCATGGATATGATCGGCCGTGGTTTCAATGCCTTGGGTAACTTTGTTGCGGACATCCTGCCGCGTGGAGACCTTCGGGACCTTATCATCAACGGCGCCATTGCGGGTGTTGGCGCTGTCGTTACATTTCTTCCACAAATACTTTTCCTGTTCTTGTATATCGGAATCCTGGAGGACACCGGCTACATGGCTCGAGCGGCCTTCATCATGGACCGGGTCATGAACAAGGTAGGCCTTCACGGAAAGTCATTTATTCCGATGTTGAGTTCATTTGCGTGTGCGATTCCCGGCATTATGGCTACCCGGACGATTGAAAGCAAAAAAGATCGGCTGGTCACAATTCTCGTCGCGCCGTTGGTAAGTTGTAGCGCCCGGTTGCCAATTTATGTGCTCATGATCGGAGCGTTCATTCCGACCCGAACCGTGTTCGGATTCCTCAACCTGGCGGGACTTACACTTGTTGCGATGTACCTGTTCGGTTTGATTGCTGCCCTTGCAAGCGCATGGTTGTTCAAGAAGACCTTACTGAAGAGCGAAACCCCTGCGTTTATCATGGAGCTTCCGCCCTACAAAATGCCTTCTCTGAAATCTGTCCTTCTTCAGATGTGGAATCGGGCGATGCAGTTTCTTAAGCGTGCGGGGACTATTATCCTCGGCGTTTCGATCATTCTCTGGTTCCTCGCAACGTACCCAAAGCTCGACCACAGCAACCCTTCGGATCAGCTTCAACAGAGCTTTGCGGGCCGTGCCGGACGATTGCTGGAGCCACTTATTAAGCCGCTCGGTTTCGACTGGAAGATTGGCATTGGGCTAGTTGGGTCGTTACTACAAAGGGAGGTCTTCGTCAGCACCATGGGAACAGTCTATGGCATTAAGGACGCCAATGAGTCGGCCGGTAACGCGACGCTCCGTGAACGACTGCAACAAGATGTCGATCCAAAGACCGGGCAACACACGTTCACCACGCTTACGGCCATTTGTCTGATGATTTACTATGTCCTCGCCATGCAATGTATGTCAACGGTCGCAATTGTACGGAGAGAAACGAACAGTTGGAAGTGGCCTGCCTTTCAATTTGCGTACATGACGGGTCTTGCCTATGTCGTGACTTTCATTGTGTACCACGTCGGAATCTTGATGGCTTGACGTTTCTTCAAATGAACTGGCAGCAAATTACATCTTTTGTCGTTGTGGCGCTCAGCGCGTTTCTTCTCATCCGATCGTTTATGCGGAAGAGGAGACGATCTGCGTTGGGCTTTTGCGAAGACGACTGCGGATGTTCGACGTCTACTCTCATGAAGAATGTTCCTGCGGACCGCTTGAGACAGCTCAAGGAACAGCAGAGACGTCGCACGCACAGCACAAGAAGTTGACTTTCGGATTGGGTTTTCCTGAGGCTCGAGCGTTTCTTTCGGCAAATTCGCACATCACTATGCATTAGCCGTTTCTTGACAATTCTTCCTTTCCGCGGTATATTTTAACGAACCAGATGGGTGCCACTCTCGTCATGAGTCGCGCCCTCTTTTTGTCTTTGAGACCATCCAGATGAAACAGGTGAAGAAGACTATGGCGGACACTGCTGTCAAAGTGAGCGATTCAACTATCGAGACCCTTGATAATATCCCAACAACGCTCCCTGTTCTGCCACTGAGAGATGTTGTCGTGTTTCCGTTTATGATTTTTCCGGTGCTTGTGGGACGGGAGTCCTCCCTTCGGGCTGCAAATGAAGCTCTTGAACGAAGCAAGAACATCTTCCTTGTTACCCAGAGGAACTCAAACGTCGATGAGCCGACCGCCGACGACGTTTATCAATACGGTACAGTGGCGAAGATCATCCAGATGCTCAAGTTGCCCAACGGGCTCATGAGAATCCTGGTCGACGGCGTCGCGCAAGCATCGGTGAAGAAATTCATCGGGAATCCCCAGTACCTTGAAGCGGAGGTGAGCATAAACCGGGCGGAGATTCCGACTGGACACGAAATCGACGCGCTTGTCCGCCATACTTCCTCGCTCTTCACCGAATACGTCCGACTCAATCGCAATATTCCCCCCGAAGTCCTGATGTCCTTCGAAGCAATCAAAGAGGCCCAACGGAAACTCTATTACATCGCGTCAAACCTTCTTCAGTCTGTCGAGGTGAAGCAAAACATTCTTGCCACGACAAACCTGCGCGAACAGCTCTACGAGCTTACAAAAGCTCTCACCAAAGAGGTCGATATTCTAAAAATAGAGCGTGAAATCGACGGCAAGGTGCAGGATAACATTCAAAAGTCTCAGCGTAAGTTCTTTATACAGGAACAGATCCACATTCTGCAGGATGAGCTTGGAGATGAAGAAGCATCACCCGAACTGGTCAAACTGAAAGATCAGATTCGGAAGGCCAAAATGCCGAAGGAGGCTGAGGAGAAGGCGCTGGAAGAATTCAACAAACTTAAGAAGACACCAGCGATGTCCCCGGAATTCACGGTGACGCGGAATTTTCTCGACTGGCTGATTGCCGTTCCGTGGGTTAAAAGTACAAAGGACAACCTCGACGTCGAGCACGTTCAAGAGATTCTCGACGCTGACCATTACGGTTTGGAAAAACCAAAAGAGCGCATCCTTGAACATATTGCCGTTCTTAATCTGGTAAAAGAAATGCGGGGTCAGATTCTGTGTTTCGTGGGACCCCCGGGAGTCGGAAAAACATCACTCGCCAAATCCATTGCCCGCGCGCTCGGCCGTAATCTCGTTCGTATTTCGCTGGGCGGTATTCGGGATGAGGCTGAAATCAGGGGACACCGCAGGACTTATATAGGCTCTATGCCCGGAAAGATCATTCAATCCATGAAGCGCGCGGGAGTCGTAAATCCCGTTATTCTCATGGACGAGGTTGATAAGATGAGCATGGATTTTCGCGGCGACCCGTCGGCCGCGCTCCTGGAGGTGCTTGATCCGGAACAGAACGTGGCGTTCAACGACCATTATCTTGAGGTCGACTACGACCTGTCAAAAGTCATGTTTATCACCACGGCAAATGTCCGATATCAAATACCGCTCCCACTCCAGGATCGTATGGAAATTATCGAGCTGCCGGGTTACCTCGAACACGAGAAGCGCGAAATTGCCAGACGGCACATTATTCGCAAGCAGATTGAAGAGCACGGTCTGAATGAGAAGAATATTCGTATCGAAGATGGAGCCATTACGAAGATCATTCAAGAATACACGCGTGAGGCGGGAGTGCGAAATCTCGAGCGGGAAATTGCATCCGTGTGCAGGAAAGTTGCAAAGGAAATGGTCCTTGGCCGGCGGAAGAACGGACACCATAAGCTTGCTCGGAAACGAAACAAAACCCGCTGGCCTCACGAACAGATTGTTGTGACTTCAGAAAAAATCGAGAAGTATCTCGGTGTGCCGAAATTCAGGAAAAAGGAGGCAGAGCGGGAGCCGCGCGTCGGATCCGTGACAGGGCTCGCTTGGACGAGCGTAGGCGGCGATATCCTCAACGTTGATGTGACCATCATGCGCGGAGTCGAACGACTTACTCTGACAGGCCAGTTGGGCGATGTTATGAAGGAATCAGCACAGGCCGCATTGAGCTATATACGATCGAACGCAAAAGCATTCGCCATCAACCCCGATTTCTACAAGAACAGGGAGATCCACATACATTTGCCGGAAGGTTCGATTCCCAAGGATGGTCCATCCGCAGGAATTACAATGGCTCTGGCAATCGTTTCGGCAGCAAGCAACCGCCCCGCTCGCAACGATGTTGCAATGACCGGCGAGATCACGTTGAGAGGTAATGTCCTTCCAATAGGTGGCTTGAATGAAAAACTTCTTGCTGCTCAACGGAGTGGTGTGAGGACCGTCGTCATTCCTCGAGAGAATGTAAAAGATCTTGTAGAAATTCCCCAGAGGGTCAAAGATGGACTGACCATTATTCCCGTTGAAAAGATCGAAGAAGCGGCAAAGTACGTTTTCGGGCAGAAGAAGAGAAAACGGCCCTGATGTGACAATTGCAATTCACTATTTGACTTTTTCTTCTTACATTCCGGCTGTATGAGTTACCAGGTTACCGCCCGCAAGTGGCGACCGATGGTCTTCGAAGACGTCATCGGTCAATCCCACGTCACAAACACACTTCGTAATGCAATAGCGACGAACCGCGTTGCACACGCGTATATTTTCAGCGGCACGCGGGGTTGCGGCAAGACAACCACGGCACGCATTCTCGCGAAAGCGCTCAACTGTCTCTCTCCCGTCGAGAATAACCCGGATAACACGTGCGAATTCTGCCTGGAAATCACGTCGGGACGAAGCCTGGATGTCATCGAAATCGATGGAGCCTCCAACCGTGGCGTCGAAGAAATCCGCAACCTCCGCGAATCAGTACGATATACACCTACCCACGGCAAGTATAAAATCTACATTATCGACGAAGTGCACATGCTTACCAAGGAAGCATTCAACGCACTTCTCAAGACTCTCGAGGAACCTCCCCCGCACGTCATCTTCGTTTTTGCAACGACCGAAGTCCATAAAGTCCCGATGACAATTCTCTCCCGGTGTCAACGGTTCGATTTCCGCCGCATCTCCATTGACGAGATCATGGCCCGCCTCCGCTTCATCGCAAATGAGGAAAACGTTGCGATCGATGATGAAGCGCTGACAGTGATTTCAAAAAAAGGGGATGGTTCAATGCGGGATGCCCAGAGCATATTCGACCAAGTCCGATCGTATTGTGGCAACGAGATTAGGGTCGGCGATGTCCTTTCGGTGCTGAACGCGGTCGATCAGGAACAGTTTTTCAAAGTTTCGACCCTGATCAAAGAAAAGAATGTCCGCGGAGGAATAGAGATTGTCGACGAGCTGATGCAGAGTGGACACGACCTCCGAGAATTTGTAGGCGGCCTGGCTGAGCATTTCCGAAATATTCTCGTGGTGAAAACCACGGGGTCTACAAACTTGATTGAAATATCAGAAGTTTACAAGAAGCGATACGAGGTGATTGCCAAAGAATGCAACGAGCAGGATTTGTTGCGATTTATTAAAATCGCGCAAGATCTTGAACAATCAATCCGATGGGTTTCCCAACCACGTTACAAACTCGAAATCGCTTTGCTGCAAATGATCAAAATGGAAAGCTCGGTTCGAATTGAAGAACTTCTGGCTCAACTCACCGAGCTAAAAAAAAAGCTTAACGGAGGCCTGGCCGCTGTACCGTCTAATCCGGAGAGAGCCAATTCCCACTCGACAATGTTCGCCCCGCCCGGTCCCCGACCGATCTCCGAAGTGAAGGTTGTGGGCAGCGTCAACGCAGGTACATTGCGAAGCGCTTCGTACATCAGCCCTTCAAGACACTACCAACCCCTCGACTTGGACCGGGCCGCGTCATCGCCATCAACCTATGCTGTACACGAACCGGGCTTTGAAAAACCGGCGTTTCACGCGGTTGAATCTACCGCGACACTTGCGATCTCTGTCTCGGCGCAGGATTTGCAAGCGCGATGGCAGGATTTCGTTGATGGTGTTACAAAGGAGAAAATTGCCATCGGAACAGTGCTTACCGAGAGCCGATTTGATGGGTGTCTTCACGGCACAATGCGGATCGGCTGCCCGGACGAATACCACTTATCAATGTTGAAGCGGAATAAAGAATTCCTTTCCGAAACATTGAACACTGTGGTGGGTGTACGGTTGAGCGTTGAGCCGGTTCTCCGCGCCCATTCCGTTGGGCTCGAATGGGAGTCTCAGCCTGTTCTTCCCGGTGCCTCAAAGCCGACAAATGGCAACGGCACACAAAAAGGAAGCACGCCCGATGAACACCCGATATTGACCCTGTTGCGGAAGGAATTGGGTGCCGAGCCTGTGCCTTGAAGGTGAGACTTGAATTTGAAATCAGGGAGTCGTATTATTTAGCAAAGAAAAAAGGAGCTACCGACCGACGATACTTGTGAGAGCTTGGTGTTGATTTGTGAGAGCGCAATACTCTGATCAAGTTTGAACCGTGTCGGTAGACGAACTAACGCTGCAAACGCCAACCGAATTCCTGCTTGAAAGAGTGAATTCGGTTTTCCATTTTCTAAGGGTCTCGTGAAAACTGCCGCATTCGTTGCCCTATTCCTTGTCGCAGCACAGACTGTCCCTGCGCAGTCTATTGCCAAGTATGCCGGCGAATTTATGGCAATTGGTGTGGGGGGCAGAGCTTTGGGCCTTGGCAGTGCTCAGGTCGCGTTGGCGAGCGATGCTACAGCCGGTTACTGGAATCCTGCCGGCCTTGTCCGCATCAATTATCCAGAGATCATGTTGATGCACGATGAACGATTCGGCAGCCTGGTGAACTACGATTACGCCTCTGTCGCGATTCCCTACGGAAAAGATGAGAGTTTTGGGATCAGCATTATGCGACTGGGTGTCGATGGTATCCCCGACACACGGAGTGCGCTGATCGATTACAGTGGAAGCGGAGTGCTCGACGCAATGAACAGGTTAGACTATGACAAGATCACAAATTTCAACTCGGCGGACTGGGCGTTTTATCTTTCGTATGCTTCCCAGTACTCGTCAGAACTTTCCTACGGTGTCAATATCAAATTGATTCGGCGAACTCTCGCAGAATTCTCCGCAACCGGCGTAGGATTTGACGTCGGTCTCCTCTACTCACCGTTCACGGACCTCTACATTGGCCTGAATGCCCAGGATGTCACAACAACGTTTCTCGCGTGGAGCACGGGGACGGATGAACTCGTCTCGCCCACCGTGAAAGTCGGGACTGCATACTTCATCGACTTGCTCGGTGGCAGGTTTGCCCCGACGTGCGACGTTGATATTCGCTTCGAAAACAGGCAGTTCGCTTCGATCGCTGCCATCGGACCTGTAAGCCTGGATCCCCACGGTGGCCTGGAATTTGACTATCACAAATTAGTCGCATTGCGGGTTGGTTACAGCGATGTAAAGCAGCTTACGCTTGGGGCCGGGCTTCATTTTAGGAAGTTGGATATCGATTATTCCTTCGCCCGTTTTGGCCAGGAAAACGACTTGGGCGACACTCACAGGATATCCCTCCGATTCATGCTTCAGGAACCGAAGTTGGCAAGGTAGGCACCCAAAACTTGGTTCGTATGCACTGATTGTTACGTTCAAAAGAAATCCCGCGATTGCTCGCGGGATTCCTTTTGAAGGACCTCTTATGGGTGACCGGTACGAGAAGAAAGTTTGTACGCTGGTCGCTCCCTTACTTTGTAGTCATAACGAACACACCATTCCAATCATCGGGCGGCGGATTGATCTGGTACAGACTGGCTCGTTGCGTGTAAATTTGTGCAACGTAGCACGTCTCGTCCTGGGTGAGGGCTTGCTGAAAGTACGCAATCGCCTCCTCCCATTTCCGTTCGCGATAGAGCTTCAATCCTTCGTGATACAATTCCAGTGACTGTTTTTGATTCTCCGTCATCTGCATTCCCGACTTTCCCAACAATTCGTATACCTTGACAGGTTCGGTTTTTCCCTTGACTTGAATAAGATCC
>Ga0335079_10005217_pt1 | contig 14889 bp, 10 predicted proteins | sample Lox_Sample_33_FD_206719 | JGI IMG/M metagenome (GOLD analysis project Ga0335079, IMG submission 206719) | Soil microbial communities from Loxahatchee National Wildlife Refuge, Florida, United States - Lox_Sample_3.3 | ecosystem: Environmental > Terrestrial > Soil > Wetlands | place: USA...
AGCCGGCTCGTGGCGCGGCTGACGCCGTCTTTCACCGTCGCATCGATCTGATCCTGCACCGCGCCGTCACCGGCCCAACCCGTTGCCATGAGCGTCCTCCAGGGGCGAGGGGGTTTTCATAAGACCGCCGCAGGCAAATTGCAAGACGACTGTCTGCACTGCCGCTATGCTCACGCTGAGGGGGTATCACATGACACGATCGATCCGGACGGGCATCGGCCTGCTCGTTCTGGCGTGCATCGGCGGTGCCGTGTGGGCAGATGGAGTGCCCGTCGGCGCCAACGCTGACCTGCTGCAGGCGGTCGGGCGTGGCGATGCGGCCGCAGTCCGGGCGGCACTCAAGGCCGGGGCCGATGCGGATGCGCGGGACGCGGCCGGGCGAGCCGCCATCCTCTATGCCGTAGGCGGCCGCAAGATTGAAGTGGTCCGCGCGTTGCTCGAGGGGGGCGCCAAAGCCGTCAACGAACCGCAGACGATCAATAAGCAGACGTTCACGCCGCTGTCGTCGGCCACCTGGGGCGGAGAGGCGCAGATCACCGAACTGCTGCTCGCCCACGGAGCAGACTACAGGCTGCAGAATCAGGATGCCTGGCGCGGAGCGATCGTCTCAGGCTCGGTCCCCGTCACTCAGTTGCTGCTCGCCGCCGGTGCGGACCCCAACTACCGCTTCGAAGACGGCATGTCGGCGGTGACCATCGCCGCACTGCGCGCTGCGAACGAGCTGCTCGCCGTGCTGCTCGATCACCACGGGAATGTGAATTTTCGCGACCACCACGGCATCACGGCACTGATGTATGCCGCCTCCCACGGCTCTGAGTCGACCGTGCAGCTGCTGCTCGAGCGGGGTGCCGCGATCTGGCCGCTCGATGCCTTCGGTGAAAACGCGCTGGGGGCCGCGGGCCACAACACGAACGCCGACACCCGCGCACCCGTCGAAGCGCTGCTCAAGGCTCACGGCATCGCATCGCCGCCGAAGAATCGCGATATCGATGAGCAGCTGCTGCAGGCGTCCTACAAGGGTGATCTCGCGCAGGTGAAGGCGCTGCTCGCGCAGGGCGCCGATCTCGAGGTCCGCGGCCTGCCCAATATCAAGCTCTGGCTGCGCGATGCGCTGTCAGCATCGGTGAAGCATCCGGCAGTGTGCCGCTATCTGATCGAGCGCGGCATCGACGTGCGCAGTCTCGACAGTTACCAATTCACTCCACTGCATTCGGCGGCGAGCGATGGCACGGTGGAATGCATCCAGGCCCTGGTGGCCGCTGGTGCGGATGCGAACGCCATCTCCAAGAGCCGCATCACGCCGCTGTTCGCCGCGGTGAACGGCTCGAGACCCGCTGCGATCGTGGCAGCGCTGCTCGCCGCCGGAGCCGATCCCAACGGACCCAGTATGAGCGCCCCCGAGACCGTGCTCGGAATGGCGCAGCGTCGAGGATTTACCGCAATCGAAAAGCTGCTGCTCGACGCCGGCGCGAAGTAGTCACTCGGGCTTCAGCACACGGAACGAATGCGGCGCTAAGGGCACGATGAAGCTCGTGCGCGCGAGCTCATCGGGGTTGCGCCGCTGAGCGGCCGTGCGCGCGCGCAGCGCAACGGCGTCGCTCTGATCGGCTGCGAAGGACTCACCGGATAAGGGATCGGTGAGCTTGCCATGGGTACCTGTGAGCTCGAGTCGCACGCTGGTCGGTTCGGAGCGGAAGGAGTGCACGATGAGGCTGCCGTTGTCGTAGGCAAACAGGCTCACTCGCACCGGCGCATCGATGCGTACCGGAAAATTGCCCTGCAGATACGTGCGCAGTACGTGCCAGACGGCCTGCGGCAGCGCGTACAGATCGCCGATGTTCTCGGGTATGTTGAGGACATAGATCACGCCGCGCGAGTAACGATTCATGAGCAGAATCGGCAGCCCCTGCGCATTGGCGACGCCGCGCACCAGCACCCACGAGTCGTTCGTCAGGAAGCGGATCTCGGGAAACAGGATGTCGCGCTGCGTGACAGCGGGATCATTCAGTGAGGTGCCGCGCCCCGCACCGTAGCCCTCGAGGAACTCGTGCACCGCGATCTTGCGCCCGGTGTACTGCAGCTCGACGATGTCCTCGATCCCCTTGCCCTGCAGCGCCTGCAGCAGACCCGAGGTGATGACGACGTTGCGCCCTGCGGTCAGCTGACTCTTGATCTTTGAGACGATCGCCGGATCGAAGCGGGCCTGTTCCGTCAGCAGCACCGTCGCTGCGTTGGCCGGAAACTGCGGCATAAGCTCGATCGGAACGCCCGCATTGCCCAGATAGTTCTGCAGATAGTCCTCGCCCAGGGACTGGTACGGCTTGTAGCTCGCGATTCCGGTCGGCTTGCCGAGATAGGGCAGTGCACGGTCTGCCTGCTCAAGCGAGTAGCCGGCAACACGCGCCCATCCGATCGTGCCGCCGGCTGGTGCGGCGGGTCCGCCGTGCTCCATCGCGTCCCAGTTGAAGCTCGTTTTCAGTGAGCTCCAGGCGCTGCGTTCGCCTGGCCCCACGGCGTCCGCTCTGGCGAGGTCGGCCCAATTGAACAGAGTGATCTCCGGTGCCCGCGCGAACAAAGTGAGCCAGAGCTGCTCGGCATAGCGGTCGACGTAGCGTGTGTCGTAGGTGTCGACCCAGCCGCCATGATTGCCGCCGCCAGGCCGGATGTTGTCGAAGTAGCGCACGATCAGATAGCTCTCGTATTGCTGCAGCAGCTGATCGGTGGTCTCGGGATCGCGCGTCTCCGTGCCGGTGTAGATGGCATCGAACTGTCTGGCTTCCTGGTCGAGGTCGTAGCCTAAGCCCTGGAAGTGCTCATACCAGTTCGGATACTTGATGATCATCTGGACTTTGGGATTGGCGGCACGTGCGGGCTTGAGCACCAGGGTCTGCGCCACCTCGCGCATCCGCTCCAGGCGATATTGTGTCCAGCTGCGCTTGCCCTTCGCTGCGATGTCGGCATCGCTCTTGGTGGTATAGAAGAAGAAGTCATCCAGAATGACCTGGTCGAAATTGCGCGCGGCCATCTCGACCGCCCGTTGGCATTCGGCGCGGTCCTGCGGATTCTCATAGTCGAACGTGCCGAATTGTCCGCCGCGTCCCGCCGCGGCGAGCGTGATGCCGCCCGAGACAGCGATGCCGTGCGCGGCGAAGAAGCGCTTGATCGGTGCGAGCGATGCCTCATCCGCGAACTGGCCTTCGCGGTAGACCTCGAGGTAGACCTTATCGAAGCGCAGCTGGCTCGAGATGCGGGCGTATTGCCGCTCCAGCGTTGCCGCATCAGCGAGCTGACGCGTTGCGCCGACCGGAATGTAGACCGTGGCAACGAAATGCTGGTAGGCGCCGGCCGCGGTGGCGAGCCCGGGCGCGAGGCATCCCGCAACGCCGACGCACACGGTCGCAATCAGTAACACGGCTCGGGTCGGTGTCATGTCCGGCACGCTCTCTCAAATGATGCAGTTCTTTTTCAATACTATCAGTCGCCTGTCGCCGGTGGTGCCTTGTGGCTATGGGGCGCAAAGCGCAAGATGCCGGCGTGGGAGTCGCACAGGAGCGAATGGAGTGGGGGCTCCGGCGTCTCTTGCGCCGTGAGACTCTGCAGCAGGGAGCCGCACTGGCCGTCTTTTCGGTGGCCTATGCGGTCGCGTTCCGTTTTGGGATGCAGTTCAGCCAGACGACGGCCTCGCCGTTCTGGTTTCCGGACTCGGTGCTGTTGTGTGCGCTCCTGTGGGCGCGCCCGCGCTGGTCGTGGTGGCTCGTTGCAGCGACCCTTCCGATCCGCCTGCTGATTGCGTATCCGGCAACCGTGCCGCTGTGGTTTCTGGTCTTTACCACGGCGATCGATGCCGCCAAGGGTCTCATCGCTGCCGCAGTGCTGCGGCGTCTGCTTGCCAACCCGCTGCGCTTTGAGTCGCTGCGTGATTACTGCCTCTATGCCCTTGCCGTCGCCGGCATCGTTCCGGCCCTGAGCGCAATTCCCGGCGCCTGGGGACGGCATCTGCTCGGGTATCCGTTTGGCGCCAGCTGGCTGCAGTGGTATCAGGGCGATGCGCTGACCAGTCTCGTGATCACGCCGTTCCTGTTCTATTGGCTCCTGCCGCCGCCGCGTGTCCGAAGTGTCAGCCGCATGCGGATCGCCGAGGCGCTGCTCATCATCGGCGGTCTGACCGTGAGCACCTGGCTTGCGTTCGCGCCCGCGCAGGGGCGCGTCTTCTTCTCCGATGCCCAGCTTTACGCGCCAGTGCCATTCCTGGTGTGGGCGGCACTGCGTTTCGGCGCCTTGGGCGCCTCGGGCGCCATCGCACTGCTCGCCATCTTCGCCGTGCGGGGTGCTCTATCTTCGGCCGGTCCGTTCCTGGGCAATTCGCCCGCGGAAGTAGCCTTGAGCCTGCAGGAGTATTTGCTGATCCGGGCGGTGCCGCTGTACGTCGTGGGCGTACTCGTCGATCAGACCGGGCGGGCGGCGGCCTCGCTGCGCGAGAGCGAGGCGCGCTATCGGGAAATGGTCGAGATGCAGACCAGCTTTGTCTGCCGCCTGCGTTCGGATATGACTTTGACCTTCGTCAACCCCGCCTTCTGTCAGTTTGTGGGACGCGCCGCTGCCGATCTCGTGGGCGGGAATTTCCTCGCGCTGCTTCCGCGGGCATCCCAGTCCCGGGCACTGGAGATCTTTGGCGTCGCTGCAGCCTCGAATGAGGTGCGGGAGTGGGAGAGCGATATTGTGCTCGCGCCGGAGCGTCTGGGCCTGGTGCATTGGACCTGTCGGGCGTTGTTCGACGCTGTGGGTCAGCTGCAGAGCTACCAGATCATTGGCAATGATGTGATGGACCGAAAGCGGGCCGAAGAGGCCGACCGTAAGGTGGCGCATGCGGCGCGGCTTGCAGCCCTCGGGGAGCTCACCGCCATGGTGGCACATGAGCTCACGCAACCGCTGACCGCGATCGTGGGCAATGCCGAGGCCGCCGAGTCGTTGTTGCAATCGGAACATCCTCCGATCGCGGAGCTGAGGCAGTGCATGCTCGACATCAGCGCCGATGGCATGCGCGCTTCGGAATCGATCCAGGAGATCCGCGCGCTCACCCACAAGCATGAGCCGAATCGGGTGGCGATCGATCTCAATGCGGCGGTCGAGAATGTGCTTCGCCTGGCTTCCGGCGATGCATTGCGGCGTCGCGTGCAGGTGCGGCGCGACCTGATGCCGGAGCTGCCGAGCGTGATTGCGGATTCCGCATCGCTGGAGCATGTGCTGCTCAATCTGGTCGTCAACGCCATGGACGCGATGAGCGACACAGCCGAGGGCGAGCGCCAGCTCATGGTCGCCACGAGCCGCGACGCGGAGAGCAATCTCATCGTCTCAGTGAGCGATCGCGGCCGCGGCATCAAGGTGGCGGACCTACCGCGGCTGTTCGATTCGTTCTTCACGACCAAAACGGGCGGGATGGGCCTGGGTCTGTCGATCGCACGCTCGATTGTGCTCGCCCATGGCGGGCGAATCTGGGCTGAAAATAATCCATCCGGCGGCGCCAGCTTCCATTTCACCATGCGCCCGGGTCCGATGTGAGCGTCGCTGCCGTGCCGCTAACGGATGCTCTGCGGCTCCTCGGACATACCCTGCTCGTAAGTGCTCCAGCCTGAATTGATACCGTAGGGGGCGCGGTGGAACACGGCCTCGATGCGGCGGATCTGGCCGTTTTGCACCTTGAACAGCTCCGCGAGCTGCCAGGTCCAGTTGATCCGCTCGTGGTCGAAGAAGCCGAAGGCGAAGACGATGCCGCGCTCCCGATCCACCGCCACGAAGCGCCGGTCACGGATGCGTGACACGATGTTCTTCAGGCCGACTTCGAACTGGCGCTTGCAGCTGTAGTTGTTCGGCGGAATGTTGGTGGTCTTCATGCCGTTCTCGATGCGGGCGCAGTCATCGGTGAAGGGGTAGTAGCCCTTGCCGTCGTTGCGCTGCAGCCCCGCGAAATAATAGTTGGCGGTCTTGATCATCTCCTCGCGCGAGGGGCGCTTGGCCTCCGGGATGACTTCCGCGAACACCGGGTTTGGCTGCCCGAGCTTCTCGACCGCCTCGCCCGCAGGCGGAAAGCGCGGCGGCGGTGCATTGGCAGCGGCGCCGCCGAGGGGCGTCTCCGGGCGGATGGCGAGCTGTTCCACTTCCGTGATATGGCTGCCTGCGATCTTCAGGCGCAACGCGAAGGCGACCAGGGTGCCGTCAGAGGTGTTGCTGCCACCCTCCCGCAAGGTGCCGATGAATGCCACCTGCTGGGTTTCCACATCCGGCACGTAGAACCTGTAAGTACCGCGGCCGGACATATCGAACCACAGTCCTTCGTGTCCCAGGGGCAAGCGGATTCCGTTCTCGGTGAATTTGGTCTCGCGCGCGAACAGCTCCTCGCTCACCTGATGCGCCTGCATCGCATCGAGATAGCGGTCGACGAAGCCCTCGAGGCAGTGCCGATCGCAGCTCTCAGAGGCCGCTGCGTGCGCTGCACCGGTTATCAAAAGGGCTGCGCAGAGCAGGCGGGTGATGATCCGGATCTTCATGCGCAGGACTCCTGAGTTCTTCATCTGCAGACCGAGGATCGTTAGTTTCAGGGGCAGCGACCAGCCTGCGCAAGTCCGCACGCCGGCGCGAAGTGTGCGTAACATGGCGCCATGGCGCAGGCCGGCGAGCGCGAGAGGGTCTTGCATGCAGCACGCATGCTGCCCGTAGTTGCCATTGCGCTTTGTGCCGGCTGCGCGCCGCCCTCACTCGCAGGCCGCACCGCCACTTCCGCGCTTCAAGGCACTGCCACCACCCGGCTCGGGCGCGCGACGACCGAGCTGGTTGCGCCTCATCCGGGCGAAAGCGGCGTCCACCCCCTGGCGGCGGGCGAGGATGCCTTTGCGGCCCGTGGCCTGCTCGCAGCCGCCGCCGAGCGCTCGATCGATGCGCAGTACTACATCTGGCACGACGACGTGACTGGCAGGCTGCTGCTTGAGGCTCTGTGCCAGGCCGCCGATCGCGGCGTGCGGGTGCGATTGCTCCTCGATGACAACAATACCGCAGGGCTTGACCCCACCATCGCTGCCGTCGCCGCCCATCCCAATGTGGAAGTGCGCCTGTTCAATCCGCTGGTCAACCGCCAGATGCGCTGGACGAATTTTCTGTTCGACTTCAGCCGCATCAACCACCGCATGCACGACAAGTCCTTCACGGTCGACAACCAGGTGACGGTGCTCGGTGGTCGCAATGTGGGCGATGAGTACTTTGCCGCCGGCGATGATGTGACGTTCGCCGACCTGGACGTGATCGCGGTGGGGCCGGTGGTGCAGGATGTGTGGGGTACTTTCGATCGGTTCTGGAACAGCGCTTCGTCCTATCCGGCTGCGAGCCTGGTAGGCCGAGCCACAGACAAGGAACGCGCGGCTCTCACGGCACACTTCGCGGCGACTCACGCGGATCCACGCGCGGCGAAATACATTGAAATCCTGCGTCACAGCGGCCTGGTGGAGCAATTGCGCACCGGCACTCTTGCGCTCGAGTGGGCGACCGCGCATCTGGTGAGCGATGATCCTGGCAAGGTGTTCAGCGCTGAGCGCGATCTGCTGCTGTTACCGCAACTGCTGCAGATTGCAGGTCCCCCCTCGTCACGCTTCGATGTCGTCTCGCCCTATTTCGTTCCAGCCAAGCAGGGCACAACGGCGTTTGCCGCTATGTCGCGGCGCGGCGTGAAGATCCGCGTGCTCACCAACTCGCTCGCGAGCAATGACGTCTCGGCAGTGCATGCCGGCTACTCCAAGTCTCGCAAGTCGCTGTTGCGGGCCGGGGTGAAGCTCTACGAATTGAAACATGCCGGTGAGGCAGGCGCCGCGGCCGGTCATCCCCACGGCTCATCCGCGGCACTGCACGCCAAGACCTTCCAGATCGATGGCTCACGTGTTTTCGTCGGCTCCTTTAACTTCGACCCCCGCTCGGCGCGGCTGAACACCGAGCTTGGGCTGGTGATCGAGAGCCCGCGCCTCGCCCTGCGGTTGCAGGGCTTCTTTGACCGGGATGTGACAACCCGGGCGTATGAAGTGACGCTCGATGCGGCCGGGAGCCTGCAATGGAGCGATGCGGCAGCAGGGGGCCCCAGGATCTACCACGTCGATCCCGGCACGAGCGCCTGGCGCCGGGGTGTGGTCGAAATGCTCTCGCTCCTGCCGATCGACTGGCTGCTCTGAGCCGGCGAGCCCCACGGCATAGTGCTAAGGACCTATGGCCCCCGCGGCTCACTCGGATCGAGTATGTCGGTACCCACGCGCGAGCGACGCCCGGGCGGAGAGACATGATGTCGCGGCAATGGTTCGTTGGTGCGCTGATGGGCCTGGCGCTGCTCTCAGCGGGCGCCGTGGTCGCGCAGGATAACGCCACCGCTCAGACACCAGCCAGGCGCCCGCGGGTGGCACTCGCGCTTGCGGGCGGGGGCGCACGTGGGGGCGCCCATATCGGCGTGCTCAAGGTGCTAGAGGAGCTGCGCGTTCCGGTCGATTGCGTCGTCGGCACCAGCATGGGCTCGCTGGTCGGGGGAGGCTATGCCTCCGGCATGCCTGCCAGTGAAATCGAGCGTTTCGTCAATAACGTCGACTGGAAGTCCGTGGTCGGCGGAGTCGGCAGCCGCCCGCTGCAGCCGATTGAGCAGAAGCGAAGCGACGACTCCAGTGGCTCGCTGGAACTGGGCGTGAAGGGCGGGCGCGTCGTGCCGCCGAGCGGGCTGATTGCGTCGAGCCGGATCGAGGACGTCCTGCGCACCTTCGTGGCGCGGGCACGCTCGGTGGTCGACTTCGACAAGCTCCCCATTCCATACCGTGCCGTCGCGACCGACATGTTGAGCGGCAATATGGTCGTGCTGGACCACGGTGACATCGCGACCGCCATGCGCGCCAGCATGGCGATCCCCGGGGCCTTCGCACCCGTCGACATGGATCCCTATCTGCTGTCCGACGGCTTCGTGGTGCGAAATCTGCCGATCGACGTGGCGCGGCAACTGTGCGGCGATGTGGTCATCGCGGTCAATCTGGTGAAGCCGCCGGCGACGCGCAGGGAGCTGGTGGGACCCGCGAGTCTGCTCTCACGCAGCAACGACATCATGGCCGAGGCAAATGAACGTGTGCAGCTGGCCACGCTCACCGCAAGCGATGTGCGCATCGATGTCGATCTGGGTAATATCGGTGCAGCCGATTTCGAGCGCACGCCCGAGACCATCCCGCTGGGAGAGAAGGCCGCGCGCGCCGCGGCCGATCGGCTCAAGGCGCTGTCCGTGTCACCCGAGGAGTACGTCGCCTGGCGTAACCACGTCACTGTGGATCCGTCGCAGAAGCAGATTCGCATTGCTGCCGTCGAATTCAAAGGCCTGAAGCGCGTCAGTCCCGCTTATCTTGAGACGCTGATCAGCGTTCACGCCGGCTCAGTGGTCGATATCGCGGCAATCAGCGCCGATGCCTCGCGGATGGCGGCGCTGGATGATCTGCAGGGAGTCGAGTATCACCTGAGCGGCGATCCGGATCATCCGACGCTCATCTGGGAGCCGAAGGAAAAGCAGATCGGCCCGAACTACCTGCGACCTTCGGCCGGGTTGTACGCGGCGGGTCAGGGCGATATGCGCGTCGAGCTCGATGTTCAGTACGTGCAGCGCTGGCTCAATGAGCTCGGCGGACAGTGGCGCAATCGGGTCGAGCTCGGCACGAATTCACTGCTGCAGACCGGTCTGTATCAACCCCTCGTGACCTCGCAGACGATCTTCATCGAGCCGACGGTGGACGTGGGGCGTTCCGTCGAGGATCTCTACAACGACTACAACCACGTCGCGCGTTATTTCTTCACTGACTTTGGCGGCCGGATCGACCTGGGCGTGAATCTCGAGCCGAGCACTCAGATCCGGCTCGGATATTTTCTGGACGACCGCCATCTCAGTGTGGACACCGGGTTGAATGTATTGCCCGCCGGCCGCTTCACCGATGCCGGCCTTGCCGTCAACCTCTATCACGACAGCCGCGATGCTGCGAGCTACGCGAGCAAGGGCACGGCGGCGATGATCGCGTACGTGAAGTCAGATGAATCCCTCGGTGCGAACCGCGACTGGGAGACGCTCGAGGCCGGGATCCGTCACGTGGTGCACTTCGGTACCATGAGCGTGTGGATGACCGCCGCGGGCGGCAGCAATCTCGGTGGCGCGCTGCCGCCGGATCGCGCGTTCTCGCTCGGCGGACCGCAGAGCTTCCCCGGATATGCCCCGGGTCAGGTGCGCGCGCTCGGCTACTGGACACTGCAGGGAAGCATGCTGTGGCGCGTCGCCGACTTGCTATCGATCGCAAATCAGTCGATCTATGCCGGCTTCGGCGTTGAAGGGGGCCGTGTATACGATCGCCTGGACCTCGTGCCGAACGGTGCGCTCTACGGCGTGTCCGGCTACGTCGGCGGACGTACCCCTGTCGGAACCATCACCATTGGCCTGGGAAAGGCCACGGGCTCCTGGGCCGGTTGGGTCACACTCGGAACGCCGATCGGTTCCGGCTCGATCCTCGATTCCCCGCTGTTTCGTTGAGGGCGCAGGCAATGTCGAGGACTCGGCCAGGCATCGCTCGCGCCCTGGCGCTCGCACTGCTCGCCGTGCTCCTCTTCATTCTGGCGGGGTGGGGCGTGTTGGCATTGCTCTATTGGGATCACGCCAATGCGCTCGTGCGCAATGTGCTCGCGGCACTCTATGGAATCGTCTGCCTGGCGCTGATTGTCGCGTTCGTGCGGCCGCGCTGGCGCTGGCGCGCGTTCGGCGCACAGCTTGCGCTGTTCGCGGTTCTGCTGGCGTGCTGGGAGTCACTGCAGCCATCGAACCAGCGCGATTGGGTGACGGAGGACGCCGTGCTGGCGTACGCCACGATCGATGGCGATCACATCACGCTGCATCACATCCGCAACTTCGATTACCGCACCGAGACGGACTTCACGCCCGGCTATTACGACCGCTCGTTCAACCTCCAGGAGCTGAATGAAGTGGACCTGTTCGCGGTCTACTGGATGGGGCCCTCGATCGCGCATGTCTTTGTGAGCTTCGGCTTCACGGACGGCAGCCACGTGGCCGTCTCCATCGAGGCTCGCAAGGAGAAGGGCGAGGGTTACTCCACCGTGCAGGGGTTCTTCCGCCAGTACGAGCTGCACTACGTCGTCGCCGACGAGCGCGACGTGGTGCGGCTGCGGAGCAATTACCGCCACGATCCTCCCGAGCATGTCTATATGTATCGCCTGCGCGGCAACGGCAATGGGGTCGCCGGCAAGCAGCTCTTTCTCGCCTATCTGCGCGAGATCAACAGCCTGAAAGACCAGGCGCGGTGGTACAACTCCATCAGCAGCAATTGCACCAACAGCATCTGGCTGATGGCACGCCTGCTGCCCGGCAACGTGCCGTATTCATGGAAGATCCTCATCAGTGGCTACCTGCCTGACTATCTCTATGAGCGGGGCAAGCTCGACACTTCCGTACCCTTCGAGGAGCTGCGCAGGCGTGGGGACATCAACGCACTCGCGCAGTCGGCCGATCAGGCTGCGGACTTCTCGCAGCGCATTCGCGCGCGCATGCCGTAGCGGTATCATGCGGGCCGGCCGCAGAGCCGGCCCGCTACGGAGATCTCATCGATGAAGCCTTCGATGTATTTCGCATGCGCGAGCATGCTGTTGGCCGCCTGCACTTCGACCGGTGGGCCCGCGGCATCCGCCAGCTGCGACCGCGCCTGTCTCAGGGGCCACCTCGATGGCTATCTGGCGGCGCTGGTCCGTCATGACCCCTCGCAACTGCCGTTGGCACAGGGTGTGCGCTTCACCGAGGACACCAGAGCACTGGCGCTGGGTGAGGGGTTTTGGAAGACCGTGAGCGCCGCAGGGACCTACCGGCAGTATTTTCTCGACGCGCGGGCTGGTGTGGCCGGAGCCCTGGTGGTGATGCAGGAAGGCGATCATCCGGCGCTCTTCGTACTGCGGCTCAAGGTGGTCTCGAACAAGCTGAGCGAGATCGAGACCATGGTCGTGCACGATGCCAGGGAAGGCTTCTTCATGGATATCGCAAATCTGACGACGGCAACTCCTGCGATGGCCGTGGTGCCCACCGCGGTTGAGCGTGAATCGCGCGAACAGGCCATCGCGACTGCGACGCGCTACCCGGCGGGGCTGAAGATCGGCAGCTTCGTCACGGCGCAGACGCCTTTCGCGCCGGGCACTTACCGCTTCGAGAATGGCCGGCGCATGGCCGGTCCCGGCTGCACGTTCCGGCCGCCGAGCTGTGAGGACATCAAGGGGCAGAAGATCCCGACCCTGCCCGAAATCACCTATCGCGTCGCCGCCGTCGATGAGGAGATGGGCATCGTGTGGCTGCGGCTCGACTTTGGGCCGGGCTCGGTCGGTCCGAAGGAGAATGCGTTGCATGCCTGGGAGGCGTTCAAGGTCTACGGCGGCGAGATTCACGCCGTGGAGGCGTTCATGAAAGTCATGCCGGCGCATCTGGCGTCGGGGTGGGACTGAGAACTGCCGTGCTCCGGGCAGCGGCAGCGACGCTCGTTCTCCTGCCGCTGGCGGCCTTCGCAGCGCTCGCCGAGCCACCGCATCTGCTGCGGCAGGGCGGGGCTGCGCAGCTCATCGTTCAGGGACGACCCATGCTGCTGCTCGCGGGCGAGCTTTCCAATTCTGCTGCATCGAGTCGCGAGTACCTCGCGCCGCATTGGGCACGGCTCAAGGCCATGCATCTCAACACCGTGATTGCGCCTGTATCCTGGGAGCTGATCGAGCCCCGTGAGGGCGCCTTCGACTGGCGCAGTGTCGATGGGCTGATCGCGGATGCGCGTGCGAACGGATTGCACCTCGTGGTGCTGTGGTTTGGCGCCTGGAAGAACAGCATGTCGACTTATGCGCCTGCCTGGGTGAAGCGCGACTTCGAGCGCTTTCCGCGTGCGAAGTCCGCCGACGGGCAAAGCGTGGACATTCTATCGGCGTTTTCTGCCGCGACCCGGACAGCAGATGCGCGCGCGTTCGCGGCCCTGCTTGCGCGGGTGCGCGCCGATGACACGCAGCAGGACACGGTTCTCATGGTGCAGGTGGAGAATGAGATCGGCATGCTGCCGTCAGCGCGGGATTTCAGCAGCGCGGCCGAGCGCGCGTTTCGCGCGCCGGTCCCCGCGATCCTCATCCGCACACTCGAGGCGGGGAAGACGAGCGGATCGCCTCTGCAGCAGCTCTGGCACGCCAACGGCGCGAAGCACTCGGGTGACTGGACGGCGCTCTTTGGAAGCGGCGATGACGCAGCGGAAGTGTTTTCCGCCTGGTACTACGCCGAGTTCGTCGAAGCGCTCGTGAAGGCGGGCAAGGCCGCCTATGCCTTACCCATGTACGTCAACGCGGCGCAGAATCGCAGCGGCAAACGGCCCGGCGAATATCCCAGCGGCGGCCCGCTGGTGCAGGTCTGGGAAGCCTGGAAGAGTGGTGCGCCGTCGCTCGATCTGCTGGCGCCCGATATCTATTTTGCGAATTTCACCGACATTGCGCAGCGCTACCGCCGCGCCGATAACCCGCTATTCATTCCGGAGGCGAACTATGCAGACCGCGCGGAAGTGCCGGCGAACGCGTTCTACGCCTTCGGCAAGCTCGACGCCCTGTGCGTCGCGCCTTTCTCCATCGACTCGGTCGATGATCCCCCGCTGAATCGCCTCGCGCACGCCTACGCCGTTCTGGAGCAACTCGAGCCGGCCATCCTTGCCAATCGGGGCACGATGAAGATGGCGGCGTTTCGCCCGCACATTCTCGAGGATGCCCGCGTCGATGAGTCGCCCGTGTCAGAGACCATCGGCGACTACCGCTTCCAGGTTTCGTTTGCCGAAGCGAAGTCCACTGGCGGCGGCCTCATCATTCAGCTGGGCAGGGATGAATACCTCGTGTCCGGCCAGGGGATGATCGTCACCTTCACCTCGGCCACGGACGAGTCTGCTCATGTCGGCATCGACAGTGACTGGGAAGGCTCATTCGGCAGCGATGGGCGCTGGATCCCTGGACGGCTCCTCAACGGCGATCAGACTCACCAGGGACGTCACTTGCGGCTGGCACCGGATGAGTTTCAGATTCAGCGGCTCAAGCTGTACCGCTATCACTGAATGCGAGGAGGATGCGCACATGAGCGAAGAAGTGGTCCGCGGAAAGAAAGTCGTCATCCGTTTCGAAGGCGAGCGCTGCATCCACTCCCGGCATTGCGTGCTCGATCGGCCGGATGTGTTCGTGCCGAACGTCGAGGGTGAGTGGATCTATCCCGACCGCGCCACGCCCGAGGAGGTGCTGGAGCTCGCTCACAACTGTCCCTCCGGTGCGATCCGTTGCGAACGGCCGGACGGCGCGGCGATGGAGCAAGCACCGAGCGTCAACACGGTGCGCATCCGGGAGAACGGTCCGCTCGCTTTCCGCGCCGAGCTTTCGGTCAATGGTCAGCCCCAGGGTTATCGACTGACGCTCTGTCGGTGCGGCGCCTCGAGCCACAAGCCGTATTGTGACGGCAGCCACACGGCGGCCGCATTCGCCGCAAGCGGTGAGGTGGCGGTGACGGAATCGAAGCCGCTCGCAAGCCGTGGCGGGCCATTGAAGATCGAGCCGGCGAAGGACGGCCCGCTGCACGTCATCGGCAGTCTGGAGGTCGTCACCGGCACCGGGAAGACCGTGAACCGGGTGACCGATGCGTGGTTGTGCCGGTGTGGGCACTCCAGGAACAAACCTTACTGCGACGGCTCACATCGCGCGGCGGGTTTTCGCAGCGGCGACTGACGCGTGAAGGACATGATCTGACCCACAAAGAACACTCGGGAGACTCCCCGGGTGGTGCGCTCCCGTCACTGCTTGCAGCAC
>Ga0335079_10005220_pt1 | contig 14883 bp, 12 predicted proteins | sample Lox_Sample_33_FD_206719 | JGI IMG/M metagenome (GOLD analysis project Ga0335079, IMG submission 206719) | Soil microbial communities from Loxahatchee National Wildlife Refuge, Florida, United States - Lox_Sample_3.3 | ecosystem: Environmental > Terrestrial > Soil > Wetlands | place: USA...
ATTCAGGTCCCAGATCACCGATGCCGTGCTCGGCGGTTTCTCATGCCACACGCCGAAGGGATCCGCTTTGTCGACAACATAGTCCCGGTAGTGGGAGTGGATGCGGAACTTGTACAAGTCTCCCTTTTTGGCGTTCGGGACAAATCCCTCCCAAATCCCGGAATTTCCACGAGGGTTTAATCGGTGCCTGCGGTCGTCCCAACGATTGAAGCTGCCGATTACGCTGACCTCTTGCGCGTTCGGTGCCCACACGCTGAAATACGTTCCCGGCGTGTCGCTCTCATCTCCGAGGTGAGCGCCCAACTTGTTATAAGCGCGAAAGTGGCGTCCTTCGTTAAAGAGATACAGGTCCTGCGCAGTCAGCAGGCTGACATCAGAACGCGTGCTGGGGATTGGCCTATCAACAGTCTCTATCATTGAAAGGTACGGTGACAAGGGGTGGCCGATTTGATTGGGCTTCTCTCGCCACTCAGCCAGGAATTAGTTCTGCCGCGTCGGTATCATTCAGCGCCTTGAGCCTCTCGGCAACCCTTGGTGGCGTTGGGGTCTAGATCTCCTAATTGCGTGGGTTGCCCACTCCCATTCTGGACGCCAGTCTCTATTGCACCTGCCCAAACACCGGAATTCCATCATGCCTCCGCCGCACTGCGGGCAAACCAGGTTGATGATGGCGGAGATCAGGCTTCCGTCAGGTTGCGTGGCCGCTGCAGCAATTGTACCCATGTTTGCTCTCCTAACCGCGCCGGATGTACTGGCAAAAGGGATGCCAACTGGAACCATGCGAGGCGCAGCCAAGATTCGCGTATGACGGTAAACTTGCCGCGGGCGTTTGCCGCTTCCCAAGCGCTCCGCGCTGGTTTGCTACGGAGCTCGTCTGGCCACCTACCGGCTGCCGCCTCGCTTAGCGCATAACAGCAATCGCGATGCCAAATGCGAGACGTGAGACAGGTTTGCCAGACGGATGAGCCTTCTTTTATGGACGAAATGGATTCTGTGCGTCGGCGGTGCTGCCACACGTTGGAATCTTGAATGCCTAGAAAGAGGCAGGCTCGAGAGATACAATCTCGGCACAAGGGCCCGCACTACTGGGCAGAAGGCCCTCGCTCGGATCGTAAAAGTGCTTGATCCACCGTGAGTGGGCTCCCGGTCATGAGGTGGTGGCAGTACGGGCACTGTAATCGCAGCGGAGAGGAGCAATGCATGTTGAAAGCAATGAGCGTGATCCTTGTGTGTCTATCGACTCTTTCGGCCCTTGGTCAATCCGCGTCTAAGTACCAGGTGGGCACGATCACTGCCGTGAAACCTCATCAGTCTGCGGGCGACGCCAGTTCTGATGCCATCAGTTACGACGTCTCACTAAGAGTCGGCGATACCGTCTACGTGGTGCTATACACGCCGCCGCTCGGCATGAACACCGTGAAGTATGCTGCCGGACGCGAAGTTCTGGTTCTGGTCGGGAAAAAGACGATTACGTACAACGACCTATTGGGGCAGTCGTTCGAAGTGCCGATCGTGAGCCGAAAGCCGGCTTCGGACACCAAACAGTCCAACTAATCGGCGAAAGCAGGGGGGCTTTTTGGGTAAGCAGGCGCGGCTACCTGGAGTCCCATTATGCTCAGCGCCGCCTCGGGTGCCTGTCACTTGCCAAATTATTGTCGCGTCAGGACCTTGAGGTGTGAGGATCCTGTCGTGACTAGCTCCACTAAGCCGCTCACGTTGGGCCGCTCTCCCGCCTGGTGCACTCCCTGGGGATCTGGAACCTTAAATGCTTGAAGCATCCGGTACGAACTTCGTCGGGCCCTCGACGATGGGAGAGTCTCCCCAGACGGGTCGGCCTTGGAGAGAAAACATGAATAACAGCCCTACTCCGTCGGAACGAACGCCGGATGCTCACTTTGGGATTGGTCGGACACTAGCGTGTCTGATGCTGTCGGTTTGGTTCAGCACGGTCCTGATTGCGCAAAATCCCGCCGGGGCCGAAGGTTCGGCCGCCGGCTCTACGATGCGCGTCACCCATGTGTTGGGTCTCGAAGGTATCTCGAACAACGCCACCGGCAACCTTTCAATTCAACAAAATGCTCTGCAATTTCAGAAGGGCGAAGGCCCTGCCGTCCAGATAAGTATAGATTCCATCCAGAACATCTTTCTTGGCGAGGACAACAAGCAGGTCGGCGGCACGTCGATGGCAGTGGCCAGGACCGCAGCTCCGTTTGGGGGCGGACGAGTAGTCGGCCTTTTCTCGCACAAGAAATACGACACTCTCACCCTGGAATATCTGGACACCAATGGCGGATTTCACGGAGCCATTTTCCAGTTAGACAAAGGGCAGGGGCAGGCCCTCAGAGATGAACTCGTGGCCAAGGGTGCACACGTCACCCAGGTAGAGGATCAACCCGCGAAACAAAGCACTCCGGAGGCCGAGAATGAAAGTAAGTAAGAAGGTCTGCCCTGGGATACTTGCGGCCGTGATCCTGATTACCCTACTTATATGGCTGCCCGAGCTACCTGCCCAAACTGCGGCGGCGCAATCTTCGGCCCAGCATAACGACTCGACAGGCCCGCAGTGGAGCGTCCAGGTGGACAGAGTTGATCCTGGCGGCGTTAATCTTGAGCCCGCTTTCAGAATTGCCATCTATGAGAACTTGTTGCATGAGCTCTCCACCACGAAGCGCTTTAAAGAAGTGCTTCGCAGCGGTGATCGTAACGCTAGCGGCGTTCCCGACCTGCTGATTCTGAAAACAACGATAGAGAAGTACACACCAGGCAGTGAGACTCGGCGTGCCGTTACCACCGTGAGCGGGGCTACGAAATTGAACGTGCGCAGCCAGCTCTGCACACGAGACGGCCAGGTCATTCTGGAACAGGTCGTCGACGGCAACGTCCGGTTTTTCGGAGGCAACTTGCGAGCCACTCATAACTTGGCCCGCAATGTAGCCAATAAGATCAAGCAGTCAACCCTGCCACAGGCTACGCTGCCGCGTCACGAAGAGAGGAACGAGGGACCCGCTGTTGCCGCGGCGCGTTCCCTTTGGGATAGCAAAAGTCGCGGTGACCGACAGGCCGGACCGATGGCCTTAACGCTTCGGGTTGCCCAGGCGCCAAACGGCGAGTTGGATTGACGGGGGGAATCAAAACGTACTGGGAGTAAACATGACAACGCTGAGTTCCAAAATCAATTCCTTTCTCGTGGCCGCAATGCTTGTTGGGCTGACGCTGGGTGTGGACGCGCAAGCCCAGCTCCATCAACAAGGGAGCGAGCCGGAGGTTACTGCGGCGCTCGAACCCTTGCGACCCGGCGTCGCTGAAAGCCAAATCTTTGCGGAATTGGCCGCCCACAACGAGCAGCGCAGCGTGGCATTGCTCGAGTACACAGCCCTCAGAACCTATCAAGTGAGCGACTTGAAGGGGAAAGTGCATGCCGAGGAAATCGGGCGGATGGAGTATCGTGCTCCTGACCAGAAAACCTTTGTGCTTACGTCCGAGAAGGGATCCGCGATGGTTCGTCATTTGGCGTTAAACCCTCTAATCGGCAGCGAGGTCCACGCAGCAGCCGGCAAGGAGCATCACGATAGTTCCATCACTCCCGCAAATTACACCCTGCATTTGCTTGGTGAGCAACAGTTGGGACCTTACCGCTGTTTCGTCGCACAGGCCATTCCCAAACGGAGAGATAAGTATCTGTTTGAAGGCAAGGTATGGATTGACACCGAGGACTATGCCGTCGTCCGGATCGAAGGCCACCCAACGAAGAAGCTTTCTTTCTGGATCGAACGAGCCGACTTCGTGCGGCAGTACCAGAAACTCGACGAATTCTGGCTTCCACAAAGAGATGAGACATTTGTCAGCGTCAGACTCTATGGGAAGAAGGTTCTGACGATCGACCACCAGGATTACACCGTGAATGGAGCGAAGTACGGCGGTGAGGCGGCAAGGGCCCAGCAGGCCCTCGCACGATACGGGAGTGTTGCCAAGTAGGGCGGTTGGCGCAACGGGGGTTCCGAACCGGTGGAATATGCAGGAGTCGAATGTACTTACGGCAATGTCTCAACTGTCATCCGGCTCCGGGGATCTGCTAACCCTTCGCAATGTCCTCATGTGCACGGATTTCTCGGACTGTTCCACAAGAGCCCTCGTCTGTGCGCTAAGAATTGCGACCCGGTACGAGGCACAATTGCACGTCCTTCATTGTATCGACCCGAGACCCTACAAGGGGGAGCCAGGCGCAATTCATACCGCCCGCGACGCTGCCTGGCGTGACATGCGGAGTTTGGAGTCGGACCAATGAAAATTCTCGTGCTCAACTCGGGTTCCAGCAGCCAAAAAGCTTGTCTGTACGAAATTGGCGAGACTCTTCCGGACCATCCGCCGGCCTGCCTGTGGGAAGGGAAGATCGAGTGGGGTGGCGATATCGCCACGATTGCGGTGAAGAACTCGAAGGGTATCGTCCAAAAGGAACGACTTACGTTCTCATCGCGCGAGCAGGCCATTAGGCATTTGCTGAGAACGCTGTTAACCGGGAACGTCATTGCTTCGGCTTCCGACATCGATGTTGTGGGACACCGGGTGGTCCATGGCGGCCCGCATTTCGAGGATCCCGTAGTAATCACACCCGAGGTGTACTCGGCAATCGCGAGCGCGGCCGAGTTTGCGCCCTTGCACATTCGCGCCGAACTGGAGGGGGTGAAGATTGTGCAGAATCTTCGGGGGACGGTTCCGCAGGTGGCGGTTTTCGACACCGGCTTCCATCGCCAGATGCCGCTCTCCGCGGCAGTCTATCCTGGCCCCTACGAGTGGTTCGAGAGCGGCATTCGCCGCTACGGATTCCACGGCATCAATCATCAGTACTGCGCCGGACGGGCCGCCCAGTTGCTGGGTAAGAGCCCGAAGTCACTCAAAGTGGTGAGTTGCCACCTGGGCAATGGGTGCTCCGTGACGGCCGTCAACGAGGGCCGCAGTGTTGATACCACGATGGGATTCACTCCGCTGGACGGTTTGATGATGGGGACGCGTTCGGGATCTGTGGACCCTGGAATTCTGACTTTCCTGATGCGCCAGGGCCGGCTGGATGGCCAGGAGATCGACGATGTGCTGAATCAGAAATCGGGCCTGCTCGGTATCTCGGGCCTTTCGAGTGACATGCGCGAGATCCTCGCCGGCATTCAACGAGGTCACGAGAGAGCGAAGTTGGCATTCGACATCTACGTGCACCGTCTGCAGGCAGCGATAGGTGGCATGGCCGCCGTGCTGGGAGGAATTGAGGCGCTGGTGTTTACCGCGGGAGTGGGCGAGAACTCCCCCGAAGTGCGAGCTGCGGCCTGCAGCACATTGGAATTCCTCGGCGTGAAACTAGATAGAGAAAGGAACGCACGGCCTTCTCTCGATGCGGATATCTCTGCCCCAGATTCTCGGGTCCGCGTCCTGGTGATTCGGGCGGAGGAAGATTGGGCCATAGCAGCCGAATGTTGGAAGCTCGTGCGCGCAGCCGCACCAGTGGGTGCAACGGACTGAAAGTAACGCCCGAAAGGGTGTCGGAGACCTCGGGACGTCACCTGTCACTTGCCAAGCTCTTGTCACCACCTGTTTGACACGGCATGTGAAGAACACGTTTGTCGTCCGTATGAGCCTGTAACTAACTCTCCTGATGATGCGGCTCGATTCCCGGGTGAGCAGGGTGCGTTGGAAGGTTGAATGCTTAGAGTCCACAGGATGACCAGATCGGACAACCGAAACGGAGCATTCTAGGAGAGCGACTGCATGAGTGAAGTTCTTCCAGTGGTTTATCTAGCGCGGCACGGTGAGACGGCATGGACTCTCTCGGGCCAACATACCGGTCTTATCGACTTACCTCTGACCGCCAACGGCGAACGCAACGCCCAAAGGCTGGGGGAACGGCTCAAAGGGCTGACATTTGCCAAGGTATTTACCAGCCCATTGCAGCGCGCCTCCCGAACCTGCGAACTGGCCGGGTTTGGAGCCGTGGCCGAAACCGAGCCCGACTTGGTGGAATGGAACTACGGTCAATATGAGGGGAAGGTCCTGGCCGAGATCCTTCGAGAACGTCCGGACTGGCAAATCTTCCGCGACGGCTGTCCGGGAGGCGAGTCGCCAGCACAAATAAGCGCGAGGGCGGACCGGGTGATCCAGCGGGTCCGCACAATTGCCGGAAACGTACTGCTGTTTTCCAGTGGCCACTTTCTTCGGGTTCTGGCTTCCTGCTGGCTAGCGGTCGGTTCGGGATGTGCAGGCAGGTATTTGTTGCTGAGTACGGCGAGCCTGAGCGCCCTCGGTTACGAGCACAACCTTTCCCAGCCAGTAATCCGGCTGTGGAATGACGATCATCACGTGACCGCGTGAATCGACCCGGGGTACGCAGCGAGGAGTGGTTGGCTCTGAATGTTGGACGCTACCGATTTCGATAACTAAGATTGCTAAGGATCTCCCATGAGCACAGAGACTGTGGTGCCGCCGAAGTCCGTAACCTTAGCCCCAACCACAACCAGTTCAGCCAGATTTTCCGAACTTCTCCAGCAGTACGGATGCGGCCCGGTTCCCTTTGTCGGAACGGAAAACGCGTTCTACGAACGGCACCTGGTTTTTGACCGGGCGATCGATCCGAAGGTGGCGAGTGCGCGCGAACGCTTTGAAGCGTTCTCCCGTTCCGTACGCGACGTCCTGGCGCAGCGCTGGGTGCTGACGAAGAAAACGTACGAACAGCAAAATGCCAAACGTATTTACTATCTGTCCCTGGAGTTTCTGATCGGGCGTTCGTTGGCCAATAACGTCACCAACCTCTTGCTCGATCCCCTCTTGGAGCACGCAGTTCGAGAAAAAGGTGACAATTGGCTTGAACTGCTCGAGCAGGAACCGGATGCGGGCCTGGGGAACGGAGGCCTGGGCCGTCTCGCAGCGTGCTTCCTCGACTCGATGGCCACCATGCAGCTCCCAGCCACCGGCTACGGTCTGCGCTATGAGTACGGCATGTTCAAGCAGACCATCGTGAATGGCTGGCAAAAGGAAAGCCCCGATAATTGGCTTCGCGACAGCGATCCATGGGAGATCGCTCGGCCGCACGAGCAGGTAGAAGTCAAGATGAACTGCACCTTCCAGGTACGCGGTGGTGACTTCCAGGTGATCCCGGGCCGGCCGTCAAGTCTGATCGGTATACCCTTCGATCGTGCGATCGTGGGCTATGGGGGAAAGACGATCAACACTCTTCGGCTTTGGGCCGCGGCGGCGCCGGATTCCTTCGATTTCGAGGAATTCGGCAGGGGCGACTTCGTGGGTGCGCTGGGGGAAACTCTTGAGGCGGAATCCCTAACCCGCGTGCTTTATCCCGATGACTCCACCAGTCATGGGCAAGGACTGCGCTTCCTGCAGGAGTATTTCCTGGTCGCGTGTTCACTGGCCGACCTGGTGCGTCGCTTTCGGCGACACAACGCGGATTGGTACAAGCTGCCCGAGAAGGTCGCGATCCAACTCAATGACACGCATCCTTCCATGGCGGTTGCTGAACTAATGCGAATCTTACTGGACGATGCGCGCCTGGGATGGGATCACGCCTGGGACCTGACGAAGAAGACACTTGCATATACCAATCACACGTTGCTGCCCGAAGCTCTCGAGAAATGGCCTGCGGCGTGGTTTGAGATACTTCTTCCCCGGCATCTGGAGATCATCTACGAGATTAACCGGCGGCTGCTCGACGAAGTTCGGGTTCGCTTTCCGGGCGATGAGGGGCGCGTCCAGCGAGTGAGCCTGGTGGAAGAGGGCAGCCAGCGCAAGATCCGCATGGCCAACCTAGCGATCGTCGGCTCGCACAGCACTAATGGGGTGGCCGCGGTCCACTCAAAGCTGCTGCGGACGACGACGGTCAAGGATCTGGCCGAAATGTTTCCCGAGCGTTTTAGCAACAAAACCAACGGAGTGACGCCGCGGCGCTGGCTGCTGGAAGCCAATCCCGCGCTGGCCCGTGCAATTACGCAAGTCATTGGCGAACGGTGGATTACCGACCTGAGCCAGCTCAATGAACTTAAGCCGTTTGCTGATGACAATAGCGCTCGTGAATTGTTTCTTTCCTCTAAGCGCGAGTCCAAAGCGCGGTTTGCTGATTGGCTCAAATCGACATCGGGGCAGATCGTGGACCCGAATACCATCTTTGACTGCCACATCAAGCGTATTCACGAATACAAGAGACAACTGCTCAACGCGCTGCGAATCGTGGTGGTTTATAACCAACTGCGGGAGAATCCGAACACGGAGATGGCGCCGCGCACATTCTTCTTCGCCGGCAAAGCGGCGCCGGCTTACCGGCTGGCCAAGCTGATCATAAAGTTCATCAACAACCTGGCAGGCACGATCGACGGTGACCCTGCTGTACGTGGCCGCATCAAGGTTGTCTTTTTGCCGGAGTACAACGTTTCGCTGGCCGAACGGCTGATTCCGGCCAGCGATGTCTCTAATCAGATCTCGACTGCCGGCTATGAAGCCAGCGGCACGAGCAATATGAAGTTCATGATGAACGGAGCCCTAACGGTCGGAACGCGCGACGGCGCCACCATCGAAATGGCCGAGGAGGCAGGGGAAGAGAACTTTTTCCTGTTCGGCCTCACCGTACAGCAGGTCGAGAATAGCCGCTCCTGGTACAGTCCTTACTGGCACTATGAAAATGAGCCAAAGACTCGAGCGGCTCTGGACCTGATTTTCTCTGACTACTTCAGCAGGAATGAGCCGGGAGTGTTCGCTCCGTTGCGCGATACGCTCCTGACGCAAGGTGACCACTACATGCACCTGGCGGACCTGACCTCCTATTGCCATGCGCAGGAACAACTCGGTGCCCTGTATGCCGATCCTGGCGCATGGGCGCACAAAGCAATCCTCAATGTAGCAAGCTCCGGGAAGTTCTCCAGCGACCGCACCATTGCGCAATACGCCTCTGAAATCTGGAAGGTGGAACCATGCCCAATACTCTAGAGACACGGTCAATCGCACTTGAAACTGGCGGAATGACGGTTTCCCCGCTCGCAGGCAAACCTGCTCCCAAGAATCTGCTGGTGGACGTGGCGCGCCTGGAGAAAGAATATTTTGAGCGGCGGCCCGACGTGAATGATCCCAACCAGCTAGTTAGCTTCGGTACCAGCGGACACCGCGGCTCGCCTCTGCACGGCACATTCAATGAAGCGCACATCCTGGCGATTACCCAGGCGATTTGCGACTACCGGCGCGAACAGGGCACGGATGGCCCACTCTATATGGGGAAAGACACGCACGCCGTGTCCGGGCCGGCACAGCGCACCGCACTCGAGGTGCTGGCGGCAAACAATGTGGAGACGATCATCCAGCAAGGAGACGGGGTGACTCCGACTCCGGTCATCTCGCGAGCCATTCTGGTTTACAACCGCGGTCGCAAAGAACACCTTGCTGACGGCATCGTGGTTACGCCATCGCACAACCCGCCCGAGGATGGAGGTTTCAAGTACAACCCCACCAACGGCGGCCCAGCCGATACCGACGTGACACACTGGGTCGAAACCCGGGCAAACGAACTGCTGCGAGCCGGGAATGCAGGGGTCAAGCGAGTTCCGTTCTACAAAGCCATCCAGGCCGCGTCCACCCACCAGGAAGATTTCATCATGCCGTACGTTCGCGACCTCAAGAACGTCGTCGACATGGATGCGATTCGGGGCGCCCGCCTCAAGCTTGGCGTGGACCCCCTGGGCGGCGCCGCGCGGCCCTATTGGGAGCCGATCAACTCCATTTACGGGCTGGACATCGCCGTCGTCAATCCGACGATTGATCCGACGTTTTCTTTTATGACGGTCGATCGTGACGGCAAGATCCGCATGGATTGTTCCAGCTCTTATGCGATGGCCAGGCTCGTCGGGCTGAAAGACAAATATCAGGTGGCTTTCGCCAATGATACGGACGCGGACCGCCACGGGATCGTCACGCCAGTGGCAGGTTTGATGAACCCGAACCATTACCTCGCGGTGGCTATTCGGTATTTGCTAATGCACCGCCCACAGTGGCGTCAGGATGCAGCAGTCGGAAAGACCCTGGTGAGCAGCAGCATGATCGATCGGGTGGTCCAAAAGCTAGGCCGCCAGTTGCGCGAAGTGCCGGTGGGCTTTAAGTGGTTTGTGCCAGGACTGGTTGACGGTTCGTACTGTTTCGGCGGGGAAGAGAGCGCTGGCGCGAGTTTCCTGCGTCTTGACGGGACGGTTTGGACCACCGACAAGGACGGGCCAATCATGGACCTGCTGGCGGCTGAAATCACCGCCCGCACGGCCAAAGATCCCGGCGAGCACTACCGCGAACTGACGGCGGAGTTCGGCACTCCGTACTACACACGCATCGATGCGCCTGCCACCCCCGAGCAGAAATCGCGATTGCAAAAGCTCTCGCCGGACGCGGTAAAGGAGTCGGATCTGGCGGGTGAGCCAATCACCGCCAAGCTGACCAAAGCGCCGGGCAATAATGCTCCCATCGGCGGACTGAAAGTCGTGGCAAAGAGCGGCTGGTTTGCCGCGAGACCTTCAGGCACGGAGGACATCTACAAGATCTACGCTGAAAGCTTCAAGAGCCAGGCACATCTGAACGCGATCTTGAGCGAAGCCCAGGAGATGGTGAGCAATGCACTCGGTTCCTCCGGAGCGAAGTGATGAGCGCAACCGGCGGACTAACGGGTGTTCCGCCCTTTCCGCTCGACTACCGCGCTTCCGGCTTGCTGCTGCACGTCACGTCTCTGCCCTCGCCTTATGGCATCGGTGATCTGGGACCGTCGGCGTTTTCATGGGTGGATCGCCTCCATGATTCTGGCCAGGGATGGTGGCAATCACTGCCGCTCGGCCCGACTGGTTACGGAAACTCGCCGTATCAATCCCTGTCATCCTTTGCTGGCAATGGCTTGCTGATTAGTCCCGTCTGCCTCATCTCGGACGGTCTGCTACAGGCGAGCGATTGTGAAGATCACTTCTCTGCGGACGTGGTCCACTACGAGTCCGTCATTCCATTCAAACATCGGCTCTTTGAAAAGGCGTGGGCAAACTTCAAAGCAGGAGAGCGCAAGGATCTGCAGCCTGCCTATGAGGAGTTCTGCGCTCAGCAGACAAATTGGCTGGACGACTATGCTTTGTTCCGAGCGCTCAAAGCCAGGTACGACGGCGCGTATTATCTCGAGTGGCCGGTAGAGTTAGTCCAGCGCAGACCAGATGCTCTGGCCAAGGCGCGCCGGGAGTTGGCGAGTCAAGTTGATCGGGTTCGCTTTGCACAATTCCTGCTGTTCCGCCAGGGTGATCAACTCAAGGAGTACGCCCATGCCAAAGGCGTAGGTTTGATCGGCGACCTGCCATTTTTCGTCTCTCCGGATTCCAGCGATGTCTGGGCCAACCCGGAGTTGTTTCTGTTGGACGAGCAGCGCCGGCCACGCTTTGTCGGTGGGGTCCCACCCGACTACTTCAGCGCGCAGGGACAGTTGTGGGGCAATCCCGTCTACAACTGGGATGCCCTTCGCTCGACTAGTTATCGGTGGTGTATAGACCGGCTGCGTGCCCTGCTGGCTCACGTGGATGTAATTCGCTTGGATCACTTCCGCGGTTTCGCGGCCGCGTGGCATGTTCCGGCTGGGGCAGCAACGGCTCAGTCCGGGCAATGGGTGCCTGGTCCGGGCGTCGGCTTCTTTCAAGCAGTACAAAAAGAGCTGGGCCGCCTGCCGTTCATCGCCGAAGATCTGGGTGTGATTACGCCCGACGTACAGGCACTGCGCGACCAATTTCACGTGCCGGGGACCCGGGTGCTGCAATTCGCCTTCGACGGCCATGCAGACAATCCATATCTGCCGCACAATTTTGTCGCCAACACGGTCGTGTACACCGGTACGCATGACAATCCCACCACTCGAGAATGGTACGACGAATTGCCGGACGACCAGCGGCAGAACTTCTGGAATTACCTGAAACGCACGCCGGGGGAGAGCGTCGAAGTGGCTTCGGCGCTGATGCGGATCGCGTGTTCGTCAGTTGCCGCGTTGGCCATTGCTCCGTTGCAGGATCTCCTGAACCTCGGCAGGGAAGCTCGGATGAACGTGCCGGGTCGGGCCGATGGCAACTGGCGCTGGCGTAGCACCGACCAAATGTTGGCGGTGGCCGCATTTGAATGGCTGCGCGAGCTGACTGAAAGCACGAAGCGCGCGGTCAGTATCGAGAATTTGCGCGCTAGCCGCGTCACCGAGGCGGCTTCGTGAATCCCAGCTTCAACGAACCAGCCAAGCCAAGAGTCCGTTACGCGGTCGTGGGGCTCGGCCATATCGCGCAGGCAGCCGTCCTTCCAGCTTTTGCGCATGCGCAGGAGAACTCCGAGCTGCGAGCCCTGGTCTCCGGCGATTCCGCCAAATTGAGGGAGCTAAGCGAGAGGTATCAGGTACCACGAACATATTCATACGAACAATATGAGGAATGTCTTCACAGTGGAGAAATAGACGCTGTCTATATAGCGTTACCCAATAGCATGCACTGCGAGTACTCCGTGGCTGCCGCGCGAGCCGGAATTCACGTGCTCTGTGAAAAGCCGATGGCGTTGAACGAAGCGGAGTGCGAGTTGATGATTCGGGAAGCGCGCCAGAATCACGCCAAGCTGATGATCGCTTATCGTATGCAATTTGCACGATCGCACCTGGCGGCCATTGAGACTGTGGCATCCGGCCAAATTGGCAATCCTCGAATCTTCAATTCAGTCTTCAGTTTTCAAGTGAAAGAAGGAAACGTGCGCTTGCAGAAGGCCCTGGGCGGTGGCCCTCTGTATGACATTGGGATCTATTGCATTAACGCCGCTCGCCACCTGTTTGGCGAGGAACCCCACGAAGTATTTGCGATGAATGCGAGCGTGGACGATCCGAGATTTCGCGAAGTGGCGGAGAGTACCAGTGCGACACTCCGCTTTTCTGACGGCCGGCTGGCAACGTTCACCTGTAGTTTTGGCGCCGCTCGCGTGTCGGCCTATGAGGTGGTGGGAAGCAAGGGATTCTTGCGGTCGGATCCCGCTTATGAACGGGCGGGAATGTCCAAGCATTATCTCATCGTTGACGGCCAAGCCAAGGAGCGTCTCTTCCCCGAGGAGGATCAGTTCGCGAGACAACTGTCCTATTTTTCGGACTGTTTGCTTAAGAATGAAGATCTCTCGCCATCTGGCGAAGAGGGTCTGGCCGATGTGCGGATTATTCAGGCGCTGCTTCGTTCCGCGGAAAGCGGCCGGTCGGTGCAGTTGTAGCCTCCGTTATAGAAGCAGCCGTCACCTGCCAAATTACTGTCATCAACCGCTCTGACAACGGACGGCCCCGAAGCGCATCTTCTCTCTTCGCCGAGCTCCTAACTATCTCTTCCCACATCATATAGCTCCGTCATCAGTAGCGCAGCGGAGATGGAACCATGAATGCTTAATCAGAAAAGAAGTTCGCATTATGTGTTAAGGCTGTGCCGGATGTCGCGGATTGCCGGCCTGGCGTTACACGGAGTTGGCCTGTACTCGTTCGGGCGGAGATTGCCTGCAGGTTTGTGGAAAGAACATACGCATGTTTGCCCGTAAGTTTATTGACCATGTCGAGACTCATGCAGACCAACTGTGCAAAGAATTCATGCGGAAGATCGAGCGCTCAGACAAATGCGGCGAGCTTCTGCGAAAAGTGCCTCTCGAGGAGCAATGGCAAAGCACGCGCGAGATCTATCGAGATCTGACGGACTGGCTGCTGAATAAGCCTGAATCAGTGGGCGAGGATCGCTACGTCGCTTTGGGAGTGCGACGGACTCGACAAGGCATTCCGCTAAGCGAGTTATTTTGGGCTGTTCGTGCTGCCAGAGAATACTTCTGGGAGTACATGGAACGCGAAACTTTGCTTGATGAGCCCGTCGATTTTTGGGGTGGTGTGGAGTTGCTGCACTCGCTAGATCAGTTCTTTGACCGGGCTATTTACTTTGTCATCATCGGCCATCAGCGCGCGAGCAGCGACGAACGTGAGCATGCGGCCGTTTTATCAACAACCAAATGAGAATGACACGCATGCTGCTTGAACTGAAAACTAAGTTGAACCGCGTGCTTCTTGTGGCCGTGCTCATGGGCTTAAGTGCCGTTTGTGTGTCAGCGGCTGCCACGGAACAAAAGACCGTTTCGGCAATAAGCGGCGGTGGTGCCCAGCAGACGGGACAATATGCCGTAGCGCCTGAACCGGAGGAACACGGTCCTTCGCAAAAGGCAGTGGAGATTGCCAGACCTTTCGGTTTCCCAATCACTAACTCAATGGCCGTTAGCTGGATTGTCGCAATCGCCCTCATCGTCTTTGCTCAAGTTGCTACGCGGCACATGAAGCCAGTTCCCGAAGGACTCCAGAACTTCTGGGAATGGCTCGTCGAGGGGCTGTACACGTTCCTGGAAGGCATTATCGGCTCGCACCTGGTGCAGCGGACGTTCTGGTTTTTCGCAACCATCTTCATCTTCATTCTTGCCGCGAATTGGGTGGGACTCATTCCCGGCGTCGGAACCGTTGGTTGGGGGCACGCGACTTCGCACGGTTTCAAAATCGATGAGCCATTTTTCCGCGGCGCCAATGCGGATGTGAACCTGACGCTGGCGATGGCCTTGGTTTTCTGCGCCTGCTGGCTTGTCTGGGCGGTTTGGGAAGTCGGTCCGCTGGGGTTTCTCAAGGAGTTGTTTGCCCCTAAAGGCGAGACGGACGGCGTGATGAAGGTTGTCATGGTGGTGGTTTTCTTTGTGGCCGGTTGCTTGGAGATCATTTCGATCCTGTTCCGGCCGGTGTCCCTGAGTTTTCGCCTCTACGGCAACGTATTCGCCGGGGAAAACATGATCGATGCCATGTCCACGCTGGTTCCCAGGCTGGGC
>Ga0335079_10005224_pt1 | contig 14874 bp, 11 predicted proteins | sample Lox_Sample_33_FD_206719 | JGI IMG/M metagenome (GOLD analysis project Ga0335079, IMG submission 206719) | Soil microbial communities from Loxahatchee National Wildlife Refuge, Florida, United States - Lox_Sample_3.3 | ecosystem: Environmental > Terrestrial > Soil > Wetlands | place: USA...
GATTCTCTTGAGATTCTGTTGGGCTGTGATGGCTGCACAGATGACACAGCCACACGGGCACGTCAGGCCCGAATACCACACGGACGAATCATCGAAATTCCGGATCGGGGCGGAAAACCGGCGATGCTCAATCTACTGGTCCCCCTAGCTGACGGCGACATTGTAGTGCTCTGCGACAGCAATACGATGTTGGAGCCCGGGACGCTCCTCTCTCTGGTTCGGCATTTTGAAGACTCCGGCGTCGGCTGTGTCTGCGGCGAATTGAGGCTGGTGAATCGTGCACAGAAGCGCAGCTCTGAGGGCTTCTACTGGCGGTACGAAACCATGCTGAAGTTTCTCGAGAGCCGCCTAAATATGCTGGTGGGCGCTAACGGCGGCATCTTCGCGATTCGCCGAGAACTCTTCTCGCCTCTTCCTCCGGACGCGATCATTGATGACTTCCTGGTCGCGATGCGGATCCGGGCTGCAGGGTACAGGGTAGTCTATGATCCGGAAGCGGTCGCGGTCGAGGAGTTGGCGGGTGGCGTGCGCCATGAATTCCGGCGAAGAGTTCGGATAGGCGCCGGCAATTTCTGCGCGCTGAAGCACACCTGGAGATTGTTGAAGCCGGCCATGGGATGGGTAGCATTCTCTTACTGGTCGCATAAAGTTTTCCGCTGGATCGCACCGCTAGCCTTGTGCACTGCCGAAGCATCGGCGATTCTGCTCGCCAGCGATCCTCGGTATGCCGCGGTGGCTTCCGCCGGCGCCCTGTTTCTAGGCCTTGGGTTTGCCGGATATCGTCTCGATCTTCGAGGCGTCCATACCGCGCCGTTCCATTTGCCCTACTACTTTCTTTCGATGAACCTGGCCCTGTTCTTGGGGTTTGTTCGTTTTCTTCGGGGAAATCCATCGACGGTGTGGGAACCAACGCCAAGACCATCCTTTTCCGAGCGTCGCGTGAACCTGGATGGAGCCGACGCATGATGAAGGCACTGCGAACCGCGCACCTGTGGGTGCCCGGATGGTGTCTGTCGGAAATGCGCAAACGCCGACTGCAACCGCCAAAACGGATCTGGCTCATGATTGCGGATCATTTCGAGCCTTGGTGGCGAGACCCAGACGACAAAAAAGCCTTTGAGCGCGTGGACCGTTGGACCGGCTTGTGGCCCGAAATTGCCGACAGCCATCGTGACAGCATCGGCCGCCCGGCTTGCCACACCTTTTTCTACCCCGCGGAACAATACCACCCGCGCGTCATCGACGGATTGACTCAGTTGTGCCATAGGAAAATCGCCGATCTCGAGATTCATCTGCATCACGACCGCGACACCGCGAATCAGTTCCGCAATCGCGTCGGCGTGTTCATCGAACAATTGCATCGGGGCCACGGCCTGCTCCACAGCGAGAATGGCCGGCCGGTATTTGGATTCATTCACGGGAATTGGGCGTTGGACAATTCGCTTCCCGGAGGACGGCATTGCGGCCTCAACAACGAGATCTCGCTACTGCGCGAACTGGGCTGCTATGCGGATTTCACGCTTCCCAGCGCGCCCTCGCCGGCGCAGGTACGAATGGTGAACACGATCTATTGGGCCACCGATCGGGCACGGCCTAAATCCCACGACTGGGGCATACCGGTTCAACCGGGCGGCACCATTTCCGGCGATCTGCTGATGATCCCTGGTCCTCTGACCGTAAATCTCAACGAGTGGAACCAGCGCCACGTGCCGAAAATCGAGACGGGGGAGCTAGCCGGATATGCGCTCCCTTCGCGGCGCCGTGCTTCCTTGTGGACCAAGGCTGCGCCGCGAATTGGCGCGGACGTATTCATCAAATTATTCACGCATGGCGCGCCCGAAAGAAATTCGGCGGCCCTTCTTGAAGGCGGTGCATTGGCTCGCACAATCAAATATGTGAAAGAAGAAGCCAATCGTATCGGCGCACAACTGCTGTTTGTCTCGGCCTGGCAGATGTGGAAAGCGATCGAAGCGGTCCGTTGCCAGTCCGACCCATTGGACGCCCTGGGATTCGTGTCGCAGGCCGGAGCAATGAGGAACTGACATGCGCTTCTACCCACATCTGCTACGTTCCGTGTTCTTGCCTGCTTACGACCGCATTCGGTCTCGGCGGTACGTAGAACGCACTCGGTTTCTGGAGGCAAGTCAGTGGTGGGAACCCGAACGGCTCCGGGAGTTTCAGTGGGCCGAATTGCGCAAATTGCTGCAGCACGCTTTCGAGTCCGTTCCTTACTACCGAGAGAAGTACAGTTCCGCGGGCGCATCTTTTTCCGACATCCGAACATGGGACGACTTCACGCGCCTGCCGTCGCTGACTCGCGAGGAAATTCGGGAACACCGCGACCAACTCTGTTCGATATCGTATAAAGGGAGGCTGCTTCCACACGCCACGGGAGGCTCCTCCGGTGTGCCTACTCGGTTCTATCGCACCTACGAAAGTTACGACTGGCGAGCCGCTGCCAAAGATCGGGCTTATTCGTGGGCAGGGTTGCGCGTTGGCGCTAAGTCCGTCTACTTGTGGGGAGCGCCCGTAGGCGCCGTTTCCAAACCGAAGATATGGAAGACTCGGATTCATGAAGTAGTGCAAGGTCAACGGGTCTTCAACACGTTTTCCCAAACCGATGAACTCTGGGCGCACATTCACGCGCAGATTTGCCGCAGACGTCCAGACGCAATCGTGGGCTATGTTTCGAGCTTGCAGCAGTTCGCGGAATTTCTTCGGCGGACCAAACGGCCCATGCCTCGCGCGAAAGGCGTAATTGCGGCAGCCGAACCGTTATTCGAAGATGCGCGCCGAAACATAGAGGAAGCGTTTGGCGTGCCGGTGTACAACACCTATGGATCGCGCGAGTTCATGTCGCTCGCCGGGGAGTGCGAACGGCGGGACGGGCTTCACATCAACTCGGAAAACGTCGTGGTGGAAGCCGGGTGTGATCGCGACAGGCCGTCACACATTATTGTCACCGATCTTCACAACTACGGAATGCCTTTCATCCGGTACGAGATCGGTGATCTCGGCAGCTTAAAGGACGGCCGCTGTGCCTGCGGCCGCGGCCTGCCGCGTTTGCTCCGAATCGAAGGCCGGGTGCTAGACACGTTGCGCACCGCGGACGGCCGAATCGTCCCGGGCGAGTTTTTCCCGCATCTGCTAAAAGAGATTCCCGAATTCGCGCGGTATCGCGTGGAACAGAAACAATTGGACCGAATTGTTATCTCGGCGGTATTGACCCGGGAGCTTTCCGCTCGTAGCCGGGAGATGCTCGATCGCGAAATCGGAAGGGTCTTCGGTAGCGCGACCCGCTGCGACATCCAACAGGTAAAGGAAATTCCGGCTCTTGCGTCGGGAAAGCGGCGAATCACCGTCGGTATGGCGAGCTGAGTTCTGACAATGAGAATCGCACACGTAATCGACAGCATGGAGGTCGGCGGCGCCGAGGCCGTGGTAGCTGCGCTCTGTCGCTTGCAAGCTGCCGCCGGGCATGAGGTTTCCGTGCATTGCCTTTTCAAGGGCGGCGCCGTCGCCGAAAAGCTCGCGGCGGACGGATTTCGCGTGGTCGTGCACAGCCCCGCCTCTGCGGGCAAGCTCATTTGGCGGCTATTCCGCGAATTCCGGCGCATCCGCTCGAACGTCGTGCATTGCCACAATAAGTCGGCCACTGTTCACGCATCGCCGGCGGCGCGGATGGCCGGCGTCGGTGCGGTATTGAGTACCCGACATGGAATGGCCGCTCCTCCTTATCGCCTGCGCAAAGATTTCAAGTATTGGGTTTGCGCGGCCCTGTGTTGCAGCCGAGTTGTGGCGGTCTGCGAGACTGCGCGGCGCAACATGCGTCAGAACGCCGGGACACTCGCCCGCCGTGTCATCACCATACGGAATGGAGCTTACCCGGCACAGTCGTCCGGCCATCGGCCGAGGACGACGCACGGTGGCTTCAAAATCGTGACCGTCGGACGGCTGGCGCCGGCAAAGAACTACCAGGCGCTTCTGCGGAGTGTGGCGGCGGCGCTGCCTCAGGTCCCCGACCTCCGGCTTTGGGTTCGTTGAGAGCTCTCGCTGCCGAGCTAAAGATTGAGCAATTCGTCCAATTTTTCGGTGAGCAGCGGACCGTGGGAGATTGGCTGTCTCGCGCGGATCTGTTCGTGCTGTCTTCCGTCAGCGAAGGACTACCCATCTCGATTCTCGAAGCCATGGCGGCCGGGTTGCCGGCGATTGTCACCGATGTTGGAGGATTGCCGGAGGTCATCAACCTCTCTGGCGCGGGAAAGGTGGTGCCGGCCGGGGAGGTGGAGTTGCTGGCGCAGGCCATCGCCGAGTTCGCGTCGCGCCGCCACGATCTCGAGGAACTCGGGAACAAGGCCCGATGCTGTTATCTGCGCCATTTTCTGCCCGAACGAATGGCGGGAGAGTATTTGAATCTTTATCGGTCCTGCCTTCCTGAAAAACCGGCGGCAATCTGACATGGGCTTCTTCTTTCTGATTCTCTACTTGTTCGCATCGTTTATCTTCCCGGCCGAATTGTTTCCAAGTCTCGCTCCGTACCATTTGCCTTATTGGATAGGGATCGGCGGTTTGGTTGTTTCGGTCGCGCTGGTCTTTGTTCGTCGGGGGGAACCGCTACGGAGCATCCAGATATACGTCCTGTTCATTTTCTTTGCAGTGTTGGTTTTCTCTTGGATGCTCGCCGACCGCATGTTGTCGGTCGCGCCGGAAGCGATCATGCAATTCGCGCCGTCGGTCGCGATGTTGGTAGTAACACTCTGCAGCGTCGACTCGCTCAAAAGATTGAACGCCGTAACTCACTTGGTGGTGTTCTTCTCTTTGATTGTCTTCGCTCAGGGAATTGCGGCGTACCACTTCGGCGTCAACGAAAAGATGTTTGTGCTCGATCCGGCGAAACGAGAAGACCCCTCGAAGGATTTTGCCGCGGGCGATGCAGCGTTCAGTGTCGAACCGGATCAACCGGATCAACCGGAGGACGAAGATGATGGTTTCCCGAAGCGAATTCGCGGGCTAGGCATGCTCCACGACCCAAATGATTTGGCTCTCAGTTTCGTAGCCGCCCTGCCGCTCATTAGCATCGGACTGAAAAGATGGCGCCCTTTCGCTGTGCTGTTGGAATTTCTTCTATCCGTGGCTTTGTGCTACGGCGTATACCTGACTCACTCTCGCGGAGGCACGCTGGGACTCCTGGTTGTGCTCTTATGCATTTTCGCCAGACGGCTTGGGCGATGGCGTGCTCTCCTGCTGGTCGGCATCCTGGCAGTTACCTTTCTCGCTGTGGACATCGGCGGCGGACGTAGTTTCTCCGCCCAAGAGGAATCTGCGGCCGACCGCCTCGATGCCTGGTCGGCTGGTCTTGAGATGCTGAAGTCGCAGCCACTGTTTGGAGTTGGTTACCGCCAGTTCGAGGAACACCACTCTAGGACAGCCCACAACTCGTTCGTTCTTTGTTTTGCCGAGACCGGCCTGGTGGGCTACTTCTTGTGGCTCAGCCTGCTCGGCGTTACCTTGCTGCAATTGCAAAAACTAAAGCATTTTCCGGAGTCGGTGCCGGCCAGCGCAGGCATCAGAAGGCAAGCCTCAATTCTGCAGACGGCGTTGATTGGGTTCATGGTAGCGGCGTTCTTTCTTTCAAGAACCTATATCCCATTTCTATATCTATTGATCGGTCTCGCTGCAGCGTTGGTCTTAATCGCAAAGAGAAACGCCGTCACGGTAGCATGGCCGACTTACCTCACGATGGCGTCTCTGATCGCCGCGTCTGAGGTGGCAAGCATCATAGCGATCTATTTGATCGGAAAGTGGCAGGCTATTGCCTGAAACACGTGCGGCAGAATAACCCCAACACGATTGCGGGCAACACGCTCTGGTACGCGCTGGATGCCTCGGCAACGACCGTTGTCATGCTCATCGCGTCCGTACCCGTGGCGCGGGTAATGGGTCCAAGTGTTCTTGGCCATTACATTTACCTGTTGTTTCTGACCGGCACGGCTCAGCGTTTGGCCAATTTTGGTCTTCCCGCGACATGCTGCAAGTACATGGCGGAGTTTCTTGGGCGGCAGGAATATGCCATAGCTCACGAGGTGTTTCGTGTCACTTTCCGATATCAGGCGACGATTTCGGGGATTATCACTGCTGTGGGCCTCTGCCTGGCCGCATTCTCGGAACCAGAATACCGCTTGATCACGGTATTGATCGTGCTCAGCATGTGGCCGGCCATGATCAGCTATATTCCTGGTCAAGCTAACATCGCGGCAGAAAACCTTCGCGCGAACGTCCCGGCTAGTATCACTTATCTGGCTACGTACAGTGCATTAGTCGTGCTTACGTTGATGATGAATTGGGGACTGATCGGGTTAGCCACCGCTACCTTAATTTCGCGAGTACTGGAGGCGGCGGTCCGCTATTTTGGTGTCCTGAGATGGCTTCGAGGTTATCCTACTCGAGCCTTGCCGGCATTGCTGCGAAGTCGGATGTTAAACTTTTCACGTCATAACCTGATCCTGCTGGCGCTCGGGCTGATTGTCTGGGATCGTTCCGAGGTTTTTTTTCTGAAGCAGTTCTCAGATGTAAGACAGGTGGCGTTCTATTCTTTGGCTTTTAGCATCACAAACCAGCTTTTGATGGCGCCCCGATCCCTTTCGTTCGCGACCGGGATGTCGATACTTGCGCAGTACGGACGTGATCCGAGGCGGCTGAGCCCTCTCATGAGAAATGCCATCCGCTACGTCAGTGTGCTGACGATTCCACTCTTTCTGGGTACGGCGGCGATTGCTGAACCTCTCATACACTCTACTTACGGGAACCACTACCTGTCCGTCGTGCCCGTCCTCTGCATTCTGTGTATTTCCTCTCTGACACGGGCATTCCAGCCGCATACGGAAAATTTGTTGCAGGCGACCGAACAACAGGGATTCATGGTGAAGTGGCTGGCTATCACTGCAGTATTGAATGTCTCCTTAGATGCGCTCCTGATTCCGAAGTATGGCGCCGTGGGCGCTGCGGTCGCCAACGGTCTGGCTCAAACCATTGGCATAACGGGCTTGTTCTATAAGGCGGGCGGTGCGTACGCCATGCGCTCGCAACTCCGGTTTCTTGGAGCGCTCTTGCTGTCGGGCGCCGTAATGGTGTGCGTCGTAATCAAATTGGTTCGCTTACTGCCTCCAGGGCCGGGTTTATTCGCCGGCATCGGCGTCGGCGCCCTTGTTTTTTTATTGGGTCTTCGGACCACTCGATCACTGGAACAGGAGGATTGGGATCGCCTCCGCCAGTGGACAAGGCTATTGCCCACGCCGGTTCATCGGATCGTTCCCGCTCTGATATCGCGGCTTGTGTCAGACTCGGGGCGGGAACCGGCGATCGCGTCACCGCGCGCAGACCAGTGACATGGCACTATTCGGAGGAAAACGCGAGTTACTGGCCGGCGGATTGTATGTGACACGTATCATTTCTCTGCTTGGCCAAATGCCGGCTCGGGATTCCTTGCTGGTCTTGAACTACCATCGGATAGGGGAGCCTCACAACGATTCCTTTGATCCGGGCGTTTTCTCCGCTACCGCGGACCAGTTCAGTGAGCAGGTATCTTACCTTAAGCGCCACGCCTCGCTCGTGACACTGGAAGAGGCTCTCGCGTTTGTTGCGGGCACGATGACCGAGAGAACGCCTCGGTGTCGTGTTCTGCTCACTTTCGACGACGGCTACCTGGACAACTACGAAGTAGCGTTCCCGATTCTCCGCTCACATAGAGCGCCCGGCGTTTTTTTCCTCGCCACAGGTATAGTTGGTTCTTGCTGCGTGCCATGGTGGGATCACATCGCCTTTCTGTTGAAGACGGCGCGGCAGCGTCGATTCACCCTCCACTACCCCGTTGACCTGGACGTCGATCTCGTGAAGAACGGGTTGGCTCCAACGATTCGAGACGTGCTACGCCTGTATAAGAGGCCTGGAATCGTCGATTCCGGCCGCTTCATTCAAGAACTGCAGGAGTCCGCAGGGGGAGAGGACCTGCCCCGATCTCCGCGGCGCTTCCTGAACTGGGACGAAGCCCGGGAGATGATCTCCGCGGGCATGACGATCGGTTCGCACTCGCACTCTCACGCAGTGCTGACTCAATTGGACCCCGCCCAGCAGAAACAGGACTTGATTCAGGCGCGCTCTCTTTTGAAGGAACATCTGAACATTCAAGCCGATGTCCTTGCGTACCCGGTTGGGGCCCACACCAGCATTTCAAATCAAACGCAGCAGTCAGCTTGGGAGGCTGGCTATCGCGCCGCGTTTTCCTCTTATGGTGGGACCAACCTGGCGGGAGCGACGCACCCATACGACATCAAGCGAGTCGGCATTGGCTGCCAAAGCGCTATCCGTTTTCAGGTTCGTTCTGGTATCTGCCGGATCACCGGACGGTATTGGCCCTAACCTAAGCGACAATATTACGGATCGCGGAGGACAGCATTTGCTTCGGCGAATCCTATATACTGCTTGAACGCGGAGGAGGGGCATGAAACGAGCAGCGTTTCTCACGAGTGCTTTATTCGCTATTGGAACGGCCGGCGCGGCAATTGACGATCCGGTCCGACTTGACACGGGAACGATCTCCGGGGTCACAACGGCCACTCCGGACGTGCGCGTCTTCAAAGGCATTCCGTACGCGGCGCCACCGTTGGGCGATCTGCGCTGGCGCGCTCCGAAGCCGGCTCCGCACTGGGAAGGAACTCGCAAGGCGGATGAGTTCAGCCCGGTGTGCATGCAAGGCGGCAACCAGAAGATGAGCGAGGACTGCCTATATCTGAACGTCTGGACCGGCGCGAAGAGCGCCAGTGAGAAGCGTCCCGTCATGTTCTGGATCTACGGTGGCGGTTACTACACGGGCTCGGGGTCGCAACCGATGTACGATGGCACCGCATGGGCACAGAAGGGCGCGGTGGTGGTGACGTTCAACTACCGCCTGGGCAACTTCGGCTTCTTCGCCTACCCGGAGCTCACCAAGGAATCGGACCGGCGCGGAGCGGCGAACTTTGGAGTGATGGACGCCGTCTCGGCCCTGCAGTGGGTCCAGCGAAACATCGCGCGGTTTGGCGGCGACCCGAAGCGTGTGACGATTTTAGGCGAATCGGCCGGCGCCGGAATGGTGGCGAATCTGATGACGATCCCCTCGGCGAAGGGCCTCTTCATCCGCGCCGTCGGCGAAAGCAGCGCCTGGTCCACCGCGACAATCGCGCCCTTGAGCACGCTGCCGGATGCCGAACTGGAAGGCGTGAAGTTGGCCGACACAACCGGAGCAAAGTCGTTGGCGGAACTGCGCGCGAAGCCGGCGGAGGAGATTCTGAAGGCCGGGCGGGGGTCGGGGCCGATAGTGGATGGATGGCTGATTCCGGAAGACCCTGGGAAGGTCTTTGCGGCTGGCAAGCAGATCGATATTCCGGTGCTGACCGGATCAAATCGCGACGAGTCGTTCGGCGGCAATCCGAAATCGGCCGAGGAGTTCGTGGCGCAGGCGCGCAAGCGGTTCGGCGACCTGGCGGACGCCTACCTGAAACTCTACCCGGCGGGCTCCGACGAAGAAGCGCGGGAGTCTGCGTTCTATTCGGGGCGCGACGAGATGGCATTTGTGATGCGGAACTGGGCGCGTCTCGCGGAGAAGCCCGGCAAGGCCAAGGCCTTCGTCTACTACTTCACTCAGCAGCCGCCGCGGCTGCCAAACGCCCGCGGGCCGTTTGCACCGGGACCGCACGGCAGCGCCACTCACGTCTCCGAGATCCTATATGTCTTCGGACACCTGGATGCCAGCCGGCCGTGGACGGACAGCGACCGCCAGATGGCCGATGAGATGTCGTCCTACTGGGTAAACTTCGCGAACAACGGCGACCCGAACGGGAAAGGGCTGAGCCCGTGGCCGGTCTACGAGGGCAAACAGCAGAGCGTGAAAGTGCTCGGCAATCCTCCGGAAGGTCCGCAGGCGCCGGGCGACGCGCGGCTTGCGTTCTTCCAAACGTATTTCGACAAACTCACTGCGGCTCAGGGCCGCTGAATCAGTTCAATCCGGTTACCGGCGGGATCGATCACGAACCCAAGTACGATCCCCGTGTTTCCGAACGGGCGCGGGTCGCCGGTCATCGTTCCACCGGCGGCCTTCACGGCGGCTACCGTTTTCGCCATGTCCTTCACGATGAAGATCACGTGCGGAATCGGGTCCTTCACGTCATCGGACTCGCGATGAAATAGCACCATCAGCGGGTTCTTGTTGGCCTTTGCGGCGTCGACCGTGTCCCCGAAATTCACGAACACCTCGGTGCCTCCCGGATTTTGAATTCGGTTGACCTCCTGCATCCCGAACGCCGCCTGATAAAACTTCGCGAGCGCCACGGTATCTTTCGCCGCGATGCGCACCGAATCGAGCGCCACCTGAGCGTTGGCGGCCCCCGCGAACATCATTGCCGCACAGATCGCGATCCAAGTCGTCTCAAGTTTCCTCATCCAAGCCTCCGTGGCTGCCCTTCAAGTTCACACAATCTTAACCCATATCCCGGCAAACGCTTCACTCGACGGCGTCGATCCCTCGCTGGCCGGCGCGCACCTTACGGGCCGATTCCGCGCCGAAAACCGGCAGTCCTGAATCCGGAAGCAAGCCAATCTGCTTCAGCACGGAGGCCTGATCCCAGTAAATGTGTTCATGGGCCAGCTTGCCATCACGAAACCGTACGATGGCGACAAGCGCCACTTCCACATGGCGATTTGTCGGAGCAATGCCCGGCAGCATCCACGGCATTTCCTGGGTGTGCGTGAACGAGAAGATCATCTCATCGACAAGCTGCTCTGCCCCTACGGTTCGCGAGATCGGCGTGAGTTTCGTGTCCGGCGGCATCGCCGGAATAAAGTCCTGTGAATAGAAAGAGCGCAGGGCCGATCGCCCTTTTCCGCCCGTCAGCACCGGAACATGATTGACATAGGCGTCCTCCACCATGGTCGCGAGCGTCGCCTCTGTGTCGCGCGTTGAAAACTCGTGCCGAGTATGTTCTTCCCACAGCCGAGCCAGGTCCTCGTTCAGCATGAGGCAATTCTAGCTGAGGGACCGCCTCATTCCGCCCCGAGTGGGAAACAAAAAGGGCCGGATCGCTCCGGCCCTTTCCCTTCTTATCGATCGAACGCGCCTATTTCGGCGTCACGTGGATGAGCGCGCCGGGATTCGCGTCTTCCAGCAACCACAGCGACCCGTCCGGGCCTTCCGCAACGTCACGGATGCGTTTACCCATATCCCAGCGCTCGGCCGGTTTCGCCCCGCCATGCCCATCGAAGATGATGCGGTTGAGCGACCGCGTCCCCATGCCGCTGATGATGGCATTGCCGTCCCATTGCGGGAAGCCCTGCTTGCCTCGGTAGAACATCAGGTTGCCCGGCGCCACTACCGGCGTCCAATAGATCACTGGCTTCGCCAGGTCGGGCCGCGTGTCGGGACGCGGAATGGCCACGCCGTTATAGTTGTCGGCGTAGCAAACCAGCGGCCAGCCATAATTCTTGCCCTTCTCGATCAGGTTCAGTTCGTCGCCGCCGCGAGGGCCATGCTCCACTTCCCACAATTCGCCGGAAGGCGAAAAAGCCAGCCCGTACGGCGTGCGGTGGCCCATGGTCCAGGTTTCCGCCGGCGTCAGGTTCTCGGCGGGAAACGTATAGGTGCTAACCACCGGCGCACTCTTGGCCTTTTCCGTGTCGGCTGGCGGATCGATCAGCGGAATGGTGGACGCCCCCGTTTTGCCTTCGTTCGGATTGCCGGGCGCGGGCTTGCCATCCAGGGTCAGCCGCAGAATCTTGCCCACCGGCTGGCTCGGATCCTGAGCGGGTGTGAAGCGCTGGCGATCGCCCACCGTGAGGAACAGATATTGGCCATCCGGCGAAAACGCAACCGCTGCGCCCGCTTGGCCGCCTTTGCCGCGCGGCATCTGGCGCCACAACACCTGGAAGTTGGTCAACCTCGGCCCGCCGCCGAACGGCCCGCGGCCAGCGGTGACAGTTAGCTTGCCCCGCCCGAGCGCCAAGCCTCCGCCGTAGTCGCCCGGCTCGACGTAAGTGAGATAAATATTCTGGTCGGTCGCGTAATGCGGCGAGAGATAAACGCCCAGCATGCCGTCCTGGCCTTCCCAATATACGGGCGGCGTACCGCCCACCAGCGTCTTCTCGCCCTGCTGCGTGACCAGCCACACGGGCCCGACCTTTTCCGTGATCAGCATCTTCCCGTCGGGCAGGAACGCGATCCGCCACGGCAGTTCAAAAGTAGCCACTGTGGTCATATTAAAGGGCAGGCTCGCTTCGGGCTTGGTTTCGCCCGCATTTACCTGTCCCCAGACCGCTACCGACGCCAGGGTCAACAGTAACCCCGCTTTCGCCAATTTCATCGTCATCAGTTTTTGCTTCCCAAGCGCCCGATCTTCCGCGATCCGAGGCACCGTTTTAATCGTACACTGTAAAACCCGTCCACCGAACGGCACGGGATTTTCCCGCCTGCCTAGCGGCCGTAAACGCGCAGTTCTTTGCCGTCGGCCAGGATCACGCGCTCGAGCCTCACGATCTTTTCGCCGTCGGCATACTGATAGCCGATACCCGTAATCATGTCGCCGGGCTTCACCGTCGTTTTAGTCCAGCCATTCGCCGTCATCCGGTTGATGGCGGGGCCGCCGACCATCCATTTCTCCGTCCGGCCATCATTACTCTGAACCTCTAGGGTGATCATGGGATGCGGATTAGCCCAAGCGAATTCGACGACAGTGCCCTTCACAGTCACCAGCCGGTCGTTGCTTACCGGCCATGAATGATGCGCCGACAGAGGCGCTGCGGCACAGACCAGCGCGAGGATGACAAATGCTGGAACCCACAAGACCTTCATCGTGGCGCTCCTCCTGGGTGCAATTCTATCAGGCTGGTTGAAATGGGTTTGGTTACGCCTGTAGACTCGCTCTTATGCCGATCTATGAATACCGATGCCGGCATTGCGGAAACCGCTTTGAATACCTTTTGCGGTCCTCCTCGCCGGAAGCTGAGTGCCCGGGATGCCAAAGTCGGGATCTGGAACAACTGGTTTCGTTGTGTTCCGCGAGTTCCGAAACCACTCGGGACGCGAACCTCACTGCCGCCCACAAGAAGGCTGGCGGAGTTCGCAGGAAGAAGCAGGTCGAGGAGCATCGCCGCCTCCATGACCACTTCGACTAGCTGCCCATGGCTGACGCCGCCGGCCTGCTGCATTCCCTTCGGCGACGGGTTCATGTAAAATCAACGGAAACGCGGGACGGGTCCGCATGCGAAAGCTATTCAAATGGTTGGAGTTCCGGGGCGCGGTTGTTCTTCTCGCCAGTACGATTCCGTACTGCCCTGCTCTGGCGCAGCCGGTCTCAGCGGCCGGCGCCCATGAACTGATCGAACACTACTGCCAGACCTGCCACAACGACAAAGCCAAAGTCGACAATTTCTCGCTGCAACGGGAGGATCTCACCGCGGTCGGTGACCATCCCGAGGTGTGGGAGAGAGTGATCCGCAAACTGCGAGCCGGCATGATGCCGCCGCCCGGAATGCCGCGGCCTCCCTTGCCCCAATACGAAGGACTCCGCGGCTGGCTGGAGAATCAGATCGATCAGAAAGCCGCCGCGCATCCCAACCCCGGCTCAGTGGTCCTGCATCGCCTCAATCGGACCGAATACGCCAACGCCATCCGCGACTTGCTCGATCTGCAGATTGACGTCGCGACCTTGCTCCCGGCCGACGATTCCGCCCGAGGCTTCGACAATGTTGCCGGTTCGCTAACGATTTCCCCTACTCTGCTGGAGGCCTACACCACGGCTGCGGCGCGCATCGCACGAACGGCCGTGGGCTTTTGGAAATCGCCGACGGAAGCCGCCTACATTGCGCCCGCCGACACTTCGCAAAACCAACACATCGAAAGTTTGCCATTTGGCACCCGCGGCGGCATGGCGGTGCATCACACGTTTCCGGCCGACGGCGAATACAAATTTTCCGTCCAGAACTTCGGCCTCGGCAAATTCATTCCCGGCGAGAAACTCGCCTTTCTGATCGACAACGAAACGGTGGAGGTGCGCGATTACACCGGAGTCGGGTTGACCGCCGCCAATGCCGCCGATCACGACGGTTCGATCGACGTCACCATCCCGGTGAAGGCGGGCTCCCGGCTCGTGGGCGTCACCTTCCTCGCGAATAATTATGCGCCGTCACTCGACTTGATCCGGCAATACGAGCGCAAGTCGCTCGAAGACAACCCGATTCCGCAGCTCGAATATCATCCGGCAATCGGCGTCCTGCGGATTCAGGGGCCATTCAATCCGACACGCCCCGAAGATTCGCCAAGCTTGCGCAAAGTCTATTCATGCCAGCCATCCAGCGCCCCGCAGGAATACCCGTGCGCCACGCAGATCCTCAGCACGTTGGCGCGCCGCGCATACCGGCGCCCTGCCACCCCGACCGATATGGAATGGGTGTTGGGCGCTTATCAGCAAGGCCGGCGCGATGGCACGTTCCAGGACGGTATCGAGATGGGGCTCCGGCGCATCCTCACCAGCCCGCAATTCCTGGTGCGCGCCGAGCGTGAGCCGGAAAACGCGATGCCCGGCCAGCCTTACCGGATCACCGATCTCGAACTGGCCTCGCGCTTGTCGTTCCTGTTGTGGAGCAGCATTCCGGACGACGAACTGATCGAGGTCGCCGGCCAGAATAAGCTACACAACCCGCCGATACTCGAGCACCAGGTTCGCCGCATGCTCGCCGATCCCAAGGCGGAGGCGTTGGTGACCAACTTCGGCGATCAGTTGCTGTACCTGCGAAATCTGCCGGCGACCTCGCCGGACGGCGTCTTTTTTCCAAATTGGGACGATGAGCTGC
>Ga0335079_10005225_pt1 | contig 14874 bp, 7 predicted proteins | sample Lox_Sample_33_FD_206719 | JGI IMG/M metagenome (GOLD analysis project Ga0335079, IMG submission 206719) | Soil microbial communities from Loxahatchee National Wildlife Refuge, Florida, United States - Lox_Sample_3.3 | ecosystem: Environmental > Terrestrial > Soil > Wetlands | place: USA: Florida...
CGAGTGAGTTGCCTCAATTCCCCATGAATGGGCATGAAGTGTTTGGGTTTGACCAGGTTGAATAAAAACTTTTGTTCTTCCTGGCTTGCGTGTCCGGAGACGTGTACCTGCGCGATTGAATCATAGATCACGTTCGCGCCGCGCCTCAGCAGACGATTTATTGCTTTGCTAATGGTTTCCTCGTTGCCAGGGATTGGATGCGAAGATAGCACCACCGTATCACCGAGCTTGAGGTCGAACTGACGATTCGTGCCAGTGGATAGCCTTCCAACAATGGATGACGGTTCGCCTTGCGAGCCAGTGCACATAATCGCCACTTTGTGATCCTGCATATGCATGGCTTGATCAATCGGCACGATAAGTTCATCCGGGATCTCCAGATAACCAAGCTTGCGCGCGATCTTGACGTTGTCAACCATGCTAGGACCGGCAAACGCCATCTTGCGGCCATGTTTTGCGGTCGCATCCGCAACCTGCTGGACGCGTGAGATGAGCGATGCAAACGTCGCGACAATGACGCGTCCCTTCGCCTCGGTGAAAACTTTATCGAAGGCGGGACCAATTACCATTTCGGATGGCGTCCAACCGGGACGTTCTGAATTCGTTGAATCAGAAAGCAACAAGTCGACGCCGCGCGTGGCGAACTCTGCCAGCTTGGCATAATCGGTGGGCCAGCCATCCACCGGTGTGAGATCGAATTTGAAATCGCTCATATGTACGACGAGACCCGCCGGTGTGGTGATGCCAAGCCCCACTGCATCAGGGATGGAATGCGAGATGTGGAAGAATTCGATTTTGAACGGCCCAAGTTCGATGGATTTTCCGGCTTCGACGATATGAAGCGAGCCTTTGTTCAAGGCATTGTTGCGAGCCAATTTAACTTCGATCAAGCCGAGGGTCAGGGGAGTGGCATACACCGGCACATGGAAGTCGTTCAAGACGTGCTGGATCGCGCCGATGTGATCCTCATGTCCGTGCGTGATGACGATGCCGAGAATTTGATTCGCTTTGCCGCGCAAATAATCGTAATCGGGAATAATGTAATCTATCCCGAGCATATCATTTTCCGGAAACATAATTCCCGCATCTACGATAAGGATTTTATGATCGAATTCGTAGGCGGTCATGTTCTTGCCGACTTCCCCAAGTCCACCTAGGGGAATGATCTTTAATTTTCCGTGCTTACTCATTAGTTTTTTAACCTCACTAATTTAAAAGTTTATATCCGCCAATGGCGGTAAGAGTCACTTTCATGTTATACAAAAATGCCCGTCGAGAAACGACTCCCGCGGGCGTGTTCGTGCCACACATGCAATACCTTGTTCGTGCATCTTGCAAAACTGCCGAAGGGCAGTGAAAGTCAACGTTTAACTGACGTGAGTATAGCAGTGGATGAGCAATCTGTCAAAGCGTGTTTGTTAGCGTTGCGTTAACGTTTTTATGATTTCTTACCATCATCAAACTGAATTCCATTTGTTCCTTCTCAATTTCTTTGCGAATATCGAACCGCTTCTTTTCAATCACTAAAGCGGACTCCACCTGTTTTGGCTTCGCTGCTGGATAAATTATCGAATTCAGCCTGTTCCATGGCTTCTTTAAGGTATGCTTCGACAATTCTCTCGAAAAACATGCAAAGATTTTACAAACTTTTCTTGGTGATACAATCCCTTTGAAGTTTTTCGGAGGCATATCCATGCAATCGTCGCGATTACGCGCTCGTTATCGTTATATCATGTGGTTCTTTACACGTGCGACAGCGAGCTTTATTTTTTGGGAAATTGTTTTGCCGCGCATTGGTTTGCGCCCAGTATCTCGGCGGACGCGTTCGGCGCGCTTCAAAAAGATCGCGTCTCAATTTCGCGGGATGGCCATCCGAATGGGTGGAGTGATGATCAAGGTTGGTCAATTCCTTTCGGCCCGGCTCGATGTATTGCCAGCGGAGATCACGGACGAACTTTCCGGTCTGCAAGATGAAGTTCCGGCTGAGGATTTCGAAGCAATCCGCACATTGGCTGAAGCGGAATTCGGCGCGCCGCTGGATGAAGTCTTCAAACGCTTCGAAGCGGAACCGCTGGCAGCTGCCTCATTGGGACAGGTTCATCGCGCCCTCTTGCGGGTCGACGCGCCGGAGGCGGACCAGTTTCGGGATGTGGTTGTAAAGATTCAGCGTCCATTCATTGACCAGTTGATCGATGTGGATTTTTCCGCGCTTCGTCGTGTTGGTAGATGGCTTCAACGTTATGAGCCGATTCGAAAACGAGCCAATGTTCCGGCATTGATCGAAGAATTATCAGAAACTGTTCATCACGAAATCGATTATTTGGCGGAAGGTAAGAACGCCGAGACATTCGCTGAAAACTTTAGAGATCGAAAGCGTGTACATGTACCGCGCGTGGTATGGAGTCGCACTACGCAACGCGCCCTCACACTTGAAAATGTGTATGCCATCAAGATCACAGATTATGATGACATCACCGCCGCAGGCATTGATCGCGCTGAAGTTGCCAAGGCTTTGTTGGATACGTATCTCAAACAAATATTTGAAGATGGATTCTTTCACGCTGATCCGCATCCGGGGAATTTATTCGTAACGCCCATCCCAGCGACACAGCGAAGAAAAGCAAGCTGGCGATTGACGTTTGTGGACTTTGGAATGGTCGGCGAGGTGCCGGAGAATTTACGAGATGGGTTGCGAGATCTGCTCATCGGGGTTGGGACGCGCGATTCTGCGCGGGTCGTGAAGTCCTATAAAACGATGGGCGTTCTGCTTCCAAGCGCCGACACGGAATTACTCGAAGAGGCTGAAAGGCAATTGTTCGAACGTTTTTGGGGAATGTCGATGAGCGAGTTGCGAAATGTCAATCATCGCGAGATGCGGGATTTCGCTCATCAATTCCGCGACTTAATGTATGAGATGCCATTCCAATTGCCGCATAATCTTTTGCTGTTGGGACGCACGGTTGCGATCCTTTCTGGCATGTGCACGGGACTTGATCCAAACTTCAATGTGTGGGAAGAGATTGCGCCATACGCGCAGAAATTGGTCGCGGATGAAGTCGGCTCAGGATGGGAAGTTTGGCTGGATGAAATCGGGGAGTTGGTCAAAGTGCTGATTGCGTTGCCCACGCAGACGAGTCGAGTATTGACGCGTATGGAGCGCGGCGAGTTGAACGTAAATATGCCGCGCGTGAATCTTCATCTTTCATATGTGGAGGGCGCGATGAATCGTGTGGCTGGCGCGTTGATTTTCGCTGTGTTTTTATTGAGCGGTGTCCTGCTTCGCACCAGCGGTGATATTTTTCTCAGCGATGTATTTTGGGGATTATCGTTAGTGGCTTTAATTTGGACAGTCTTTTTTGCGCGCGGTCATTCCCCTTGGCGTGATCACTGAGAAAACTGCTCCGCGTATACGCGGAGCAGTTTTCAGTTAAGCCTTTTTGCCCTTTTCTTCGATGTGTTCCAGCGCCGAGTCGATCATACTACGCCAGGCCAGCAGCATTTCCTTGCGGGCGTTGCGGCGGTGCTCGATAAATTCGGGCGGCAGGAAACCTTTAATGCTTTCGCGCATTTCCGCGCGTGCTGCATGGAAGTGCTCGCGCGCTTCTTCGGGAATCTTATCTTCAAACGGTTTTCGCCGGGTTGTCTTTTCAGCCATCGGTACCTCGCTTTCTTAGTAAATAATTATAACGCTAAATGATTCGGTCTCGCGGATATTAAAGGACTGCAGCCTGGTCGAGTTATCCGTTCTCAGAGGCCAGGCGAGCTATCTGCAGGAGACAACAGCGGATCATGTCTTGCTTCGCCGATGACAGTGAGCCTTCTTCGATTTGCGCAATGCGTTCAACGTCGTTCATAGCCCGGATGATGCTGACGGGGACCTCGATGTTTTCCTCGGCAAATGACCGCAGGTATTCAATGGCGCCTAGAAGAAAACTCCGCATTTCGTCATCGGCGTGGGCAGTGCGGAAGAAATCAGTCAGGAGTGGAGATGGTTTCTTCCCACGGCCGGCTCCGGATGGTGAACCGAATGATCGGGTAGAGGAAAAAGCATACAATGCGGTTGCAAGTTCAGTGAAACTTTGCACGCGCTGATAAATCGATTCGCCCATCACATCCCATATCATCGAACGCCAGTGGCTGATCTGCTGGGGTAAATGTAGCAGTTGGGCAACCTCAGCTTGCCAGCCTTCAGCGATTCGTCCAGAGACTCCTTCCAGCAAATGTTCGGGGTCGGCATTGAATAGATTCTTCTGTAACAATACTGCCAGGTCAGGGCGAAGCGTGGGGAGAAGGTTTGGAATAAAGACTCCTTCAACGAAAAAGTCGCTGACATTTACTCCGTGACGCCGTAAAAGTTCCTGCTGGAATAAAGGCAAATAGCGCTGCATGGCGTCGCTATCTTCACGCAAAGCAACAAAGGCTGAATTCCCCGCTGGAAATGCGGTCTCAACGCGATCGAGAAATTCGCCCTTCCAGTCCTGATAGATTCGCAGTGTGCTGAGAATTTCATAAACGGGCAGATTGGGCAGCAGACGGTCCGCGATCATTCGCTCGCTTTCAGCGTCTGCGAAGGCTTTTTGAGAAAAGCGTTCCAAAGCCCGAAACAAGCCGGTTGTGAGTTGATTGATGCCAAGCACAACCGTTTGTGCTTGATTATGTGAGATGGCTCGCAAGAGGCTGCCTTGTTTTGCCAGAGGGATAATTTCGGCGATGCTGGCGAGGATTTGTTGACCGCGATCCGTGCCTGTGCCGCGCGTCCTCCGCGAGGTGGGACGGTCCCGCAATTGAGGGATAGACCTTCCGATAAAATAAGAGACGATGTGTATGCCAACCACATCTTCTTCGCGTCCGTAGAGGATGTGGCGGAAATTATCCGTCAACTCCTTCAGGAACTCATCATAAAGCTCATCGCTTGACCCCACTGTTAAACGTTCCAGTTCCTGCATATTCCAGCGCTGTGTACTCGAACGGCTTTCAGCTATGGACTCGGCAGCTCGAATCAAGTCCTTACGATGCTGCTGCTGGGATTCTCGCATATGATAGTGCAGGCTGACAAATTCACGTGCCGGTAATGAGCGGAGTTGTTCTGCCAGGTTGCTCTGAAAGGTTCTTAAATCTCCTCCAAGGAAAATTCCTTGTAACGGAGTGACCGCATAAGCCGTGCTTTTCCGCGCCGCTGCCGGGAGGTTGCTGGAAAACCGTTGCCGGCTGTCCTCGGAATTTTGGAAAGCAATCTGTCCAGCGACCTGAGAATAATATCCTCCCTGCCGTTGCATGGGTTCGCCACTACCCAATTTGATGCGGACAACTTCTGCCACGCGGTGCTCGGCCAGCCACGATTCAATTTCGTATTTGGCTTTGACATACAAGAAAGCCGCAGTTGCCTGACTGACTTGCTGGCTCAAATCGGAGCCGGCGATGAAAATCTCAGCGATGATTTCTGCAAACCGATCTTGTGGTGCTTGGGATGTTTGGCGGCTCTGTGTAGCATAGTCCCATACACGGTCGAGATAAGTCCGGATGTTTTTGACCGAATCGATATCTTCGAACAGGGGAATCAACCAGATGGAGGGAAGTTCAACTGATGAATGCTCTCTGCGGGTCTGCTCCCTCTGAATATGCATCTTCCGATCCAGCGAAATCAACGCCTCCGGTTTCGAGGAAAGGCTGATTTGAATCGCCAATGCCAGACCCGGGTTGCCATATTTTTCGGCGATGGCGTTGATCTCGTACATGTTAAATACAGTAGTGTCAATTGCAAATGAATCTCTGGCTGTGACTAATCCTTCATGGATGCGGGGCGTGATCACAGTGCGTTGCAGAATATCCCGGTAGCCGACCACTTCACGGAGCAGAGGCTCTGAGGCGCGGTTGGCATCAATAGCAGGAATCAAGGCGTGCAGTTGTTTTCTAAGCTTTTTGTTTAATGCGAAGTAATGCTCCAACATCGTACGGCGCTCGTTGCGCAGTTCAAGCATTCTTTGCTCGTAATGGTCGTTATGTTGAAATAGGATTTGCGCTGGATCACGGCGAAGATGCCATCGTGTCGCCAGCCTTTGCAATGTGGTATTGGTCGATGGAAATGGAAGGATTCCATGATAGCGTTGTTCCAGCTGGTGAGTTAAGAGCGTGATGTTGTTAAGGAGTTGGGTGAAACGTTGATTTTCCTGAGGAAGCGCATGAAGTTCGGATAATAGTTCCGGATTGACATCGATATCTGGATCGGCTTGTCTTAGCAGATTGAGAATGCGACTCATTCGTCGAACATTTTCAATCACGACCGCAGCGATTAAACGATGTCCCTGGCCGGAGGGCCGATTACTCCCGTCCCAATCGCTCCAAAAAGATAAGAAAGGTGACAAGGTCGTAGTGGTAAAGAGTTCAGCATATTCCTCGCCAGCTATCTGCGAAGTAAGGTCTAGCAATATTTCATCTGCTTCAGCTTCGGATGAAATCGCCACGTTACGTCCTACGTACTCTTGCCACAATTCTTTAGATACATCTTTAATTTGGCGTGGCGTGATCTCCTCTTGAGTGATCAGGGCTTTTATAATATCTTCAATCGTCTGTTCCAGCTGTAGTGCGTACATCTGGGTCGGATGAACGGTGCGGTCGTAGGAACGGAATTGAAATTGTTGCTGTCGCCGTTGAAGAGAATCCTTCATAAATTCCCGATCTAAGCGTTTAGTGAGCCAGTCGCTGCCGTCATTCGATGCTTTCCGCATGAGTTCATCGTTGATGAGCGCTCTATCCAGCACGCGAGTTCGGAATATTTCCAGTCGTTCCGGAACATAGTTTTGTAAGAATTCCCGACGCATGACCTGGCCGTCGAAGGGCGGAAGGAGTATTGAGTCGCGGTTGAAACTGTTATCCCGAAAATAGTTTAGTATCTTTTTTACGATTGCATCCCAGGATTGCAAAAGTTCGTTGGATAAGTGGCTCTTACTGCCATGATTTCGAAGTGGCAATTGTTTACGGTTATAGTGAGCCTCTTCTTCGGCAATGAGGCGGTTCAGGGTGATCAGCAAGCGGCGGGTTTTTGACAAAAGAATCTCTGCATTATCCACCCCGCCGAGTGTCAGGCGAAACATTTTTCTACCGGTTTCGAATCCTTTTTCAGTGCGCGCAAAAGTTGCCAGCGGCAATAGACCAATCCCGCGTCTAGCCAGTGAGGATGCCAGCCAATCCAAGGAAAGACCAGCTGGCAGGTTCCCAATGCGCAGCAATGGATACATACTGCCCGTTGGAGGAATAATTGTCAAACCAAAGGGATTGCGATCGGATGGCAGGTTTTCAACCGCCGTCAATAAAGCTTGTGTTCGTTCACGGAAAATCGCGTTACGCAGATGCCAGTAGGCTCGAGCAGATTCGGTCGTATTGCGATAGAACAAATAACAGATGAATATCGCCGCAAGATTGGGTTGAATTCGGGAATTTAGGACTTTGAAGCGTTGCGAGAGTTGCGGGTCGCGAATTTCAACGACTGCGAGCCGCGCGCCGGCTAGACAGTCGGTCTTTGACATGGAGTGAACGGTGATCACCCGATCTGCCTCTGCCTGATCAATGATGCTGAGTCGCACCAGCTCGGCTGCGATCTGGCGAACCGTTTTAATTTCTGGCAGGCGGTCAACCGGCGCCATGTTCTGGTAAGCCAGATCGTCAATGATGTAGATTTTGTGTTGCAGACAATAGCTGATCAGCTTGCGGACAGCCGCTTCATCAAAAACCCGGCCCGTACCATTATGTGGATTGTTGATCGCCACCGCACCGCGCTCAGTCCAGGAAGGATCTCGTCGGCAGACTTCCTCGATCTTCTCGATGATGGCGTCCACATCAAGCTCCAGCGATTCTGTTAATGGCACTGCATGAACCTTGGGGAAGCATTGTTCGTAAGACCAACTCAAATCCGGAATTACCACTTCTTTGATCCCGCAATGAAAGCCAAGAATTCCCAATGCTGTGCGAGACGAGCCACTGGTAATTTGGAGAGCTTCCGGTAGATACTGTGGCTGATGCCTTGCAAACGCGGCGAGGAAACTGCGTTGCAGTGCCTGACACCAGCTCGGGTTGTGAATGTTTTGAACCAGCAGATCAAGAAGCTCTCTTGCCTCGAAATCTGAAAACTCATCAGAGATGCCTTCTCTTTGCCACAGATTTTGAATGTGGTGGTTAAGCTCAGCAGCTTTCTCTTCCAGGGCCGTCAGAGTATGTGCGAGTGTATTAGTGTGAACATTCAACAAGTGTTCGAGATGTTGTTCCGCGCGTTCAGCCAGTTGTGGCAGAACGGTTTCCGTGGTAATGCCCAGCGCGAATCCTTCGAACGATGGTTTGACTCGTGGTACATCTGACGGTGCGTTGGTTTGAAGATGGGTGAGGTCCCGTTCTAAAAGAAAAGACAACAGTTCAACTTCCGATGCAGATGGAGTGCCTTTGAGGTTGAAGTGTACGTTCTCGATCACGTTTAGAATATCGGCATTCCCGGCAACGAACACTGTGGAAAGCGTGTGCAATCGTTCTGCAAAGATTGCCGGACTTAATAATCGGATGACGCGCTGCACTAATTTTGCCTCACGGGCAAGGGAGAGATGATTGGGAGCATTGTTGGCTTCGATGAAGAATAGCGGATGTTCGATGCTCAAGATACGGAGTTTGCGCCGCGTCTCTTCTCCCAACGAATCGCCGATTAGTAAAAATGTTGGCGTGTCCGGTTGATGAATTAGGAATTGTTCGATTTGTTCGCGCGCATTAACTTCATCTGCAGCAAGTTCTTCGAATAGGAGATTAGGGATGGTCTTTAACTGAGGAAGGAGTTCAGAGTGGTAGCTCAAAACACGAGCCGGCGTAATCTCTAAATAGGAAGATAGCGCCAGCAGCAGGACTCGTATGGTTTCTTGTATCCCGCCTGAAGAAAGAATAATCTCTCTCCGGCCGGACTGCTCGCCGGTATCGTACTGCAACGGTTCTTGTTGGTGTTCCAGCCACGTACAAAACTCTTTGATGAGAGCATGAGGCGACGTCCGCAAGTATCCGCCGCGTGGCATGTACGGGGAGCTTTTTTGCATCACCCGGATGAGGAAATCAAGTTTTGGCTTGTCAGCGGTTTCCCAATGAAGATGTTTCAGAATTAAATCAGGTTTTGTGTCGCGCAGGTTTTCCTGGTAGACATCCATATCAAGTGCAATGCGCAGGAAAGCAGAGGAGAGTCTTGAATCCTGCAATGGGTTACCGATGTGAAAATCGATGCGCTCCTCCCTTGGAACCGACGAGGCCGCGGTCGTTTCACTCACCTCCGAGACGCGCGCAACCCGGATTGGTTTCAGGCGGAAAAAGTCCAGCGGATCAGACTGCGAGGTCATGGTCACACTTTCAAATCGTTCATCTTAGCTAGGAGTCTTTTTTCGCTTCCAAAGCTTTTTGCAGCAGGCTTTGAAATAATCCCAGAATCTCAGAACCGTGCTCAAGTTCCTGCGGGGATAACGAAATGACGGTACGGGCATTCTTAAGGTTCTGGCTAGCCTCTGCCAAACGAGCCGCTTGTGGCGTAAGCATTAATAGCTCCGGACTGCTTCGGAGGACTTCTAGTCCTTCTTTCTCGAATGCCAGCTGCATCCGATTCCGCACCAACTCGTCCTCCAAGCGCTGGCGGGCCAACGCTGATTCTTTTTCGAGCAGGATTTGCTTTAGCCCGGCTTTTTTCAATTCCAAGGCGTGTTCTCGTTCCACAATTTCTTCGTCTGCCTGATATTTGGCTCTCGCCGCGGCTACTCGTGCTTCATGGTTCTTGCGTTCGGTTTCTTCCAGCAGGCTTGCCTGTTGTTGCTGGCGAAGTGCATTGGCAATTTCTGAATCGGTGGGTTCCAACGACTGAATGGTGAGAGAGACCAATTCGACCCCAAATTTTTCTTCGACGAGAGTTGAATGTTCGTTTAGATAATTCAGAATGCCAGTGGAAGAAAGGGCGTGAATCCCGATGTGCTCACTGTATTCTTTGACCGTTCCCTCGATCAACACCTGGGCTTCATTGGCTGTGTGAGCTACAGCTTCCTGGTTCCACCCGCCGACGCGAATCAAGCGATCGATATATTTGACCGAGGGTGCGATGGTTCCAACAAGTTTGACGCGCACTCCCAGATCTCCCTGCGTAGTTGCCTCGATGGTCAACTGAATTGGATAGGTGGTTCGTCTAAGCGGAAGGCTGAAGTGGCGCGGATACATGAAGCCTTTTCGTATGCTGATTTGACCTTTGGATTCGTAAAGCACCAAAACATCTGGATGGCGAACACGATATTCCCAAAAGAACACCAACACGCATCCCACAACGACGATGCCGATGACAAAGCTCAGGGTAATTTGCATAGTCTCTACCTCCTCCTACTTTCTTCACATAATATTTTGCACATTAGCCGGATTAGGAAATTATGGGACGAAATTATAGCACAGACCGTAAATGCGACGAAACAAACGTGAGGTTTAGTGACTGGATTCCCTGAAATTGACCTCATATCAACTAATCACAGACATGGATACCTGGCCACGTTCTTAAAGGCAAATAGGGAATTTGATTTGCGGTGATATAACTGCCATCAAACCCAATGCGGATCGGTTTAATGAGGTGATGTTGAAATTTCCAAAGACTTTATAAGCTTGCGGCAACGTCTTCCATACGCTCATCTTAAAAAATGGGATTCTTTAAGGCAAATCCCCCTTGCAGCCTCTTGAATACATCAGGTATATGTGCTAAAATCTAATAAATTAGCCATATGTATGGGTGCACTACATCATTACCCCTACATATGGCTCTATCATCTGTTCTATAAATGGAACGTTTTTCACATGCGATGCCCGTATTGTAACTACCAGGATTCCAAAGTTCTCGATACCTCTCATGACAGCCACGGCGGCATCCGCCGCCGCCGCGAATGCTTCAAATGCAAGCAGCGCTTCAGTACCTATGAGCGTCCGATTTTATCCACACCGCTCATCGTCAAGCAGGACGGGACGCGTGAGGAATTCGATCGCGAGAAATTGTTTCGCGGCATCCGCATTTCATGTGCCAAGCGGCCCGTCTCTGCCGAGGACATCGAGCACCTGGTGGGACATGTGGAAGCAGAATTACAAAAGATGGGCAAGTCCGAAGTTTCATCGCGCGTAATCGGTGATATGGTCATCAAGGGTCTGAAAGAAATTGACCAGATTGCATACATCCGTTACGCGATCGTTTATCTGCGCCTTGATGATCTGGGTGCGATTCGCAAGGAAATAGATAACCTGCTCAAAGGCTAATTAGCGATAGTGGCTTCCCCGCTCGAAGCGGGGAGTGTCACTGTCGTTTCTTATTGTTGAATAAAATCTTATTTACAGGAGAGTTGCATGGTCACTAAGAATGTACTTCCATCCAAACCGGGATTACTTCCCACGCCTTCCATGCCCAAAAGCCTGCCCAAGGCCCAGTTGACGGACAATGCGCGGCAGGTGCTGGAGCGCCGCTACGTCCGACGCGGGGATGACGGTAAGCCTGCAGAGACTGTGGAAGAAATGTTCTGGCGCGTGGCGTATCATGTCGCGAGGGTTGAAGAGACTTGGGGCGGCGATGTGATTGCGCGCTCGACCGAATATTATCGTTTACTGGTCAGCAAAAAATTCTTTCCCAACTCTCCCACGTTTACTGGGGCGGGCACGCCGCTTGGACAACTGGCCGCCTGTTTCGTACTGCCGATCACTGATGACATGGGGCGCGACAGTGCGGGCATTTTCCAAACGCTGCGTGATGCGGCGTTGATTCAACAGACCGGTGGCGGCAATGGATTCTCCTTCTCGCGCCTGCGACCGAAGGGCACGCTCGTTAAATCATCGGCAGGGCAGGCAACGGGCCCGGTTGGATTCTTGCGAGTGTACGATCATGCCTTTGGTGAGATCGCACAGGGCGGCACGCGCCGCGGAGCCAATATGGGCGTCCTGCGCGTGGATCATCCCGATGTGGAAGAATTCATTACCTGCAAGACCGATGAAAATCAAATCACGAACTTCAATATTTCCGTCGGTATTACGGACGCCTTCATGCGCGCTGTGCGCGATGATACGGATTGGGAACTGCGCTTTCCGGACGTGCATGATCCCAAGTATCGCGAAGTGCGCGGCACCTTGGAGCAGATGGAAAATGCTGGTGTACACATTCATACTTACAGGAAAGTGCGCGCCCGGGAGTTGTTCGATAAGATCGTAAATCAGGCACATCACAATGGCGAACCGGGCGTTTTGTTCCTCGATGCGGCCAATCGTTCAAACCCCGTGCCCCATTTGTATCCGCTTGAATCGACGAATCCATGCGGAGAGCAATGGCTTGGACCCTATGAGAATTGTTGCCTTGGCTCGGTCAATCTCAATGAGCATTGCGGACCCGACGGAAATGTGGATTGGGAATCGCTTCGCAAGAGCGTTGTCACCTCAACGCGCTTCCTCGATGATGTGGTGGAAGCCAATGCTTATGTTCCTGCTGTTCCACAATTGACCGATGCAGCGCATAAAGCCCGCCGCATCGGTCTGGGGATTATGGGATTGGCTGATTTGATGTATCACGTCGGCGTGCGTTATGGATCGAAAGAAGGTCAGGAGTTCGGCGCGCAGGTGATGGAGTTCGTCCGTTATCATACCATGCAAGCCAGCATTGATTTGGCTGAGGAACGCGGACCCTTCCCAGCAATCGAAGGCTCGATCTACGACATGGATAACGTCACTTGGACTCCGCCTCAGTCTTTGATTCATTCTCAGCATAACTGGGGCCGCCCGGAGGTCAAGTGGGATGCGATCACGAATGGAATCAAAAAGCATGGCATCCGCAATGCCGCGCAGACCACGGTCGCGCCGACCGGCACGATTGCAACTGTCGCGGGCTGTGAAGGGTATGGATGCGAACCCGTCTTCGCGCTGGCGTATGTCCGTCACGTCAACGATCATGGCAAAGATCTGAAACTGACGTATGCGAGCCCGCGCTTCGATGAAGCCTTGAAGAAGCTTGGACTCGGCGAGGAGAAGCGTCAGGAGATCGTCGAGCAGGTGATGGGCGAAGGTACGTGCCAGCGCATCAATGAAATCCCGCAAGAGGTGCGTGATGTGTTCGTGGTCTCCGCGGATATAACTGCCGAAGAGCACGTCCGCATGCAGGCCGCACTGCAGGCGTTCGTGGACAATTCGCTTTCCAAGACGGTCAACTTTCACGAGACGGCAACCGTTGAGGACGTTGCGCAGGCGTATATGCTGGCGTGGGAACTTGGATGCAAAGGCATCACGGTCTATGTAACCGGTTCGCGCGAGAAGGTGGTGTTGGAGACCAAAGCAACTGCGGATAAGAAAGATGCTTCGGTTTCGCTCAGCACAAGCTCGTCTCAACCCGCCTCGAAATCGGCCTCGGTTGAAAAGCTAATTTGGCATGACGGTAAGAAGCCTCGTCCGCGTGCTTTGACGGGTCAGACTTATAACATCGAAACGCCGGCTGGCAAGGCGTTCATCACCATCAATGAGAACGGCGGAACGCAGCCCTTCGAAGCGTTCATCAATACCGCCAAGGCTGGCTCTGAGACGGCGGCAGTGTCGGAAGCCATTGGTCGACTCATCTCTTATATATTAAGAATGGCTGCTCCCGTCGCGCCGACGGAACGGATGCGAGAAATAGTCCGTCAGTTGGTCGGCATCGGTGGCGGACGCTCGCTCGGCTTTGGTCCGAACCGCGTGCGTTCCCTGCCGGATGGCATCGGACAGGTGCTCGATCAATATCTGCGCGAAAAGGAAGGCGCCAGCGATGACGCGGTGGCGGAGATCAAACCCGTTGCACAGCCGCTGACCTCGATTGAAGACACAGAAGATAACAGCCTGCCATCGAACATCAAGATCGGTGACTTATGTCCCGAATGCGGCGAGGCCGCAGTAGTCAATGAAGAAGGCTGCCGCAAGTGTTACGCCTGCGGATATAGCGAATGCTGAGTCCTTTCCGTTGTCCCGTGAATGTGATTCGTGTTTGGCGTCTTCAATAGGAAATTTGGGTTATTGCGACTTGAACAAAACCATGAAATAATTGCATCAATGTAGCTTTATCGGTTTGTGAGAGAAGCAACTTATGAGTAAAAGTCCGCGATTGATTCTTGCCTCCGGCTTGTTGATGCTTGCCATTGTGGCCTGCAATCTTCCCAGCAGTCAGAGTAGCAGCCAGCCTGACTTGGCCGCGACCATCACCGCCCAAGCCCTGTTGCTTCAAGCCCCAACCAGCACATCCGAATCCCAAACGCAGACGCCTGCTGCCATCGGCCCGCAGGTTAGCGTAAGCGCAACCGTCACACCGCTTGCCATGTCGCAAGCCCAAACCAATACACCGAAACCTACGAAAACACCAAAACCTACTGCCACCTTTACTCCTTCTGTTATATCTATGCCTGCCAACCTCTCGGGCTCAAGAACCTGCGCTAACGGCTTGAGTGGTAGCACTCCAATTTGGAAAGAAACCTATACACTTACTTGGACGGACAACAACACAACTGAAACAGGTTACCAGATATATAGAAATGCCTTGCTAGTTGCCTCCCTCGCGGCAAATTCTACGCACTACAGTAATACTTTCCAATATGACCTACGCGTTGTCGGCCCATCCCACGACTTGTTCGGTGTGGAAGCCTGGAACGACGACGAGTCAGCGATAAGGGATGTGGCTATATCCAGATGCCCATAACCTTGCAGATTTTGCGGCTCCCGAAAGCAGGTTGAGTAAACTGTTTTCTAACCTCCCGAATTCCCGCAGGAATTTTGGGAGGTTAGACTGAGCACCTAAAATCAATCAGACACGAGAATCTCACACGCTCTTTTATCTTTATCAAGTGGAACTCATCA
>Ga0335079_10005226_pt1 | contig 14872 bp, 7 predicted proteins | sample Lox_Sample_33_FD_206719 | JGI IMG/M metagenome (GOLD analysis project Ga0335079, IMG submission 206719) | Soil microbial communities from Loxahatchee National Wildlife Refuge, Florida, United States - Lox_Sample_3.3 | ecosystem: Environmental > Terrestrial > Soil > Wetlands | place: USA: Florida...
AATGCTGGTTCCCATCAAGGCCCCGACGGTGCCCCATCTCTTCGCATGGCTGCTGCTCATTAACGCGCTCAGCGCCGTTGTGCTCTCGATCGTTGCAGTCCGCAGCGAGTGGCGCGGATGGAAGCTGGGCACGGCACTCGCGGTGATCCCGTTCACCATCTCATCGCTGAATCAGTTGGAAGGAACTGTGTTCCTGAAGAACTCGCACCTGCCTTGGGATCGTCTCTTCGTGAATTCACTGCTTTCCACGGTCCTCATGATTCCGATCTGGATGCTGTTATTTGGCAGGCGCCCTTCCGAAGGTCACGACCACTACCATCCGATCCAGTCCAAGGGACGCGGAGAACGCGCGTGGAAATTCGCACTCTCAGATGTGAGCTACCTGGTTCTCTATTACACGGCAGGAATGATCATCTTCCCTTACGTCAGAGACTTTTATGCGACGCAGCAGTTGCCCTCGCCCGGAACCATCATCGCGCTTCAATTGCTGATTCGCGGCCCCGTGTTCGTTCTTCTCTGCATCGGCCTGGCACGAATGCTCGGCTTGCCACGGCTCACCGGAGCGCTCGCCGTGGGCCTGATCTTCACGCTCTTGAGCGGCGTCGCCCCGCTGCTGATTCCGAACCCATATTTCCCAGACTCAGTCCGGTGGGTTCACTTCTGTGAAGTCGTCAGCGAGAATTTCATCTTCGGCGCCATCGTGGCGTGGCTCTGGGGAGCGCCGATGGCGATGGAGCAGCACGCAATGCCGCAAGCAGCCTAACAGCGGACCTTGGACCTCAGACCGCGGACCTCGGCGGAAAACGGTTTGGCGCGGGTCCTGAGTCTGAGGTCTGAGGTCGGAGGTCCGAGGTCTGAGGTCCGCGGTCGGCTCCTACTCGTGCTGTATCTCCCGCATGAGCACGACGTCGGAATCGGTGTGACCGCGGACCAGCGCCAGCTTGCTTCCATCGGGCGACCAGTGATAATCCCCGATGTGTTCCGCATTGAACGACGTCAGAAATCTTCCTGGCTTGCCGTCCAGCGGTTGCTGCCACAAATTGTCAACGCCGTTTTCGCGAACATCGTAGACCAGCGACTTGCCGTCTGGCGAAAAGCGCAGCATGCCGGTCACTCTCGGTTTTTGAAAAGGCAGCTTCTTCTGAACCTGCCCCGTTTCCTCCGCAATAAGAGTGATGGATTCTTCATGGCCTGCAGCATGGTCGATGGTTGCGGTGGCGAGCATTTTGCCGTCTGGCGATACGTCGAAGAAACCGGCGGCGGAGATCTCGGCTGCTTTTCGAGGTGTACCTCCCTCGATCGGCACTTGCATGATGCCGCCTGTCTCGGCGCTGAGGTAATACACGGATCGTGAGTCCGGAGCGCACACCGGAAAATTATCAGACCGGCCCTGGGTCAATTGTTTGAGATCGCCCCCGGAAGCGTTGGCGCGCCAGATCGTTTGCGTGCTGCTGCCGATCCGCGATGCGACCAGGAAAACGAGGTAGCGGCCATCCGGGCACTCCCACGGATCGCCGACCGCCGAATCCATTTCAGTCGCGAGCGTTCCCTTGATCCCTTTGTCTGGATTCAACCAGTTCAGTTTGTTGTCACGGTCATCAATCAAACGCCCATCCAGTGTCCACGTGACATTGGTAAGCGCAGTGGCCGGGCCGACTTTCTGCGCGTCTGTGCCAGCCGGCGTCGACGGCATCACTTGAATGTTCCAGCGGCCCTCGCTCAGCACCGTCGCCAGAATCTGTCCCGTTGAAGCAAGGCTCAGATCGGAATAATCGTTGGTGTCGCGCGTGACCGGCTCGATTTGCCCGCCGGGATACGCGCTGTACACAATCTGATTGCGGCTGAAGTTTGTCGAGCGAGCTCGCTCCAGCAGGAGCACGCCACTCTCGTCCGGCAACCAGATCGGCAAACCGAGCGCCGAATCTGACGACAACACCAGCTTTTGTTGCCCGCTGCTGACATCGACGGCGACGAGCCCCGTGAGAGCGTTGCCGGGCTGATTGATTACGCACAAAATGACCTTGCCATCCGGAGACCAGGCGGGATTGTATAGATTCTGTTGGATTGCACCGCTGGTAATAGCTTTCTCGTTATTACTATCCAGCGAACGAAGAATCAACTGGTACTTGCCCTGTTCCGGATTGTCGTACCGCATGAAAGCAAGCCGTCGGCCATCAGGCGAGAAAGTCACGTTGGAGTCGACGTCTTCTGCCAGGCGCTCGGGGGTTCCACCCAACACAGGCGCGCGATACAAGAATTTCAGATCGGCGTTCCCCGGATCGCTGCGCACAAAGTACAGGTAGTTTCCGTCAGGCGAGAAGCGCAAACCGTTGTAGAACACATCCGCCGGAGGCTGCACCTGCGTGTTGCTATTGGTCGGCACGTTACGCAGCCAAAGACTTGCCAGTCCATTCTTGTCTCGCATCAAGCTGAGAATGTATTTTCCGTCAGGCGATAGGGCGACTAACGACGCTGTCCCTTCTTCGGTCAGCTTGGTAACAGAAAAATCTCGAAATGGACGATGGTGGCTGCGATGCAGGTAGTGACTCGTGCCCCACACGAGCCCGATCGCCGCAATGAGCGCGACCGCCGCAACCAGAATCCAGCGGCTCACGCTCGACTGCGCGGGCGTCGCGGTGACCACGGAACCGGAAGCACCTGTCGTTGACGACGCGGAAGGCATGGATGCACTTCCTTGTGTCGCCACTGCGGCCGAACTCGCGGGCGTGACGCGCCTGCCGGACTCCACATCGCGCTTGAGACGTTTCAAATCGCCGCGCAAATCGGCTGCGGACTGGTAACGCAGATCGCGATCCTTCTCCAGCAGCTTTTCGATAATCTCTTCGAGCTTAGCCGGAAGCGTGGCGTTCAACTGCATCGCCGGAACAGGATCGAGCTGAAGGATGGCGTGAAATACGACGGCCGAAGTCGCGCCCGCAAAAGGCATTTTTCCTGTCGCCATCTGGTAGATCACTGTGCCGAGTGAAAATAGGTCGGTGCGCACATCGAGTTCTTCACCGCGCGCCTGCTCTGGAGACATGTAGGAAATCGTGCCGACGGTCGCGCCGGGGCTCGTGAGATTCATCGGCGACGGCGAGTCTTGCGTGGCGCCGATCGTCTCCATCGCCATTTCGCGGCGGGCCAGCTTGGCCAATCCAAAATCGAGCACTTTGACCTGGCCGCGCGGCGTGAGGAAAATGTTGGCCGGCTTGATGTCGCGGTGGATAATTCCGCGCGCATGCGCTGCGTCCAGCGCATCCGCAAGCTGAATCGCTAAATCGAGCAGCTTGTCGATCGGTAACGGACCGGAACGCAAACGCTGGTCAAGGTTCTGACCCTCGAGCAGTTCCATCGCAATGAACGACTGCTTCACGCCATTTTCGCCGGTCACATTCTCAACCGCGTAAATCGTGCAGATATTGGGATGGTTCAGCGCCGATGCGGTGCGTGCCTCGAGAAGAAACCGATCGAGCGCGTTCTGATCGCCTGCAAGTTGAGGAGGCAGGAATTTCAGCGCCACCTTGCGGCCCAGGTTCAAATCTTCCGCTTCGTAGACGACGCCCATGCCACCGCTGCCCAACTGGCCAGTGACGCGGTAATGCGAGATGGTCTGGTTAATCAATGGACAAAACCCCGGTGACGAGCGGAGTGATTCATCTTAGGGAGGTTGAAAACAGCAGTCAAACTACCTTCCCAACTACGTCGCCGGAACGTTGCGAGAAGGCTGCACGCTTCCCAGCGACATCACTGCTGCTCTTTTTCAAGACGATCCACCATGTCTTTGGGAATCGCGTGCAACAGCTCCAGGAACGCTGCATTGGTCCAGCCGAACCCGATCACGTTGATGCGATATCCCAACTCGTTACTCGCTTCCGACGAGCGGGTGACCACATTGTATTTCTCGCGGATGTTGCCATCGCGACGGAAGTTTTCGGCAACCATGGAAAGGAACTCGTAGGAAATGCGATCGGCGTCTTCTTTGAATCCGTAGCGCCGCAGTCCGTTGATGCAGATCATTTCGATATTTCCCCAACCGTAGGGCAGATCCCACTGCGCGCCGGTGTCGATGGTGCTCATCGGCAAGCCACCGGGCCGCTCGAACACTTTTAAGTTCGCGGCCACGGCCTTGGCCTGCTCCGGCGTTGCCAGGCCCGCCCACAACGGATAGAACGTCGTGACGTAGTTGTAATCCGACATGCGGTTCGTCAACAGGTTGTAGTCGAAGAACATTCCCTTCTGCGGATTCCAGAGATACTTGTTGATCAGCTTCTTTCGCGCTTCGGCACGGGCATTCCATTGCTTCGCGTTGTCGGGATGCCCAAGCCACAAACTGATCTGCTCGAGGTCTTTCTCCATTTTGTATAGCAGGCTGTTCAAACAGACTGGCGCGTAGTGATGAGTGGCCGCGCCGAATGGACCGAAACGCGAGCTGACATCGAACCCGGACTCGCGCATCGACCGGTCGCCTTTGTAGAAATCGGAGCTGAGTTTGTACTCGATCGACTTGTCGCAATCGGGACGCGCCATCGTCGTCGGAGCGTCGCATACTTGCACGGTGTACCGAGGCCCTGCCACTGGCACCTTCGGTTCCGGCTGCAGAGGCACGAGATAACTATCGGCATCCGACGGATGGAAGAAAAAATACTCCGCGACCTTCCGGTTGGTTCCGGCCTCGTCTTGCAGAGCCTCTTGTGCTGGCCCTTCGCCGAAATCGAAGTAGCGCGACAGGCCCGTATCGCCCGCGAGATGCGGTTCGCGGGTCCACATGCCGTAGTCTTTGTCGAGGTCGGCATAGGCACGCTCCAGCCATGCCCGGTCCGCGGTGGCGTCGCGATGGCCACCCTCTTTCTGCATGGCGCGATAAACGTCCACCACCATCGAACTCATGAATGGCGGCTGCGAACGCGTCAGGTAGTACGTGCGGTTCGCGTTGAGCATGGCGCCGTAGTTCTCGACTTCAAAGAAGAAGTTTTCGACCATGCTCCGCGCCATGTCGAGACGGTTCGATTCCAGAAGACCGCGAATGATGAAGTAGCTATCCCACCCGTACATCTCGTTGAAGCGGCCTCCGGGCACAACGTATCGCTCCGGCAGGTACAGCAATCCCGGGGGATTGATTTTGGACGTGTCGACTTCTCCCAGCCGATGAATTGCGATGGGCAGATGCTCGATTCTGACGTTGCACTTCCCGCTGAGACTCTTGACGGCCTCAGGCTCGGCGAATCCGGAAGGCAGGTATAAAACTGATGCGGTTGCGATCTTCGGATCGACCACGCTCTGGCAATCTGTCATCGAGCGAGTGAGGTTGTCCCATCCGGTCGAGATGTAATCGAGAATGGGCTTCAACCCCTGAGCGTCAGGCGCCGCGGCCGATGAGCGTCCGGCGGGCAGTCCAAGAATTGCGAAGATGAGCGCGCACCGAAGGCTGAAAGACAAGGCGGAACGAAGTTTTGAAGACGGTTTGTTGGGCATTGTGGCTAATCGAAAAACTCCGCCATCATAAACCGCTGTGACAGAACTGAGACAAAACATTTTGCAGCCGGAATGCTGTAAAGCTCATTCCGACCGGGTGATGTATCAGTTTGAAATTCTTAGAGGTCTGGAGAAAAGAGCACGCGGAGCAGGAACCAAAAACCCTCGTGGACGATACCGTAGATAAACCCGATCACTACGAGCAGACCCAAAATTCCCTTTGCCCAAGTCGGGAGTGGATCGACGATTTTATCCATTGCTCTTGAGATCAGTCCCATTGAGCCGCGCCCTCCTTTTTATAAGGACCACGCTTCACGGGTTGCAGCAGGCAATTGTCCGCTATTTCGATAGTACCTTTCACGCGGGCGCTTCGCGACGAACCGAGTATCACACAGGCCGGGTTTTACTGCGTTCTTTGGCTTATGGGTTTATGCTATGGAGTTTGCCGTTTGTGCTCGAGGGGGAAAACGAGTGAACAGACTCACTGGACTACTTCGTCTATTCGTGTGTTCGGCAGTAGTGTTGTCGGCAGCCGCTAGCTGGACGCAAGTCCCCGAAAATACCTACCAGGAATTGCATTGGCGCACGATCGGCCCGTTTCGTGGAGGCCGCACCCGCGCCGCCGCCGGAGTGCCAAGCCAGCCGAACCTCTTCTATATGGCTCAGGTGAACGGCGGCGTCTGGCGGTCGGATGACTACGGCCGCATATGGACTCCGATCTTCGACAGCCAGCCAACGCAATCGATCGGCGCCATCGCCGTAGCTCCCTCTGATCCCAACATCATTTACGTTTCCAGCGGAGAGGGACTGCATCGGCCTGATCTATCGGTGGGCAACGGCGTCTACAAATCGACGGACGCGGGCAAGACGTGGATACATCTTGGATTGCGCGAGGGACAGCAGATACCCGCGCTCGCAGTCGATCCGCGCGACCCCAACAAAGTCTTCGCTGCCGTCCTCGGGCACCCGTATGGACCGAGCGACGAGCGCGGGATTTACCTGTCGAAGGACGGCGGGCAGAACTGGCAGAAGGTCATTTCAAAGGACGAGAACACCGGGGGCTCAGATGTCGAAATCGATCCCTCGAATCCCGACATCGTGTACGCCTCGATGTGGGAAGTGCGCGAGGGCCCGTGGGAGGACGGCAACGAATTCAACGGCGCCGGAGGAGGGCTATTCAAGTCCACCGACGGAGGCAGCACATGGCATCCGCTGAAGACCGGATTGCCCGAAGATCTTTCGCAGATTTATGTCGCCGTGGCGCCCAGCGATTCGCGCCGTCTCTACGCAACTCTCGCCACCGCATCGGGCAAGTTGGGCGTCTATCGTTCCGAAGATGGCGGCGATAGCTGGTCGCAAATCACGAACGACCCGAGGCCTTCCGGACGAATCGGCGGCGGCGATCTGCCGATTCCCCGAGTTGATCCGAAGAATCCCGACGTTGTTTACGTCGCCAGCACGGTCACGATGAAGTCCACGGATGGCGGCAAGAGCTGGTCCGGATTCCGCGGCGCGCCCGGAGGCGACGACTACCAGAATCTCTGGATCAATCCCAACAACGGCAACATCATTCTTCTGGTCAGCGATCAGGGCGCAATCATCACCGTCAACGGCGGACAGACGTGGAGCTCATGGTACAACCAACCCACGGCGCAGCTGTATCACGTCATCGCCGACAATTCGTTTCCATATAAAGTTTGCGCGGGCCAGCAGGAAAGCGGCTCGGTCTGCATCAACACTCGCGGCAACGACGGCGCGATCACCTTTCGCGATTGGCACCCCGTGGGCGTGATCGAGTATGGCTACGTCGCTCCCGATCCGCTGAATCCCGACCTGATCTATGGCGCTGGACGAACGGAAGTCTCGAAGTTCCATTGGTCCACTGGGCAAGTGCAGGACATCACGCCGATACCACTGCGCAACGGGAAATACCGCGCCAATCGTACGGAGCCGATGATGTTCTCTCCTGTCGATCCGCACGTTCTTTACTATGCCACCGACGTTCTGTTCAAAACGACGGATGGCGGAAACACATGGGAGACCATCAGCAAGGACCTCACGCGCGAGAGCCCGGGCATTCCAGAAAGTGCGGGATCCATGCACAACAAAGGCGTGGAGAAGGCGAGAGGAGTGATCTACTCGCTGGCGCCATCGTTCAAGTCGATGAACACGCTGTGGGCTGGCACCGACGATGGGCTTCTTTGGATCACGCACGATGGCGGAAAAACGTGGTCCGAAATCACGCCGAAAGAGCTGACCCCGTGGAGCAAGGTCACGCAGATTTCCGCGTCGCACTTCGACGAACAGACCGCTTATGCCTCGGTCAGCCGCTTCCGCATCAACGACACACACCCCTACATCTATCGGACACACGATGGCGGCAAAACCTGGACGTTGATTACTAGCGGGCTACCCGAGTTTGGTCCGGTAGACACGGTGCGGGAGGATTCCGTTCGAAAGGGATTGCTCTTTGCCGGAACCGAGAATTCCGTCTGGGTTTCTTTCGACGACGGCGATCATTGGCAATCGTTGCAACTCAACCTGCCACACACGTCGATGCGTGATCTCTGGATCCACGAAAACGACTTGATCGTGGCCACGCACGGGCGCGGATTCTGGATTCTCGATGACATCGCTCCGCTGCGCGAGGCTTCTGCATCACTGGCAAGCGCCGTTCATCTGTTCAAGCCGTCGCCGGCTTACCGCGTTCAGCGCGACACGAACACCGACACGCCTCTACCGCCGGATGAGCCTGCGGCTGCGAATCCTCCCAATGGCGCGATCCTCGATTACTACCTGCCAACGAACGCGAACAGCGTAGCCCTCGAGATTGTCGATGCGGAAGGACACAGCGTTCGCAAGTTCTCGAACAGCGACAAATCTGATGCCAGTGAAGAAGAATTGCAGAAGCAACTGATTCCGCTGTACTGGGTGCGCGAGTTTCGTCATCTTTCGACAGAAGGAGGCATGCATCGCTGGGTGTGGGATCTGCACTATCCTGCTCCGTCTTCTACGCGGCACGAGTATCCCATCGCCGCCATCCCACATGACACGCCGCGAATGCCCCTGGGACCAACTGTCCTTCCCGGAAACTACTCCGTTCGTCTCACCATTGATGGCAAGACTTCAACGGCTCCGCTCACGGTAAAGATGGACCCGCGGGTGAAGACTTCGGCCGCAGCATTGCAGAAGAAGTTCCAAGCCGAGATGCACCTGGCGTCCGTGGTAAATGATTCAAGTGAGGCGGTGACCGAAGCCGCCTCGATCAAAACGCAGGTTGAGAAACTGAAGTCGACCGACTCCAAAGCGAAAGAGTCCGCCGAAGCGTTCGAAAAGAAACTCGATGCGCTTGCCGGATCTCAAGGAGGATTCTTCGCTCCTCCAAGCCCGGAGGCCACGCTGGCGCGCGTGAATGGCCAGGCCGCTACGCTCTACCAGCAGATCTGGCAGGCAGACGCCGAGCCTACCAGTGCGCAAATGGAAGCCATGACTGCAACCGAGCACGACAGTGCGGACGTTTTGAAGCGCTGGAAAGAATTGAAGAGCAGAGATTTGCCCGCGCTCAATCAACAACTGCGCCAGTCGCAGTCTCCGGAGATCAATCCGGAACAGAAACTTGAATTCCAGCAGACGGACGTCGACGAAGAGTAGGAACGCTGGACTTAGAGTTCCTCGACCATCTGTTGCAGGCGAGCAGCGATTTCGGCGGGATCCATCGCGGGCGGAAACTCGATTGGCCTGCCGATCTTCACGCCGATCTTTCCGGGCGGCGCGAATTTCTTTCCCGCCTGCTTGTACTCGAACAAGCCATCGATACGCATCGGCAGAACAGGGATCGCCAGATTCTGCGCCAGCAGGCCAATCCCAGAGCGGAACGGATTCATCTTTCCATCAGTCGTGTGCCGGCCTTCGGGAAATACGAGAATGCTATAGCCATGATCGACGGCTTCGCCCGCGTAGGCGAAGCTCTTGCGGAAACCGGATTCGCGCGGCAGCGGAAACAGGTTGAGCAGCGAAACTCCGAGCAGCCATTGCACGCGATCGTAGACGCGGGCGAATATGTTGCGCTCCCGAGGAGGCGTTCGAAGCACTTCCAACGCCTCACCACCAGTAGCCGTCGCCAGTCGATGGCGGAACCGTCCCGGCAGCGCTGTCAAAATAAATCCTGGATCCACGTCACCGACGTGATTTGAAATCACGAGCAGCGGGCCGTGTATTCCGCGAAGGTTCTCGCGTCCTTCCACGCGCGGCCAACCCAGCAGCAGAATCGCCGGGCGCATCACAAGATAGTGAACGATCACACGCAGCCACGTCACCGGCCAGCGGAGAACCCAACCAGGATAGTGATACCCGCGAATGGCACCCGTTTCGCCCCGGAGCATGCGCTCGAGATCGCCGACTGTTTTGACCGCGCTGAAGCGCGCTTCGCTGAGATCGACTTGATATCTGTCCTCTACTGCGCTCAACAACTCCACGCGGTCGAGGGAGCTCAAGCCGAGATCCATGTCGAGACTGGCATCTTCTTTCAGTCCGGCCTTGTGACGACCAGTCACGCGGGAGATCAGTTCCGCAAGTGGGCCGGCCTGATCGCCATCTGCGGCGACGGACTTCCCTTGCACTCTTTCCCGAGCGACTTCGGAAATTAATTTTCGTCGTGGCTTCTGCGTGCTGGTGCGCGGGAAATCGTCCTGTGGCCATTCGATCCACATCCGCATCCGCTGAAATTCTGCGAGGGACTCGTTGGCACGCCGCACCACCGCTTCAGCATCAGCATGATGTTTCAGAATCAAGACTGCGCAAGGTTCCGCATTGCCGCCGCGATCCATGCCAACCACGACACAATCCTTCACTTCAGGTTGGCGGCGCAGAGCGGCCTCGAGGTCGTCGGGATAAACGTTGGTGCCGCCCGGCGTGACGATGACTTCTTTCTTTCGACCTTTGAAATAAAGATTGCCTTGCGCATCCAGGGCGCCAATGTCACCAGTGTGATACCAGCCTTGTGCATCAGAGACGGATTGAGATGCGGTCCCCGACCAGTAGCCGGACGCGACTCCGCCGCCGCGAACGAGGATCTCACCGTCGTCGGCCAGCCTGAGTTCGCGCCCGGGCAGCACCTTCCCGATCGATCCTTTCCCCAGCTTGAAGGGATGATTCACGCTGATCAGCGAAGTGGTCTCGGTGAGGCCGTAGCCTTGGATCGCGGCATAGCCGAGGCGTCCCCAGAATTCTTCGGTCTCGTGATCGAGAGCGGCGCCGCCACAGATGAAAGCTAAGAATTTCCATCCAAACTGCCGTCGGATCGCACGGAAGATCCACCAACGATGCAAGAAGTGTTTTCCTTCAGCGGCGGCGTAGCGCTTTTGAAATGCAGTAATGCGACCGGCTTCTTCCAGATCGCGCTCGACCTTCTGCTTCAACGACTGCAGCACGCGCGGAACACTGACCAGCACCGACACTCGCTCGCGGCGAATCGTGCTAACAATTTCCGATGGCTTCAGTTCTTCCTGGAAAATCACGGTACCGCCCAGGATTGGCGGCAGGAACATGCCGAGGAATTGTCCGAAGACGTGGCTGAGCGGAAGCAAATTGAGAAAGCGCACCGGGTGTACGAACCGTTCATACTTGAGATATCCGCGCATCTCGCGCTCGAGCGGGGCGATGTTGGCGAGGACGTTGGCGTGCGTGATCGCGACGCCCTTCGGATCGGCAGTGGTGCCCGACGTGAAGACGATTTGCAGGATGTCGTCGGGCTGGACTGGTGGCGCCGAAGCCTGCGCAGGCTGAAGCTGCGTCGGGTCTTCCAGGATTAAAGTTGGAATGGGAATCTGTGTGCGATTCCACTCGGCCGCATGTTTGCGCGAGTGAACCAGTAGCTTCGCGTCAACTTGCTGCGCGACGCGGCTGGCAAAGTCCACGGAGGCCCCGTCGTCCATGGGCACAACAGCGACTCCGGAGAGGGCGCATCCGAAGAAAACGGCAACCCATTCTGCGCAGTTTTCGCCCCAGAGCATGACGCGTTCGCCCTTGCGAATCCCGCGAGCCTCTAGTTCGTGGGCGAGGCGCTGGGCGAGATCCAGTACGGCTTTGTAAGTGAACGATTCGGTCCGGTAGCCGCGTTTCTGCCGGTACGCACACTCGTCGGCGTGCGCTGTGAAGTGTTGCAAAAAGAACTGTGCCAACGAATCAGCCATGACGCGGGCGCCGGGCTTCTCACCGGGCGCTGATTCAAGTCTATTGGAATCGGGCCGGGCGATGGATGGGTCGGCTGTACAGTTTCCAAACTGTACATTCAGCAAGGATCCGCAAAGGGGCAAGAGAGTGCAGCGCTGGCGGCGGCACAATGGCCCGCCGGTTTTGATTAAGCAAAGTGTTCCTGCAGGAACACATCGTCATGACACTAACGGATGGACGATAGCGTCATGACAGCTAAACTTAAGACAACAAAGGGGCGGGAGTCCATGACGAGAGAATGCAACACCGCAAGGTGACGGAATACTCGTCCGATGCAGAGTCAGCCCCAGAGGAAAGCATAGGCCAGCCCTATGGGATACAATCCGGTGCCAAAATCTGTTTGCTGGGTAGAGGTTTATGGAAGCTAAAGATTGGATCGCATTGGGCGCCGTGTTGGCTACGGCAGGCGGCTGGGGCGTTGGCTACGTTATAAACAGTAACCAGAATAGGCGACTCGAACGGATGAAGACCGCCGTCAAGCATCTTGAAAGCCAACTTCAAGAGCTTTATGGGCCTCTGGCCTTTTTGATTTGGGAGAGCGAGCGATCTTGGAAGGATCTTTTCGACACACTTTCCGTTGTTCGCGGTGGACCTCAGCAAAGCGTGTTCCCCTTCCAAAACGAAAGTGAATTGGAGTTGTGGTTGTTTTGGGTCGACAACGACATACTCCCCCGCAATGAAAAGATTCGGGAATTACTGATGTCAAAGACACACTTGATTGACGGCGGCTCGATGCATTGGAGCTATATGGAGTTTCTCGATTTTTCAAACTCGTGGAAAATCAATCATCTGCGATGGAAGAAGCAGGGGATCGAGTACTCCTGGGGCTCGAAGATCGAATACCCACACGATTTTGATAGGGATGTGCTGGGGACCTTTGCATCTTTGAAGGAGAAGTACGAGAAGTTTCTCGCAAAACTACGGTAGTTTAGCGGATTATCCCCGGAGCGTCTGATCAATAGAAACTAATATGCCAAAAAAGTCCTCTAAGCCGAAGGGAAAAAGGGGCGGATCAAAATCCCCAACGCTTAATGCAGCAAACAGCGTGAGCTACCTCCTCAGCGACTATCCTCGGACGCTGTTCCCCCTGTCGACCACCCGAGTCATCGCCGAGAACTGGGGACAGCGAACACTGGAGTACGTTTACCAAAAGATACTTAACCCCGCCGAGGCGGAGCACTCTTTTTTGGCGCAAGCGAGATGCTACTCCTCAAAGCAGGGCTTTCATCTCCGACGAACGGTAAAGCTCGATCCAATGGCAGAATTGTTCATATACGACTTGGTCTATAGAAACCGATTGCTGTTTCGCAAAGATTTCAGCGACTCGCGACGCAGCTTCGGGTACAGATTTGAAAAAGGTGAACCTCTCTCATCTACCAAAAGCTACGCAGCATTCAAGGCGGCGATTACCGAAGCGCGTCAAAAGTTTAAGCACATGGTCACGTTTGACGTTGCTGCGTATTTTAATTCGATCTACCATCACGATCTAGTCCGCTGGTTCAGCGAGCTCCAAGCCAGCGCCGATGACATTGAGCATTTTGGCCAGTTCCTGCGCGAAGTTAACAGTGGGCGCACCGTCGACTGTCTCCCGCAGGGTATTCATCCGTGCAAGCTGATCGGCTCCGAATTTCTTAAATTTGTTGATAACTCCATGAAGCTAAAATCGGAACTGTCACTTCGCTTCATGGACGACTTCTATTTGTTTTCCGACAGCGAGGAGGTTATCAACGCGGATTTTGTGGCCGTTCAGCAACTAATCGGAGAGAAGGGTCTTTCGGTCAACCCTGCAAAGACATCATACGAGACTGAAAGCACTGACGATATATCGAATCAGATCGATGCCATAAAGGTGAGCCTTCTGAAGGTACGCCGTATTTTTATCGAGGTGTCAGGTGTAGAGTTTGCAACCGGCGAAGAAGAGGAAGACGAAGAGGCATTGAGTGAAGAGCAGACCGACTACCTGTTAAACCTCCTTAAGAACCCGGACATCGAAGAGTCTGACGCAGAGCTTGTTCTCGTCTTACTGCGGGACCACGGGGAGGACGTGCTCTATCAACTTGATGGATTCTTGAGGAGGTTCCCTGGTCTCAGCAGAAATGTCTACCACTTCGCAAAGCACGTCGCCGATAAGGAGGAACTCGCCCACGTCATCCATTCATTTGTCAGCGATGAGGCCTACGCTACCGAAGATCAACTCTTTTGGATGGCAAAGCTGGCCGAGGAATTTCTTAGCGAAACGTCCATCTACAGTGACACTCTGTGGGCGATTTACCAGCACCCAAATGCTACAGACATTTCACGGTCCAAGGTTTTGGAGATCCCCGAGCAACGATTCGGGATGCCAGAAGTGCGCGATGAACATCTGCGCGTTGGAAGGTCTGATTGGCCGGCTTGGGCATCCGCAGTTGGTTGTCGATCAGCTCCCCGCATAAGTAGAAATCACTCGCTAACCTATTTTGGCAAAGCCAGCCCGATGAATCGTCTGATAGCTGAATGCGTTGCGTCAATAGGCAAGTAGTGACTAAAAAGGAAAAGGCTACCAACATTTCTGTTGATAGCCTTTATTAATGCCGGCAACTACCTACTCTCCCACACACTTTCGCGTGCAGTACAATCGGCCCAGCGGGGCTTAACTTCCGTGTTCGGGATGGGAACGGGTGGATCCCCCGCGGTAAGATCACCGACAAGTCGTAGCTGTCAGCTCTCAGCCGTCAGCTCTCAGCAACTGTGTGCCGGACTGACTCTTCAACGCTGATCGACAGCAAACTTGATGATCTCAGGTCTCAAACCCTCAACCCTCGAGATACTAAGAGCTGAAAGCTGATCGCTGAGAGCAGAATTTCAAAGAACGTGAGGACGAAACCTCACAACTGAATAGATTGGTTGCTGTTTGCTCGGAGCTCATAGCTCGAAGCTCACAGCGGATTACAAGACCTTCGGCGCAAGCAGTTATCAGTTAATTGCTCTCAGTCATTCAGGTTCTAACGACCAACAAACAACTTGCTAATTCCAGTTCAGGTTCTAACTGAGAACTGGCAACTGAGAACTGACCACTGCTTTTCTGCACCGAGTAAATTTTATGGTCAAGCCGAACGGGCGATTAGTACTGGTAAGCTGCACGCATTACTGCGCTTCCACTTCCAGCCTATCAACCAGGTAGTCTTCCTGG
>Ga0335079_10005227_pt1 | contig 14872 bp, 14 predicted proteins | sample Lox_Sample_33_FD_206719 | JGI IMG/M metagenome (GOLD analysis project Ga0335079, IMG submission 206719) | Soil microbial communities from Loxahatchee National Wildlife Refuge, Florida, United States - Lox_Sample_3.3 | ecosystem: Environmental > Terrestrial > Soil > Wetlands | place: USA...
GGCGACTTCGCCTTCGTAGAGGTTCGCCTTGATCGCCTGCGCCACCACTTTCAGTTGCTCGCGCGCCGCCGGGCGGTAAACGTCCACGGAAACCAGCAGCGGCCGGCGCCCGCCATTCTTCAGCCAGTGCGCCAGCTTGCCCGAAGTGGTGGTCTTGCCGGAGCCCTGCAGCCCCGCCATCAGAATCACCGTCGGCGGCTGCGAGGCAAATTTCAGCCGCGCCGTGTCGTGGCCCAGAATTTCCACCAGCTCATCGCGCACGATCTTGATCACCTGCTCGCCGGGCGCGAGCGCCGTCATCACCTGCTGGCCCACTGCTTTGGCCTGCACCTGATCTATGAACTGCTTGACCACCTTGAAGTTGACGTCGGCTTCGAGCAGCGCCAGCCGCAGCTCGCGCAGCGCCTCCTGCATGTTCTCTTCGTTGAGAACGGCCTGCCCGCGCAGCGTTTTGAACGCCCGCTGCAGTTTTTCCTGAAGGTTCTCGAACATAAGTCATTGAAAGTCTATCAGCTTCCTCGCTCTCTTCCGGGCGGATATAATCGCCCCTCGTGGAGAGCAGAGAATGTTTAGTTTTGGATCAAAATACAGCAGGTTTTGCAGATGGTTTCAGTCGCATGAGGATGAGATTTTTCAGCTTGAAATGGGGAAGTGTCTGTGGTCGCCTAAGTTCTGGCCCGCAGACACCGATGGCCCCGGTTGCCCGGAGCCATCGAGAATCTCGTGGTGCAAGCGCTCTGTCCAACTTCAGTGTTTGGCGAAACCACCGGCAATGTCGAGTTTACTCGGGGAGATTATCTCTTCTTCTCCCCAAAACGAAACTCCTTCTCCACACACGATGTGAAAATCCCAAGGTCGTGGCTCGCATTTCTGAAAGGGCCACGCAGAACGGAACCTTCTGGAGATGCGGCTCACCTCCCCTTCGGCCTGACCATGTCGAATCTCTCCGCCGTCCGCGAGTATTGCGTTCCGCCCATGCGGCCGATCAGGTCGAGCGCATTCGCATCCAGCCATCCTTCTTTCATCAGCGCGTCGTTTACGTGCAGATAAACGATCTCGCCGATCACCAGACTCCCGCCGCCCGGCTGGGAGGAAAACTCCACGATCTGATAGAGCTGGCACTCGAAATTCACCGGCGACTCCGCCACCATGGGCGGACCCACCACCGTGGACGGCCGGGCAGTCAGCCCCGCCACCTCAAACTCATTTACCGAAGAAACATATTCGCCGCTGGTCAGGTTCATGCGCTCGGCCAGTTCATAAGTCACCACGTTGGCCACAAATTCCCGGGTCTCGCGAACGTTGCGCAAAGTGTCTTTGATTTCGAGCGTAGCCGGCCCGCCTTCCGCTCTCGCCGTCCGCATGCCGGTGCCGAATACCAGCATGGGCGGCTTGCCGCACACCGCATTGAAGAAGGAAAACGGCGCCAGGTTCGGCTGGCCCGCCGCGCTGATGGTGGAAATCCAGCCGATCGGCCGCGGCGCAACCGAGCTGATCAGCAGCCGGTAGAACTCGCTGTAGGGAAGTTCACTGGGACGCGCATCCATGGTCAATCCATCATACGGCCTTGGCAGCAGGCGCGCCCTTGCCGGCGCCATGAAGCCGCATGCTTGTCACAGCTCTTCGTCAATCTGTACCGTGGGCTGCACGTTGCTGTAGTTGGCAACGTCCTGCGTGATCTGCGGTCCATGCTTTGCCATGGCCGCTGAGAATTCCTCGATGCTGTTGATCCGGATTCTCGCCACGCAAAGAAAGGCCACCGGAGTGCCCATGGGTGTGGCGATTCCTTTGCAAACCTCGATGGTCGTGCCCAGCAGGCCGGCGACCATCGGAATGTGCTTCTTCATGTAGTAATCGAAATCGAACTTTGCCCCATCCTGGTTGGCGTAGGTGACGGTGACGAAGAGCATGGCGCCTCCTTGCTGCAAGCCCGCACATTATAAGCAGGATCAGCCTCTTTCGCTCAGTCTGCACCACGCTCCGCCTGCACTCAGGCTTGCGTTTGGGGGATAAAACGGCCCATTGGCCGCTTTTGGCGAGTCTCTTGCCTTACAATCCAGAGCGGAACCAATCGAGGGAGGAGCCTTGTCAACCATCCCCAGCGCACCCTCCGAGCCGTCGCCCTCCGCAGTGGCCCCGGCATGGCACACCCTTGTGGTGCTTCTGGTCCTGTTCGGACTTTCGGCGAGCGGTGGCCACTCGCACAAGTTCGCTCCGCTCGGCCGCTCCCATGGGCATGTGGCGAGCTATCTCATGGTCTTAGTCCTGGAATGGCTCCTTGTCGCTTTCATCTGGTTCGGCCTTCGCCTTCGCGGCCTGCGCATGGGCCAATTGGTCGGGGGCGCATGGGGCCGTGCGCGCGCTGCGCTCCGCGATCTCGGCTTGGCCATCGGGTTTCTGGTTGTCGCTAATCTGGTGCTGGCCGGCGTGGCTGCGCTCTTGAAAGCGAAAACGCCGGAGTCAGTGCGCGGGCTGTTGCCTCACGGGCGGCTGGAAACGATTCTGTATCTGCTGCTGGCCCTGACCGCCGGCATCTGCGAAGAGATCATCTTTCGCGGCTATCTGCAGCGCCAGCTCAGCGCGGCTTGTAAGAGCTACGCTGCCGGTCTGGTGCTCCAGGGCATCGCCTTTGGCGCCGCCCACGGCTACCAGGGCTTGAAGTTCATGATCGTGATCGCCGTGTACGGCTGCCTGTTCGGGCTGATGGCACATTGGCGCCGCAGCCTCCGCCCCGGCATCATCGCCCATTTCCTGCAGGATGGCGTGCTCGGTCTCATCTCCGCTCACTACATGAAGTGATGCCGGGTTCGCGGCGTCTGCTCTGTCACTCCGAGCGCAGCGGGGAATCCGCTTTTGCACTCATCGCTTCGCTTGCCGCCAGCACCGTATTGCAATGAATCGTCACCGTATCTTCCACATTGCGGGCATAGCCCCCGGCAAAGGTCACCATCACGGGAATGCTTTTCGCGCGGGCCACGCGGAACACCAGCTCATCCCGCCGTTTTAAGCCTTCCAAACTCAAAGCCAGCCCGCCGAGCTGATCTTCACGATATGGATCTGCCCCCGCGATGTAGCACAGTAAATCCGGCTCGAACTGCCGCAGCCCTGAGCTGAGCGCGTTATCCAGCCAGCCCAGGTAGTCTTCGTCGCCAATCCCATCGGGCAGGTCCACGTCAATCGAGGAAAGCGGCTTATAAGCCGGGTAGTTGTTGTGCTGGTGCAGCGAGATGGTGAACACGTCGCCGGCATGGGCGCTGCGCATGCTCCCCGCACCATGCGGCGAGTGCGAAGGCAGCGCGCCCGCGGGCACGCGCGTCCCGGCAAAAATGGCGGCCGTCCCGTTGCCGTGGTGCACGTCGCAATCCACGGTCATGGCGGTGCGGATCTTCTCCTCGCGCTGCAACCGCCGAATGGCCACGGCCACATCGTTGATCATGCAGAAGCCCTCGCCATGGCCGGGAAAGGCGTGATGAAAGCCGCCGCCAATGTTCACCGCCACGCCCTCTTGCAGCGCATGGTGCGCCGCCAGAATTGAGCCCCCCGCCGCCAGCCAGAACGCCCGCACCAGCTCCGGCGAAAACGGCACTTCCAGTTGCAACTCTTCCTGCGGGCTGAGGGTGCCGGTCTTGAGCTTATGCACGTACTCGGGCGTGTGCACCAGCAGGATGTCCTTATCTGAGGCAGGCTTGGGCACCAGGAAGTCCTCGGCCACGGCCGCTCCGCTCTCAAGCAGGCGGGCGTGAACGCGCCGGTACTTCTCCGCCGGAAACACATGCGCCCCGATCGGCAGGTAGTACTCGTCGCTGTAGATGAGCTTGAAGGGAAGCATTCAGCACTCAGCCGTCAGCATTCAGCTTTTAGCCTTCAGCCATTGCTGCTGGAATGTGGAACGCGTGGAGTCAATGATACGCGCCGGCCGTGCACAGTGGACCCTCTCCTCCGCCAGCGCCGCTCCGCCCCAGATCTCACTCTCCCTTCTTCTTCTTTCCCGCCATCATCGCCTTTCGCAATATTCCATTCATCCGCGTCTGGTATCCCCGCCCCTGCGACCTGAACCAGTCCACCACCTCCATGTCCAGCCGCAGGCAGATTCTTTTCTTTCGTGGGCGGTGCCACCGCGCCTTGATCAGTGCCTCGAAGTCTTCCGGCGGAGACACAAATCCGTCGTCCGCCGAGGCCTGCAGGCTGCCAACCCGCCGCGCCCTCGGCTTCCTGCCCTGTGTTTTCTTGCTCTTGCGCGTCATCACAATATTGTATGCCTCATTTTGTGATGACGATGTGTTCCCGCCGGAACATTGGCAGCCTCGGCCGTGAAAACTTCCTGAGCTACCTTTTTTTAACCGGCCCCGCGGGCGCTACGAAGGGCCGGCGGATGGGCACGATCGCGCCCTTCGAAGGATCAGCGGCGGCGCTGGCGCGAGTGAGCACCTCTTGCTGGATGTACTGCACGAAATCCTGAATCTGGCGCTGCATCTCTTCCATGCGCTCGCGCATTTGCAGGATGATGGCGATGCCGCTGATGTTCACTCCCAGGTCGCGCGCCAGGTTGAGGATGAACTCCAGCCGCTGCAAGTCTTCATCGGTATAGAGGCGCGTGTTGCCCTCAGTGCGCGAGGGTTTCAGCAGGCCTTCCCGCTCATAGAGGCGCAGCGTTTGGGGATGAATGCCATACATCTCGGCCACGGCCGAGATCATGTAGGCGCCCTTGGACTTGCGCTTGGTCACCGGGTTCCCTCGCTGCGCTCGGGATTTCGGCTGCGGGCTTCCACGGCGCTCACGCCCGCAAAGCGCCTCAACATGTACACGCCCTTGGATTTGCGCTTCGTCACGCCCTTACTTTACAACAACCCCAGACCGAAACCCCAGACCGAACGTGGAAGCGTGCAGCTTTCCGGCCGCGGGGGAAGCAGGCGGCTTTAGCCGCCTGCATGATCGCCTGATCAATGTGGCCGCGCCCGCAAGGCGCAATGCCACCGCATTGGAGGTTGCGCCTGATCGGCGCGGGCTGGCCTGGGGGCTGCTCGTTGGTGGCCCTGAAAGCGCCACGCTTCCACGGAGACAGAGGCGCAGAGGCGGCTCCGCATGGTTCGCCTGCCGGGGGAGCAAGACTAACGCTTACCCGTGGTAGCAGGCGGCAGCGATCAGGCTGCCGGTTGGGGCTTCTCCTTTGCAACCGTCCAGCCTTGCGGTTTGAGGGCGTGGTTCAGGAAATAGACCACGGCGCCGGCGGCGATGAGGATCATGCCAAATTTGAATGAGCTCATGCCCAGGACATACTCGGTCTCGCTGCGAACCAGGTCAAAGCCCAACAACAAGACAGGAGGGATGCCGATCGCAATCGCGCCCACGATTCCGCCGGGCACGCGGAAGGGCCGCGCCAGTTGCGGCTCGCGGAAGCGCAGAAAGACCAGCGCGACGAATTCCAGGGTAAGGCTGGCGCCATAGAGCAGGATATCAATGGTCACCAGGCGCTCGAAGCCGAGGCCCAGGCACATGGCCCAGCCGAGAGCGAGGGCAAGAATCGCAACCCAGGGCGCCCGGCGGCCATTCAGGCGGGCGAAGACGCGCGGCAGCATGCCATCCTGCGCCATGGCCAGAGGCAGGCGCGAGTAGCTCATCACCAGGGCGTTGAACATGCCGAAGGCGCTCATCATGCCGCCCAGCACCAGGCCTATGCGCAGCAGCGGGCCGCCCAGCAGGCCGGCGATATCCGCCCAGGAGCCGGTTTCCCAGGCGCCGGCGGGCAGCCCGGTCATCCAGACGGCCGCGACCGGAACCACGTAGGTGAGGGTCACCAGAACGACGGCCGCCACCATGGCCCGCGGGTAGGTGCGCTGCGGGCGCTCGACTTCGGTAGCGATGGTCGAGGCGTTGTCCCAGCCCATGTAGTTCCACATGCAGATGAGCAGGCCGCCGATGATATCCACCTTGGAGGTGGTGGGCGTGGTGACCGCGTGCAGCAGGCCCGCGTACTTGAAGGGCGAAAGCACTACGATCAGCGCAAAGGGCGCCGAGAGCAGAAAGAACAGCCAGAGCGAGGTGGTGGAAACCACCTTCACCCCGGCGATATTGAGAACCACGCAGGCGGTGACCACCGCCAGGCCGACCATCCAGCCGCGATGCCCCTGATTGAACCAGGGGAAAAGGCGGGTCAGGTAGAGCACGAAGAGGGTGGGGTAGATCGCCATGTCGAAGATGGAGGCGGCCAGCGAGAGCCAGGCTTCCTGGAATCCCCAGAAGTTGCCCATGGCGCGCCGCACCCAGGAGTAGTAGCCGCCTTCGTGGGGCAGGGCGCTGGAAAGCTCGCCGATCATGAAGGCGGCGGGCAGGCTCCAGAGAATGGGCGTCAGAGCGAGAAACAGAATGGCCCGGCCGTACCCGGCGCCGTGCACGATATCCTCGATGCCGTAGGTGCCACCGGAGACCATAAAGAAGGTCGCAGCGACCAGGGGCCACAGGGTAAGGCGAACCGATTTTTTCCGGCTGGGGATGGCGGTGGGGGGCTGGAGTGCCTGACGCGGGGCGCTAGCTGTGGACAATTTCGACGGCTTCCTCCTCGGAGCGAATCACTTTCACCGCCTCGTCTTCTGCTTTGACCAAACCTGCCGTCGAGGCTCCCGGTACGAGCAGTTTTCCGGGCATTGGGCGAAGTTACTTCGCAATCGCAGAATACGGGAAATTTCCACAGACGCAAGTATTTTTTTGAAAAATTTCGTGCGCCAGGTCCGGGACGGAGGTAACAGCGCCACCAGATCACACCGGGAAGCCACCGCAGGCGGCGGCTCAGAGTTTCAGTTCCCAGGTCTCGGCGACCAGGTCTTTGCGGCCCCAACTGCGATGCGGCTTTTGCCGCGCGCGCCTGAAGCCGGCCTGCTGATAGAGATGACGGGCGGCGGGCAGTTCACTTTGAGTCCACAGGACGACTCTGCGATACCCGCACTCGCGCGCGAAGCTGACGCACTGGGAAACCAGCCGGCTTCCGATTCCCAGCCCGCGGGCACTGGGCTCGACCAGCAACAGCCGCAGTTTGGCCACGGTCTTAGTTTTCTTTACCAGGAAAATTGAGCCGGCGCGCTCGCCGTTTCTCTCGGCAATCCAGCAACGCTCGCGCCTGGGGTCAAAATGGCGAATGAAGGCAGCCACGATCTCCGCGACCAGGGCTTCGAAACGCTCGTCGTAGTGATACTCCCGGGCATAAATTTCGCCGTGGCGCTGCACTACCCAGCCCATGTCGCCCGGCCGGTGCCGGCGGAGAATATAGGGCACCGGTCCGGGCTGAGCTGCCTCTCCCCGCGGCCCCGGCGAAGGCCCCGCGGGCCTGCCGGGCGAGTGCTTTTCACCCAAAGGCGCAGGCGGGCGCAGGATGCCTTCGATTTTGCGCATGGCTGCGACCAAGACTTGTTGCCGGGAAGAAGAAAGCTTTGCCAGCATGGCGGCCACTTCTGCGCTGGAGCGCCGGTCGAGGGGATCGAAAACCTTGCGTCCGCTGGGGCTGAGGGCAAGCAGGATTCGACGGCGATCGGCGAGCGAAGGCAGGGCCCTGACCCAGCCATGCCTTTGGAACTTCTGCAGCATGCGGCTGAGATAGCCGGGGTCGAGGCCCAGCTCATGGCATAACGCTCCGGCCGTCAGGCGCTCATGATGGGCCAATTCGTAGAGCACCCGCACCTCAGTCAGGGAAAACTGACTGCGGAGCAAATGTTCCTGCAGCACGCCAATTTGGCGGGTGTAGAAGCGATTGAAACGGCGAACGGCGTGGATGGAACGCGCCGAAACTGAAGCCGGGGCTGCCACGTCCAGAGTTTAGGCAACTTAGTTGACTGAGTCAACTAAGTTGCCACCGGGCAGGAAGCCGCTCAGCCCATGTTGGAGAGGTTGAAGTTCACGGTCACGCTGGTTTCCACTTCGACCGGATTTCCATTCAGCACATAGGGCTTGTAGCGCCACTGCTTTACGGCCTGAATGGCGGCGGGCACCAGCATGGGGCTGCCACTGATCACTTTGAGGTTCTGAATCTGGCCCTGCCTGGAGATGATTGCATTCAGAACCACGGTGCCCTGAATCCGGGCCTGGCGGGCGATGGCCGGATACTGGGGCTCAACCTTGTGAATGAGCAAGCCCTGGGTTACGCCCTGCGAGACCTTCACGCGCTCAAGCTTGGGCGGCGGCGGGGCGGTGCCTGAATTCAAAATACCGCCCAGAACGCCTCCGGGAGTTCCCCCTTCGACGCCGCCGGCAACTCCGCCGGGAACGCCGGCTACTTCACTGGGCGGCGCAGGGTTGGCGGGCTCAGGCGCGGTGTTGATGGTTTGGGGAATTTTCGTGGGCGTGCGCAGCGCGTCTAACTGCGTGGTAGTGGTCTTGACCACCGGGGGACGCGTGGCCTGGGTGGCGGCAGCGGGCGGCGGTGGCGGCGCGGGCGGGGGAGGGGCTACCAACATGGTGCTCAGTTCGGGCACGGGCAGCGTTTGAGTGATCATCAAGGGAATAATGATCACCATGGCCACAATGGCAGCTTCCAAGGTAAACGACATGAACGCGCTCATGCCGCGGCGGTTCTGTATGCCGTGAGCATGCTCCAGAAGAACGTCATCGAACATCAGCTCACCTCGCTTCCGGGGAGGCGCAGCGTGCTCCTCACCCAAAGATTTCTTCGGCTATGGCTTCATCGTTTTTTGATGGTGGAAGGGGACGTGAGGTTTCTAAACAGATGGCGTGTAAGTTGTTGATGTATAAGTCTCTAAGGGATATTCGGAGTTTGTGGCGGAGGGGGCTGTAGGTCGCCCTCAGGAATCTATTTACTGAATTTTCTGCAGTCTGGAGATGAGTTTTTGCGCCAGATTTTCCTCGGATTCAGACCACAAAAGGCGGGCCGTCGCGCCGGAGTTTTTCTCCAGGCGAATGGTGAGCTCGACCAATTTCTGCACGTTGTCCCGCACTCCCGCTTCGGCATCGGGTGTGAGGTGCATCTCCTCGTGAAGGAATGGGGTGTCAAGACCGAACTCGATCTCAATGTTGCCCTGGGTTTCCGATTCGTTCTGCTCGAATTCAGGGCCGCGCACGACGAACTTTACCGGCACCGGCCGAAGGGCCCACTGCGGGCCGGCTTGGGAGGGAGTCCAAAGGTCCCAGGAGGCCTCGAAAACATAGGCATAGTCGTCGTGCAGGAGATCGGAGGCGGCCTGGACGGCTTCTTCGGGAGGGACTCCGGGGTCGAAGCGGCGCTCGAGGATGGTTGGCTCTTCCCAGGAAACCGGGTGAAGAGCGAGGTAAGTGATGCCGGGCCGCGAGGCAGAGAAAGGGAACTGGGTCATTACCGCGAGCGCGTGGGTGAGGAGGTCTTCGGTTTCGCTGCCGCGAAACCACAGGCTGAGATAGAGAGGATCGGGCATGGGCGGCCTATGTGGTTATTGTAAACGCGGACGGGCGAGGAAGAGCGGTCAACCACGGAGGCACGGCTTTTAACCACGAAGGGCACGAAGGGCAGGAAGGAAAAACTCAACCACGGAGGGCGCAGAGGAAAGGCCTTGACCAGGGAGACACGGAGGCACGGAAGAGCCGATTCCAACCGGCCGGTTTTTTGGGGCAAAAAAAATCCCGGAGGGTTCCTCCGGGATCAGCGGGCGACTTTATTTTCAGAGAACCAGCGGGGAAGGCGGACCGCAGGGATGAACGGGCAGTCAGCGAAGCAGGGCTAAGCTTTGCGGCGGCGGCGCGAAGGAGGAGCGGAAGAGGCGAAGCCTCCCTCGCAAAGGCGGTCAATGCTGGCGGCCAGCTGCTCGAGAGCGTCGTTGCTGCCGATGCTGCCCTGATTGCCGAGAATCTGGCTGATGCGCGCCGGACCTTGCGGGCGGGCGCGGTTCAGGTCCAGATCATTGGTGACCTCGCGCAGAATGCTGGAGTTGACCTGGCGCTGCATCATGGCCCGGGCCAGCAGCAGGGAATTGAAGCAGAGCTTGTTGATTTCGCGGGGAATGCCGCCGCTGCGCTTCCAAATGGCGGCGATGACGGCGGGAGCAAACAGCGGCGGCCCCTCGTATCCGGCGACGCGCAAGCGGTGCTCGATGTAGCGGGCGGTATCTACCAGGCTGAAGGGCGCCAGGGTGGTGACCATGCAGATGCGCTGGGAAAGCTGGGCGGCGTCGGGATTGGCCAGAGTCTGGGCCAATTGCGGCTGGCCGGCAAGAATGATGTGCAGAAGTTTTTCGGTAGAGGTCTCGAAGTTCGATAACAAACGCAAAGTTTCGAGAACGGGAGCAGACAGGGCCTGAGCCTCGTCAACGATCACGATGGTACGCCTGCCGGCGCGGCGCTCGCGCAGCAGCAACTGGTTGATCGTATCCTGCAGGTTCATCCAGTCGGTATCTTCCGCGGTCCCGCCCAATTCGTGAATCAGGTAGCGGAGAAAATCGCGCGGAGTGCCTTGCGTCTGAAACAGAAATGCGGTGCGGGCCGCCTTATCAAACTGCTCCAGAATGCTGAACAGCATGGTGGTCTTGCCCATGCCGGGGGGCGCGATGAGGGCCTGAAAGCCGACGGAACATTCGATGCCCACCAACAGAGACGCCTTGGCCTCGGCGTGGGTCTTGCTTTCATACAAGTAACGGGTGTCGGGCGTGACTCCGAAGGGATTATCGGCAAGACCATAGGCCTCGGCCAGAAATTTCGGGCCGCGCACTTTGATCTTGGGCGGAATGCGCCCTCCGGCACTGCGGCGCGCCTGCGGCGCGTTCGCTGGAACTGGAGTGGGCCTCATTTCCAGGGTGCGGGCGCCGGCTGCGGCGCCTTCGGAAGCGTAGTTGCGATTGGTGAGCGGAGGAGACATGGTTGGCAAGTTTACTCCTTGGTTGCGAGCCGACAGCTAGTGAGAGGTGAGGGTTTTCCCGACAGATTTTTCACGGACGTTCTCAGCCCCAGGGTTTGATGCGAATATCGCCGGGCTGATCCACCCAGCCGGCTTCGGCCGCCACCCACAGCTTGCGCAGGGAGAGGGAGCCGTTGGTTCCGGTGATGAAAATGTTGGTGAGCCACTGCTGGTCGTTGCGCTGGGGATAGTCGCTGCGATAGTGGCTGCCGCGGCTTTCGGTGCGCAGGGCGGCGGCGGCGATGATGGCCTCGGCGACATCGAGCAGATTGCGATGTTCGAAGGCCAGGGCCAGATCGAGAGGCTCGGCGATGCGGAGACGATGGGCGAGAAGGCCGCGCTGCTCCTCCACGTGGCGTTTGGCGCGGCAGAGAGACTCGGCGTCTTTTTCGACCAGCAAGGTCTCCCACATGGCGCGCTGCAGGCGGGCGCGCAGGGCCATGGGAGTTTGATCGCCCGCCGCCTGAGAGAACCTGGCGGCTCGTTCGGCGACGGGATCGGCTGCTGAATCTGGAACATTTGCGCCGGGCTTAGCGGCGGCGACCTGCGCGGCCTTGGCGCCGGCGCGCCAGCCGAAAACCTGCGAGCCGCTGAGCATGGTGCCGCCCAGGCGATCGGCGCCCTGCCAGCCGGCGGCCTCGCCGGCGGCGAAGAGGCCGGTGATGTTGGTCTGGGCATCGCGATCAATGCGCAGGCCGCCGTTGCTGGTGTGGTGATGGTTCTGGATCTGCACCAGGTCACGGCGCACGTCAATTCCGCGCGAGAGCATGAAAGGCTCGAACAGTCCCGGCTCGAAGCCGCGCTTAGCTTCAGAAAGATCGAGGAAGACTCCGTCATGAGCGGTGGCATTCCCCTTGAGGACTTCGCCTTTGATGGCGCGATCGAGATGGATGGTGGCATCGCGGCCGCTTACCGGCCAATGGATGGCCTTGACCTTGGAAACATCGGCGAGGCTGACGCCCGGAGGAAGATAATCCTCGACGAAAGCCTTGCCGTGGGCATTGACCAGGCGATAGGGCTTATCCATGTCGTAGAGCATGACCATGGCCTGAGCGGGCCAGGTGGTGGCCAGGCCTTGCTGCATGAACTCCATGTTGAATAGCTCGGCGCCGGCGCGCAGGGCCATGGCGTAGGCATCGCCGGTGTTGCCGGCAGGATTGAAGCTGTAGAGAAAAAGCTGGCCGACGCCGCCCGCGGCCAGAACCACGGCGCCGGCCTCGAAGAGCAGGGGCTCGCCGTTATCGTCAATGCCGACGGCGCCGAGGCAACGGCCGTTCTCGACGATGAGGTCAACAATGTTGGCGCGCTGAACCACCTGGGTGTTGGTGCCTTCGATGATGGCTTTCTGGGTGTTGACGATATTGTTGGTGCCGTCTTTTTCATCGGCGGGCATGGTGGCGAAGAATTTGCTTTTGAGCTTGAGGCCCATTTCCTCCAGGCGCTGGATTGCGGCGCCGACTTCTTCCACCCAGAGACGGCACAGATCCGGGTCGGCCATGCCCAGGCCGGCCTGCAGCATGTCGCGCAGGACGAGCTCCGGGGGATTGATGAAACCGCCCTTGGGGCCGACGGTACGCATGGTCCAGAAATCACCCAGCGGGTTGGAGGTTGCGCCGGCGCCGCGCTTGCCGGCGACACCGAACTGGCCTTTCACGGCCATCATGGTGCGCGCACCGCTTTCGTGAGCGCTGATGGTGGCGGCAGTGGCGGCGCCGCCGCCGCCGATGATCAGAACATCCGTTTCATAGCGTTTCATAATTTGTTTGGCCGGTTTGCCGGGAACAACAAGCTGCTTGTTCAGGAAAGAAACTCTGAAAGATTGATCGAATCGAGCACGTCTTGAGGGACGCGGTTTTTTACAATGCGGCGCGCGGGGTTGAGCGGACGAGTGGCATCGAGGCCGAACTTGGCAGTCATGCCATCGGGCGAGTCGCAGGAAGGATCCAGTTCCGTGCCCTGCGAGGGTGGAGAAATATGGATATCGCGATCGGGGCGCACGTTCAAAGCCACGGCGGTCGAGACCTGGCGGAGATCTGAGATGTCAATGTCGGAATCCACCACAACTACCTGCTTGACGTAAATGTCGCTCGAGAGGAGTGACTCGATCAGGCGGCGGGGCTGAGTATCGTCTTGTTTTCGCAGGCTGGCGAAAACCGTGAGCGGCAAGGGCACGCGAACGCTGACCGTGGAGGGCACGGCAGCGCGGGCAGCCTGCAAGAGATGATGCTCCATGCCGAGGACGGGAAGAACGAGATGCTCGGCGTGGCCGCTGACGATATCCTGAAAAATTGGCTCACGCCGGGTGGTGATGGCGTGCACCTGAAATGCGGGGCAGGACGCGTTGCCCGTCGAGTAGCCGGTAAATTCGCCGAAGGGACCCTCGTTGATGCGGGTGCGCGGAGGTACGGCGCCCTCCAAAACGATTTCGGCATCGGCGGGCACCTGCAGGGCATTGGAAATGCACTTCACCAGAGCGAGCGGCGACTGCTGCAGACCTCCGATGATGCCGTACTCCTCGGTTTCAGCCAGGCCGGAATAGAGCGCGCCCAGCGAGAGCGCGGGATGCACCCCCAGAAAAGCGGCGATGGGCATGGCTTCGCCGGCATTCTCATATTTCCTGTAGATCTGGTCGAGATGTTTGCCTTTGGCCATGAAGATGCCGGTGGTGTTGCGGTCAACGATCATGAGGCGATGGAAGCTGAGATTTGATTTTCCGGTCTCGGGATCGCGCGCGACCACGATGGCGGCGGTGATGTAAGGCTGCGCGGAGTCACCTTGGTGATAGATGAAGCGGGGAAATGATTCCAGGTTGACGTCTTTCCCGGTGAACACCTGCTCCTGCGCTACTGCCTGGGGTTTGAGTTCGGGCCTAACCGGCTGGGCCACACGCGCGGCATAAACCTGAGGCAACTCCGCGACCGTGCAGCTCAGTGCCAGGGCCAGCCGCGCGGTGGCGCCGCAAACGTTGGTGACAACCGGAAACGACGAACCTGCCACCGAGCGGAACAGCAGAACCGGAAAGCGAAACGACTGTTCCAGCTTGGTGAGGATTGCCGTGGTCTCGTACTTCGGATTCACCGTGCGATTCACGGTGATCAGGTCGCGGGGCCGCTCCTGCCGCACCTGCTCAAGAAAGGCGCGCAAATCGTGCATGGCTAGGCAGCGTACGTTTTCGCCGTTCCGATGTCAAAGAAGTGCGCCGCCAGGCCGCTGCGGTTGATTTTGCCCGAGCTGGTCTTGGGCAGGCCCTCGGAGAAATGAATCTCGCGCGGCACTCGCACCACGGGCAGCGACTTCAGGCAATGGGTGCGAATCTCTTCGCTTTTCACCTGCATTCCCGGATGCAGCACCACGCAGGCGACGATGCGCTCGCCTAAAGTCTCGTCAGGAATTCCGAGGGCCGCCGACTCGCGAATTGCCGGATGCGCCTCGAGAACCGCCTCGATTTCCCGGGGAAAGACGCGTTCGCCGGCGGACTTGATCATTTCGGAGCTGCGGCCGAGAAGGTAGAGGTAACCCTCTTCGTCGAACCGGCCAAGATCGCCAGTATGCAGGCGGCCCCGGCTATCAATCTTGCCTGAGGTGATTTCATCGCCCGAGACGTAGCCGCGCATCACGTTGGGGCCGCTGACCACAACCTCGCCCGCCGCGCCGGGCGCGGAGAAGGTTCGATCACCCTCCACCAGTTCGACGCGCACGCCGGGAATGGGGAGGCCGCATGACCCAGGCTTAGTCAAAACCTCAGCGGGCGCGAGGTTGGTGATGCGGGGGGAAGTTTCGGTCTGGCCGTAGCCAATGTGGACTTGCACGCCGGGCAGAGCTTCAGAAAGCTTTCGCAGGCGGTGGGGCGCCATGGCACCGCCAGTGACGACGACGTAGCGCAGAGTGGATGGTGGAGCGGCCGGCAGACTGGTGCGCTCGAGCAGCATGGAGTAGTGATAGGGGACGCCGGAAAAGCCCGTGACCTTGTGCCTGGTCAATTCGTCGGCAACCGACTGGGGAAACTGG
>Ga0335079_10005228_pt1 | contig 14871 bp, 11 predicted proteins | sample Lox_Sample_33_FD_206719 | JGI IMG/M metagenome (GOLD analysis project Ga0335079, IMG submission 206719) | Soil microbial communities from Loxahatchee National Wildlife Refuge, Florida, United States - Lox_Sample_3.3 | ecosystem: Environmental > Terrestrial > Soil > Wetlands | place: USA...
GAACCTTACAAGGGCCGCTACGCGATCACCGCCGTTCCGTCCGAAGTGCCGTGGGGAAAAGCGTCGCACGAACTCGTCAAACTAATCTACGAGGATCAGGCACTGGGCCTGATCGCAACCGGCCGAAATGCCAGCCATCTCGCCGAGCAGCTCGCGGTGAAAGCTTTCGTGCCGCTGATTGCGATTTCGTCCGATCACAGCCTGACCGCCGTGAACATCCCCTGGGTCTTTCGAGTGCCGACGGACACATCCATTGAAAACGCTCTGCGATGCTTTCTCGATGCCGCGGAGAAATCAGGAGGCAACCGGGGACGGCTCCGCGAAGTCCTGTCATCGGGTGCGGTGTTCGCAGGCAACATGCGGTTCGCTTCCAACGGCGAATTGCAGGGGTACTAAGGCCCGGCGCCAGATTTCGCGTACCGGTACACACTTTCAACCGCTTCGGTACCAGTACAGGAAGCTCGCGTCCACTCTGTTCATCGTGTGTTTCCACGCGTTAGAATTCGACCATACGGATTGGAACGAAATGTCAGCAAACAGGTGGCTGTTGCTCGTGCCGGTTCTGATGGCGGTCTCGTGTTGGGCGCAGGACGACCAGGCGCAGAAACCGGTGTGCAACGAAGAGAATCGTGGCATGCTCTGGCCGGAGCGAATCTCGGGCGATCATGTTCCGGTGGAAATGTGCTCGCTGAAATCGAAAAAGTACCAGTGGCGCCCGCTGACCGTAGATTTCTCCGAGTTGCTGAAGAGCGCCAAATCTCGTCACGGCAAGGGCCCCTTAGCCGCGGCATCCGCTCAGGATTCCATGCCGCCGCCAGACGCGGAACAATCCAGGTCGCGCAGCGCCCCCGAACAATCGCCCCGTTAGATTGCCCGGACGCACAACACCGTTGCTAGAATAGATGAAGCCTCTGTACGTTCCATTCGCGTCGTGGAGCGGCGCGGGAGTAACTCAATGGTAGAGTCACAGCCTTCCAAGCTGTTGGTTGCGGGTTCGATTCCCGTCTCCCGCTCCAGAATTTTCGCGCGCCCTCGCTAAACCGTTTCTGCACCCCCTTGCGTCCTGCGCCATCGGTCATTACACTGGGAAGGCCTTTTTTTACCATCCTGGACCGGCACGCGGCGGCCTGCTCAATCGTTCCCGGCAGCCGCAGCCGGTGGTTCCGGCCGGAGAGGTTCCGGCCAAAGGCGCTGGCGGCTTATCGGCTGTCGGCGCGTGGGCCCTTGGCATCATAAGCCGCTGTACCCAGCGGCGTGACTAAGGAGGGTTGGGATGCAGCGCACGTTCGCAGTCGCTATCGGCGGTGCGGCGGGCCAGGGTGTAGCTACCCCGGGCGTTATTTATGCCCGGATATTCGCTCGCCGTGGTCTTCACCTTTACGCGTACAACGCGTATCAATCCATCATTCGCGGTGGCCATACTTTTCTGACCATTCGCACCGGATCCGAAAGGGTCACCAACCAGGGAGATCGCATCGACCTGATGATCCCGCTCAACCAGGACACCATGGACCGCCACCTCGGTCTGCTGGGCGAAGGCGCGGCGGTGATCTACAACTCGGATTCCATCAGGCCCGGCCAGCCTGCGCCCGGCGTGAGGCTCTGCCCGCTGCCCGTCTCGCAGTTGCAGCACAACGCGCGGGCCAAGGTAGAGCAGAACACGCTCGCCGTTGCCGCCTCGCTCAGCATGCTGGGCGTGGCATTCCAGCCGCTGGAGGAGATGCTCATCCAGCAGTTCAAGAAGAAGGGCGACGCAGTCATTCAGGAGAACACCGAGAGCGCGCGGGCGGCCTATCAATATGCCACCGAGCATTTCGAGCCGTTCCCCAACCCGCTGCCCATGACTGAGAACAAATACGCCGTTCTCACTGGCAACATGGCGCTCGCCATGGGAGGCGCGGCGGCCGGCGTGAAATTCTACTGCGCGTATCCCATGAGCCCGTCGACAGGTGTGCTCCACTGGATGGCGGCGCACGCACGGAAGGCCGGTATCATGGTGCGCCAGGTTGAGGACGAAATCGGCGTGATCAATATGGCCATCGGCGCGGCGCAAGCCGGATGCCGCGCCATGTGCGCCACATCGGGCGGCGGCTTTGCTCTCATGACGGAAGGCCTCGGCATGGCGGCCATGATCGAAACACCGGTCGTGGTGATTGACGTACAGCGAGCCGGGCCATCCACCGGCGTTCCCACCAAAACCGAGCAGGGCGATCTCTGGCAGATGCTGGGCGCGGGCCACGGCGATTATCCGCGCGCCATCGCGGCGCCCACGGACATTGTCGACTGCTTCAAGATCATTCCGGAGATGTTTAATCTGGTGGACAAATTCCAGTGCCCCGGAATTGTGCTGGGCGATCTCCTGCTTTCCGAAGGACACGCCAGCGCCACTCCGGAGGAGCTGGACTTCAACGTTCCCATCGATCGCGGCGAACTCATAACGTCGGCCAACGGAAACGGCGCGAATGGGTACAAGCGATATCTGTTTACCGAAAGCGGGATCTCGCCGCGTGCCATTCCCGGCGTGAAGGGCCACGCCCACACGGTAGCCACCGACGAGCACATGGAAGACGGCGTGCTCATCAGCGACGAATTCACCAACCCCATCAAGCGGCGCCAGATGATGGAGAAGCGCCAGCGCAAAATTGCGGGAATCGAAGCCGCGGTGCCGCCGCCTGAACTGGTGGGGCCGCGCGATGCCGAAGTCACGCTCATCGGCTGGGGATCGACCAAGGGCGTCATCGAAGAAGCCATCGAGCTGCTGAACGACGAGGGCGTCACGGCCAATCATCTCCAGATTCGCTGGATGGTGCCGCTGCACGGCGATGCCATTCTCGATCAGTTACGCGGCGCGCGCCACACCATCATCGTCGAAAACAACCACAGCGGGCAGTTCGCCCGCTACCTGCGGAGCGAAACCAGCTTCGTCGCGGACGGCCACATCCGCAAATACGACGGCGAACCGTTCCTGCCGCATCACATCGTGGAAGCAGTGAAGGACCAACTGGGCGGGAAGACCAGGCTTTCCGTGCCCATGCACGAAATCATGGTCTGAGGGGGAATTCATGGCGACAACGGAAGTTGCTCTAAAAACCGTCTCCTTGCAGGAACTCAAGGGCAAGGTCGATCCCGACTGGTGTCCCGGCTGCGGCGATTTTGGCGTGCTGGCGGCGCTGCAGAAGGCGCTGGTCGAGCTGCAAATCCAGCCCTACAACGTGGTGACCATCAGCGGCATCGGCTGCTCTTCGAACCTTCCCGGGTACATCAGCACTTACGGCATGCATACGCTGCATGGCCGTGCGCTCGCCGTTGCGACGGGGGTCAAAATGGCGAATCACGATCTCACCGTAGTCGTCACGGGCGGTGATGGCGACGGCTTCGGCATCGGCGGCAATCACTTCATCCACACCATGCGGCGCAATGTCGACTTGCTGTATCTCGCCATGGACAACCAGATTTATGGATTGACCACGGGGCAGGTTTCGCCCACCAGCCGGCTCGGCATGAAGACTAAGAGTACGCCCTTCGGCAGCGTGGAGGGTCCCATCAATCCGATTTCGCTGGCGCTCTCCGCCGGTGCTACGTTTGTGGCGCGCGGGTTCAGCGGCGATCAGAAACACCTGACCGATCTAATCAAGCAGGGCGTCGAGCACAAGGGATTCTCGTTCATCGACGTCTTCAGCCCCTGCGTGACCTACAACCACGACAACACGTATCCGTGGTTCAAGCAGCGAGTAAAGAAGCTGGAAGACGATGCGTCCTACGACTCTTCGAACTGGATGATGGCTTGCGAGCGATCGCAAATCTGGGGCGAGGAGATTCCCATCGGCAAATTCTTCCACAGCACCGATCGACCTTCTCTCGACCAGGCCGAGCCCGTGCTCGACACCGGCGGCCCGCTGGCGTTGCGCGAACTTGGAATACCGGCCGAGATTACGCGGGAGTTTGTGACGGAGTTGATGTAGCAGGCGGCCAATCCTGGCTCGGAAACAGTTCCTTGCTGCGAAAGAGCTTACCCAGCCGGAGCGGTTGTAGGCCGAATTTTTCACGCCTTCCCACGCCGTAATAACCGCGGTTCGATGGTGGTCGGCGTTCCCGCTCCGTCACCGTCGCGCCTCGGTAACACGCGGTATCCACCGCGGCACGCTTTTTAGATATTCCTCATAGGACTTGCCGAACTTCCGCTTGAGCGCCTGCTCTTCGTAGAGGAACACCATCAGGTGGAAAAATACGAAGACAACGATTGCGTAAGTGAGAATTCGCCTCGACCTGAATACGATGCCCTCGCTGAACAGCACCGTCAGCACGCCAACATACATCGGGTTGCGCACGAAACGGTAAAGGCCCCGCACCACCAGACGCTTAGGAGCGTCGATGGGCGCCGGCGTTCCCTGCCCCGCGGTGGCAAAATCCCACGCACACCAAAAGTAGATCGCAACGCCGAGTGCCATGGGCAGGAATCCGATTGCGGAAAAAAGAGTGGGCGTGCTGGCATCTGTGCCGATCGCGCGCGGGAGGATTACCGCCACGGTGCCGGGCACAAGGATCGTGAAGATTACGGTCTTCACGATGCTGCTGGTTCCCGCTGAGCGCTGTGCCATTCAATCGTCCGTTATTACACTCTAAAATGGACGGAAGGAGGCAGACGTCACATTGTGGCTCTATGCAGCAGCCGAATCAATGGCCACGGAGAGCGAGACCCTCTTGTTGGCGTGCGAGAGCGGGTTTATCTGGAGGTCGTTCCACAACGTGAAGGGCATTCCTATCGCGTGTGTCAAGGATATCCAACCCGGCGATGATCTCGTGCTGGGTTACCGCAGCGGCGGTGCAGTTAAACTTCTCGCCCGGTTCCGCGTCGGTCGGCCGGACAAGCCGATCGATGCATCACCGGCCTTCGGAGAAATTCCTGCCGTTTGGGTCGATGAATTTAGACGACATGGTTATCGTCCAGACCCAAAGGTCGGGGTCCTTGTCGGCATCTTCGTCGAGGAATCTGAACCGCTTGCGGGTCAAATGCCTTACACGAACCGTAACGCGCTCTCCAAGCTTGAATCCACTCAACTGCTGCCCTTAAAGTCGGCCATCGTGCCCACACCCATAGTAGCGGCGACCGCTCTCTCGATGCCTTCCGTCCTGTCGAGCACAAGCCTCCGCACAGTCTCCGCGCAGGCACCTCAGTGCTCGTGGACAGCGAATGACGGCATCCACGTGGGAATGGATGTCGGTGGTAGACGACAGAAGGGATTTGATCTTTGCATCACAGAGTGGGTGGGCGGGGTACTAAAGACCGTCCAATGGAAACGCATCCCGCACTCGACACCACTGCCGCCTACTTCAACTCTTCGCGCCTTTGTGCGCGATGGAAACCTCGCTGGCTTTGCCGCCGTGACTCAGGCATCGGCTTCCGCAACGGCGGCTGCTCTCTGGCGAGAGATTCAACAGCTTGATGCAGCGGGTGTCCACATCGATTCGCCCTCAGCTTTTTCTCGTAACCTGCTCGGCCACGGCCGACTGTGTGAGAAGGAGAGCCTGACGGGAGTTTCCTTTCAGTCCACTCCATCAATCGCCTGTGGGAACGAGCACGGAGGTGATTGGGGCTGGCTCGTCTACGGCATGATTGCCTTTGCGGCGTGCGTTCATAAAGGACAGCTGACGAATGCAGACTGGATAGGAGACCTCAAGAACGGGACATTTGCCCGATTCAATTCATCCGGGATCGCGGTCCGTGAGTGTTTCCCGACAGCGACCATCTCGGTACTTCGTGCGCGGAGACGCGAGGCCGATGTCGAATCTTCTCTTGCATTGCACGTGCAACGAGCGGAGATCCAAGCTGTCCTGCGGTATCTCAAATGGGGAGTGCGAGAAGTGAAGCTCCCTGGGGACGCACTCTATGACCGGGCCGACGCCCTCGTGGCGGCCCTGGGGGCCTTGCCTCACGTCGCACGGGGCTTTCGCGAGGTCCCCCGCTGGCCTTCACGCTGCAGCCGGTGGAGCGGTGCCCAGGGCGATGAGCAAAGTGAAGGTTCGTTTGTGTGTGTCGAGTAAAAACTCCGATATGTCTTTTTGGTTCGGCGTTGCCTCGACCCTGCAAATTCAGCCCCCTACGCCACCGCCGGATCGATCTTCTCCGGATCCACGCTCAACTCTTCGAACGCCTTCTTCGCCTTCGCGGCGTTGAACTTGCCATCGCGCACCAGGCGTGACAGGGCGGCGGCGGCAATCGATTCCGCATTGATCTCGAAATGCTTTCGGAGGTATTCGCGGTTCTCGCTGCGGCCGAAGCCATCGGTGCCGAGCGTGACCATGCGGCCCGGCAGCCAGGGAGCTAGCTGATCCGGCACCACCTTCATGTAGTCCGTGGCCGCAACAATCGGTCCTTCGGCGCCGGCAAGCGCCGATAGTATGTAGGGCTCCTTCGCGGGCTGGCCTGGGTGCAGGCGGTTCCAACGTTCTGTTCGCAGCGCATCGCGGCGCAGTTCGTTGTAGCTCGTCACGCTCCACACGTCCGCGGCGACGCCATACCGCTCGCCGAGAATGGTCTGAGCGCGCACGGCCTCGTTCAGAATCGGACCGCTGCCGAACAGTTGCAACGCGGCTTTGCCGTTCTCGCAGGATTTGAACTTGTAAATGCCTTTGAGAATGCCGTCAGTCACGCCCTCGGGCATCGTTGGCATGGCGTAGTTCTCGTTGTAAAGCGTCAGGTAATAGAAACGGTCTTCCTGCTCCTGATACATGCGCCGGATGCCATCTTGCACGATCACCGCAATCTCATACGCATACGCCGGATCGTAAGCGGCGCATGTGGGCACAGTGCTCGCGAGCACCAGGCTGTGTCCGTCCTGATGTTGCAAACCTTCGCCCGACAAAGTCGTCCGCCCGGCGGTGCCGCCCATCAGAAAACCCTTCCCGCGCGCATCGGCAAACGCCCAGATCAGATCACCCACGCGCTGGAATCCGAACATCGAATAGTAAATAAAGAACGGAATCATCTCCGTCCGGTAATTCGCATAGGCCGTGCCCGCCGCCGTAAACGAGGCCATGGAGCCCGCCTCGGTAATGCCCTCTTCCAGGATTTGCCCGTCCTGCTGCTCCTTGTAGTACAGGAACATGTCGGCATCGTGCGGCTTGTAAAGCTGGCCGGCCGAAGCATAAATGCCGAACACGCGGAACAGGCCCTCCATTCCGAAAGTCCGCGCTTCATCGGGAATGATGGGCACGATGCGTTTGCCGATCTGCGGATTCTTCATGAGCAGCGTCAGCATGCGCACCGCCGCCATCGTGGTCGAAGGATGCGGCGCCTTCGTGGCGGTGAGCAGATCGGGGAAAGTGTCAAGAGGCGGCGCCTGGATCTGGCTGGGCGCGAGTTTGCGCTGGGGAACGTAGCCGCCGAGCTGCCGCCGCCGCTCGTGCAGGTAGGCCATTTCAGGGCTGCTGTCCGGCGGACGGTAGAACTCGACGTTCGCAGCTACATTCTCGGGAAGCTGAATATCGAACCGCTGCCGGAAAAGCTGCACTGCACGGTCGTTCAGCTCCTTTTGTTGATGCGTGGGGTTACGGGCTTCGATTTCCGCCACGCCGTATCCCTTCACCGTCTTGGCCAGGATGACCGTGGGCCCGCCTTTGTGCTCCACGGCCGCGCGGTAGGCGTTGAAGACTTTTTGTGGATCGTGCCCGCCGCGGCGCAGCCGGATCACCTGCTCGTCGCTCAGATGCTCCACCAGCTTGAGAAGCTCCGGATACTTGCCGAAAAATTCCTTGCGGACGTACGCGCCGCCCTTGGCTTTGAAGGACTGATACTCGCCGTCCACGCACTCTTCCATGCGTTTGAGCAGCAGCCCGGTAGTGTCCCGCGCCAGCAGGTCATTCCAATCCGTGCCCCAAATCACTTTGATGACGTTCCACCCGGCGCCATCAAAGGCGGCCTCCAGTTCCTGGATGATCTTGCCGTTGCCGCGCACCGGTCCGTCCAGCCGCTGGAGGTTGCAATTGATAACGAAGATGAGGTTGTCCAGCCGCTCGCGCGAAGCCAGGGTGAGCGAGCCCATGGATTCCGGCTCGTCCATTTCGCCGTCGCCGAGAAACGCCCAGACGTGCCGCGGCGTTTTCTGAATCAGCCCGCGGTTTTCCAGGTAGCGCATAAAGCGCGCCTGGTAAATGGCGTTAATGGGCGCAAGACCCATGGAAACGGTCGGGAAATTCCAGAATCCCGGCATCAGCCACGGATGTGGATATGAAGACAGCCCCGGATGCTCGCGCAGCTCGTGGCGGAAGTTCGCCAGATGCTCCGGAGTGAGCCGGCCCTCGAGGAACGCCCGCGCATAGACACCCGGCGACGCATGTCCTTGGAAGTAGATCAAATCGCCGGGCTGGTCGCCGTAACTTCCGTGAAAGAAATGGTTGAATCCCACCTCGAACAGCGTGGCCACCGAGGCGTAGGTGGCGATGTGGCCGCCGATGCCGTGGTCGAACTTATTCTGCCGCGAAACCATGGCCATGGCGTTCCAGCGGGTAAGGCTCTTGATGCGGCGCTCCAGCGTGCGGTCGCCGGGATAAGGCACCTCGTCGGCCGGGCTGATGGTGTTGATGTAAGGAGTGTTATGCCGGATTGGCAGGTCGACGCCGGTGTTGCGGGCACGCTGCGCCAAACGCTCCAGGATGAAGGACGCCCGATCCGGTCCCGCCTCTTCCACCACTTGGTCCAGGGCCTGTAGCCACTCTGAAGTCTCCTGCGGGTCCAGGTCGATTCGTTCCGTTTTCTTCTGGTGCATTCTATATTTCCATTATAAACAACTGGTACTACTAGACCGTAAAATCAGGCGGCGCATAGTAGAATGGAGCTACGGAGCCGCTTCAATGAAAAGACACATAGCCGCGGTAGCAGTCCTGGCCGCGGCCACGCTGCCCGCATACCCCGCAGAGTTAGATTCCCAACCTCCCAAGTCAGGCAAGGTCGAGATTTTCAAAGCCTCAGATTTGCGCCCCGGCCTGAAAGGCGTGGCCTGGACAGTTTTTCAAGGGACGACGCCCGAAGCCATTCCAGTAGAGATCCTTGGGCTGTGGAAAAATGCCTGGGGGCCGAAGCAGGACGTCATCCTGGGAAAATTGGGTGGCAAGGCGCAGCGTACTAATGTCGCCGGCGGGATGAGCGGGAGCCCGGTTTACATCGACGGAAAACTGGTGGGCGCGATTGCGTTGCGGTTGAGCGTTTTCTCTCCGGATGCCATCTGCGGCATTACTCCCATTGAGCTGATGCTTGAGATCAACGATTTGGATCAGTCGCGGCCAATGGACGCGCGCACTCCGGATCAAGTGGCATCGCGGCGTGAAGTCAGCGTACCTGGTGAACTGCTGGCGCAGGCCGTGGCCGCCGGGGCCTCGCCAAACCTGCCGCGGCAGGCGCCCGTGATGACGCCCATCGAAACACCGCTGTCGTTTTCGGGCTTCCACGAAAATGTATTGCGGGAATTTGGACCGCTGTTCCAGCAACTGGGCATCACCACCGTGCAAGGCGGAGCGAGCGGCGCCGTCTACACCACCAGGCCGGCCACCGACTGGAAAGACTCGCTCAAACCGGGCGAATCCGTCGCGGGTGTGATGGTGTCCGGCGACATGAACGTCACGGGTCTGGGGACGGTCACGTATAACGATGGCAAGCGCGTGCTGGCCTTCGGGCATCCCTTTTTCAATCTCGGACCGGTAGACATGCCCATGAGTAAAGGCGAAGTGCTGATGGTGCTCTCCTCGGCGTTTCAGCCGAACAAATTCGCTAACGCGACGGAAATTGTGGGCGCGCTGCATCAGGACCGGCATAGCGGCATCATGGGCGTGCTGGGCGCGGAAACGTCGATGATCCCGGTGACCGTCAGCGTGCGCTCATTCGGCGATAACAACGCGGTGCGCAGCGAAAAGGATTTACGGTTCAACGTATTCGATCATCAGAAGTGGACGCCCTACTTGATGATGCTGACGCTGTTCAATTCGGTGTCGGGTCTGAACGAATTCATGGAGGAAGCCACCTATCGCCTGTCGGGGACGGTGGACCTGGACGGCGGCGGCAGCCTCTCGCTGAATACGATGCAGGCATCCGGGGAGATGCCCATGCCGGCGCCCATGCTGCTGGCGGGCTGGTGGGGCGACAAATTTAACCGCCTGTATCTGAATGCCGTGAATTCACCGCGACTGAAACGGGTCAACGTCACGGTAGACCTGCTGCCCGAGCGGCGCGTGGCGACCATCGAAAACGCGTGGATCGCCGAAAGCGATGTGCGTCCCGGCAACGATGCGGCGGTGAAAGTATTCCTGCGTCCTTATCGCGGCGACCGCATCGAACGTGACTTCAAAGTGCATGTTCCCGAGGGGCTCAGCAAGGGAGAGCACCGCATCCTGTTGAGCGACGCCGACGTCCTCAACCACATGCAGAACATGGCCGGCTACATGAGCCGATACATGGACCTGTCGGAGACGGTTTCGCTCATCAACCAGGAGCGGAGCAACAACAAGCTCTACATCTCGCTGCTGGAGAGCACGCCGACGGCCTATTACGACGACAAGACCATGCCCAGCCTGCCGGCATCGGTGCTGAACGTCATGCAAGCGGGGCGCACGTCGAACCGCCCCATGGTCACTACCGCCGAAAGCGCCTTCGAACAGGCTTCCATACCCTTTGACTATGTGATCAGCGGCAGCTATTCGCTCAAGATCACGGTGAAGTAGCAGAGAGCAACGCCACCCCATCATGAAAAAATCATTTATCGGCTTGGCCTATCTCGGCACGCTCGCCGTGTGGGCATGGGCCGGCCAGACACGCTCGTGGGTTGAAACGGACTTTTCGGATTTCGAAAAAGGAATCATCAAGAATCTGTCTCTGCGCAGCGACGGGCGGCTGACGCTGGCGCCGCGTTTCGAAGAATTGTACGACTCTCCTTCCGCCTATCTCTGGGCGCTGGCGCGCGATTCCAAGGGAAATCTCTATACCGGAGGCGGGCCAGGGGCCAAGCTGTTCCGCGTCTCACCGGGCGGAGAAAAAAAGACGCTGGCGGAATTTCAGGCTATCGAGATCCATGCCATCGCCATCGACAAGAATGATCGCGTGTACGCGGCCACCGCGCCGGATGGCAAGGTCTATCGAGTTTCCAACGATGGCAAGGCGGACGTTTTCTACGACCCCAAGACGAAGTACATCTGGGCCCTGGCGTTCGACGCCAAAGGCGACCTCTTTGTGGGGACCGGCGATCCAGGCGAGATCCACCGTGTGACCCCCGACGGCAAAGGAACGGTCTTCTTCAAGAGCGGAGAGACGCATGTGCGCTCGATGATCCTGGACGGCCGCGGCAATCTCATCGCGGGCACTGAGCCGAACGGCCTGGTTTTGAGAATTTCGCCGTCGGGTGAAGGCTTCGTACTGTATGAGATGGGCAAGCGGGAGATCACTTCGGTTGCGATCGCGCCGGATGGATCGGTCTTCGCCGCCGGCGTGGGCACGAAGCAGGTTTCTCAGGCAGCGCCTGCGCCACCTCCGCCAACGCTACCAGCGCCGAGCGTGCAGCCCACCACCGGAAGCACGCCTCATCTGTCTGCTACTACGCCACCGGCTTCCATGACTTCGGGAGGCGGAGGGGTCACCGTTTCCGGCGGATCGGAACTTTACCGCATCCATGCGGATGGCTACCCCGAGAAGATCTGGAGTCACACGCACGACGTGGTCTACAGCATCGGTTTCGACGCGGCCGGCAAGCCTCTGATCGGCACCGGCAACAAAGGCTGCATTTATCGTGTGGATTCCGATGCACTCTACACCGCTCTGGTGAACGCGGCGCCCACGCAGGTGACGGCGCTGGTGGCGGGAGAGAACGGGAAACTCTATGCCGCGACCGGAAACGTGGGGAAGGTGTATGAAATCGGGCCGGGACTGGAGCCGGAGGGATCGATTGAATCCGACGTGTTCGATGCGGGGATGTTCTCGCGGTGGGGGCGGCTGAGTTTCAAGGGATCGGCTCCGGCCGGGCGCCTCGCCGTGGAATCACGCAGCGGAAATCTCGACCGTCCGCAGGAAAACTGGAGCAAGTGGTCGGATGCGATTACTACAGAGGAAGGCGCGCGTGTGACGTCCCCGGCGGCGCGGTTCATCCAGTGGAAGGCGACGCTGACCATGGATGCGAACAATAAGTCGGGCCGCTCGCCGGAGTTGGATTCGGTCGAACTGGCGTATCTGCCGCGAAACGTCGCACCGCGAGTAACCGAGATCGAGATCACGCCGCCCAACTACAAGTTTCCCGCGGCGTCGAACCCAGTCAGCACGCCGCAGTCTCTCAGCCTGCCGCCGCTGGGCAAGGCGGCGAGCCACACGGCAAGCGGGCCCAGCCTGGACATTACCTCGACTCCTGCTATGCAGTATTCCAAGGGCGCACTTGGCGCGCGCTGGGTGGCTGTGGATGATAACGGCGACAACCTGATCTACACGGTGGAGATCCGCGGGGCGGCGGAGACCGAGTGGAAGCTGCTGAAGGACAAAGTGCGGGAGAAGGACCTCAGTTGGGATTCAACCGCGTTTCCCGACGGCGAGTACCGCCTTCGCGTGACGGCTTCCGACCTGCCCGGCAACACCAAGGAAGACGCGCTTACGGGCCGGTTGGAAAGCGAAGTGTTCACCATCGACAACACGCCGCCGCGGATCACAGGCCTGGCGGGCACGCGCAACGCCAACCGCATCGAAGTGCGCTGGCACGCCGCCGATGCGCTCAGCGTCGTCACCAAGGCCGAGTACTCGGTGGACGGCGGCGAGTGGACCTTGGTTGACCCGGTCACCAAGCTATCCGATTCCCGCGAACTCGACTACTCTCTCGACCTTTCGGACGTCACACCCGGCGAGCACACCATCGCCGTGCGCGTGCAGGATGAGTTCGAGAACCAGGCGGCAGAGAAGGTGGTGGTGAGGTAGGAACTCGGTAGCAGCGTACGCGCACCTATCAGTGATCGCGTATTGCGATCATTGACACGGTGCCACAGCAGGCAGGCCCTAAGAGCTGAAAGGGCCATTTCATTTGCGAACGATGCCGCTATTACTGAGTCTGACGTTGCTTCTACCATCGAGAAGCTCCGTCGCGAGATTGACCTCTCGACATTCGATTGCGGGAGCCCGGCGCTGAACACGTGGCTACAGAAGTTTGCGTGGCTGAACCAGCAGTCGGACGCGGCGAAAACCTACGTAGGCCTTCGTGAGAATCATGTCGTCGGATATTACGCGCTCACCGCGGGTTCCGTCCACAAACACGAGAGCCCCCAACGAATTGCCAAAGGGCTCGCGAACCACCCGGTAGGCGTCGTCCTGCTCGCTCGCCTGGCGGTAGACGTCACCCAAAAAGGAAAAGGACTTGGGAAAGCGCTCCTGTTCGATGCACTGAAGCGGATTGAAGAAGCGGCGGACATAGTTGGTGTCCGGGCGGTGCTGGTTCACGCCATCGATGATCAGGCTCGCCGGTTTTACGAGCATTTCAATTTCGACAGCTCCCCCATTGACCCGCTTCAGCTGATGCTCTTGATGAAGGATATCCGCAAAGCGCTGCGGTGAGAATCCGCTGGCTCGACGTGCTATAACCAGAGGGTTGAAAATTCATGTACGCAATGTGACGCGCGATGTGGTGCTGGCGGATGCGGCCGAGGTGGCTGACACCAGCGCCAAGCGGCGCACGGGGCTGCTGAAGCACACGCACCTGGAACCGGGCGATGGCCTGTGGATCGTGCCGTGCGAATCGGTCCACTGTTTTTTCATGAAATTCACGATCGATGTGATTTATCTCGATCGTAAGCACCGTGTGAAGAAAATCCGGCCAGAGATGAAGCCGTGGCGGGTTTCGGCGTGCCTGACGGCGCACTCGGTTCTGGAGCTGCCAGCGGGAACCATCGTACGCACCGGGACTCAGCGCGGCGATCAACTGGAAATCAAGAATTTGAGCTGACCAGCAGGCGGCGGTGCTCTTTCAGAATGCAACGGTCCATCACCACGGAGAGTCCGGCGGCGCGAGCTTTCGCGGCGGCCTCTTCATGGATGACGCCCTCTTGCATCCAGATGGCGCGCGCGCCGATACGGATGGCAGCTTCGACGATCTCGAGTACGAATTCCGATCGACGGAAAATGTCTACGATGTCGACGTGCTCGGGAATGCTATCGAGCGCTGAATAGCACTTCTCACCCAGCACTTCGCTCTCGAAGGGGTTGACCGGAATGATGCGGAAGCCCGCATTTTTCATGTATTCTGCGACGCCAAAGCTAGGGCGATAGCGCTTGCTGGAGAGACCGACGACTGCTATCGTCTGACCGGAACGCAGGATGTCGGCAACATTGCCCATTTCTTTTTACCGCCGGGACGCGGAGGCGCCGAGAACCGCGCGCTTGGGTTTTTTCTGCGTGTCCTTGCCTCGGCGTTGGATTGCCTTTTGCAATTGTCCGACCTCAGCCTGGCTCAGATGCCGGAACTCGCCGGGCTTCAGCGGTCCTAAATCGATCGGCCCGATTTGTACGCGCTTGAGCTTTTCCACCAGCCGTCCGAAATGTTTGAACATCATGCGGATCTGGTTCTTGCGGCCTTCGAACAGCCGCACTTCGTACCAGGGGTTCTCCGCGCGATGCGCCATTTTCAGGCCCGCGGGCGCAGTACGGCGGCCCTCAACCGGCACACCTTCGCGAAAGTGCTGCTCCTGCTCGGGCGTCAGCGCGCCATTGATTTTCACCAGGTAAGTTTTGGGAAGATGGCTGGCCGCGGATGTAATTCCGTTGGCCAGATCGCCGTCATTGGTGAGAAGCAGCAGACCTTCGCTGTGATAATCCAGCCGGCCCACTGGATAGAGGCGCTCTTTGACGCCGCGCAGAAGATCCAT
>Ga0335079_10005231_pt1 | contig 14866 bp, 13 predicted proteins | sample Lox_Sample_33_FD_206719 | JGI IMG/M metagenome (GOLD analysis project Ga0335079, IMG submission 206719) | Soil microbial communities from Loxahatchee National Wildlife Refuge, Florida, United States - Lox_Sample_3.3 | ecosystem: Environmental > Terrestrial > Soil > Wetlands | place: USA...
TACATTACCCCGACAACTCCCGGCTCAATTACCGGTTCGACGCCAAAGGAACGGGCGCGCCCGGCTCGGAAAAAACCCTTGAAATCCAATGGTTCATGAATCGGGAGTTCCGCCTCGCCCTGCTTCGCGATTGGACAATGAACTCCCCCTGGATGGCCATCGATTTGACCCGCTACGACCTCAAGGTGGAGGAACCGCACGATCTGCGGCGAGAGTGGAGCCTGATGAACGTGCTGAATCAGAAGGGAACTCGCCCACAAGACAAACCCATTCAGCTCGCCCACTTAAGTGCCGAGGACCAGCGCCTCATCTATCGCTGGTATCCCGATCTGAAGAGCCGGATGTGACGTTTAGCGTAATTGCAAAGCTATACACATCCATTGGGAATCCGGACTTTTCTCGACTGGATTTCCAAGTAGTGCGAGTCTCCATTGGACCAAAGTTCGGAGCCATGTGGTCCAGACCGCATCAAGAAATTGCCACAGCAGCTAAAATCAGACCTATGAAGGGTCGTCCCCAAACTGAGGAAGCTGCTTCCTATTACTTCACCTATATCGACCAGATTGATGGTGACAATCCTCTTCGATCGATAGAGACTCAGCTCGACCAGTTCTCACCGATTCTCACCAGAATCACGGAGGAGAAGTCCCGGTTTCGCTATGCGCCGGAAAAATGGAGCATACGACAAGTGCTGAATCACGTAACTGACACCGAGCGCGCCTTCGTCTTTCGCGCACTATGGTTTGCACGCGGCTTCGACACGCCTTTGCCCAGCTACGACCAGGGAATCGCGTCGGTGGGTGCTAGGGCAGATGCTATCCGATGGTCTGCGCATGTCGAGGAGTTCAAACGCGTGCGTCAGGCCACCATCTCGTTCTTTCGCAACCTCCCAGACGACGCATGGATGCGCAAGGGCATCGCCAGCGACAACTCTTTCACGGTTCGCGCCCTTGGCTTTATCATTCCCGGCCACGTTGCACATCATTTCCGGATCCTGCGCGAAAGATACCTGTAGGCAGCCCGCTGTCAGGAACTGCGCTGGGTCCTCGACGATTTCCCTCCATCGATTTGTCTCCGCTTCCATCCCCGCGCGAAAATGATCTGATGCCAGTTGATCGAAAGGGAAGCGGGTGAAACCGGAGATTCCATCTACAGTAGCGTTAGCCCTCTTCCTCTCCGTCGGCCCCGTGTTTTCGCAGTCGGCCGCGAAGCAGCCCGATCTTCGCCAGTCTGCCCTCGCCTTCGAGCAGGATGGAAAGCTTGCCGAGTCTGAAGAAGCCTGGCGAGCATATCTCAAGACACATCCCTCTAACGCCGAACCCTACGCGCACCTCGGCCTTTTGGAAGCCCGCCAGGAGCGCTACAAGGAAGCGGTCCCACTGTATCGCAAAGCGCTCGTGCTCAACCCCGCAATGCCGGGTCTTCGCCTCAACCTCGGTCTCGCTCTCTTCAAAGCAGGAGATCTGAAGGGCGCGATTCCCGAATTTACGATCCTGCTCAAACATGCGACGCCCAACTCGCCCGAAGCCATGCGCTACACAATTCTTCTCGGGATGGCGCACTACGGCCTGGGCCAGTTCGTTGAGGCTGCGCCCTACCTTCGGACAGCGGCCGATGCTGATCCGCAGAACCTCCCCATGCGCTTCGCTCTGGCACACAGCCTTCTGTGGTCAAAGCAGTACAGCAAGGTCCTCGATGTCTACAAGGAAATCCTTGCCCTCGATCCCGACTCCGCTGAAGCCGACATGCTCGCAGGCGAAGCGCTCGATGAGATGAGCGATTCCTCGGGTGCCATCGAAATGTTTCGCAAGGCCGTGAAAGCCAAGCCCAACGAGCCTGACGTGCACTTTGGCCTCGGCTATCTGCTTTGGTCGCAGAAGCAGTATCCGGAGGCGATCAAGGAGTTCCAGGCAGAACTCGCCAACAATCCCGAGCACGCACAATCGATGCTCTACATCGCCGACGCCCACATCCAGATGAACCAGTACGCCGAGGCCGCGCCCCTGCTCGAAAAAGCCGTCTCGCTCGATCCTTCGCTGGGCCTCGCGCATCTCGATCTCGGCATCCTGGCCGCGAACGATGGCCGAAACGACGATGCACTGCAACAATTCCTCGCTGCCGAGAAGTTCATTCCCAACGACGTGAACGTCCATTGGCGGCTCGGCCGTCTCTACCGTACTATGGGCAAAAAAGAAGAGGCACGAATCGAACTCGAAAAAGCCAGCACGATTACCAGGTCGGCAGACCAGGAACTTTATAAGAAAATGAACCCGCAGGCCAAGCCCGCTGCCGGCCAGATGCCTGCCCCTCCAGCAGATCAGAAATAGTCGATCCGCTCAGTGCCTGTGCGCGTGCTCTTCCTCAGCTACCTTCCCTGCGAGCAGTTGCGCGAGCGCCTTTTCTGGGCACATGTGTTGCAGTTCGAGCCGTTCAAGCTCCTCTTCCGTCTCAACCGACGTTGCCACCGTCAGGAGACAGTCGAGACAACGCGTGTTCAAGGTTCCGTTTTCGTTCTGAGTTCGGCTATACATAACCGCGATCCATCTGCTCATGTGGAGCAAGGTTTCTCGATAGTACGCAGGCGTCGATTGCGAAGCACGTGACTTGCATCACGGACGGGTGTGAGAAGTGAACATTTGCGCAGGAGAGGAGGTTGCGTGGCGGTTCCTGGCGGGGGCCAAATCAGAGGTTTGTGTTCTGATGTTGATTGCGTCGTAACTGCCAGCAGGGGCTCTCACCACCCTGCGAAAAAATCGACACTGAGCAGGCAACGTCGCTCGTACCAAGGTAGTCATATTCCTGCTTGTTGCCTTTCAAAGGAACGACGAGCGTTTGGCTCACTTTTACGCTCCCTTGCGGCGACCCCCGAAGCTTGTACACGAACCAGTCACCCATATAGAGCGCCACGAACGACGCCACCAGCGTCAAGACGATCCGCCGCGTCCACTTCCAGATCAATCCCAATCCTCCCGAGAATGTTCGCCAGGTTGCATCTCAAAAAGAATCCTACGCGATTTGTCCGAAATCCCTCCCTATTCTCAGTCTTTCGACACTCGATTTAGAATTCCCCTGTCCGCAATCCTCGAAGAAACGAGCTGATGAATCCCATGCGCCGAGTTGCTCTTCGTTTCGCCTCGCCCTTGCTACTTTTCACGTTTCTCATTCTCGTGGTCGGGGTGTCCGCGGAGCCGCAGCGAACCGCTGACAAGTCTCTCGTCGTCAGCACCACTATCGGACAACTTCAGGGTATCGCGCGACCCGGCGGTGGTGCCGAATTCCTCGGCATTCCCTACGCTCAACCGCCAATCGGCAATCTCCGCTGGCGCGAACCGGTCTCGACCAAACCTTGGACCGGCGTTCGCGAGGCGACGAAGTTCGGTGCGCCCTGCTCGCAGCCCGACCTCGGCACGGCCGCCGATCAGTGGACGGCCGACATGATCTTCCGCTGTCCCGCGGTCACGCAGGCCACTTGGCATGCGGCTGCCGGAAACGCAACCTATGAGTATGAGTTCAACCACGCCATTCCTGGTCAGAAGGGTGCGGTTCACTCCGGAGATCTGCCCTATGTCTTTGGCTTCTACCCGAAGAGCGGAAATATCTCCGGCAAGTTTGCCGAAGTGGATACCAGACTCTCAGGCCTCATCGAGACCTATTGGACTAACTTCGCCAAAAGCGGGAATCCCAATGGCCCCGACCTGCCCAACTGGCCCCAGCAGGATGACACCGGAGTGTACATTCAGTTTCAACAGGATGGCTCTGTAGAAAAAGCGACCGGCCTGCGCAGCACCCAGTGCAATCTCTATCGCGATTGGCTGTCCGCACGCTCTCACATCGCGACAAAGCAAGGCCGGTAACCAAAGCAAAGGGCCAGCCATATCAGCTGGCCCTTCGCCCTCTATACTGCAGGATTTATCCGTGACGCGCCACCGAAGCCGCCCTCGGTGAAACGCCGGTCAATTCCGCTGCCCGCGCCTCGCCATACGCCGCCGCGCCCATCAGCGCAGCGCGGCTTTCGAGAATCACCCGCACCGGCATGTTGATGAGCAACTGGCTTAACCGGCCCTTGTCCTGGAAGGCCTTGATGAACGTGCCGTCTTTCAGCTTCTCCAGGATCTTCGGAGCGATTCCACCGCCCACATACAGTCCCCCCACTGAAAGCACCTTCAAGGCCAGGTTGCCGGCCTCCGCGCCGTAGATCGACACCATCATGTCCAGCGTCTTTGCGCAGATTTCACTTTTTGCGGAAAGAGCCATCTTCGCAATCACACTATTCGGGTCGCCCGACGCCACGATCTGCTCCGCCAGCCACTTCGGTTCTTCCATGCCCTGTCCGTCGCGCAGGAACTCGTAGATGTTCGTCAATCCCATGCCGCTTACAACGCGCTCGTAGCTGATGCGCCCGTTGTACTTTCGCTGCAGGAAGCGCAAAAGCTCGATTTCCATCTCGGTCCGGGGGCCGAAGTCCGTATGCCCTCCCTCCGACGGATACGGCACGTGGATGCGTCCGTTCCATGCCAGCAGCCCCTCGCCCAGTCCTGTTCCGGCAGCGATTAGCGCACGATTCCCGATCTGGCTTGCATCCCCTTCACTAAGTGTATGAATCTGCTCTGGAGTCAATTCGGCGATGCCGTAGCCGTTCGCCTCCAGATCATTGATCAGGAAGACATGCTCAATCTTGAGATTGGTCGCCAACTCCTTGCTGTCCAGCGTCCAGGGCAGGTTTGTCAGCCGCAAACGTCCCTGGCGCACTGGTCCCGGCACCCCAAAGCAGGCCGCCGTTATACTCTCTGTCCCCAGAAACTCCTTAACGATCTCTTCGAGTCCCGAATACTCCTTCGCCGGGTATTGCTTATCCCGTGTGTGGCTTAGCTTTCCCTCTGCAAAGTCATAAAGCGCCAAGTGGACTTTGGTTCCGCCCACGTCACCAGCCAGAATCATCTTTCCCTCTCAAAAAAACCACGGCCGTCCCCGTCCGTTGCGGGTAGCAGCGCAGCAGCATCCCTATCAAGGATCAGAGTGAGTATACCGCTTGCAGGCCTTATCAGTTGGCTCGGTAGCCGTTCGGGATCGCGCGGCCCCGTGAACACTTCCTTGACCAACTCCGCCTTGTTTTTCCCGCCGATCAGGAAGAAAACCGAACTTCCCTGGTTGATCACCGGCCAGGTCAACGTGATGCGCCACGTGTCTTTCTGCGGCACCTGGTTCGCCGTTACCAGCCTGCCCATCTCGTGAATTGCCGCGGTGTGGGGAAAGAGTGAGGCTGTGTGTCCGTCGTCGCCCATGCCCAGTGCGATCAGGTCGAACCGCGGAGCCTCGGCTCCCTCCAGCCGGAAGGTATTCCGGAGCAGGGCCTCATAACGGGCAGCCGCCGCCTCGGGCTCCAGTTCGCCTTCCATGCGATGGATCTGCTCCGGCTTCAGCGGGACGCGATCGAGCATCGCCTCTTTGGTCATGCGGTAGTTGCTTTCCGGGTGGTCCGGCGGCACGGTGCGCTCATCCACCCAGAAGAGATCGAGCCTGTCCCAGGGCATCCGTCTGAGCCACGGCTGACCCGGATCGGCCAGCAACTGAAACGCCGCTTTCGGCGTCCCTCCGCCGCTGACGGCGATGCGCGCCCGTCCTCGATGTGTGGCTGCATGCTCGGTCACATCGACGAAATGCTGCGCAGTTCTTCGCGCGAGCGCCGTGCCATCGGGCTCAACAATGTACTCGATTTTCAATCTGGATGCCATCTGACCGGGACCTCCGCCTCTAACATACACGCGGGGCCCTGCCGATTTCATCAACACGTAACCCATTCCTCTTTGAGCACGTACGATCAGATAGATGAGGCTTTCATTTGTCTTGCGCCTTCCGCGCATCCGCTTCCGCCCGCGCGAACTGGTCCACGGACGTATCGGCTTGATAAGTGCTCTCATCGCGTGTTGTTCCTCGATGTCAGTGCCGATGGCAGTGTCGCAATCCGCAGTCGAACGCGGCCGCATCGTCTACCAGTCAGAAGAGTGCAAGCGGTGCCATTCTCAGAACAACCGACCCGATACAGAGGGTGCGTCCGGGAGACAGCTGGCCGAGAGCCGCGACGATCATCCGGCTCGCACCGGCAACCGCACGCAGGGCCCTGACCTCTCTGACGTCGGTGACCGGCGATCCGAGCTTTGGCTCAAGATGCACCTCTACAATCCGCGCGAAGTCAGCGGCTCCTCGATCATGCCGCCTTATGAATTCCTTTTTCGCAGCAAGAAAGGCAACAATCTGGTTGCGTATCTTGCCAATCTTCGCAATTCACCGAATTCGCATCGTCTGGCTGACCAGCAAGCCTGGCATTTATCCGCCGATGCTGTTGCTGCTGCGGACCCTGCTGAAGGCCAGAAACTCTACAACCACTACTGCGCCACGTGCCACAATGCGAGTGGCCGAACACGCCTCAAGTGTCAATCGGAATTCATCGAGTCGCCGGCGGTCCTTCGCGCCGGTGCGATGCAAGCCCGGCCGGGCGCCACCGACCACCTCGCGCAGATCATCAAATTTGGAATTCCAGATTCCGACATGGCAGGTCACGAAAACTTGCCGGACAAAGCCATTGCTTCGCTCGCCGCCTGGCTCACGCAGAAAGACACGCAGCCAGTCTGCAAACACTAGACCTTATGGATCGGCACAATCGGAATCGAAAGCAGGATCCATGCGCCGCCACTTTCCCGATTTGCTGCCTCGATCGCGCCGCCATGCGCCCGAACCACGGCGTCGACAAACGCCAGACCCAGCCCATGGCCAGACGATTCCTTGCCCTTTACGCGACTCTCGAATAGGTGCTCACGCACCTCCGGAGAGAACCCGGCGCCGTCGTCCTCGACGGAAAGCAGTGCCACGCCATCGGCCGTCTCTAACCCAACGGTTACGGTGGAGGATGCGGGTAGATGTTTCAATTCGTTGTCGAAAAGATTGGCTACCATGCGATGTACGAGCGCGGAATCGGCGTCGATGATCACTGGACCTGTGCTGTGCAGCCGGATTTGCAACCCTCTTTCCGTCATTGACGGCTCATAGAGGTTGATCATGATGCGCAGCAGGTCGTCGAGGTTGATTTTGCTTCGCGAGAGCCGCAGCGCATCTGCGCGAGCTTCAGCCACATCGAGTGATGAATTCAGGAAATCCGTCAGCCGATCGAGCTCTTCAATCGCAGAGACTATGGGCTCAGCCTGCTCGCCGTGCGCGCCCTCGAGCGACATCTCCAGCTTCCCGCGGATCGCCGTGAGCGGGCTGCGCAGGTCATGCGCCAGAGAGTCGGTTATTGTGTGCAGTTGGTGCATCGAGCTCTCGATGCGATCGAGCATCCTGTTCAATGTCCGTGCCAGTTGCCCGACTTCATCGTTCCGATCGCTGGTGGGCACACGGGCATTCAGGTCAGAGTGGCCGATTCGCGAGGCCGCCTCGGTGATTTCGCGAACGTGGCTGAGCATCCTGCGCGTGGTGTAGAAGACAATCCCGAATCCCAGCATTACCAGCATCAGCCACCACGAGATGAACCTGAGCCGCAGTCTGTTTAACACCCGTAACTCGTCACGCTCTGATAGCCCCAGGTACACGCGACTGCCGTCATCAATGCGCAAGGTTGCAACGCGAAAGGGAATTGGCGTTTGCGCGACCTCTACGTCAGTCGGCCGACCCGGCTGAATCGTAGCCCGTTGAATCGCGTCTACAAAGGGCTGGCTCTCTCCTGGTCCAGCCCACAGCTGCATCGCCCCGCGCGTGCCCAGTTGCAGGAAAAACACTGAGTCGTTCGCAGTGCTTGCTCCGGGCACGCGGTTTGGAACTTCCTTGCTTGCCAGTTCTGCCACTTCGCCCATTACTCGCCCGTAGAGTGCGTCCTTGGGCGTGTGTTCGGCCACATCCCCCAGCACCTCTACTTCGCCCAAAAGCCATGCGTCGCTTCGTCTTTGAATGTCGCGCGCGACAAATTGATGGAGGAACAAGAAGATCAGCATTGTTCCGAGCGCATAGGCCAGAGTTGCCCACAGCGAGATCCGCCAGGCCGCGCTGTGCATCTTCGGCTTAGCGGTCTTTGAGGACATAACCCACTCCCCGCAACGTTCGAATTAGGGGATGCTGGTTTCCTGCATCTACCTTCCCGCGCAGTCGGTAAATATGCACGTCAACCACGTTGGTGTCCGGTTGGATGCGCATGCCCCAAACCTTGTCGAGGATCATCGAGCGCGTGACCACACGGCCCGCATTGCGGCACAGGTACTCGAGCAGTACAAACTCCTGCGGAGTGAGTTGCAGCACCTCACCGGATCGCGTCGCTTCGCGCCGTAAAAGGTCTAGTTCAAGATCCATCACCCTTAGCTTGGTTGGCTCGCCTACAGCCGGGCTGTTGCGCTTGAGCAAATTGCGCAGGCGTGCCAGCAGTTCTGCTAGGGCAAATGGTTTGGTCAGATAATCGTCGCCGCCCTGCTCAAGCCCGCGCACGCGGTCATCCACCGATCGACGCGCCGACAGGATAAGAACTGGCGCCTTCACACCGATCTGCCGCAGGCGGAGGATCAGACTGATGCCATCGCAATCCGGCAGTCCCAGGTCAACCACGAGAATGTCGTATGCGTTTTCGCTCGCAAGGTGTTCGGCTCCCGCCCCATTGGAGGCTGCGTCCACCTGGTACCCCGCCTCTTCCAGCGAACGTCGCAAGAAGGCCTGAATATCGTACTCGTCTTCAACTAACAGAAGCCGCATGGGAGAAATATAGCCCATGGCGTTACACGTGGTCGCTTTTCAAGCGCATCGGATTTCAAAACATCAGTGCAGGATTTATGAACAATTCGTCATGTACATGACGAGTCGCCTTCAAAGGCGATGACGAGATGACTTCGATGGCCTCGTTTCCTCCATTCATCTGCGCACGTTATGTGAGATGAACAAAACTTCATGCGCTTCGTTCTCGCCCACGCACGCTAAAACCAGAAATAGCGCGTCTTATCCAATTAGAGACGGCACGAATTTCCGAATAGGAACGCAGCCTCGGCACATCGATATGGGGTGACAGTATGAAAGAGCATTCTCTCCTCGCTTACCACCTGGTGGTGGGGCTCTGGATTTTGTTTGCGGGCGTGCTGTTGATCGTGGAGCCCGTGTTCACCATCCGGTCGATGGGTCTAAACGCATCGACGGAAGCGGTGCCGTACCTTACTTTGATCGGCGCGTTCCTGATGGCCGTCGGGCTTGCGTATCTTTACGGCGCGTTCCTCATGCTCCGCACCAGTGGGGCTGCGCGGCTAGAGACCGTATGGCTTCTGACCGCCATGATTCGCAGTTCCGTTGCCATCTTTATTCTTGACGAGGTTATGCTGCGCACTCTGCCTGCCGGTTGGCTGACGATCGCGATCTTCGATGGAACGTGCGTTGCAATCCAGGCACGCGGTTTGCACAAGGGCTGGCTGAATGTCGGTGTTATCGCCCCAGGTATGCGCGGTACTGCAGTTCGATGACGCCCGCTGCACGCGCAATGGCCAGCTTCGATAGGTTGTACTGGTAAAGGCTCTGGACGTAGCGGGTCTGCGCTGACGCCAACGAGGCTTGCGCCGTCACCAGTGGGAGATTGTCATCCACTCCGGCGTTCACGCGATCCGTTTCATCGCTCAGCGCCTGAGTAGCCAGGTCCACGTTCGACTTGGTGACGTCTACCAGCTTCTTCGCGGCTTCGGCGTCCATCAAGGCCGTTTGCACCTGCTGGTCAATCTTCGCGCGCAGGTCATTCAGCTGCGCATTCGCAGCCGCGAGCTGGGCGGCCGACGCGTCAGATTCGCCCCGTATCTCCGCCTCGCGAAAAATCGGAATCTTCAGGGTACCCACCGCGGCAAAAACGCCGTGGCTGGGGCTTCCGTTTACCTTGTCCACGCCGTAGTACCCATTGAAGCTCAGGCTCGGCAGACGTTGTGCCCGGTAAGCTGCGTGAATCGCCCGCAACTCGATCACCTGGTTCTGCAGGTTTTGGTAGTCTTGCCGGTTCTTGTACGCGGTCGCCCGCACCTCTGCAGGAGTTTGCTCAGCCAGATCGGAGTACGGTGCAGGATCGGTCAACACAACCTTCTGTCCCGCATCGATCCCGATCTCGCGTTTCAGCAGAATCAAATCCTTGTCTTCGTCGTTCTGTGCGGAAATCAACTGCTGCTGCTGCGTCTGCAGTTGCACCTGCGCCCGTAGTACATCCAGGTTCGCCACCGTGCCCGCCTCGTGCGCATCCCGAGCATTTTCATACTGGACCTGGTTGGCCTTCAACAGTGCCGCCGCATTATCCACGTTGCTGCCATCGGCGATAACGCGGAGATACGAAGTCGCCACCTGCTGCACGACTTCCCCGCGCGCCGACATTTTCTGGAAATATGCTGACCGCGCCGCCGCCCCCGCTGCCTTCCATCCAGCAATCACGACGCCCGAAAACAGGGTCTGGCTCAGCGAAACCTGCCCCTGTGTCAGGTCGTCCTTCGTAATCAGCGAAAGGCCCGGCGGCAACCCGCCCGGAAATAACCCGGCGAAGTCCTTCAACGTACTCGGACCAAATCCCAGCGCTGCCAGATTGTGCTGGTAGACGCCGGTACCACCACTCAAATCAATCGTCGGCAGGAACTGTTGAAGCGCGATGTTTTTTTCGCCCTGGAAAAGCTTTTCGCCACTTTCGGCTTCCTTAAGCCCAAGATTATTCTCAAGTCCTCGCCGTATCGCATCGTCAAGCGACAGTTTTAGCGGCTCGTCGCTAATCGTCTGCACCGTCACGCTGCCATAAAACGGATTGACTGCCGAGCTAGGATTCTGTGCCTGCCCAAAAGCCAACGCTCCAGCCGCAAGGCACACCAACCCTGCTGCCAGCCGTCCGGCCACAGCCCGCGGCTTGGCGAATTCTCCAGCTTCTTTCACAACCATCATTCTCTCAGATGTTTGAGCAGCCTTAAGGATTCCCCATCACAGCAGGAAAATACCGGAATCCGGTGCAAATACCTCGTACTTCGCTCCGGATTCCTTGCAAGTCTGCTTGCGGGGAGAGGAATTTCAGGCTCGTTTACGCTAAATCCTCTGTCGCGCCCACCTCCCCTTCCGGAAGAGCACCATTCCTGCCGCCGCAATGCTGCACTCGGCAATCACGATCGACAGGAACACTCCCTCGCTACCCACACGCATAGGCACCGCCAGACACCACGCCAGGGGCAACTCCAGCACCCAGAAGCCGAAGAAGTTCACAATCGTCGGCGTCACCGTGTCGCCGGCCCCGTTGAAGGCCTGCAGCATCACCATTCCGTAGGCGTACCCGATGTTCCCACAACTGAACGTGCGCAAAGCTATCGCTGCAATCGGAACCACCGCTGGATCGCTCACGAACAGCCTCACCACAGGCGTCGCAAACACGATGAAGAACACCCCGATCACGCCGAGGAACACCATGTTGTAGAACCCCGTCTGCCACACCGATTGCGCCGCGCGCTCCGGCTTCTTCGCGCCCAAGTTCTGCCCCACCAGAGTTGCCGCGGCATTGCTCAATCCCCACGACGGCAGAATGAAGAACACCACGATTCGAATGGCAACCGTGTATCCCGCTACCGCCGCCGCGCCGAAGATCGAGATGATCTTCACCAGCACGATCCAGCTCGTATTCGCAATCGCAAACTGCAGCATGCCAGTCAACGATACCCGCACCAGCCGCAGCATCACGTTCATGTGAACGCGAACGTGCCTCCACAGCACGTGAATCCGCTCCGTCCCCTTCAGCAAACGATAGAACTGGTACAGCACGCCGATCGACCGCCCAGTGAACGTTGCCAGCGCTGCGCCCGTCACGCCCATCCGCGGAAACGGACCAATACCGAAGATCAGGCACGGATCGAGAATCAGGTTAATGATGTTCGACACCCATAGCAGCCGCATCGCGATCGCTGCATCGCCAGCACCACGAAAGATCGCGTTGTTGAGGAAGAGCAGAATGATTGCGCCGCAGCCTCCCAGCGCAATTCGCGCATAGCCCGACCCGCTCGCCACGATCTCTGGCGAAGCGCCCATGGCGCGCAGCAACTCCGGCGCATAGATCCCCGCCGGAATCCCGAGCCCAAGCGAGATCACCAGTCCCAACCCGATCGCCTGTACTCCGGCAATTGCGGCATCCTCAGGATCTTTCTCGCCGATGCGCCGCGCCACCATCGCCGTGGTCGACAGGGCGAGGCCGAGGCCGATGGCAAACACCAGGGCCAGCATCGACTCCGTGATGCCTACGGTTGCAACTGCATTTGCGCCGAGCCTGCCCACCCAGAACACATCCGTGACGGCAAAGAGCGACTCCAGCACCATCTCCAGCACCATCGGAATGGCCAGCAGAAGAATGGCGCGATTCAAATTCCCGGTTGTGAAGTCCTGGTGCGAGCCTTTCAGCGCTTCGCGTACCGAGGACCAGAAACTCCGCTCATCCTCTGCAGGAGGTGGCGGCATCAACCACTCAAGAACAGACATACAAAAGCTCCACGTTGGCGCGGACGCAAAGAGGGGCGCGCCAATAGCGAAGGGGCTAAGCTGCAAGCAGTCACGCTGCGATCAATTTGTGATTTGCAGAATCACCCCAGGTCTGAATCTGACCTCGGGGCCGACAAGAAGGGAAAAACCCGAGGCAACGTTCAGCGCGAAATTCGGACGATGACGGGCTGAAACATTGTTTCCTCCATGGGCCGGTCATACCGGCAGGTCTTTCAGACTATAACCCGATTTCGATCTGAATTTCCAGCAAAATCCGCGTAGTGACAATGCTGTTACATACTGAGATGTTCGCCGCAAAAATTCGCGGCCGCCTGGGAGCGGCCGCGAGATAGCGTTCTGATGGCTGACAACTGAGGGCTGAAAGTCGAATTACTCTTCTTCCTCCTCCACCGGCCGCTTCGCGTTGGCAAGAATCTTCTCCGCCACCAGTTGTGGAACTATGTCGTAGTGATCCATCTCCATCCGGTAGCTTCCCTTGCCCTGCGTCATCGAGGTGAGCTGCGTGCCGTAGGTCAGCATCTCGGCCATGGGAACCTCGGCATTGACGATGGTGGTGCGGCCTTTTGACTCCATGCCCTGAACGCGGCCACGGCGGCTGTTGAGGTCACCCATGACAGAGCCGGCGAACTCGTCGGGAGCTTCGATTTCTACCTTCATGATGGGCTCAAGAAGCACCGGCTTGCAGACCTCCATGGCCTTCTTGAAGGCGATGCGGCCGGCGGTCTTGAAGGAAAGTTCGTTGGAGTCGACATCGTGATACGAGCCGTCGTAGACGATCACCTTGAAGTCGACCACAGGATATCCGGCGAGATAGCCGCGGGCAGCCGCTTCTACAACGCCCTTCTCGATGGCCGGAATGAAGTTCCTGGGGATGGCGCCGCCGAAGATCTCGCTGGCGAATTCGAAGCCGCCGCCGCGGGGCATGGGCTCCATGCGGATCTTGCAGTCGCCGAACTGGCCGTGGCCGCCTGACTGTTTCTTGTGGCGCCCGTGAGCCTCGCCTTTGGCGCGGATCGTTTCGCGGTACGGCACCTTTGGTGACTTCAGCGTGACCTCGGCGTGGTAGCGCTTCTTCAGCCGCGACACGATGGTTTCGATGTGCGGCTGACCCGCTCCTGCGATCAGGAATTCATTCGTCTGCGGATCACGGAAGAAGCGAATCAGCAGATCCTCTTCCATCAGCTTGTGGATGGCGGGCGCGAGCTTGTCTTCGTCCGCGCGGCTCTTCGGTTCGATCGCGTAGGTCATCGCCGGCTCGGGCATTGCCGCAAGCTCCACCTGGACATCAGCGCCCTTCACGCCCAGCGTGTCGCCGGTCAGCGTGTCCTTGAGCTTGGCAACCGCACCCAGATCGCCTGCGTGCAGTTCCGGAACTTCGACAGCCTTGCGTCCCTGCATCACGCTGAGGTGCGAGAAGCGCTCCGATGAACGGCGCGTGTAGTTTTCGAGAGCGGCATCGTTCTTCACGCATCCGCTGACAACCTTGAAAAAGCTGATGCGCCCGGCGAAAGGATCGCTCATCGTCTTGAATACAACGACGCTCGTCGGTTCCGAGTCATCCACCTTGCGGAAGGCCGTGCCGGCTTCTGCTGCACTGCCACCATTGCTTGCCACGGCTTGCATCGCGGCTGTCTTCACCGGGATCGGCGAGCGCTCGGTCGGCGCAGGAGCATAGACCTTGATGAAGTCGAGCAGGTGGTCAGTGGCAACGTTCGTTCCGCCGCTGCAGAACAATACCGGGAAGATGCGGTCTTCGCGTATGGCTTCGTGGAGCGCGGTAATCAGATGTTGCTCGGGAATCGTGCCCTCAGCGAAGAACTCCTCCATCAGCTCGTCTTTTCCCTCGGCAACCAGCTCGACCAGCGCTTCATGCGCTTCCTTGGCCTGCTGTGCGATGCTGGCTGGAATCTCGCCGGTAATCTTGCCGCGTCCGTCGCCGTTGGGCGTGTAGTGGAAAGCCTCCATCGTCACCAGGTCAACGACGCCATGAAATCCGCCTGCGTCGGAGATGGGCATCTGGACGGGTACGCACGTGCGGCCCCAGCGCTCATGTAGATCCTCGATCAGCGCGCTCAGTCCGCCGCCACCGCCGGCCTTGGGATGATCCATCTGGTTGATTACCACGAACCGCGGAACATTTGCCTCTTCGGCATACTTCCACACGCGCTCGGTAACCGGCTCGACGCCGTTCTGCGCGTTTACCACGACGCATGCCGCCTCAACCGGCAGCAGTGAAGCGCGGGCTTCATGCGAAAACATATGGAAGCCGGGAGTATCTACGAAATTGATCTTGGTGCCTTGCCACTCGGCAAAGGCCACGGCATTCGACATGGTTGTGCCACGCGCTACTTCCTCTTCGTCA
>Ga0335079_10005232_pt1 | contig 14865 bp, 9 predicted proteins | sample Lox_Sample_33_FD_206719 | JGI IMG/M metagenome (GOLD analysis project Ga0335079, IMG submission 206719) | Soil microbial communities from Loxahatchee National Wildlife Refuge, Florida, United States - Lox_Sample_3.3 | ecosystem: Environmental > Terrestrial > Soil > Wetlands | place: USA: Florida...
ATGCCCCGCTCCCCCGGTTCTCTCATGTCATCGGCCAGGTGTATCGTGTTCCTCGCTCGCGGAATGCCGCGAGCCGAAGGGCAGGACGCGATGGACGCTTCCATTGGATGCGCAAGGATCGCCTGTGAAGTGAGCGATGCCTCGCCAGGAGCCCGCCCTTTTGTCGGCGGCGCGAGCTGTTCGCGTCGTCCAAGCCCTCTCCGGCCTTTAGGCGGGAGAGGATGTCAACTTGGTCGCTGCGCCACACCTGGGCCTTCGGCAGCTGGGCCTGCCGCAAGTCGCCCGCTCCAGTCGCCAGTTTCGTCAATAAAGCTTGATTGTTCAGGAGGTTATAAAGGCGAGTGAACCAGTCGGTGTCTAGGACTCCGTCAAGCTTGCTCGTGCGTCCGCATCCCTGTCCCTTGACGGCTCACCGCGCCCGGTTCACTTTTGGGGTACGACATGCGCGCGCGTTGGACCAGCTTTGGAGTAGGGCTTTGGCTCATCCTCGCCCCTCTTGTCCTTGGCTATCCAGTCGTGAGCGCCGTCCTGCACGACGTGGCGCTCGGTCTGCTCGTCTGCGTTGGAACCCTGGCCGCCCTGGAGTGGCCGACCGCGCGTTTCGCGCTCACCGTCCCGGGCTTGTGGCTGATCACGGCGCCCGACGCGGTCGGGTGGGGCTCGCACCTCGTCCTTGCCAATGAGCTCGCCTCCGGTCTGGCCGTGCTCGTCCTCGCGCTCATACCGAGCGCCAAGCTCGCGTCCGCTCCAGCCAAGATGGCGGCTTGAGAACCACAGCGGCTCGCGAGCAGGCTCCGGATCCGAAGCCATGGCGGCTCGCCGCACCCCGCCCCCGCTCGCGCGGGTCATTCGCAATCGCACCCGGCGCTCGTCCTCCACTCCGCTCGCGGACCGAGCCCACGCACGAAGCGCCGCGCGAGCGCCTCGCGGTTTGCGCCGGTCGCAAGCCCTCTTGCGTCTGCCTGGCGGGTTGTCTTCGTCTGGGGGTAGCCGCCGACAAGCACTAACCCTCCAGGGATGAATCCCGGGGGTTCTGAGAGATGATGCGGAGCCCTCTCCTTGCGGCCACCACGTCCGGCCTCGCGGCCGTGTTGGCCCCTCTTCGACGGGCGGCCCGCTCTCGGGCCAGGGTGCGTGGGGGTGGGGAACCCCACCCCGCTCGCAGGTTCATGCTGCTCGGCCGATGCCGCCCGTCGCAGCAGCGGTTTCGCAGCCGGGAATGCCGCTGCGGCATCCCGGACATCGAGCGTATCGTCAGTTTTCAGAGAGCCACCACACCATGGAGCTCGCCACCAAACACGCTCGCCGCCACCGTTCCTCCGACGCCTGAAGGCGCAGGCTTCCCGGTGGAAATTCCGGCGAAGCGCCACCCCGTCCAGCCATTTGGTGACCTGCCCTTCGGGAAGGTGCCCGCCCATGCCAACCCCGCGAAATAATGACTGGTGCAGGTCGGTTTTTCGTTCATCGCCCTGTTGGACTAGCCCGCCCCCACCTCACAGGCCCGCTTCTCGATGATGCCCGCATACCCTCGCACCGCCTGGCTCGTCGCCCTGGGCCTCGCGTTCGCCTTCTCCCCTGTCGTTCCCCAGGCCGACGATGGCGACGACCGGGGTTTCCAGCTCCGGCAGGCCATCGATGAGATCGTGGCGCAGACGCCGCTCCACCTGGCGCACACCGGCATCGCCGTCGCCTCGCTCGATTCTGGGCAGATCCTCTACGCCCGGGATCCGGACGCGCTCCTCAATCCAGCCTCCAACGTGAAGCTGTTCACGAGCGCCGCCGCGCTGGCGCTGCTCGGGCCCGAGTACCGCTTCGAAACGGAGGTCCTCATCGATCCCCTCCCGTCCGCGACCACGGCGCGCACGCTCTACGTGCGAGGCAAGGGTGACCCCGTGTTCGTGACCGAGCGGCTGTGGGCGCTGGCGGGCGACATCGCGCACCGCGGCCTCAAGACGGTGAAGGGCGATCTGGTCGTGGACGACAGCTTCTTCGACAGCGAGCATGAGGGCCCAGGCTACGACCAGGAACGAGGCGACCGGTCCTATCTCGCGCCCGTGGGGGCCCTCTCGCTCAACTTCAACACCATCGCCATCCACGTCGGGCCAGGCTCTCACACCGGCGATCGGGCGCGCGTCGAGGTGGAGCCCCCCAGCGACTACGTCGAGATCGTCAATCGAACCCGCACCGTGCGTCCGGGAAGCCGGCGCCGCGTGAAACCCTCCTCCCAACCCCTCGGCAGCGACCGGCAGCGGGTCCTGGTGGAGGGGCGCTTGCCCCTCGGGAGCCGAGACCAGATCCTCTACCGCAAGATCGACGACCCGGCCGCCTACTTCGGCAACACGCTGAAGCAGCTCCTCGAATTGCGCGGCGTGCGGGTGGTGGGCAGCGTGCGGCGGGCCACGGTGCCCCCGAGCGCGAAACCCTACGCCGTGGCCGAGTCTCCCCCCCTCGGGGAAATCGTGCGCAGGCTCGAAAAGAACTCGAACAACTTCATGGCCGAGCAGCTCATCAAGGTGATGGGCGCCGACAAGAAGGGCCCACCGGGCACCTGGCCGAAGGGCGTGGCGGCGGTGGAAGACTTCCTCGCCGACATCGGCATCGCACGCGGCAGCTACTTGATGAAGAATGGCTCCGGCCTCAACGACACCAACCGATTCAGCGCCAAGCAGTTCGTCATCTTGCTCCGCGAGATGTGGCGCCGCTTTCCGCTCATGGGCGACTTCTTGGCCTCCCTGCCCATCGCCGGCAGGGATGGCACCGTCCGCTGGCGAATGGGGGGAACGGAGGGCCGGGTGCGCGCGAAGACGGGCACGCTCATGGGCGTGACCAGCCTCTCGGGCTACGTGGAAACGGCGGGGCACGACCGTCTCGTCTTCTCCATCCTGGTGAACGAGTTCGCGGGAGGGTCCCATCCGGTGGTGCAGGCGGTCGATGCGGTCGGGACCACGCTCGCTGCTGCCGGCGGAAGCGAGGCAGATCTGGGCGCCGCGGTCGCCTCGGCCACGCCGCAACCCGTGACGCCCGAGGCCGTGGCGGACGTGAAGGCCCACCTCGCCACCTACTACCTCCTGGGCCGCGCCGGCGATCGACGCAACGTCCCGTTCCTGCAGACCGCCCTCAAGACCGAACGCGACCCCATCCTGCGATTGGCCGCCGCCGAGGCGATCTACCTGTCCGAGCCGGATTCCGATTTCGGTCGGCACGCCTTTCTGGAGGAGGTCGGCACCGACGGCCAGAACTTTGGCAGGTTGCGAGCTCTCGGGCAGAACCTCGAGCAACCCGCCCCCATCCTGAGCTCGCTCGGCGATCTGGCAGCCGAGGGCAACCCGGAGGCGCTGGCGCGCCTCGTCGAGCTCACCCCCCCCGCCGCCACGGAGCCTGGCCTCATCGACGGCCTGGCGGAGCTGTGGAACGACGTCGCACAAAGCGCACCCGACGAGGTGCTGCGGGCACTCCACGACGCCCCCGTCGCCCTCTCCGACGGGACGCTGTCGGTCATCGCGCGCGGCCTCGCCCGGGGCAAGGAACCGAATCACCCGTTGCCGGCAGCCGCGCGCCGCGCCGAGATGGGCAAGGATCGAGAGCTCGCCTCCTACGCACGTGCGCTCTCCCAGAGGCTCGACGAGCTGGTGGCCGCTGCGCGGGAGGCTCTCCAGGCGGGCCCTCCGCCCACCATCGGCCCCGGCACCGCGCCGGCGGCGGAAGAGGAGAGGAGAACCTCGAAATCGGGCGGCTGAACCACGGCCCCCACGATACCGGCACCAGTCGGGCGCTACCCCGGACCCCGCCGGGAAGCCCCTTCAGGCGTCGGGGGGAACGGCGGCTCCCGGACGTGTCCCCGAGGTAGAGTGCCACGAGAAGCTCCTTGAAGGCTGAAGACACGCTCGGTGCCCGTCAGGCCTGGCCGGGTGCGGTTCCTGCCTTGGGCATCGAGCGCGGAGCACGCACCTGGACGGGTTCCGCGCCCCCACCTGCTCCGGCACGTCAGAACGGGTCGCCGTCGAAGAGGCGAGGCTCCGGAGAGGCCGGCGAACGATCATCAGAGCGTCCCCGGGGAGCTCAGAATCCCTCGGCTCTACACACGGTGACAGCACTCCGCAGCAGGAGCGCGAGGTCGCGCGCTACCACCCGCAGCAGCGGAGCGGCAGCGAGATGCTCGAGGTACTCGGCATCGAGCTCGTTCACCCGATCGAGTCCCCGGACCTGCCCCTTCACGGATTGATAGGGGCCTACGATCCCGGCCTTGAGGACGCGGCGAGCGCGGATGTCGAGGCGCTTCTCGCGCCGCCAGTCCCCCTCGAAGTACGGCCGCGGCCCCACGAGGCTCATCTCGCCCCGCAGCACATTGACGAGCTGTGGAAGCTCGTCGAGATAGCAGCGTTTGAGGAGTCTTCCCACCCGGGTGAGGTTCGCCGCGTCCCGCTCCAGCGCCTTCACGCTCACCTCCGGTTCGTGCGCGAGGTGGTGCTGCCACGCGCTCCAGCGGAAGATGCGAAACTTGATGAGCTCGAATTCCCTCCCGCCACTGAGTCGCGTCTCGCGAATGAGAACGTTCGGGCGCTCTCCTTCTCCCACGGCTTCGATGGCGATGGCGATCGCGATGGTGAGCCACCCCGGAGCGAGCACTCCAAGGAGGAGGAGCGCGGCGATCCTGTCGCCAAGCTCCTTCAGGCGCATGTTCCGCTCGAAGCAACCGCCGTTCATTCCGTCCTCGGAACGCGCGACCCGGCCCCGGCCGGCGCTTCGGGCGAACGCGAAACCTATCAGCGCGGCCGCCTCTCTGCCGCAAGGAAGAAGAACGACTGCCGCTTCGCCGCGCCCCGCCCTCGTCCGGATGCACCATGGCCCGTTCCCACAAGGAGCCCCGACTGGGGCCGCCAGGACCCCTCGCGCTGCGATTCCGTGTCGCGCCTCCGACGTGGGTGAGCCGCGCTGCCCGACGCGATCGCTGCACGCCAAGGGCCGGGACCGTGCGACCCTGCCGACCACCGTCGCGGTTGCCCCGGTGGACCCTCGAGCGGGAAAATGGCGACCTCGTCAGCCTCGCGCGTGGCCTCTTCACAAAGGCTCTCCGGCGCGCAACGCGGGAGCAAGCCGCCGCGTTGAGCCGCACCGGAGCGGCCGGAGTCTCCCCGCTGCGACCTGGCAAGATCAGTCGACGGCGCCGCCAGGATCCGCCATCCGGTCCAAGGCCTTCCCCGACCGCGCGGCCCTGGCACCCCTCTGCTTCTGGGGGCTTCGGTGCGTGTCAGGGGCATTCGCTACTATCTCCTGCGATCGCCGCTGCAGAGAACCGGGCGACACAATGAAAGGGTTTTCGCCATGGTAAACAAGGTCATTCTCGTTGGAAACCTGGGAAGGGATCCGGAGGTTCGCTACACGCCGGGCGGACAAGCCGTGGCCAGCTTGCGCATCGCCACTTCGCGCAGCTGGACCGACAAGCAGTCCGGACAGCGCAAGGAAGAGACCGAATGGCACGAGGTCGAGGTCTGGGGAAAGCAAGCCGAGCTCTGCAGCGAGTACCTCTCCAAGGGCCGACAGGTCTACCTGGAGGGTCGAATCAAGACGGACAAGTGGCAAGACAAGCAGACCGGTCAGGATCGGTATCGGATGAAGGTCGTGGCCGAGGCGGTTCGCTTCCTGGGCGGCGCTCAGCGCCCGATGACCCGCCCCTCGAGCGAGGGGATGGGGCCACCGGCAGGCCTTGACGAGGCGCCTGCTGACGCCGGATCTGGACAAGTCAGTGGCCCGCCAACGGACGATATCCCGTTCTGAGCAGGCAGGAGCCGCGAGCTTCCTCTTCGTCGGGACGGACGAGGCCGGCGCGAACATGGTTGGCCTCCACCTGCGAATTGGCCTCCGAGGCGACGGGATGAACCCGTCGCCCCTCTCTCCGACGTGTCTCTCCGCGTGCAGATTCATCCGGCCACGCGAGTCGGCGCGCTGCTGCCGCACAACGCGGATCGCGCGCCGGTTCCCGGGCGTCTCCTGCCCGGGATAGAGCGGCAACGAGAAGCTCCTTGAAAGTTGAAGACACGCTCGGTGCCTGTCAGGTTGCTGTGGCCTGGCCGGATGCGAAACCGATCCTGCGACGGGCGGCATCGAGCGAGCAGAACCAACCTGCAAGTTCCACCGTCCCCAGATGCTTCGGCGGCTCGGCCGTCGAAGAGGGCGACACCGATCGCGGGGCGAGAGGTGTCGTCGCCAGCGGCGTGGCCGCAAGGCGAGGGTTCCAAAGAGCGATCGACGAGATGATGCGCGAGCATCGGCTCCACCTCTTGGAACCCCCGGATTCATCCGCGGAGAGGGGTAGCAACCGACACATCCTGAGCGCTCATGTGTGAGCACGAGCGAGACTGCATCACGCACGCTCCGTCGCGATATATCACGGACAGGCAAGCCCACCTGGTGGCGGCGGGGCGGTCGATTTCGCACCACCCGCGGATTCTTGAGCCCGGACCCGACCCACACGCGAGATCGTTCGCGGCTCAGCGCTTCCGGGGACGACCGCCTCTTGACATACATTTGGAGTCCCTCGTAAGTGGTAGATCTGGTGAATGACCCCAGCGCGCGTCCTTCGCGACCTGGTGAGCCAGGGCGCCCGGCAGTCCACCGGGAAGCCCGCGGCTCCAAACGTCGGGAGGAACTCTGACGTTTGACATCCTCTCCGGCCTGAAGGCCGGAGATTCCGACTGGGCGGCTTGCGCCGCCGGTACGGCTGGGTTCCTGGGCCGAGTGCCTCGCTTCGCTGCTCGTATCTCCGCAGGCGTTACTTTCCCCCTGCCCGGGGGTAGTTCGCTTTCGCGACAACTTTCCTGTAGCAGCATCGTCTGACCCGGCTCGCTCAGCGAGCCGGGCGCTATCCTTCCCCGCCCTGAACGGCGGGGCTTGTCGCGCATCCCGGTCAGGGGTCGGCAATGCGCGGGGATGAGTCGGCGTTCTCGACTGCGAAACCGCTGCTGGCGAGGTGGCGGCACCGTGCCCGCCCGCTCCGGGCGAGCGGACCTCGCCGCGGCCCGTCGAGCGACGGATCAGAAAGCTGCACCCTTCGGGGCCACCCGCGCAGGGCGTTCGCCTTCGACCTCCAGGCAGGTTCTTCATGCGCTGCTCGGTGCGCAAGACGCTTGCGGACCGGGCATTGGTGCGCAGTTACTCACATTCAGCCCTGATTCCATTCGCGGCATTTGTACCGAGGGCGTGGTACGATTTTCTCCTCGGGATGGCATCCTCGATCGTCGAAAAGTACGAGCGCATTCTCCAGGCCGATCCGCGGTCGCGAATCTTCATCGAGCTGGCGCGAGCGCTGGTCGACAATGGGGATTCGGAGCGGGCCGTCCAGGTGTGCAGGCGCGGGATCGAGCATCACCCCGACTCCGTCCAGGGACGCGTCATCTTGGGCAAGGCACTCCTCGCGCTGGGCCTTGCCGATGAGGCCGTGGCGAGCTTCGAGGAAGCCATCGCAACCGACGCTGCCGGCCCCTACAGCTACGACCTGGTGGGGGAGGCGCTCGCTCGCCATGGACACCCGGATCGAGCGCTGCCCTTCATGGAAAGGGCAATGGCCCAGCACCCGAGCGACCGGCGCATCCGCCGGTGGCTCGAGGAGGCCCGTCGCCGCGCCACGCGGCCAGCGCCGTCGCCCCAGCAGGCACGACCGCCACCCCGGGCACCCTCGCCATCGCCCCGGATGGTGGCGCCTCCGCCTCGCGAGCCAGCGCCACCGCCCGACAAGGCACCGCCCCCGCCCGTCGCTGAAGCAGCAGGTCCCACCGTGGAGGCGCGCCAGGCGGCAATCGCGGAGCCGAACGGCGGGGCCAATGCGGTGGAGAGTTCGAGACAGGTCTCTGCCGCCCCCGCCCCGATCGCGGCCAGCGTCGAGCCACCCCGTCTCCCGCCCCCCATCCGCCCCGGCCAAGGCGCGGGAGCGAACGTCCTCGATCTGATACCTGGAGCAGAACCGGCCGCGCCGGGGTTTTCCGCGTGGGCTCTGGAACCGCCGGTCTCTAAAGCGGAGGAGACCGAGGCGACGAACGCCGCCCGCACCTACGAGCACGAGCTGAGGGAGAAGCTCCTTGCCAGCCCCACTCGTCCGGGCTTCTTCCATCGCCATGCGCTCGCGACTGCACTGGCAGCGCTCGTCATCGCCATCGGCACGGGCGCAGCCTCATTCGCCGCGGCCCTCGCGCACCGGCGCGCCGACGAAGCGCGCGCAGCGGTCGAGCTGGCGCGCAAGGGGCTTGCGCGCGACACGCAGGGCGCCCTTCGCGAGGCGGCGCGCGTGCTGGAAAAAGCGCGCAAGGCAGCGCCGGACGACGACGAGGCGAATGTCCTCTCTGCCGAGGTGCTCGGGCTGCTCGCGCATGACTTCGGGGACGCGGCTGCCCTCGCTTCGGCTCGTTCCTTGCTGTCGACCGAGATGGGCGATGAGGCGCTGGGGGCGCGCTGGCTCTTGGCGAGGGAGGGCGAGGAGGAGCGCGACGCGGCGCAGGTGCTCCTCGATCGCGCTGCGGATGGTCGGCCACTCGAGCGCGCTCTCGCCGGGGAGATCCTGCTGGCAAGGCGCGACTACGGGGGCGCGCGGTTGCACCTCGAGGCTGCGGCCAGCGCGAATCCTCCGCTCCTGCGCGCCCTTTGTCTGCTCGGCGACCTAGACGTCGCCCGCGCGGACCTGGAAGCTGCCCTGAAACACTACGCCCTTGTGCTGCACGCCCAGCCCCCCCACCCGCGAGCCGCCCTGGGTGCAGCATCGGTTCGGTTTCGGCTGGGCCGCGACCTCAAGGACGCCTTGCGCACGCTCGAAGCAGTCCAGGCGGACAAGGAGAGCCCGGTGCCCGTCGCCGACCGCCTCCGGATGTCTCTCGTCATGTCGCGCCTGCTCGCTGCCAATGGCCGCACCGCCGAAGCCGACGCGCGACTCGCCGATACTGCCTCCCACAATCCGGGCCAGGTCGACGTCGCCGTGGCGCAAGCGGACGTGTTCGCGCTCGAGGGCAACCTCGACGGAGCCCTGCGCGCGGCGCAAGCGGCCCTGCGCCTCGCACCGAGCTCCGGCACCCGCGAGCTCCTGGCGCGGCTCCAGCTGAGACGCGGCCGCTACCGAGAACTCCTTGCCTCGAGCGAGCAGACCCCCTCGCGCACGCTGCGCCTCTACCGCGGGATCGCCTACTTCGAGCTCGGTGAGCTCGCCAAGGCGCGGGCCGAGATCGAGGAAACTCGCCGGGACGGCAAGATGACGCCCGAGGCCGGTGCCTGGATGGCGCTCGCTGAGCTGGCGAGCGGCCGCAAGGCCCAGGCATCGGCCATCGTGTCAGCGCTCCTCGCAGCGGCCGCCCCACATCCGCTGGCGCTGGTCGCCCGCGCTCGCATCGATCTGGCGGAGGGCCACCCCAACGACGGGGAGAAGCATTTGCGCCAGGCGCTGGAACGCGACCCCGAGCTCCACGAGGCGCGCTGCGATCTGGGTCACCTCCTGCTCAGCCGAGGACGGTTCGCCGAGGCCCGCGAGGTCCTCGAGAAGGCGGTGGCACGCAACCCCTACCGCCTGGAAGCGCAGCGCGAACTCGGTCAAGCGCGCCTCTCTTCCGGCGATCCAGCTGGAGCCGCGCGCGACTTCGAAGTTGTTCTGGCTGAGCGACCCCACGAGGTCCCGATCCTCATCTCGCTGAGCGCGGCGCGCCTGGCCACCGGCAATGCCGCCGACGCCCGGCGCGCGGCCCAGCGCGCGCTCGAGCTCGAGCCGAGGAGCGCCCCGGCGGCGCTCGCCGCCGGAAGGGCAGCTCAAGCCCTCGGGTTGAGCCGCGAGGCTCGTCATTACTTCGAACAAGTGACAAGGCAGGGAGGCAAGGCGGCCGAGGCAGCCGAGGCGCGCCGCGCGCTCGCTTCCTTGAAGCGCTGAGACCGAATTAGCGCGAGCGGCCTCTCATCCCAGATCATCGCGAGTCCATCGCGACCAATGGATTCCTTGGAGCTCCGCCGGCCCGCCTGCAATGGGGCTTCTCCCTGCGCAGGCTGTGCGGCGGCAGGACGCTCGCGACAGTCACCGCAGCCCCTGCACCCGAGGGACAAAAGCGCCATCGCGCCGCGAGCGAGCATGGCCACGGACATCCGACCGTCACGAATGGGGTGGTGGCTCCAAGGCGCTTGAATGCCTGGTCGCAAGCTGCGAAGGAGACGCCATGCGAAGTGGCCCGTCGAGATGGTCGAGGCTGCTGTCTGTCACCCTGAGTCTCATCGTGCCGGTGCTCGCGCTCGCGGACGCACCCGTCCCGGAGGCGACCCCGGCTGCCAGCGCCCCAACGCGGCTCAACATCCAGAGCCCATCGCTGGGCGCCGAGGTTGGCGACCTGGATGCCAGCTTTCTCCTCTCGCTCGACATCCCGACCTTCCAGCTCGACCCAGGCCCCCGATTCAGCTTGGAGCTCATGTATGGCACGGCCGATCTGGCGCCCCACCTTCGGCTCGCACTAGGTGGCCGGACCTCATTTGCCTTCCACAGCTTCGCTGGCGGCAATCAGTGGGTCCTCGAGTTCGTGCCGGACGCCAAGGTGCGATATGCCATCACCGACCAGCTCGCCGCCTACGGCGACCTTGGTCTCGGCCTGGCCTTGCTCCACACCAGCCTCGACCTCGGCGCCTCGAGCATGCCAGCTGCGTTCACGATCCAGGTGGGCGGTGGAATTGCCGTCGCCCTCTCGTCGGAGCTGAACTTCCTCGCCGAGATCCGGTTCAACATGTACACGAAGACCGGCGAGGCTACCCTGATCGCGTTTCCTACCATCGGACTCGAGTACCACTGATGCGGTTCCGAAGCGGGTCGTCCTGCCCTCGTCGGGCAAGGACCCCCAGGCGAACCTCTGTGGCCGAGCCCATGGCGGAACAGGGGCGAACGCGAAGTGCCGGGCGGCTTGCCTGCTCCCGCCAAGAGATTGCGAGCGCGCCCAGCGACGGATGGCACACACGGTGGCCAGCGGCCCGGCGTCCGAGCGCCCGGAAGGTGGGCCGCTGGTCGTCGGGAATGTTCGCCTCGCACATCTCCCCCCTTCCGCCGACCGAACGAACGAGCGGCGATCCATGCCACCGGGTTCGGGGCTCGCGCCTGAGGAAGCGCCACGCAGCTTGCACGCACAGGGAGTCCACGGAGCCCGGACCGCAGGTGGACGGGAACCGGCGGGTCTAGGGTAGACTGCCGTCAGGTGTCGACCCGGGAGATCCCTTCCACTCCATGCCACCGCTGCGCTGACCTGTCCGCGCTTCGCAGGGCGGTTCGCATGGTGCGAAACGCCCGACTGCTCGTCAGCCGCGCCTCGTCGGAGGAGGCTCTCCTGGGCGAGATCTGCGCGCTCGCCGTCGGCGACGGCAGCTACCAGCTCGCCGCCATCGGCCTCGGCACCCAGGGGAGCTTCGAGCTGACGAGCTCCCGTGGCGAAGACGACCAGTGCCGTTCCTTCCTGCGCGCCATCCTCGCCGGCGCCCTGGTCGATCCGGCGACAGCCTGCGCTCGCTCCGGCAAACCCTTCATTGCTCGCGACCTGTCCGGGCCAGACCTTGCCTCCGTGCGAGAGGAACTGACCCAGCGTGGCTACGCATCCATGGCATGCCTCCCGCTCCGGATCGAGGGGGAGGTCCTGGGCGTCCTCATGCTCTTCGCCGAAGACCCGGGGGCCTTCGACAGCGAGGAGCAGGTAGAGTTGCTCGTCGATCTGGGCGACCACCTGGCGTTTGGGCTGCAGGCGCTTCGGGCGGAGGTCCGGCGTCGGCGATTGGAATCCTCTCTCGAGCGTCAGCTCGGCGAGCACAAGCGCCGGGAGGCGGAGTACCGCACGATATTGCAGACCTCCATCGACGGCTTCGCGATGGTGGACGAGGGGGGCCGCTTCGTGGACGTGAACGACGCCTTCTGCGGGATGACGGGGTACGGTCGGGAGGAGCTGCTCGACATGCACGTCTCCGATCTGCCCGCTCCGGAGCACCGCGCGGATCCGTTGCTCGGCGGAAAGACGAACCGCACCCGGATCCGCCACCGCCGGCGCGATGGCGCCCGGGTGGATCTCGAGGTGAGCGCGACCTTCATCGGCCCACATGGCAACCGGCTGGCCGCGTTCCTGCGCGACGTCACCGAGGAGACGCGCTCCGCGGAGGCGCTGCGAAGCGCGCAGGAAAGGCTCTATCGCGTGCTGGGAAGCGCGCCGGTGGGCCTCATCGCCATGGACGCAGCGGGCACCATCACGCTCGCGGAGGGCCATGCGCTGAAGGCGCTCGGCCCCGATTGCGCGGGTCGCTCCGCCTTCGACCTCTTCAAGGAGGATCCCGCCTCTCCCAAGGCGGTGCAGCGCGCCCTCGGGGGCGAGGCCTCCACCGCGCTCGTCCGCACCGCCGGCCACGTGCTCGAGGCGCACCTCACCGCCATGCGCGCCCCGGACGGCACGGTGGTGGGGGCGAGCTGCGTGGCGATCGACGTCACCGAACGCGAGGAAGCGGCGACGGCGCTGCGCCGCACCGAGGAGCAGAGCCGGCTCTACCAGGAGCAGTTCCTGCAGGCGCAGAAGCTCGAGGCCGTGGGCCGCCTCGCGGGCGGCGTCGCCCACGATTTCAACAACCTCCTGTGCGCCATCAACGGGTACGCCGACCTGCTCGTCTCCGAGCTCCCCGCAGAGGACGTGCGGCGCGAGGACGCCGCCGAGATCGCACGCGCTGGCCATCGCGCGGCGGCGCTCACGCGCCAGCTGTTGCTCTTCAGTCGCCGAGAGCGGCCCGTGCTGGTGACGCTGGACCTGGCCGAGGCGATCGGGGGCGTTTCCCAGATGCTGCGGCGCCTCATCGGAGAAGACGTGCTCTTGCTCGCCGATCTGGCACCCGCACCGGTGCGGGCCGATCGAGGGCAGCTCGAGCAGATGGTGGTCAACCTGGTGGTGAACGCGCGCGACGCCATGCCGGGAGGTGGCACCCTCACGATCTCGACCGGCGTTTCGAGCGGACAATTGCCTTCCGCCAGCGACCAGAAGGCCAGCCTGGCCATTCTCCGCGTCGCGGACACCGGTTGCGGCATGAGCGAGGAGGTCGAGGCGCACCTGTTCGAACCCTTCTTCACGACGAAGGAGCGCGGCAAGGGAACGGGACTCGGCCTCGCCACGGTCTACGGCATCGTCCAGCAACTGGAAGGCCGCATCGAGGTCGAAACCGAGGTGGGCGAGGGAACCACGTTCACCGTTCTCCTCCCGCTGGCTCCCGTCGAGAGCACCCAAGAGGTGAGCCAGGTGGTTCCTGCCGCTCCGCTCCACGCCAGCGGCACGGTGCTGGTGGTCGAGGACGACGCGGTGGTGCGCCGGCTAGTGCTCAAGGTGCTGCGCGAGCGCGGGTACGAGGTGCTGGAGGCCACCGAAGGCGCCGAGGCAATCCGCCTCTGCCGCGACCACCCGGGGCAACTGGACGTCATGCTGACCGACGTGGTGATGCCGGGGATGACGGGGGGCGAGGTGGCCCGAGCCGTGGCGCGGCTGCGGCCGACGGTCAAGGTGCTATTCATGTCGGGCCACGCCGAGGACGTGCTCGCGCGCCGCGAGCTCGACTCGGCCCCGGGCCCGTTCCTTCAGAAACCCTTCACGCCGGAGACCCTGGCGCACGCGATCGGCGATCTCTTGAGGCAACCCGATCCGGGCTGAGGCACCGTTACTTCCTGGACTCCATCTTCGGGTCTTCCTTCACTGCTTCGGCGTCAATCACGATCGCGACCTCGTCGCCCACCACCGGGTCCATGGTGGAACTCGCATTCACCGTCTTGGACCATCTGAGGCCGAAATCTCGTCGGTTGATGTTGGCGGTAGCGGTGAACCCGCGCCGGATCTCGCCCATCATCCCCCCCACTGCCCGAGGCGAATACGCGACGTCGAAAGTGACGGGCCTGGTCGTGCCGCGGATGGTCAGGTCCCCTCCCACCTTGAGACGGCCTTCTCCCGCCTTGACCACCTTGCTCGACCGGAAGGCCATGGTGGGGTAGTTGGCCACGTCGAAGAAATCCGGCGACTTGAGGTGCTTGTCCCGATCTGCGACGCGCGTGTCGATGGTGTTCACATCCACCACCGCCTCGACGGACGATTTGGCGATGTCCTGTTCGTCGAGCTTCAACCGGCCGGTGGTCTTGCCGAACTGACCTCGCACCGTCGAGATGACAAGATGCTTCACCGAGAACTGCGAGCTTGTGTGAACTGGATCGATGTTCCAGATGCCGGGCTCGGCGGCGGCCAGCACCGGAAGCGCACCCACGATCGACAAAGCGAATGACCACTTCATGTTCCCTCCCCCTTTTCCTTGAATCCCGACGGAACGGCACCCAGGCCGCTTGATGAGACCGGTGCTCCCCCGGGAGTGGCTCGACACGGAGCCGCGGCCGCCCTTCGACCCTTCTGCCTCTGTTCGAGGGGCTCCCGACTTGGTGATCTAACGCGGCCGAGCCAAGCAGGCGCTACCTGGAGGGGCGTCCCGCCGACGGCTCCCCCGTCCACCGCACGAAGAGCCTCATGCGCGGAGGAACGCCTCCAGCATGTGATGGCAGCGCACCATGCTGGCGATCTCGACCCACTCGCCCGCCCGGTGGGCCTGCGCGGTCGCGCCCGGACCGAAGTTCACGGCCGGGACCCCGACCGCCGCGAGCCGCGCCACGTCGGTCCAGGCCTGCTTCGGCTCGATCCGCACCGAGGCGCGTTCGGCCAGGCGCCGCACCAGCGGATGGTCGGCGAAGGTCGGACAGGCCGGGGACAGGTCGGTGAGCTCCGCCTCTCCTCCGAAACGCGAGGCGAGTGCTCGGAGCTCCTCGGCGGCAGCCTCGAGCGGCTTGTCGGGAGCGAAGCGGAAGTTCAGGTTCACCTGGCA
>Ga0335079_10005233_pt1 | contig 14864 bp, 9 predicted proteins | sample Lox_Sample_33_FD_206719 | JGI IMG/M metagenome (GOLD analysis project Ga0335079, IMG submission 206719) | Soil microbial communities from Loxahatchee National Wildlife Refuge, Florida, United States - Lox_Sample_3.3 | ecosystem: Environmental > Terrestrial > Soil > Wetlands | place: USA: Florida...
TCGGCGCGCGCCTCCTCGAGCTGCGCCATCAGGGTCTGGGCACGCTCCTCGCCGTCCCTTGCCTGCCGCTCGATCTCGCGCGCTCGATCGTCAAGCTCCCTGCGCGCCTCCTCGAGTTTCTCCCTCAGGAAATCGTCCTCCGCCGTCAGCTGCTCCAGTCGATCGCGAACCGCGCCAAACTCGGCGGCGTGGAGCTTCAGATCCCCGTCGGCCGTGGCGAAGCGCGAGGCGAGCTCATCGGTCTCGCTGCGCGCGCGGTCTCGCTCGTTCGTCAGGTTCTGGACCTCGTTGGCCAGTGCAGTCCGCCCGTTCTCTGCAGCGACGAGCGCCGTAGAGAGCTCGTCGGAACTTCTCCGCGCCTCGCTCAGCTCCGCAACCAGGGCAGCTGCACGTTCCTCCGCCTTCTCCGCGCGGACAGCGGCGCTGGCCCGGATCCGATCCGCTTGGGCGTGCGCAGTCTCAAGCTCTGCCTGGAGGGTCTGCACTCGCTCCTCGCTCTCCCTGGCCCGCCGCTCGCTCTTGCTCGACGAATCCTCGAGGGCCCTCCGCATCTCGTCGAGTTTGCTCCTCAGGAAATCCTCCTCCGTCGTCAGGTCCTCCAGGCGATCGCGAACTGCGGATAGCTCGGTCACGCTAAGCCTCAACTCCTCCTCGGCCTTGACCGCCCGCCCCGCGAGCTCCTCCTGAACACTGCGCGACCGTTCGACCAGCTGACTGAGCTGTGCGATCCGCTCCTCGAGCGCCCCCGCGCGCGCCCGTTCGCGCTCTGCCTCAGCCGCAGCTTCCCGAACGGACCGCTCGCCCTTCTCGACCACCTCGGCATGCCCCTGCCGCTCCGCGTCCGCCTCGGCCAGCTGGGCATCGCGCTCCGCGACCCCCCGTGCGAGGGCGTCCACTTCCTCCCGCGTCGCTGCCAGCTCGGCCACGCGAGCCTTCAGCTCCTCTTCAACCGAGGCGAAGCGTCCGGCCAGCTCGTCCCGCGCACTGAGCTGACGGTCTCTCTCGTTCGTGAGGGCCTGGATCTCCTCGGCCAGGGAAGCCCGGCCATTCTCCACGACGCCGAGTGCCGACGCGAGTTCGTCGGCTCGGCTGCGCGCTTCGCTCAGCTCGGTCTCCAGGATGGCCGCGCGCTCCTCGGCCTTGTCCGCGAGGCGTGCCCCCTCGGCGCGGATCTCTTCCATCCCGGCACGTGCGGCCTCCAGCTCCGCTCGAAGAGCCTGAACCTGCTCTTCGCCCTCCCTGGACTGTCGCTCGCTTTCCCCCAACCGCGCGTCCGCCACCGCCTGCACCTCGTCCAGTCGCTTTCTCAGCAGCTCGCCCTCCGCCGCCAGCTCTGCCATGCGGTCGCGAGCCGCGCCCAGCTCGGTCACGCGAAGCTTCAGCCCTTCCTCGGCCGCAGCCGCGCGTCCAACGATCTCCTCCTTCGCAACGCGCGAGCGCTCCCCCTCCTCTCGCATGGTCGCAACCAGCTGAGTCAGTTTCCCGATCTGGTCCTGCAGTGCCTCTGCGCGCGCTCGTTGACGCTCCGCCTCAGCCGCAGCTTCTCGAGCGCTCTCTAGCAGCTCGCCCTCGCCCTTCCCTTGCTGCGCAATCGCCTCGGCCAAACGGGCGTCGCGTTCCGCGATCCCCTGCTTGAGCGTCTCCACTTCGCCCGACAGCGCGTCGAGGGCAACCGCGCGAGCCCTCAACTCATCCTCCGCCGCGGCGAAGCGTTCGGCCAGCTCGTCGTGGATGCTACGCCCGCGCTCTCGCTCACTGCTCAGGGCTTGGACTTCGGCGACCAGGGCAGACCGACCGTTCTGCAGGGCTGCGAGGGCCGACGCGAGCTCGCCGGCCTGACCGCGCGCCTCGGTCAACTCGGCTGCCAGAATGGCCGCGCGCTCCTCCGCTCTGTCCGTCCGGATCGACCAGTCGACGCGGCTCCGTTCCATCTCGGCGCGCGCGGCCTCGAGCTCCACTTGGAGGACCTCGGCCCGCTCCTCGCTCTCCCTGGCTCGGCGCTGACTGTCGCGGGAGCGTTCGTCAGCCGCCGCCCGGGCCTCGTCCAGCCTGCTTCTCAGGAACTCGTCCTCGGCCGTGAGATCCTCCAAGTGATCGCGAATCTCCAGGAGCTCGCCCGTGCGGAACCTCAACTCCTCTTCAGCCGTGGCCGCGCGTCCAGCGAGCTGCTCGTGAATGGCGCGCGAGCGTTCTGCCTCTTCCTGCAACGCCGCGACCAGCCGATTGAGCTCGCCAGCCTTCGCCTCGAACGCCTGCGCCCGCGTTCGTTCGCTCTCCGCTTCAGCCGCGGCTTCCCGGGTGGACCGCTCGACCTTCTCGAGCAATTCGGCCTGCCCCGTCCGCTCCGCGGTCATCTCACCCAGGCGGGCATCGCGCTCGGCGAGCCCCCGCGAGAGGTGTTCCACCTCGCCCTGCAACCTGGCCAGCTCGGCCGTGCGAGCCTTCAGCTCCTGCTCGCCCGAAGCGAAGCGCGCGGCCAGCTCGTCGTAGGCACTGCGCGAACGCTCTCGCTCGCCTGTCAGGCCTCGTACCTCCTCGGCCAAAGCAGCTTGGGCATTCTCCACGGCCGCGAGTTCCGAGGCGAGTCCATCGGCGCGGTCTCGCGCCTCGCTCAGCTCGGCTGTCAGGGCGGTGGCACGCTCCTCCGCCTTCTCAGCACGGGCCGTCCCCTCGGCACGAATTTGTTCCACGTCGGCACGCGCAGCCTCGAGGTCAGCTTGCAGAGACTGGAGCCGCTCCTCCCTCTCCCTCGCCTGGTGTTCACTGTCGCGCGACCGTTCGTCGGCTGCCGTCTCCACCTCGTCGAGTCGGCGTCGCAGAAGGTCATCTTCTGCCGTCAGCTCCGCGAGGCGATCGCGAGCCGCGCAGAACTCAGCCTCGCGAGCCTTCAGCTCTTCCTCGGCTGCAGCTGCACGCGAAGCAAGCTCCTCGCTGGCGATGCGAGAACGCTCCCCCTCTTCTCGCAACGATTCGACCAGCTGCTTGAACTCTCCGAGCTGGGCCTCGAGAGCCTGCGCGCGGGCTCGTTCGCTCTCCGCTTCAGCCGAGACTTCACGGATGGACTGCTCGCCCTTCTCGAGCGCTTCCCTTTGCCCCTGGCGCTCCGCGGCCATCTCAGCCACGCGGGCGTCGCGTTCGGCGATCTCCCGCGAGAGGTTTTCCACTTCATCCCGCAGCGCGCCGAGCTCGACTGCCCGACCCCTCAGCTCCTCTTCGGCCGCGGCGAAGCGCTTGGCCACCTCGTCGTGGGCGCGAATCGAACGCTCTCGCTCGTACACCAAGCCTTGGACCTCATATTCCAAGGCAGCCCGGCTCTCGTCCGCGGCAGCCACCGCCCCTGCGAGCTCACTCGCCCTGCCTTGCGCCTCGCCCAGCTCGGTTGCCAAGGCAGCCGCGCGGTCATCCGCCTTGCCCACGAGGGTGGTGCCATCGGTGCGGATCCGCTCCACGTCGGCGCGTGCCGCCTCGAGCTCGGCCTGGAGCTCCTGGATTCGCTCCTCGTTCGCCTGTGCTTGCAGCTCGCTCTCGCGCGCCCGTTCTTCGAGCGCTGCCCGCGCCTCGTCGAGGCTACGCCGCAGAAGCTCATCCTCCGCAGTCAGGTCCGCGAGGCGATCGCTCACCCTGGTGTACTCCGCAGCGCGGAGCTTCAGCTCATCCTCGGCGGCGGCCGCGCGTTCAGCGAGATCGGCCTGCGCTGCGTGCGAACGTTCCCCCTCCTCGCGGACCCTTTCGACGAGCTGATTCAGGCGCCCGATATGGAGCTCGAGCGCCTGCGCGCGAGCCCGTTCCCGGTCCGCCGCAGCGCCGCCTTCGCGGGCCGATCGCTCGCTCATCCCGAAGATGTCATCCGCGGTTCCCTGTATCGCAACCACCTCGGCCACCTGCGACTCGAGCGCATTGGCGCGAGCAGTCTCAGCCTCCAGTTTGCGCGAACGCTCGCGCAGCTGCGCTTCCATGGTGGCGATGGACTTGCTGAGTTCGGCAAGGCGCGCTTCTCGCTCCGCAAGCTTCGTGACGGCGCGCGACCTCTCGGACTGCAAGGTGGAGACCGCCTGCGAAAGGTTTTCCGCCTCGTTGCGACGAGCCTCGAGGGAGCGAACCGCTGCGGCAGCCTGCTCGCGGCTCTTGTGTATGTCGACCTCGATGGCGCGGCGCGCCGCGAGCAGCTCCTTGAGGCGCACCTCGCCTCGAAGGACCTCGTCCGCGGCCTTCTCGCGTTCTATCGCGAGAGTCCGCTCCAAGGCGGCGATGGCATCGCTTTGTCGCCCGAAGACAGCGCGTGACCACACGACGTAGATGATCCACGCCAGCGCTATGACTGCGAGTGCCAACAACAGGGTAGTTGTTGCCATGCTGGCTCCCCTTATCTCAGCTGCACCAGTGTCTTCCGGCGCGCATGTTAGCACCTCGTTCACGGGATGAGGTGCAAGACGAAGGCGAATCGCGAGAGATTCCAGCGAATCGCAATGGATTCCAGAGGTCGCGGCTAAGGACCACGATGCAACCTGTCGAGCAATACCCCATTCAGAGTGGGTCCAATGTGGTGCATCTATTGGACGGGTTTCCCAGTCCCAAAGACAATCCGCGTGCCTTCGCATGCGTGGCGGTCACCGCGCCCCCAACCGCAGGTGCCCGTCGACGCCGCGGGCCGCGCCGACCTCCTCTGAGCCCCCTGCTTCCCCTCGCAAAGCGCCCCGGGCGCCAGCCCGGGGCAACTCTCGAAAACCGCGCCTCGAAACCGGCACTTCCGCGCCAGCGCTGACACCCGCGACTCGACGGAACCGCGCAGAGAGTGGGTTGCACGCGCGCAGCGAAAGCGGCTTCGTCCACCATGCCCGCTCGTCGCTCTCGACGGGACGTCGAGAGCGAAACAGCCGCGGGCATGGGTAGCTGGCGAAGCCCTCGTAGGCCGAATGGTGTGCCACTCAAGGACGGCACGCGGCGCAGCGGCTTTTCGCTTCGCGTGAGGGGCGCGGCCCGAGCTTTCTCGAGGACGCGTTGCTTCACTCACCGTGTTATTGTGTTCCGCCACGCGCGATCGACGCCGCGCTGCCGACGGCGCCCGCCACTGCACGGTCGGGCACGCGAGACGCGGAGCGACGGCGATGGATCGGCGCTCGAGCGAGCTGCGCCGGTGCACGGCGGCACTTCCTCGCGCTCGAGGGGATCCCGCTGGGCGACTCGCGCCTCTCTCGACAAGGCCCTCGCGGACGCCGGAGTGGTTCTCCTCGCCTGGTTCGCCGCGTCCTTCGCTTTCGAGGTCGCTTTAGCCCCCGGGAAGAATGGCCGCGCGGTTCGCCGCCAGGGGAGCGGGCTGTGCAACCAGGCCGAGAACACTCGCCCTCAGGGTTTCACGGGCAGCTGCTGCGCGAGAGGATCACGCCATTGCCGGCCTGAGCCAGCAGCGAGAACATCCGCTCGACCGCGGCCACGCAGGTCTGCTCGCGATACGCTGCCGGCAACCGGAGCCTTCTCCGGAGCTGCGAGTGCATCAAGCGCCACAGTCCTGCCGAGGACCATCTGGGTAAGCTTCCTGACCGCAACGGATATTGAGATGTGCAGGAGTTGCTGATTGACCACGTCCGTGCATAGCACGAGGAGCATTGCTCCCGGCATCGTCCTGGCGAGGAGGCGGACCTCGCCAAACCGAAAATCAGCCATTTCGACGGAACCAATGGCGGGTTCCAGTCCGATCGCGCTATCCGCAAACGCCCGACCGGCATCCTCGAGAAGCGCGCTGCTGTAGTGCGGCGGGAACGCTCGCACCAGTACGCGCCCCTCGCTATCCGCGACAAGGCTTCCGGCAACGCCAGGAATGGAACCAAGCCAGCTGAGCACTCTCTCCACCTGCCCCCCCACTTGCCTGAGAAACCTGGATCACACTATCGGGTTCCGGCAAGAAGCCGGCGCACCTGGTTCTCGACCGCGGCCACCTCAGCCTCGGCTGCGATGAGGATGCCGAGGTAGTAGTTTCTTGCCACGAGGAGCAAGAGATGTCTTGTGGAACCGTTGAGGACGACCGACTGAAGAGCGCCGACGTTCAGAACTGGGCCGAACCGCCCCGCGACCATCGCGAGGTACAGAACCTGGCCAGCGAGAGCCTCGCTCTCGACCGAATTGTCCTCGACACACTTGCCGTCCTTCGTCAACAGGGTGATGTGTGAGACCCCCGGCACGGCCCGCAGGCGTGCGAGCAATGCATGGATCGCGCTCTGTTTGGCGGTGTTTTCCGGGGCCTGGGGAGGAGCCGTCGTCAAGGACCGCCTGTGGCGGCGCTCGTCGATAATCTGGTGCGCCTCAATCAGCAGATGCTGTGCGCTCATGTGAATCGTGCGGCTCGCCGTCGTGACATTCTGCTGCAGGCCGAACCGTCCCGTCGGCCACTCCATGATGTCGCAGAAGGCCTCGACCCCCGTCCTGTTGCCCTGCGCCGCATGGATGATCTCGCCGTCCCGGAAGAAGACGCGGCCGACGCCCGCGTCGCATTCCACGGTGATGGCACCAGAGAAGTGATTGTTCGCGCTCAGCTGGATCACGTCGGGTAGGCTCAGCCCCGCGAACGCTCCCTCGAATCCTTCTGCCTGCTCGCCGATCTTGGTTCGCACCATAAGTGTCCAGTGGTACTGCGGTACGCCCTCACGAGCTCATCTGGCTCGGAGCGACAAATGGAATGCACCTTGAACAGCCAACACAAGAATACGAGCGGATTGTCGATGAAGATCTGGACGCAGCGGCGCCATTGTAGATCCGAACCATCCGCCCGAGATGGGTGATCTCCCCGCCGCAGCGTCGAGGATGGTCTCGATGACCTGCCCTCCATCCTCCATTCAGGTGCCGAGGCGGCAAGAGCCGGCTCCGTTCGGCGAGCCAAGGGCCGCTCCTCTCGAGGACACCCGTCTCGAGCGGCATGGTCGGATCAGCGTGCGCCTCGGATGCCGGCATGGAGCAATCCCCGACTTGCTGGAGCAAGCCTCCCGCTTTCGGCAGCTTGTTGACCTTACCAGGTTCCGACGTCTCCCTGTTTGCACATTCTGCCTTGGACCTCGGAACGTCACTGGCATTTGCACGAACGGTTGTTGTTGTCTGAAGTGAGCGAAAGCACTCGACTAAGACCAGGCGGACACGGGATTCGTTCAGAGCACCCGGGGCATGCCGGATTGCCAGCTGCTCGAAAACAACGACCGGCAATCTCTCATGCAAGAGCGCGGAATCGTGCCAGTTCCTGGCAATGACGCCGGCGCATCGTCACACGACCGTGACCCTCGCGAATCGAAGGAGTTTGGCTTCTTGCGCGGAGCCGAGCAGCCGCACGGGTGACCAGAACCCTGGCGATTCTCCCTGTGGCGGATAGCACCATCGAGGGAAGGCACGCCAAGCTGTGGAGCCCCGGGTGAAGAACCACTGCCCTGCTCCCCGCAAGCACCACCTGCGGCCTGTCCGCGGCAGCGGCGCCAGCTATCCGTGGCGTCGGAAGGAACTGGCGGCGTTCCCCCGCGGGCGCTCCCAGTGCTAAACCTCCCCGGGGATAAATCCCGGGGGTTCTTAAGAGGCGCAGGGAGGGCAACAAGCCCGGCCTGGCGTGCGTTCTTTGGAGGCCTCGCCTTTCGGCTACGACGTCTCCGGCCTCGCGCATGACAGCTCTCTTCGACGGGCGACCCGCTCTGAGGCCAGGGCGCGCGGGGATGGGGAATGCCCCCCCGGCTCGCAGGTTCATGCTGCTCGCTCGATGCCGCCCGGCGCAGCCGCGGTTTCGCAGCCGGGAAGGCCGCTGCGGCATTCCGGACATCGAGCGTGTCGTCACTTTTCAAAGAGCCACGACTCCATGGCGCTTGCCACCGACCTCTGACACGCTCGCCGCCACCGTTCCTCCCGACGCGTCAACGCGCAGGCTTCCCGGTGGCAATTTCGGTGAGGCCTCTTTCATCCCCCGCGTCTTGCGAACTCCTCCATGAAGCCAGCGAGCTCATCCACCCACTGCGGCTGCACCGCATTGTACGTGGACGCGCGGATACCGCCCACCGAGCGGTGTCCCTTGAGACCGACCATGCCTCTCTTCTTGGCCTCTGCGACGAAGCGCTCTTCGTCCTGCTCGGAGGGCAGCCGGAAGACAACATTCATCACCGAGCGGCTCTCCCTCTCGACCGGGCAGCGATAGAAGGAGCTGTGTTCATCGATGACGGAATAGAGCCGGGCCGCCTTCTTCCGGTTTCGCGCTTCGATGGCGGCGAGGCCACCGGTGCTCTTCAACCAGGAAAGCACATTTCGCACGAGATAGATGGCGAACGTCGGCGGCGTGTTGTACAGCGACTTGTTCTCGGCGTGCGTGCGGAGCTGGAAGATCTTGGGGATGTCCTTGCGTCCCTTGGCGATGAGTTCCTTCGATGCCACCACCACGACCACGCCGGACGGCCCGACGTTCTTCTGGGCACCAGCATAGACGAGGCCAAACCTCCCGATGTCGAACTTGCGCCAAAGCATGTCGCTCGACATATCCGCGACGAGCGGTACACCTCTGGTGACCGGGAAGGGGCGAGACGGATCGACCTCGAACTGCAGGCCGTGAATGGTCTCGTTCGAGGTGAGGTGTAGAAAGGCCGCGTCGCGACCCACCTCCACTTCCCCGGGCAGGGGCACGCGCTGGAACTTCTTCTCGCGACCTTCCCCGACGGCGCCGGAGTAAGCCGCGCGTACCGAACCGGAGAGCATGGCGGCCGCTGCCCTCCCCTCCGCGAAGGCCTTCTCTCCCCAAGCACCGTTCACCACGTAGTCGGCAACCTGACCCTTCTCGATGAGATTCATCGGGACCTGCGCGAACATCTGCGAGGCCCCCCCCTGAAGGAAGAGCACCTCGTGGCTATCCGGGACGCCGAGGAGCTCTCGAAAGAGTGCGATGGCCTCGTCGTGCACAGCCTCGTACTCCTTGCCGCGATGGCTGTGCTCCATGACCGACATGCCGCTGCCCGCGAAATCGAGCAATTCTTCCTGGGCGCGTTCCAGGGCGGGAAGCGGCAGCGCAGCCGGGCCAGCGTTGAAGTTTCTTCGACGTTCCATTTTCTCGAATCTCCCTCGCGCGGCGGCGCCGCAGGAGAACACAAGCGCCTGCCCAGCCGGACGTTCAGCGGCATCAGCAGGCCGCATCCTCACATGACAAGCCGGGGCTCGCCGAGCACGAACGTCCGCGCGGTCATGCGGGGTTCCCTCCCGCCGAAGAGATTACTGTTCGTCCCTTTTTGTTCCCCGTCATCGAGCGACACGCAGGATTTACGGGAATCGGCATGGACTGCGCGCGCAAAAAGGTGACCCCCATTCCGCGTAGCTCGAATCAGCCACACCGCCACGCGCGCTGCCTGCGCCAACGCACTCCGCACCCGTCACGAATCCGCGACATGTAGCGCACGCGATGATGGTGCGCGCTGGCGAGTGCAGCGAGACCAACCCCGAAGTCCACGAGATCACGTGGCGCTTGGACCAAAAGTGCGGTGGCCCATCTATTGCTAGTCTCAATTTTCACAGCACAACCGAAGAGCCGGTGTTCGACGCGACTGCCGCAGCCACCCTGCCCCGCGCGGGGGGGGGGTAAGAGCATGTTCCGCGTCGGGAAGGATCGCGTGAGATTCTCCAGAATAGCCAAGGCGAGTCGTCGGGGCGACGCCCTCGCCGCTCTCCTCGTGGGTGGCCTCATTGCAGCAAAGGCGCTTGACCCAGGGGCCAGCTCGGACCTCGGCCTCACCGAGCTGCGGGACAAGACCCCCACCATCACGAGCGTGGCCACCGGACAGGGCACGACCTTCTTCACGAATCTTGTCCCCGATCGGGTCGCTCAACGGATCACCAACGACGTGCGCAGACCTTTGTTCCTCGCCTCGCTGGGCGGCTGCCTCCTCCTCGCTGGGCTGCTCCTGCCCCGCTTCAAGAGAATCGCGCTGTTCAGTGTTGGCGGTCCAGTGAACGAGCTCCTGCAAGTGGCCCGGTCCCTGGCGCGGCTTCCGCACCAGCTGGAGTTGCGCTGCGCGCCCCGAGCTGCCCGCTCCCCGTTCACTTCCGTTCACAATGCCCTGTCGCTTTCGAGCGTTCGGCGAATCGTCCCGCCCTATGATCCGCAAGGCGGAGGCGCGGGGCTCCGATAGTCCCCAAGTAACGGTGGATCGGGCAAGGTTCGGATCCTCCATCAACTTGAGCAGTTCCGTTGACACGCTGTCTGTCGTCGATGCAGCGGTTTCTTTCCCGGGCGTCCGCGGAACGAGGCGACTTCCGGGGGCAGAAGCAGCGCCTCTTGCAAGCCGCACGAGTGCGCTCGGGAAAGAGCGGGCAAGGGGCGCGTAAATGTTCGGCGTGACAGCCTGAGCCGAATGGCATCTCGCATTCGCGCGCGGCGCGCATGATCGCGCATCACCTATCACCCAGAGCACGTGTGGCGAAACCCCCGCAGTGTGAATTGGTCGCTGCAACGTCCAGCCAGCGGACGGCTGGGAGAGTGCGCTTCTGCGCCACGTCGCGTTCAGTGAATGACGCTGCGGAACGGGTGGGGAGCTGACCATGGCCTGGCCTTCAGGACCCGCACATCCCTGGGCACCCGGAAGATCAGTCGCTTTCGGAGCTGGATCGATTGTGGCTCCCGCGTTCCTCGCCTTCGCATCGCCACTCTCCGTCTCCGGAGGACGTCGCGAGGCTCGTCTGCGTGTGCCTTCTCGGACGGGACCCACACCCACGGGACGACCAGCCGAATTTCAGAAGCTGTCGCATTCACTTCCTCACTTGCGGACCGACCTTTCCCGTCGCTTCCACGGGACAGCTCCTTAGTCCTTCAGGTGAACCTTGACCACCACGGACTGGCCGGCCCGCAAGGCCATGCCCGAGGGCACGCTGTCCAGGGCAATGCGCACCGGGATGCGCTGAGCGATCTTGACGAAGTTGCCGGTGGCGTTGTCGGGTGGCAGCAGCGAGAAGCGAGCGCCCGTGCCCCCGGACAGGCTCTCCACCTTCCCGTGCAGCGTGCGACCATAGGTGTCCACCTTGACTTCGGCCCCCTGGCCCAAGCGCATCTTGGCCACCTGCGTCTCCTTGTAGTTCGCGGTCACGTATTTCCTGTCGGGCACGAACTGCGCCACCGTCTGCCCCACCGCCACGAAAGCACCTGGATGGCTGGTGATCCCGCTCACGACCCCGTCGTCGGGGGCGACAAGGCGAGTCCAGTCGCGATCGAGGCGGGCCAGCGTCAGCGTCGCCTCGTCGCTCTTGACCCGCGCGTGCTGGTAAGCGGCGTTAGCACGCGCCGCGGAGATGGCAGCATCCACAGGTCGTGAGACTGCGACCCGCCCCTCCGATTCATCGATCTGCGCCCGCGCCCGCCGCAACTGCTCGTCCGCCGCATTCACGCTGGCGCGCGCCGCCTCCAGGCCAGCCTTCGCCGAATCGTGCTGCGCCTGCAACTGATCCACCTGCTGTTGCGGAATGGCCCTATCCCTCCGAAGCTCGCGAGCGCGCCGGTAGTTGACTTGCGCCAACTTGAGATCGGCTTCGCGACTGGCGAGATTGGCGCGAGCCTGCTTCAACTCGGCCCGGGAACCGGCCAGCGAGGCACCGGACCCGAGGAGGTTTGCCTTGGCCTGGGCGAGAGAACCGCGGGCGGCGGCCTCGGCCACCGCCACCTGGTAGTCAGCCGCATCGGCTTGAGCACGAGCGCTCTCGAGCTCCGCCGAAGCCTGGGCCAGTCGCTCCTGATAGTCCCTGTCGTCCAGCCGCAGAATGACCTCGCCAGCCTTCACCGCCTGGTTCTCGACCACGGGCACGACCGCCACCTGGCCAGCCACGCGCAAGGCGAGCGGGACCACATCCGCATCGATCTGGGCGTCGTCGGTTTCCTCCTGCCCGGCGTTCACGAGCACGTAGACGAGGACGCCAAGGAGGACGGCAGCGGCGATACCGCCGATGATGATGAGGCGCCTTCGCTTCGAGAAGGCAGGCTCTCCTGATTGCTGACCTGATCTCCGTGACGCTCCAACGTCAGCGCTCTCGCCCCCGGACTCGTCCTCCCTGCGCAAGGTTTCGACGTCGGGGTCGGCGGACATCGCGTCTCCCAAAGGGCCCTGCGAGGCGCCTCAACACGCGCAGGCCCGGCGCCCGGCGACGCCGCGGGCAGCGTGCCTGCACAAAGGTAAGCTGTCGGTCGAATCCGGCCAGGTCGCACCCCCGCGGAAGCCACGGGTCATCGTTCTCTTCGCGCGCCCGGCCGCTCTTCCGATGGACGCCCGCACGCCTGACCCAAACACCCAGTCCGATGAACCAGACAGAGGCGGTGGTGCGTGCACGAGTTCGCCCGACCCCTTGACTGGGTTACGATCGCGACTTGCTTGCTCGCGCTTGCCGCCTAAAGACGCCCAGGCGCCCCGGACACTCTCGCGCCCATCTTCACCGCGCCCTGGGCAACGCGAACGACGCTCCGCCCGTCTCCGAGCTGGCGTGGTCCGCGCACCTCAAGCATCCACCCGGACCCCGCCGAGACTCGCGCGCCTTCGGGCGTCGGCAGGAACGGCGGCTCCCGGGCGTATCGGACGCCCGGGGTAGCACGGCAATGGAAAGCTCTGAGTATTGACGGCACGCTCGGCGCCAGTCAGGTTGGACTGCTCGGCCGCGAAACCGCTCCTGCGGCGGGCAACGGGCGAGCAGGACGAACCTGCGAGTGCAGCGGGGTGTCCCCCCCGTCCCCAGGTGCTTGGGCACCTCGGAGCGGCTCACCCGTCGACGAGGGCCGCGAGGCCGGAGACGTCGTGGCCAGCGCCATGGTTGCAAGGCGGGGGCTGCGCAGAACGACCGACGAGATGATGCGCGAGCACCACCTCCCGCTTCGAAACCCCGGATTTTTCGTTGGAGAGCCTGGGGGCAGTGAAAGCCCCTGGCCGGGCGCCCATGCGTGAACCTGGCGATTCCCCGCCGTGGCCGCCCACACACGCGATGGGCGAACACGCGCCAAATGACTCGCGCTCGGAGACTCTGCGCCTCCGAGCGCGTTCTGAATCGTCCACATGCCGGGCCAGGACACACGTGCCCGGCCCCATGTGCGTGCTCGAGCGACCTACCGCTCGGGCCGCGCCTTAGATTCTGTCCATCTTCTCGTAGACGACGAGCTCCCCCGAGCCATTGAGGTCACTCGGGTGGTAGCGCGGAACCGGGTACTCAAGCTGCTTGAACTGCACCGGAGCGGTCGTCTTCTCCACCAGACCCGCCGCCACGGCAACGCCCCAGATGATGGCTTCCGGTCGGGGCGGGCACCCGGGCACGTAGTAGTTCACCGGGATCAGCTTCTCGACCGGTCCGTGGACGGCATAGCTATCGTGCCAGATACCGCCACCGCACGCACACGACCCGATCGCGAAGACCAGCTTCGGAGCCGGCATGGCGTCGTAGGCGCGCTTCAAAGCCCTGCCCGTGGAGCGCATGGCCGGGCCCTGGCACAGCATGACGTCGGCATGCCGGGGCGAACCAACCAACTTGATGCCGAAGCGCTCCACGTCGTAGTAGGGCGTGAGCACGTTCAGCACCTCGATGTCGCAGCCGTTACACCCGCCGCTGTTGGCGTGGTACACCCACAGCGATCGGCCGAACACCTTTTGGCAAAGATTCTTCAGCATGACGGCTCAGCCCTCCAGTTCAATCTTGACGTCGTCCGTTGCCGCCTGGCCCTTCAGGTAGGCCGTCGCTCGGTAGACCCAGCGATCGTTCGCCAGGTCGTCCATGCGGAACCCCTTCATCTTGAGCGATTCGAGCACCGACGAACCCTTGAAGCAGCGGCCGCAGCGCTGGCAGGTGCTCATGAACAGTTCTAGCTTCTGTCCAAGATCGCCAATCGCGTTCGTCCCGTTTTGGTACTCCTTGCTCATCGTGATGGCCTTCTCGGGGCACACCTCCGCGCAGCGACCACAATAGGTGCAGCGGCGGCCGAGGTACTTCAGGATGCGCACCTCCTGGCACACGTCGAAGACCAAGATTTCTCTCGACGGGCAGTTGTTCGCGCAACCCGCACACCCGATGCACTTGACCGGATCGAAGATGGGCCGGCCTCTGAAGCGCTCCGGGACCGGAACCGCCCTTGCCGGATACGGCAGCGTCACTCGCCCTGCCTTCAGGCAGACCTGGGCTTCTTTCAGTTTGCTGAGAATCGACATTCGTTCACCCCAATCAGAAGCCGTAGCTCGCCACCGCCAACGCCCCCAGCGATACCACCAGCATCACAGCGAAGTATCGGATCGCCTGGTCGATTCGATAGCGAGCATGCGTCGCCGCCACCGCAGTCACCAGCAGCACCATGATCGCCACCTTCGCCCAGAACAGCACGAAGGCCACCGGAACCGCCAACTCCGACCCCCACGGAATGAACAGGGCCACAAACAGTGCGCTGTAGACAACGAGCTTTGCCATGTTCGCGTACTGGAAGAGCGCCAGCTTCGGGCCCGAGTACTCGAGCATTGCGCCTTCCATGATCTCGGTTTCCGCCTCCGAGATATCGAAGGGCACCCGCCCAACGAACGCCTGGAAGGCAAGGAGCATCACCACCAGCATGATGACCCCCGACAGCGCCAAACCGGAGGGTCCGTAGTAGATCGCGCCGCTCAGCACGTTGTCGAGCTGGAACGAGTTCTTGTGAAGTGCGCTCATGACGATGGCCACCGCGAAGAGCGGCTCGAGCGTCATCATGGCCATCATTTCACGGTTGATACCGATGAGCGAGAACGTCGAACCGGAGGCCGTGCCAGCGAGTAGCGTGCAGATTCCGGACAGGGTCAGGAGAAGGACGAGGAGAATCGCATCCCCTGCACCGGAGAGGGGTGCCTTGAATCCCATCGGCACGAGACACGCCACCAGCAACA
>Ga0335079_10005235_pt1 | contig 14862 bp, 17 predicted proteins | sample Lox_Sample_33_FD_206719 | JGI IMG/M metagenome (GOLD analysis project Ga0335079, IMG submission 206719) | Soil microbial communities from Loxahatchee National Wildlife Refuge, Florida, United States - Lox_Sample_3.3 | ecosystem: Environmental > Terrestrial > Soil > Wetlands | place: USA...
CCGAGGACACCTGGGACCTGTTCCGGATCCTGCTGCGCTAGCGCGAAGCGCTGGTGTGCGCCTGCACGGTCTTCTGCGCCGGCGCACGGATTGCTGGCACCGTGCTCGCTCCGGTGACGATGTCCGCCATCACCTGCGTGCTCTCCTCGAGCTGCACTTCGGCAGGCTCGGTCGGATCTAACTCCTCGACGGACTTGAGCAGCGCCAGGCCCTTGGCCGTGCGGCGCAGGTTCTCACGTGCGAGCCGCTCGCGATCCTCGCGCGTGCGCTCTTCCTGGCGGGTCTTCAGATTGAGCGACAGGCTCTTCTCGGCGCGCAGGCTCTCCATCGCGGCCACGTCCTGCGACAGCCAGTGATAGTCCGGGTCGTGCTGGGCGCGCTCATCTTCGGCCAGGGCAAGGGCGGGCAGGGCGCTCGCGGGATGCTGGTCCCCGCGCCAGTAGGCGAATGGCACGCTCGCGATCCGATCCCACGGCAGCGCCGCCTCGAGTGAGCTCTCGCCCACATCGTTCAAATCGATCTCCGAGGGCAGCGGCACGTCGGGATCGACGCCGCGGTGCTGGGTGCTCTCGCCGGTAATGCGGTAGAACTTGCCGATCGTCACGGTGAGCTGGCCGTTCACCGCCGGACGGCGCGTCCAGCTGTCCAGCGGCACCAGGTTCTGCACCGTGCCCTTGCCGAACGTACGCTGGCCGATGATTACGCCGCGGTGATAGTCCTGGATCGCCGCCGCGAAGATCTCGGAGGCCGAGGCGCTGAAGCGATCGACGAGCACGGCGAGCGGGCCGTCGTAGGCGACGCCGGAGTCGGGGTCGTAGCGCACCTCGACGTGACCGGTCGTGTCCTTCAGCTGCACCACGGGGCCTTTGTCGATGAACAGTCCCGTGAGCGCCTCCGCCTCGGGCAGGTAGCCGCCGCCATCGCCGCGCAGATCGAGCACAATGCCGTCGACGCCTGCGGTCTTCAGCTCGTTGATGAGGTTTCTCACATCGCGCGTGGTGCTGCGGAAGTTCTCATCGCCGGCATTCTGCGCCGCGATGTCCTGATAGAACGCCGGCACGGTGATGATGCCGACCTTGATCATGCGATCGCCGCGCGTGATGGTGCGCACTTCTTTCTTCGCCGCAGCGTTGTCGAGATTGACCTTGTTGCGCACGAACGCCAGCACCTTGCCGGCGGCACCCGGAGCGGCACCCGCGGGCAGCACCTGCAGGCGCACTTCGGTCCCGGCCTTGCCGCGGATCAGCTGCACGACATCATCCAGGCGCCAGCCGATCACGTCGGTGACGACGCCTTCCCTGCCCTGGCCCACGCCGGTGATGCGATCGTTGGTATTGAGCGTGCCGGCAACCGCCGCGGGGCCGCCCTCGATCACGTTCATCACGGTCACGTAGTCATCCACCAGCTGCAGCGATGCGCCGATGCCCTCGTAGTTGAGGCTCATCTGAATGCGGTATTCCTCGGAGGCGCGCGGCGAGAAGTAGCTCGAGTGCGGATCGAATGAGCGCGCGTAGGCATTCATCAGCCCCTCGAAGACATCCTCGGGGGTGATCTGATCGACACGCTTGACGACGCGCTCGTAGCGCTTGCGCAGCATGTCGGAGGCGTCCTTCCAGCTCTTGCCCGTGAGCATGAGCGACAGGCCGTCGTTCTTGACGCGCTTTCTCCACAGCTCGCTCATCTCGGCGGGCGTGGCGGGCCAGGTGGCATGCTCGCGGTCGAACTCGAAGGACTCATCGACCGTCCAGGTCGGCTCGGTGTCGAGCATCGCGACCGCATCGTTCATGCGCTCGCGGTTGCGCTGCTGGAAGCGCGCGAAGATCGCGTACGCCCCGTCGACATCGCCGCTGTGGATCATCTCATCGAAGCGATAGCGATACTGCTCGAACTCGGCGATATCGCTCGCGTAGAAGTAGCTGTGCTGAGCGTCGAGGAAGCTTAAGTAGCGATCGAAGATCTGCGACGACATCGTCTTGTCGATCTTGACGCCGCGGTAATGCGCATCCTCGAGAATCGCGCCGACGCGCTGCGCGATCTTGCGCTGATGCTCGGTGGGAACGATCGAGCCCGGAGGCAGCATCGCGGTGCCGGCGGCGGGTGCGCGCACGGAGCCCGCGAGCACGAGCACGAGTGCCAGCATCAGGCAGGTTGCAAACCAGGCGGTCGATCGGCGCGAGAGTCGGAGCAGGCTCATCGGGTACCCGGGGAATTCACGTAAACTGTTACCCACAAGGCTAGAGCGCGCGGTGCGTGGCATCAAGCCCGACAAGCGTACCCCAGGCCGTCAAGGAGACCATGCGCCCGCTCGCGGTCCTGATCGGAATTGTGATGGGGTCGGCAGTGTCCCTGGCGGCGGGCCTGGCGCTCACCTGGATTACGCTGCTGTTTTTGCCCGAATATGCCGCCCAGCTTGCGCAGGAGCGGGCGCCGCTCGCCCAGGGAATCGGGATTTTCTCCCTGATTTCGGCGGCCTCAGGGCTGAGCTTCTACGGCGAGCTTCGGGCTCGCAGCTGGCGCTACTGGGCGCACGCGGCGACCCTCGGTGCGCTGGGCATCGCCGTCTACCTCTACTGGCCGCGCTGAAGGCCCGGCCTGCCCCTCAGGCGCGTCGGCGGCTGGTGCGGCTCCACACGTCGCGTACGCCGCTGGTGTGGGTGTCGTAGGGATCGTAGCCCCGGCGTTCCTGGCTCACGGCCAGTTCCTCGAGCAGGGCCAGCCGGATGCGGCTGATCGATTCGGTTCCGGCGGCCCGCGGCGCGGATGAAGTTTCCGGCTCGGGTGCGCGCTCGCTTCCCGGCAAGCGGTCGTCCACGTCTATCCCCGTCAATTTGTAGCACTCACTGGCCGGCTCTTGGGCCGGTATGTACTACGTAGGATGTCACACGGGGTGCGCGCGGTTTGAGACCCAGGTCACAGTCCCGTCCGGGCGGGGCGCCGGCAGCGGACTTAATGCAGAGGCGGGGGCGGCGGCGGCTCCGGCTCGCCGCGGGCCCGGAACAGCCGGATCAGTCCGCGCAGCAGCAGCAGCAGGAAGTAGGGGCCGATCGCGACGTACCAGAAGGCGAACGAGCCGGAGGCGAGGCCGCGGAAGAACTGACCCCACAAGGCGCCCACGCCCCCGGGCGTGTAGGGGCCGAGCACGCGCGTGCCGATCAGCCAGATGAGCGGCGGCATCACCACGAACCCGAGAATCAGTGCAACGCCGATCCAGATGAGCTCGCGGCGCACCGGCGGGGAGACGGCCAGGACTTCTCGAGGACTCGATGACATAGGCAGGCCGGGCATAATAGCCGCCGCTATGGAAAAAATCCGTGCAGCCGTCGTGGGCGTGGGCTATCTGGGGCGCTTCCACGCGCAGAAGTACGCACAGCTGCCGGGCTGCGAGCTGGTCGCGGTGGTGGATGTGAATGCGGAAGTCCGCGAGCGCGTCGCCACCGAGCTCGGCACCCGAGCCGTCGCCGATTACCGCGAGCTCATCGGCAAGATCGATGCCGTGAGTGTCGCGACACCCACGCCGCTGCACGCGCCAGTTACGCGCGACTTCCTCATGGGCGGTGCGCACGTGCTGGTCGAAAAGCCGATCACCGAGACCATCGTGGAAGCCCGCGAGCTGATCCGCCTCGCCGCGCAGGCGAAGCGCATCCTGCAGGTCGGTCACCTCGAGCGCTTCAACTCCGCGATCCTGGCAGCCGAGCCGTACCTGAGGTCGCCGCGCTTCATCGAGTGCAACCGCCTCGCCCCGTATCGCGAGCGCGGCACCGATGTGAACGTCGTGCTCGATCTGATGATCCACGACATCGACATCGTGCAGACCATCGTCGACTCACCGATCGCCTCGATCGATGCGGTGGGCACGCCGGTGTTCTCCGATGAGATCGACATCGCCAATGCGCGCATCCGATTCGAGAACGGCTGCGTCGCCAATGCCACGGCGAGCCGCGTGAGCCTGAAAACGGAGCGCAAGCTGCGCGCGTTCTCCCCGGCGGACGGCACTTACCTCTCGATCGATCTGCAGCAGAAGATCATGACGCTGATCCGCAAGCGACCCGGGGGGCTCGCCCCCGGTGAGCTGCCGGTCACGATCGAGGAGCAGAACTTCGATCAGGGCGATGCACTCAAAGCGGAGATCGAGTCCTTTGTGTCCTGCATCCGCAGCGGACAGCCTCCCGTGGTGAGTGGCGAAGCGGGCCTCAGGGCGCTCGAGACGGCCACGCGCATCACAGAGCAGGTGCAGCATAGCCTCGCACGGGCCACTTGATTTCCGGTCCCGGCGCTCCACATAAACGCCATGGACACTCAACTACTGCAGCTCACTCCCCGCACGGCAGGGCTCGAGATCGACCTCATCGGCGATCTCGCCTGTCCGTGGTCCTACCTCGCCAAGCACAACCTCGAGCAGGCGCTCACGAGCTTCTACGGCTCGGGCGATCGGATCGTGCGCTGGCACGGACTGCCCCTGGGCGGTGCCGTGGGCAGCGCCGGCCCCAGTGGCCGCTCGGTCAGCTGGCGCGATCACTTCGCGACCCGGCTGGCACCCGGCGCGAGCATCATCGAGGCGCAGGCGGAGCTCAAGACCGCAGGCGAGGCCATGGGTGTCAGCTTCGATTTCGAGCGCATCGGCGTGCTCCCCAACACCCGGGAAGCAAACCGCCTGGTGAGCCTGGCCTCGCGCGATGGGCGTCAGAGCGAGGCGATCGAGGGGCTGTTTCGCGCCTTCTTCGAATCCGGCGCGGATCTCTCCGATCACCTGGTGCTCGCGGAGCTGGCGCGGAAGTGGAGCTTGCCGGCCGACACGCAGACGGCGTTTGCCGACGTGTCGCAGGGACGCGATGAAGTGGCGGCCGATGAGCAGCGGCTGCGCACGCTGGGCGTGAGCAACGTGCCGAGCGTGGTGATCAACGGGCGGGTGCTGGTGCAGGGCCCGGCCGATGCATCGACCTACGTGAAGGCACTCGATCAGGCACTGTTCGGCGAGATGCCGGCCACGCGCAGCCGACGCCAGCTTCACTGATCCCAGCGCCCACGGTATCGTGGCGCATGCTCGAGTCGGGCCTTCTTACCGATCTGCGCGCCATCGTCGGCGATGCGGGACTCATCACCGGCGAGCGCGTGCGCGAGCGCGCCATCGACATCAACGGCCATGTGGCCAAGGCGACGGCGATGGTGCGGCCGCGCTCGACCGCTGAAGTGTCCGCTGTCATGCGGTTGTGCCATGCGCGCCATCAGCCCGTCGTGCCGCAGGGCGGGCGCACCGGCTTGGTCGACGGCACGCTCACGAGCGAGCGCGACCTCATTCTCTCCACCGATCTCATGAACCGCATCGAGCGCGTCGATGTGCCCGGACGCACCATGCGGGTGGAGTCGGGCGTCATCCTGCAGCGTGCCCAGGAGGAGGCGGAGCGGCACGAGCTCATGTTCCCGCTCGATCTGGGCGGGCGCGGCAGCTGCACCATCGGCGGCAACATTGCCACCAACGCGGGCGGGGTGCGCGTGGTGCGTTTCGGCATGATGCGAGCGCTGGTACTCGGGGTGGAGGCGGTGCTCGCCGATGGCACGGTGCTGTGCTCGCTTAACCGCATGCTGAAGAACAATGCGGGCTATGACTTGAAGCAGCTCTTCATCGGCAGCGAGGGCACCCTCGGCATCGTCACCCGCGCCGATCTGCGGCTCGTGGCGCGGCCGCGCAGCACCAGCACCGCCTTTGTCGCCTGCCGTGACTTCGCCGCGCTCGTCAAAGTGCTCGGCCTCATGGACTCGAGGCTGTCCGGGCAGTTGAGTGCCTTCGAGGCGATGTGGCCGGAGTTCTATGACACCGTGACTTCCCCGCGAGCCGGGCATGCGGCCGTGCTGCCGCGCGGCTACGGCATCTATGGCCTCATCGAATCGCTGGGCTCGGATCCGCAAGCCGATCAGGCGCGCCTGGAGCAGGCGCTGGAAGCGGCCTTTGAGCAAGACCTGATCGTGGATGGAGTGATCGCGAAATCCGAGAGCGAGCGTCAGGCGATCTGGGCGCCGCGCGATGATCCCTGGCAGGTGCCGCAGCAACACGGCCTCACGTTCAATTTCGATGTGAGTCTCGCGATCGAAGATATGGAGGCGTATCTCGCCGGCCTGCGGCGCGAGGTGGCGCGGCGCTTCGCGGATTCGAAGCTGTTCGCCTTCGGTCACATTGCCGACGGCAACCTGCACGTCATCGTGGCACCGGGCAGCGCCGGCGGCGCGAGCCGCGAAGCGGTGGAGGACACGGTGTACGAGCCGCTGCGCGCGATCGGTGGCTCGATCGCCGCCGAGCACGGCATCGGCCTCGAGCGTCTCACGCACCTTGGCATCTCGCGCACGCGCGAGGAGATCGACACCATGCGGCTCCTCAAGCGGGCACTTGATCCGCGCGGCATCCTCAATCCCGGCAAGGTCGTCGGATGAGCGCCGCCCCTCCGGCGCATTTCACGCGCACCGCCCGCGTGGTCACGGTCGCGGCGGTGCAGCTCTCCTTCGACTGGAATCTCGAGTCGAATCTCGCGCGCTGCGAGCGCGCGGTGCGCGAAGCGGCCGGCAAGGGCGCGCAGATCATCCTGCTGCCGGAGCTGTTCGAGACGCCGTATTTCTGCATCGAGCAGGATGCGCGGCACCTCTCGCTCGCGCGGACGCTGGAAGAGAGTGTCGCGGTGCGGCACTTCAGCGGCATCGCGCGCGAGCTCGGCGTGGTGCTGCCAGTCAGCTTCTTTGAGCGCGAGCGCGTGGCGTACTTCAACTCCTGCGCCATCGTCGATGCGGACGGCAGCGTCCTGGGCGTGTATCGCAAGTCGCATATCCCGAACGGGCCGGGGTACCAGGAGAAGACCTACTTCAGTCCGGGGGACACCGGCTTTCGGGTCTGGTCCACGCGCTACGGTCGCATCGGCGTCGGCATCTGCTGGGACCAGTGGTTTCCGGAAGGCGCGCGTGCGATGGCGCTCCTGGGTGCGGAGCTGCTGTTCTATCCGACCGCGATCGGCACCGAGCCACCGCCGGCGCTGCCAGTGAATTCGCGCGAGCATTGGCAGCGTACGCAGCAGGGCCACGCCGCGGCCAATCTGATGCCGCTCATCGCCGCCAATCGTTACGGCCTCGAGCGCTCCTTGCAGAAGCCGCAGGAGCTCTACATCGACTTCTACGGCTCCTCGTTCATCGCTGATGCGAGCGGCGCGCTGGTCGCTGAGGCGCCGACGCACGGCGATGCCGTGCTCACAGCGAGCTTTGACCTGGCCGAGCTCGCCGAGATGCGTGACAACTGGTTCGTGTTCCGCGACCGCAGACCCGATTTGTACGGGCCGCTGCTCACGCTCGACGGGCAATCGACGCGCTGAAAGACTGGTGGAGGCGGGGGGAATCGAACCCCCGTCCGCAAGCGCTAGACTTCAAGCTCTACGTACGTAGCCCGCTCATTGGTTCTCACCGTGCGCTACCCGAGGGGCAGGGAAGACGCCCAGCCAGCAGACGGTGACTCTTAACGCGCCAGCCCGTCGCACACTGGCGCGCGATCCTATGAGCGCGTCCCCTGGTCCAGTCGCATAGGCACGAGCTGGTCAGAGGTTAAGCTGCGTTTAGGCAGCTAGAGCGTAGTTGTCGTCGTTGGCAACTATGATTTGCAGCGAGATTTACGAGGGCACTGCGCCTCGGTACGCCCCTGAAGGTTCGCAACCCACGTCGAAACCGGTCGCCCCCATATCAGATGCGCCTGTAGTGTAGCCCAACCCTCCCCCAAGGGTGGTTAAATGCCTCCGCTCGCCAACACAGGGGGTGTGGATCATGCGAAAGGGAACGATCGCGGCGCTGTCCGCCGCTGCACTGCTGGGATCGATGCTGGCACGAGCCGATGACGTGCCGCTGCCCAACACCGCGGTCAAGGCCACGGTCGGAGTCGCGGCGACCAGCGGCAATACCAGCACGCTCACGGCGAACGCGAAGTTCGGCGCCACTCACACGACGCAGCATCACAAGGACGACGTCGCGCTCGAGGGCCTGTATGGCAAGCAGAACGGCTTCGTCAGCGCCGAGCGCTGGGCCGCTCGCTATCAGCACGACTGGAAGCTCGATGAGAAGCTGTTTCTGTTCGGCTCGCTGGGCTACGAGCGTGACCTCTTCAGCGGCTTCTCCTACCAGTCCACCGCGGCGGTGGGCGCGGGCTACACGCTCCTGAACACCGATGCGGACAAGCTGTCCGTGCAGGCCGGTGTGGGTTACCGGCGTCTGGAGCCCATGGTGCTGGTCAAGGATCCGGCCGGCAATGTCATTCAGCGCATCCTGCAGCCCGTAAACGGCGAAGCCGTCGGCACCGGCGGTGTGAGCTACGAGCACACATTCAATGCGTCGACGAAATTGAATGAGAAGTTCGGCATCATCTACGGCAGCGACAATACCGAGATGAAGAATGACATCGCGCTGCAGGTGAAGATGAGCAAGGTGCTGGCGCTGAGTCTGGACTACCTCGTGACCTACAACTCCAATCCGCCCGCGGGCCTGGTGCGTACGGACACGATCACGACGTTCAATCTGGTGTACGAGAAGAAATAACCGGCCGCTGTCAGCCGCGGCGCAGCAGCCGCGCCTTGTCACGCTGCCAGTCGCGCGCCTTCTCGGTGGCGCGCTTGTCGTGCTGCTTCTTGCCCTTGGCGAGTCCCAGGCGCAGCTTCGCGCGGCCGCTCTTCCAGTACAGCTCGAGCGGGATGAGCGTGTAGCCGCGGCGCTCCACCGCGCCGATCAGCCGCTGCAGCTCGTGATGATGCATCAGGAGCTTGCGCGTGCGCACGGGATCGACCGGCGTATGAGTGGAGGCGGTGGGCAGCGGCGCGAAGTGCGCACCGATCAGGAATGCCTCGCCCTCCCGCAGGTAGATGTAGCCCTCGGTGAGGTTTGCGCGGCCCGCGCGCAGAGCCTTCACTTCCCAGCCCTGCAGCGCGAGGCCCGCCTCGTAGCGCTCCTCGATGAAATAGTCGAAGCGCGCCTTGCGGTTCTCGGCGATCAGGCTCGGTGTGGATTCGGGCTTGGCCATACAATATTGCCGTGAAGTGTAGACGCTCGGACCCGTACAGATGAGGAAAGTGGAGCGCACGGCGCTGGTGGCGCTGCCGCCGGCACGTATCTATGCCCTCATCAATGACATCGAGGCGTATCCCACGTTCGTACCCGGCTGCGAGGCCGCGCGCGTGGAGTCGCGCACCGAGCGCGAGATCGTGGCGACGCTGCATGTGCACAAGGGACCCCTGCACACGGAATTCACCACGCGTAACGAGCTCGAGCCCGACCGCGCCGTGCGCATGCGTCTGGTGCGCGGGCCGTTCAGGCTCCTCGAAGGCGACTGGATCCTCACCCCGATCGAGAGCGCCGGCTGCCGCATCGACCTCAGCATCCGCTTCGCGTTTTCCAATCCGATATCCGGCGCACTCTTCGAGCCGCTGTTTCAGCAGACCGTGATCTCTCTCGTCGACGCCTTCGTCGCGCGGGCACGCATGCTCGATGACTGAAGCGCCGTCTCGCAAGCGCTGCCAGGTCGCCTACGCGACGCCCACACAGCAGTTCCTGTGGAGCGTGGAGCTGGCGCCCGCGGCGAGCGTGGCCGATGCGCTCCAGGCTGCCCGGCAGCAGGCACCGCCGGATGTCGCCATCGCCTGGGACTCAGCCGAGGTCGGCATTTACGGTGAGATCTGCGAGCGCTCGGCGATTCCGGCCGCGGGCGACCGGATCGAGATCTACCGGCCGCTCACGCAGGACCCGCGGCAACGGCGCCGCGAGAGCGTGCGCGGTCAGCGGCGCAAGCGGCCGCGCTGAAGGATCGGGGTCAGGACACCGGCCGCGGCGGCGGCTCGACGGTCACGGGCGCGGAGTCCCGCACGGCCTGGCCGTGATTGTCGATGCGCGCCACTTTGTCATTATCGAAGAATACCGTGAGCAGATGCTGCTCGGGCTTGTGGTTGCCGCTCAAGTGCAGGTAGTAGAGGTAGTCCCAGCGATCCGTGTTGAACATGTCCGGCACCATGGGCGTGCCGAGCAGGTAGCGCACCTGGCTGCGCGTCATGCCGAGCTGCAATTGATCGACAGCGCGCCTCTCGAGGAAGTTTCCCTGTTGAACGGTCATGCGATAGACGCAGCCCGACAGGGGTGCCAGCAGGATGAGACTCAGCAGGACGAAGCAGCGCACGGCGCCGCGGTAGGCGATCGGAGACATCGGGTGACTTAACATACGAATGAGGGATAATGCCCGCCATGATACCGCACCGCCCGAGCCGGGCCCGCACGCCATCCGCCGAGCATCGGCTGGAGGGCAAGGACCTGCGCAAAGCGGGTCTGAAAGTGACGCTGCCGCGGCTGAAGATTCTCGAGATCCTGGAGCGCAGCGCGACGCGCCACCTGTCGGCGGAGGACATCTACCGCTCGCTGCTCGACTCCAATGAGGACATCGGGCTCGCCACCGTTTACCGGGTGCTGACCCAGTTCGAGGCCGCCGGCCTCGTGACCCGCCATCACTTCGAGGATGGCATGGCGGTGTTCGAGCTCTCCCAGGGAACGCATCACGATCATATCGTGTGCTTGGACTGCGGACGGGTGGAGGAGTTCGTCGACTCCGGGATCGAGGACCGCCAGACGGCGGTTGCCAAGCGCTTGGGGTTCGATATCCGCGATCACTCGCTCATTCTTTATGGGCGCTGCGAGCGGCAGAACTGCGCTTTTCGGAAGAAGTCGACGTAGCGCTCTCGGCGCGCTTCAACATCTCGCGCGCGTGCTCGCGCGCTTTCGCCGTCACATCCACGCCCCCCAGCATGCGCGCCAGCTCCTCGACGCGCTCATCGGGCGCCAGCGCACTGACCGTCGTGCGCGTCGTGCGCCCGTCGGTGAGCTTATTGACCCGCAGGTGATGATGGCCCTGGGAGGCGACCTGCGGCAGATGAGTCACGCACAGCACCTGGCAATCCGCCGCCAGGGCACGCAGCTCGCGTCCGACGATCTCCGCCACCGCACCGCCGATGCCGGCATCGACCTCATCGAAGATCATGCAGCGCGGCTCGTGGGCTGCGCACGAGACCTGCACCGCGAGTGACAGTCGCGAGAGCTCGCCCCCCGAGGCCACCTTCGCGAGCGCACGCATCGGCTGACCGGGATTGGCGGTGACGCGAAACTCCACCTGATCGACGCCGTGCGCGGCCGGCTCGCCGGTCTCGAGCGGCGTCACGTCCACCTGGAAGCGGCCGCCCGTCATGCCGAGGGTCTGCATGCGGGCCGTCACTTCCTTCGCCAGCGCGCGCCCGGCCGTCGTGCGCCGCGCGGAGAGCTGCGCGGCAAGCCCGCGGTAGCTGTCGAGCGCGCTCGCGAGCTCCTTGCGCAGGGTTGAGAGGTCAGCCTCTGCCGTGCCGAGTGCTGCGAGCTCACGCGCGAGCTCGTGCGCACGCTGCGGCAGCTCTGCGGGGGTCACTTTGTGCTTGCGCGCGAGCTCTTCGATGGCCGCGAGCCGGCGCTCCACCTGGTCCTGCCGGGCGGTGTCGAGCTCCAGGCTCTCGATGTAGTGCTGCAGCTCCCGCGCCGCCTCACGGATCTGGATGCTCGCGCTCTCCACCACCGGGGCGAGCGCGGCGAGCTTGCTGTCGAGCGGCGCGAGGTTCCTGAGCGCGGTGAGCGCGCGGCTGGCGGCTGCATGGGCGCTGCCATCCTCGCCCTCGTAGAGCTGCGCCAGGGCAAGCTGTGCGCCCTCGGCAAGCCGGCCCCGATTGGACAGCCGGGCGCGCTCCTCGCTGAGCGCGCCCACTTCACCCTCGGCAAGCGCCAGTGCCTCGAGCTCCTGCACCTGATAGCGCAGCAGCGACAGGCGCGAATCGCGGTTCTGCGCAGCGGACTCCAGCTCGAGCGTGCGATTGAGGAGGGTGAGCCAGACGCGGTGTGCGATGCCGAGCTGCTCGACCTGGGAGCCCAGCTTGCCGTAGCCATCGAGGATGTCGCGCTGCTCCGCGGAGCGGGTCAGCGACTGGAATTCATGCTGGCCGTGGATGTCGATCAGAATGTTGCCGGCCTCGCGCAGGAGCTGCACTGCGACCGACTGGCCGTTCAGGTAGGCGCGCGAGCGGCCATCGACAGCGGACACGACCCGCCGGATCGAGAGCTCATCGTTCGCCGCGATCGACTGCTCCTCGAGCCACCTCTTCAGTTCCCGCGGCGCCCGCGCGAGCTCGAAGGTGGCGCAGATCTCCGCCCGCTCCGCACCGGCGCGTACCACCTCCGGACCGCCGCGACTGCCGGCAAGGAGCTGCAGCGCATCGACGATGATCGACTTGCCGGCGCCGGTCTCGCCGGTGAGAACCGTGAGCCCCGGTGCGAACTCGAGCTCGATCGCATCGATGATCGCGAAGTCGCGGATTTGCAGATGGGTGAGCACGCGCGTGCGCTAACGCTGGTGATCCGGAGTGCCGCGGCCCCAGTGGAGCTTGGAGCGCAGCAGCCGGTAATAGTCGTAGCCCGGCGGGTGCAGGAGGGTTACGACCTCGGGTGCGCGCCGGATCGTGAGCCGGTCCTCGCCGGCAAGCTCGCCCACGACCTGGCCGTCGGCGACCACCTGGCCGCGGCTGTCGGCGCGGTCGATCAGACGGATCTCGATCTGCGAGCTGGCCGAGACCACGATCGGACGGTCGGAGAGCGTGTGCGGGGAGATCGGCGCGAGCACCATCACATCAAGGTGCGGCTCGACGATGGGTCCGCCGCAGGAGAGCGCGTAAGCGGTCGAGCCGGTGCTGCTCGCGATGACGATGCCGTCCCCGGCGTGCGAGTTGAGATAGCGGCCGTCGATCCAGGTCTCGAAATCGATCATGCGTCCGGTGGCCAGACGCTGCACCACGATGTCATTGAGCGCGAGCGACTCCGCACCCGAGCCCGGATGCAGGCGTGCGCTCAGGAGCGGGCGCCGGTCGAGCTCGCAGCGCCCGGCGATCGCATCCTCGATGCAGTTGACGACATCCTGGGGCATGACATCGGTGAGAAATCCGAGCCGCCCGCGATTGATGCCCAGGAGCGGCACGCCGCGGCGGGCCACCAGACCCGCGGCGGAGAGCAGCGTGCCATCCCCGCCGATTGCGATGACGAGGTCGGCGCGCTCGGCGAGCGTGCGCTCATCGACCGGGGTGAAGGGTCCGCTGGCCGCACGGGTGGAGAGCGTCTCGGTGACGAGGGCCTCGACCCCGCGCGCCGCGAGCAATGGCAGCAGCTGCGCGATGGATTCCTCCACGCGCGGATCGCTGTAGCGCCCGATGAAGCCGCAGACGCGCACGGGAAACCCCATCGCGACTGACCCCCTGCAAGCAAACCGGCCCGCTGACCGGCGGCCTGTTGTAACACGCGGCCGGGCATGTCCCAAGGGCCAAAACTGAGCGCCAATCGACGCAATCGCCACGTGTGCCGCGCTGCTTGACGGCCCCGGCGTGCGTCGTTAGCGTCAGGAGTCATGTCCCACGATGCTCGGGATGAGGGCTTGAACGAGCGCGCGCAAAGCCTGTTGCGCGTGCTGGTGGAGAGCTACATCCGCGACGGTCAGCCGGTCGGCTCGCGCGCACTCTCGCGCGACAGCGGGCTGAACTTAAGTTCGGCCACCATCCGCAACGTCATGGCGGACCTCGAGGAGCTGGGCTTCGTCGCCTCGCCCCACACCTCGGCCGGCCGCGTGCCCACGGACAAGGGCTACCGTTTCTTCGTCGATACGCTGGTGCGCGTGCAGCCGCTCGACTCGAGCGCCGTCACCGAGCTGCGCCGGCATCTCGATAGCCGCGTCGACAACTCCAAGACACTGGTGTCGGCGGCATCTCAGCTGCTCTCGAGCGTCACGCAGCTGGCCGGGGTGGTGACGCTGCCCAACGTGCAGCAGTCTGCGATCACCCGCATCGAGTTCGTCGTGCTCTCGGAGAACCGCGTGCTGGCGGTGCTGGTGCTGAACGACCGCGAGGTGCAAAACCGCATCATCCAGCTCGAGCGGCATTACACCTCCGATGAGCTGCGGCGCGCCGCCAACTTCCTCAACGACCAGTTCCATGGCCGCAACTTGCCGGAAGTGCGCCAGGAGATCCTGCGTCAGCTGCGCGAGACGCGCGAGCACATGAATCAGGTGATGCTCGATGCCATCACGGTCGCGCAGCAGCTCTTCGATACCGGCGAGCCGGCGCCCATGGAGTACGTGATCGCCGGTGAGACCAATCTCATGGGCGTGGGCGAGCTCTCGAGTGTCGAGAAGCTGCGGCGCCTGTTTGAAGCCTTCAATGAGAAGCGCGACTTTCTGCACCTGCTCGATCAGAGCCTGCGCGGGGAGGGCATCCAGATCTTCATCGGCCACGAGTCCGGCTACCAGATCCTCGATGACTGCAGCGTCGTGACCGCCCCGTACTCCGTGGGCGATCAGGTGGTCGGGGTGCTGGGCGTGATCGGACCTACGCGCATGGCGTACGAGCGCGTGATCCCCATCGTCGACGTCACCGCAAAATTACTCGGCGCCGCCTTGAATTCCCGCCGCTGATCCTCATGCTCTGCGACTTGAGGCGGGTTTGCGGCGTGCTGCCGTGCCCGCGATAAATATATAAGTCGTTGAATCTGGAGGGAAACTTGATGGGATCTGGTGAGGCCGAGGACTTGGCATCAGGGATGGATCGCCTGGATCCGGCCGAGGCGGCCCGAGTAGCCGAGCTCGAGCGGCTCCTCGCGGAGGCTGAGCAGCGCGCCGCCGCGCAGCGCGACCAGTACCTAAGGAGCCTCGCCGAGATCGACAACGTGCGAAAGCGCGCCGCGCGGGATGTGGAGAATGCGAGCCGCTTCGGACTGGAGAAGTTCGCGGTCGAGCTGCTGCCGGTGCAGGACAGTCTG
>Ga0335079_10005236_pt1 | contig 14859 bp, 8 predicted proteins | sample Lox_Sample_33_FD_206719 | JGI IMG/M metagenome (GOLD analysis project Ga0335079, IMG submission 206719) | Soil microbial communities from Loxahatchee National Wildlife Refuge, Florida, United States - Lox_Sample_3.3 | ecosystem: Environmental > Terrestrial > Soil > Wetlands | place: USA: Florida...
ATCGTGATCGGGATCCTGGTCGCGACCGTCGTGCGCAACGCGTTCGCATCGGTGCCGGCGACGGTTTCTCTGTTCTGGGTGGTCACTGGGGTAGCGATGTCGGTCGGCGTGGGGCTGTTTTTCGGATCCTATCCAGCGAACCGCGCCGCCAACCTCGACCCCATTGTGTGCTTGCGGTATGAATAAGAGAAATTCCCTTTCCCCGGGAAACTTCAGGACTATTTACCTTACACCGGCCACGGAGGTGCGCTTGAGGGCTTTATGAAGGAGCACCTTCGTACGCTGGGGGAGTGGGATGCAGCGACGACGGAATTAAAGCAGCAGGCGGGTGCTTCTCGAACGTGACACAGGCTTACAAATCACCTGGCGTCAGTCCGGTTTTCTTCGCAATCCGTTTCAGCGCAACCGGGCCGATTTCATCGCTCGCATGCCACGCCCATGTGTAGTCCGGGAAACCTGCCTTTTGGAGCTTCACATGAGAGCCCTTCTTCTCCGTTTTAGGTCGCCAGCCGATACGGAGAAGAGCATCGTAAACGCGGTTTGCTTTACTGCTCGGCCACGTGCTCACAGGAAACGGATTGATTTTGGCGGTTTTCTTACCTCTTCGGTTCTGTCAGCGATGACGCGCAGTGCCAGTGCTGTTACGTTCACTTCGGCGTCTGCCTTAGTCTTTCCGTATGCCATCACTCCCGGAAGCGAAGAAATCTCAGCCAACCACCGACCATCGACCTCTTGTTCAAATTCGATTTCGAAGGATTCGCCCTCTGGCTGTTGCGGGACAGTTGCCATGACAGAACTCTCCAAGCGTGACGGTGGGAAACACCCGGTCGTCGCGGAGAATTATTGGTTGTCCAGAGCTATTGCGTCAAACTAAATCGTCCCACAATACAAGTGCAAGTAGCGATTGGGGTTCTAGGCAATCAGTTTCTCGAATGTGCGCGCAGGCGTAGTGACCATATGAGGTAGCGGTCCAACCTGGATGGGCTTCAATGCGCTAGGACAGACAACCAGGCGCTAGGCTGCCGCGGAGCGTGCGCGGAGATAGGCGTCGATGCCGCGGGCGGCGCTTCGTCCTTCCTGAATCGCCCAGACCACCAGCGACTGCCCACGCCGCACGTCACCGGCCGCGAACACTCCGGGAACGGAAGACATGTAGCTTTCATCGGTGGCGACGTTGCCGCGGTTATCGAGCTTGACGCCGAGCTGCTGCAGAAGTCCGCTGCGCACCGGGCCGACGAATCCCATGGCCAGCAGAACCATGTCGCACTCGAGGAAAAACTCGGAACCGGCGACCGGCTCGAATTTGGGAGGCGGTCCCACGCGCACAACGGCCAAGCCTGTGACACGGCCATCGCCGTTGCCGTGGAATGCGGTGGTGGAGACACTCCACTCGCGAACGCCACCTTCCTCATGCGAACTTTCGGTCCGCAGTTGCATCGGCCACAACGGCCAGGGCGTGCTGGGCGAGCGCTCCGCCGGAGGCATGGGCAGCAGCTCGAACTGATGGACCGACTTGGGGTGCTGGCGGTGCGTGGTTCCCAAGCAGTCGGCGCCGGTATCGCCGCCGCCGATGATGATCACGCGCTTTCCGGTGGCGACGATTTCTTCATTCGTGCGGAGATCGATGCCTTCGCAGCGCCGGTTCGACTGCGAAAGAAAATCGACAGCATAGTGGATGCCCTTGAGCTCGCGTCCGGGAACCGGCAGGTCGCGCGGCTGCTCGGCGCCGCCGGCCAGCAGCAGGGCATCGTGGTTCCGGCGCAGCTCGGCCACCGAGACATCCACGCCCACGTGGACGTTGTTCACGAACTCGATGCCTTCTTCCACCAGTTGCTGCAACCGGCGATCAAGCACGTGCTTCTCGAGTTTGAAATTCGGAATGCCGAAGCGCAGCAACCCGCCCGCTTTTTCGTTCTTCTCGTAAACCGTAACCTTGTGCCCGGCGCGCCGTAACTGCTGCGCGGCCGCCAGGCCGGCGGGACCGGAGCCGATCACCGCGACGCGATGTTCGGTTTCCACCGCGGGTGGTTCCGGACGTATCCATCCCGCGCTCCAGGCGTGCTCGATGACCGTCTTTTCAATCTGCCGGATCGTGACCGGCGGCTCATTGATGCCCAGTACGCAGGAGGCTTCGCAGGGCGCCGGACAAATTCGCCCCGTGAACTCGGGGAAGTTGTTGGTGGCGTGCAGGCGGCGGATCGCTTCCTGCCAGCGGTTGCGGTACACCAGATCGTTCCAGTCGGGAATGATGTTGTTCAGCGGACAGCCGGTGTGGCAGAAGGGCACACCGCAATCCATGCAGCGCGCGCCCTGCGCCTGCACTTTCTCCTCGGGAAAGTCGCGGTACACCTCGAACCAGTCGTTCACCCGTTCGGTGACAGGCCGCCGCGGCGGTAGCTCCCGCGGATATTCCAGAAATCCCGTTACTTTACCCATTAGTCACCACTCTCGAACCCTTTCATCGCATAGCCGCCAGCGCTGATGCGGCCTTGGCTGGGGGCGGCGGATTGAAGGCCGCAACGACAGCCTTCGCCCGCGGTATCCCCAGCACCCGCTTATAGTCGTGCGGGAACACCTTCACGAATTTCGGAATCATCTCAACCCAGTTATCGAGCACGTAGCTGGCGCGCGGACTGCCGGTGTAAGCCAGGTGCCGCTCGATCAGCAAGCGCACGGTCTCGATATCTTTATCTTCCACCAGCGGTTCCAGATCGACTCCCGCAAGGTTGCAGCGCTTCTCGGCGAAATCGCCCAGCTCATCGAGCACGTAGGCAAAGCCGCCATTCATGCCCGCGGCGAAATTGCGCCCGCATTCCCCCAGCACCACCACCGCGCCGCGCGTCATGTACTCGCAGCCATGGTCGCCGGTGCCTTCCACCACCGCGCTGGCGCCGGAGTTGCGGACCGCAAAGCGTTCGCCCGCAACCCCGCTGAAGAAGGCCTCGCCGCCGGTCGCGCCGTACAGCGCCACGTTGCCGATAAGGATGTTTTTCTCCGGCTGGAACTTCGACTCTTTGGGCGGAAATACGATCAGCCGCCCGCCCGAAAGTCCTTTGCCGGTGTAATCGTTGGCATCGCCTTCGAGAGTGAGGGTGATGCCATGGGCCAGAAACGCCCCGAAGCTTTGTCCGGCCGAGCCATCGAAATCGAAACGGATGGTGTCACCCGGCAATCCCGCCGCGCCGTAGCGCCGTGCGATCTGGCCGCTCAGCATGGTTCCCACCGAGCGATGCACGTTGCGGATGGGCAGCTTGAGATGCACCGGCTGCTGGCTCTCCAGGGCCTCGCGCGCGTAGTCGATCAAGCGATAATCGAGCGACTGGTGCAGGCCGTGATCCTGCGCCTGCTTGCAGCGCCGCGCAATGCGCGCCGGCATCTCCGGCTTATAGAGGATGCTGCTGAAGTCGAGGCCGCGCGCCTTCCAGTGGTCGATGGCGGGTTTCATTTCCAGCATGTCGACCCGTCCCACCATCTCGTCGAAGGTGCGGAAGCCCAGCTCGGCCATGATGCTGCGTACCTGTTCCGCCAGGAAGAAGAAGAAGCGGATCACATGCTCGGGCTGTCCCTGGAACTTCTTGCGCAGCTCGGGATCCTGCGTGGCGATGCCCACCGGGCAGGTATTGAGGTGGCACTTGCGCATCATCACGCAGCCCATGGCGACCAGCGGCATAGTTGCGAAGCCGAATTCTTCAGCTCCCAGCAGCGCCGCAATGACCACATCGCGCCCGGTTTGCAGTTTGCCGTCGGTCTGCAGGCGAATCCGTCCGCGCAGGTCGTTCATCACCAGAACCTGCTGGGTCTCTGCCAAGCCAAGCTCCCACGGAATCCCGGCGTGCCGGATCGAACTGAGCGGCGAGGCGCCGGTGCCGCCCGAATCGCCGCTGATGAGGATCACGTCCGCATGGGCCTTGGCCACTCCGGCCGCAATTGTGCCCACGCCGACTTCCGCCACCAGCTTCACCGAGATCCGCGCCTTGGGATTGGCGTTCTTCAGGTCGTAAATAAGCTGGGCCAGGTCTTCAATCGAATAAATATCGTGATGCGGCGGAGGCGAGATCAGTCCCACGCCCGGAATTGAGCGGCGCACGCGAGCGATGGTTTCATCCACCTTGTGGCCGGGAAGCTGTCCGCCTTCGCCCGGTTTTGCGCCCTGCGCCATCTTGATCTGCAGCTCGTCGGCGTTAACCAGATACTCCGCCGTAACTCCGAAGCGGCCGGAAGCCACCTGCTTGATCGAGCTGCGGCGATCGTCGGCAAAACGCACTTCGTCTTCACCGCCCTCGCCGGTATTCGACCTGCCGCCGATCCGGTTCATGGCCCGGGCGAGGGTCTCATGCGCTTCCTTGCTGATGGAACCGAACGACATCGCGCCCGTCGCAAAATGGCGGACGATTTCGCTGGCCGGTTCGACTTCTTCGATTGGGACCGGCGCCGCCGGCTTCTTGAACTGCATCAGGCTGCGCAGCGTGCACAGGCGCTGGTTCTGATTGTCGATGGAATCGGAGTATTCCTGGAAGGTCTGGAAACTGTCTTCCCGCACCGCGCGCTGCAGCTTGCTGATGGTGAACGGATTCACCAGGTGCTGCTCGCCGTTGGCGCGATAGGAATAACTGCCACCCACGGCGAGTTCCGGATCCGAATCCGTAACCGGCTCCAAGGCATGCTGGTGCTTCATTTCCGCTTCGCGGGCGATCACGTCGAGCCCAATGCCCTCGATGCGCGAAGTGGTTCCCGTGAAGTATTTCTGCACCAGCGATTTGCTCAGGCCGATGGCCTCGAACACCTGCGCCCCGCGATAGCTTTGCAGGGTGGAGATGCCCATCTTGGAAAAGGTCTTCAGCAATCCTTTATTGATGGATTTCTTGAAGTTCTTCAGGGCGCTGGCAAAGCTGGCCCCTTCCGGCAGATGGCCGCGGTTGACCATGTCTTCGAGCGTCTCGATGGCCAGATAAGGATTGACGGCGCTGGCCCCATAGCCGATCAGCAAGGCGAAGTGCATGACTTCGCGCGGCTCGCCCGACTCGACCACCAGCGCGCACTTCGAGCGCGTGGCTTCGCGCACCAGGTGATTGTGAACGGCCGTGAGCGCCAGCAGGCTGGGGATAGGCGCATATTCTTCGTCCACACCGCGATCGGAAAGAATCAGCAGCGTGTAGCCGGATTTGAGCGCCAGTGTGGCTCGCCGGCAGAGACCATTCAGTGCGTCTCGCAGTCCCTTCTCGCCGCTATCCACCCGGTACAGGGTGGGCAGCGTGGTGGCCAGGAAGTCGCCCTGCGAAACCCGGCGCAGCCGCTCCAGATCATTGTTGGTCAGCACCGGATGGTCGAGCCGCAGGGTGTGGCAGTTAATGGGCTCTTCATCCAGGATGTTGCGTTCCTGCCCGATGTAGCTGATCAGCGACATCACCAGCTCTTCGCGGATGGGGTCAATGGGCGGGTTAGTGACCTGCGCGAACAGAATGCGGAAATAATTGAACAACGACTGCGGATGGTCGGACAGGCAGGCGAGCGGCGTGTCCCAGCCCATCGATCCGATGGGCTCCTGCCCGTCAACCGCCATGGGCAGCAGGATGCGGCGCAGATCTTCGTCGCTGTATCCGAACATGCGCTGGCGGAAAACGATGGTGTCGTGGTCCGAGCCCATCACGCGGTAGGGCTCCGGCAGATCGTCGAGCCGTATCTGGTTCTCCTTCAGCCATTGCCCGTACGGCTTGCGCTTGACCAGGTCGCCCTTGAGCTCCTCATCGGAAATGATCCGGCCCTGCTCGGTGTCGACCAGGAACATCCTGCCGGGCTGCAGCCGCCCCTTCATGCAGACATTTTCCGGCTTCACCGGCAGCACGCCGGTTTCGGAAGCCATCAGCACCAGGCCATCCTCGGTGACCAGATAGCGCGCCGGACGCAGGCCGTTGCGGTCGAGCGTGGCGCCGATCACGCGGCCGTCGGTGAAGGCGATGGCCGCGGGCCCGTCCCAGGGTTCCATCAGCGAAGCGTGGTACTCGTAAAAATCCCTTTTCTCCGTACTCGTGTGTTCGGACCAGGCCTCGGGAATCATCATGGCCATGGCATGCGGCAGGCTGCGGCCGGACTGCACCAGCAACTCGAGCACGTTATCGAAATTCGCCGAGTCGCTGCCGCCGGGCGTCACGATGGGGTACAACTTGCTGATGTCATCGCCAAACAGCGGCGAGGCCAGCGTGGCCTGGCGGGCCACCATCCAGTTGGCGTTTCCCTTGACGGTGTTGATCTCGCCGTTGTGCGCCACGTAGCGGTAGGGGTGCGCCAGGTGCCAGGTGGGAAACGTGTTGGTCGAGAACCGCTGGTGTACCAGGCACAGCGCGCTGCTGACATCGGGATCGGTCAGCTCACGGTAAAAGTTGCTGATCTGCGGCGCCAGCAGCAGGCCCTTATAAATAATGGTGCGGGCCGAGAGCGAAGGCACATAGAACATGCCCTTGTGCTCGAGGTTCGAACTGGCGATCTCGTTCTCCACGCGGCGGCGGACGAGATAAAGCTTGCGCTCGAAGGCGTCCACGTCCATGCCGGGGGCGCGCCCAAGAAAGATCTGCTGGATGTAGGGTTGGGAAGCGCGCGCGACACGCCCAATCGCGGAGCCATCCACCGGAGTGTCGCGCCAGCCGAGAACCGTCAAACCCTCTTCCCGCGCCACACGCTCCAGCACTCCTTCGCATTGCAGGCGGTCGTGCTTCTCCACCGGGAAGAAGACCATCCCCACGCCGTACTCGCCCGGTGCCGGCAGGTTGAATCCCAGGGCGGCACATTCGCGGGCGAAGAACTTATGTGGGATCTGGATCAGGACCCCGGCGCCGTCGCCGGTCTCAGCATCGCAGCCGCTGGCGCCGCGGTGGGTCAGGTTGATCAGGACGTGGATGCCCTTGACGATGATGTCGTGCGACTTCTCACCCTTGATGCTCGCCACGAAGCCGATACCGCAGGCATCGCGCTCGTTGCGCGGATCGTACAGCCCCTGGGGCTCTGGAAGTCCTTGGAAATACTCGTCTTGGTTCATCCTGCAGCCGACCTTTCTCTCCCCGTTTCTGTGCCGACACTAGCCATACAGTGCCCTCCGGCACCTGTATGGCGACAAATCACCAGATACTTTAATACGCGTAAATCAACCTCCAGTACAGCGCACAATTTCGATGGAAACGATGAAAAATTCAGCGGTACGGAAGAGCCCGGCCGCTACCCCTTATATTGGGAGACGGTGAAAAATATCGATGTTGCGCGCCCTTTCGAACAGGCGTCTCGCTTCTCGCGCCGGGCAATCATCTCCGAGCAACTGGCGCACAGGGCGCCGGACCGCGGATTCCGACACTGCAAAGTTCGCAGCGCTCGGGCTGATGGCCGATTGCCATAGTGCTCCCATCAGGTCGCTAACCGGGTAATGCCCAGCTTCTGCATCTTGTAGATCAGTGTGGTCCGTTTCAGGCCGAGCCGCTGAGCCGCTCCATTGCGCCCTCCCACCACCCCGTTGCTTTCGCCCAAAACCTTAATGATGTGGCTGCGCTCGGCCTCTTCCAGCGTATTGAGGTTGGTCGATGGGGCAGTGGCCGTCCGTTCGAGCTCGCCCAGCGGCGCCCGCAACATTTTCCCCGGCGACAGGATCACGGCGCGCTCGATGAAATTCTGCAGCTCGCGGATATTGCCCGGCCAGGAATAGCGGGCGATCGCCTCCATGGCCTGGTCCGGGATGTCTTCTATCTTCCTGTCCATCTCGCGCGAATATTTGGCGACGAAGTGCCGCACCAGCAGGGGAATGTCGTCCGCACGCTCGCGCAGCGGGGGAATATTGACGGGGAAGATATTCAGCCGATAGTAGAGGTCGCTGCGAAACTGCTTGTCGGCGACCATCTGCGGCAGATCGCGGTTGGTGGCGGCGATCAGGCGCACGTCCACCCGCTGCGTGTGTGTGCTGCCCAGCCGCTCGAACTCCCTTTCCTGCAGCACGCGCAGCAGCTTGGGCTGCAGCTCCAGCGGAATGTCGCCGACTTCATCCAGGAACAGCGTCCCCTTGTGCGCCAGCTCGAAGCGCCCGACCCTCTGCGCGATGGCGCCCGTGAAAGCGCCCTTCTCATGGCCGAACAGTTCGCTCTCCAGCAGTCCGGTAGGGATGGCGGCGCAGTTGGCTTTGACCATAAGGTGATCGTGCCGCGCGCTCAGATTGTGGATGGCTCGCGCGACCAGCTCTTTGCCGGTGCCGGTCTCACCGATGATGAGCACGGTCGAGTCGGTGGGCGCCACGGTTTCGACCTGCTTCAACACCGCACGCAGACCCGGGCCGCCGCCAATAATTTCTTCGAAATCGTGCTCCACGCGCAGCTCGTCGCGCAGATAAGAGCTTTCTTCCGACAACCGCTTCTGCGCTTCCTTGATCCGGCGATGCTCCAAAGCATTGCCGACGGCGATCGCCACCTGGTTCGCGATCGGGCCGAGAAACGCAATGTCCTCATCGGTGAACGCGGTAGGCGTGCGCCGGTTCAGTTGCAGGATACCCAGCACGCGGTCGCGGCTGATCAAGGGCAGGAAGCACATTGCTTTGATGCCTTCGATCTCGCCGATCTGGCGGGCGCGCGGATCGAGCCAGTCGGGAAATGGCGCGGTCATGATGAGCGGCTGGCCGGTGTCGAACACTCTTCCCGAACCCGAGCCGTTCCGCGGGATATGAAGCTGCTTGCGCATGAAGCCTTTGCCGTCGGGAAAGTCCACCATGTGCACCTGGAAATCATCGCGCTCAGGATCGGGCAACGATATGTTCACGGAGTCACAGGCCATCACCTGCCGCAGCGTTCCGGAGACGGCACGGAAGATCTCTTCGAATTCCAGGTTGGAGACCGCGCTGTTGGTGACCTCCAAAAGCAGGCCGAGCCGGTCGCGCTCACGGGCCACCTGCTGCTGCAAGGCACGGGCATCTTCATAATTGAGCGCGTTGTCGACGGCAGTGGCCACCTGTCCGGCTACCAGCAGGGCGATTTCGACGTCGGCCGGAGTGTAAGCGTCCGGTCGCGAGGCGCCGAAGTTCAGCGCCCCCAGCCGGCGGCGCGCTGAGGTGAGCGGCACGCTGCACAGCGACCGAACACGGTGCGCAAGAAACCGCTTTATCGACTCGGGATAATGCGGGTACTGCTCCGCGTCGCCGATGATCAGCGTCTCCTGATGCTGCCATACCCAGGCAGAGAGCGACTCGTCCATGGCAAACTCCGTGCCAGGTTCCAACTTGGGGACGCGGGTCTCGAGGGTATGCAACCGCATCACGTTCCGTGCCGGATCGTGCAGCACTACGCTGAGATAGCAGAAGTTCAAGAGACCACGGAGGCGGCCGGCCAGATCATGAAAAAGCTCCGGCAGGTTCTCGTGGGAGGCGATGATGCGCGAGATTTCCAGCAGGGCCCGGTATTTTTCGGCAAGAAAATGGGCTGACTCTGGCATGCGAGCGGGAGCCAAATCAACGCCGAGCGATTGGACCAAAACTTCACCCCCATAGGTACGCGAGATCCGAATCGCCCCGGCCTCACCACCTCTTTAGCTGAATGGGATGCGTCGCTGCGCGGCAGAGCTTCAAACATCTGTGTAAAAAAATCGTTAACACGAATCGCAAAATCTGAATCCTGCGGGAACGCGCGCGACGGTAATTTGCCACTCTGTCAGATTATCGACTGACGAATCGCGCTCCGCACCGCGTAGATAAATTCGCGAATCATCGTAACCGGCATCGCGACAAAGACCTGGCTGCCGAAAATGAATGAGCGTTCGAGTTGGCAACGCGCTTGCCCTTCTTCCAACCGAATTTCGAAAAAAGGAGAAGCAAAAATGAAATCGCATATCATTCAAGTCGCAACCAACAAGGTTGGTTTGATCTTTCTGTTGCTGGCGCTGGCGGTTGGCACGGCTCATGCGCAGAACGGCATCTGGAAAGTGGATGCGGAGCATTCGACAGCGCGGCTCTCTCTGGGATCAGTGGAGACCGGAGTGGCGCGCGTCAGCGGAAGCGTGGCGTTCGATGCAAGCAATCCTGCGGACCCGGTCGTCAACCTGAACATCGGGTCAGGCATTTCGACCGCGGAAGACCCGCAGATCAGCTTTCAATCCGAGCGCTCGGCAATGACCAGTGACGGCAAACTGGCAGTGGTCGGCAAATTGTCCGTCACGCGCGTCGAGCGTCCGGTCATTTCGTACGTTGGCGGCGGCGAAGGGTACTACGGAGCTCAGTACGGCGAGCCCGTGGTTAACACCGACAGCCGGGAAGTCACGCTGGTATTCCCCAAGCCGGGTGATCCGCAGAACGGAAGGATGCAACTCTCGGTCTTGGCCGACATCAGCCGCGAGCGCTTCCCGCAGTTGCTGAACGCGCTGGCCGAAGGCAACTGGGCGAGCGTGGTGGTTGAAGACGAGCAGTGCACGATTACGACGCCGGTCGGTGAGGATTACCACGGCGCGGATTGCACCGGAACTCCGGTTGAGGCTGCGACCAACAGCGCGATCGCATACACAGGCGGCGGCGACGGCTACTACGGCTCCCAGCCGGCGGTGGTTCCTGATGGCAACCACGCCACCATCGCTCTGAACCTTCAGCTCACGCAGGCGGCCTCTGCGCCATCCGCTGCACAGCCTGCTGGAAACTGAAAATTGAACGCACTTTCGGAGGGACTCGCGAAGCGCGAGTCCTTTTTTTTTGCGCGCCGCGCCATCTGCACACCAGCCGTTGCATCCCAAATTTGCACACACGCTGCGTCATAACCAACTAACTACTTGACAGATTTCTTGCGCCGTCGTTTCTTTCTCAAGCGCTGGTGCGGCACGGCGCGAGAAATTTTCCACACGAAAATTTTTCGTGCTAGTATGCCGAGCAGGCGCCAAGTTCGTCAGGCTCTCTGGTTCTGCAGCTCCGGCCGAAGATTTTCGGCACAACCCCAAGGTGGTTCAGCCCGGGCATTGCGCACAGCACGTCCTGCTCGGCAGCGCCCTTTCATATTGTCGGTTTTTTTATTGACGATTTCTTTCCGCCGTTTCTGCCCCTCAGCAACGGCAACCTAGTGGCCGCAGAAAATGTCGCTTGTGTCATCCGCAACCGCCGCAGCTAATCCCTGGATCCGGATCCTCGGGGCCCTGGAGAAAAAGATCAACCGCACCACCTTCGAGACCTGGCTCAAGCCCACGCGCTTCAGCCACACCGAGGGCGGGGTGCTCTACATCCGCATGCCCCGGCCGGAATTCCGGGTGGTCGAAGAGAAGTACATGGACCTCATCCTGGAGGCCATCGACAACCTTGGGCTCGAGCTGCAGGACGTAAAGTTCGTCACCGAAGAGGACGATCCCACGGCCACTCCCGTCCGCCACAGCTTCCCGGCGAAGCCGGCGCAGGGGGTGAATGCAGCCGCGGCGAGCGGCGCGCGGCCGGGATCGCAGGCGCGCTTCGACTTCGATTCCGCCGCCCAGCTCAATCCCAAGTACACCTTCGACGGATTCGTCATCGGCGCCGGCAACCAGTTCGCTCACGCCGCCGCCCGCGCCGTCGCCGAGAACCCCTCGAAGTGCTACAACCCGCTGTTCCTCTACGGCGGTGTCGGCATGGGCAAGACCCACCTGATGCAGGCCATCGGGCAGGAGGTCAAGCGGAACCAGGCGCAGCTCTCCATCTGTTACATCTCCAGCGAGAAGTTCACCAACGAGGTGATCAACTCGCTGCGCTATGACCGCATGAGCAGCTTCCGCGATCGGTTCCGCACCGTGGACGTGCTGCTCATCGACGACATCCAGTTCCTGGCCCAGAAGGAGCGTACCCAGGAAGAGTTCTTCCACACCTTCAACGCGCTGCACGAGTCGATGAAGCAGATCGTGATCGCCAGCGACCGTCCGCCCAAGGAGCTGGCCGAGATCGAAGACCGCCTGCGCAGCCGCTTCGAGTGGGGCCTGATCGCCGACATCCAGCCGCCCGACCTCGAGACCAAGGTCGCCATCCTGCAGAAAAAGTCGGAAAGCGAGCGCGTCCAGTTGCCGACCGACGTGGCGCTCTACATTGCGTCCAACATCCGCTCCAATGTGCGCGAGCTCGAAGGCGCCATGATCCGCCTGATCGCCTACTGCTCGCTCACCGGCGCGCAGGTGAACCTGCAGACTGCCCAGTCCGTGCTGAAGAACTTTATCGACGCGCAAAGCCGCAAGGTGACCATCGAGGCCATCCAGAAAGCGGTGGGCGAGCAGTTCGGGCTGAAGCTTACCGAGCTTAAGGCCAAGAACAACGCGCACTCGATTGTCTATCCGCGGCAGATCGCCATGTACCTGGCCAAGCATCTGACCGAAGCTTCGCTGCCGGAGATCGGCCGCCAGTTCGGCGGCAAGCACCACACCACCGTGATGCATTCGGTGGAGAAGATCGAGACCGTGCGCAAGGCCGACAAGGATTTGAACAGGCTACTGAATAAACTGACCGAGCAGTTGGGTGGATGATTCGCGGAGTTTCCGCTTGCGGCGTCAGGGTTTTCCACCACAAAGGCGTATTCCCTCAGCCAGCCCTGTGGACGCCTTGTGGAAGCTGTGCAGGCCTGGGGTCCGATTTTCTCCGCTCGCCGGGTTTTCCGCTCCCGCCACAGGCCAGGGGACGGAATATGCGCGCGCTTCGGCGGCAGATCCGAAGCGGCTTCAGCAGGATGGCTGGTATTTCCACTTTTCCCCAGCCCCTACTGCTACTACTGTTTTGAAGTTTAGGTTTTTGATATAAGAGGTAAACGTGATAGAGGCGCCAGTTATGGAATCGACCGGGGCTCAGACGGGTGCTGCCATGGAAATCACCGTCAGCAAGTCCGAACTGTTGAACGAGCTCACCGCCACTCAGGGCGTAGTCGAGCGCAAGACCACGATCCCCATTCTGTCCAATTTTCTGTTCGAGGCGGCCGACGGCCGGCTCACCATTACCGCCACGGACCTCGACCTGAGCCTGCGCACTTCCTGTCCCGCCAAGGTGAAGAAGGAAGGCTCCTGCACCATTCCGGCGCGCAAGCTCTACGACTACGTGAAGCTGCTGCCCGACGGCGACATCACCATCAAGCTGCTGGAGAACCATTGGGTCAACATCCGGCTGGGGCGTTCGAACACGAAGATGGTGGGAATGGCGCGCGCCAATTTCCCGCAGCTGCCGGTGTTTCCCACGGGCGCGATGTTCAAGCTGCCGGCGCAAGTGTTGCGCACGATGATTGCCAAGACCATCTTTGCCATCTCCAACGAAGAATCGCGCTACACGCTGAACGGCGCGCTGCTGGTGCTCAAGGCGGAGTCGCTGACCATGGTCGCCACCGACGGCCATCGCCTGGCGCACATCGAGAACAGCGCCGGCAAGTTCTCCGGTCCCGGCACCGAGCTGCGCGTGCTGGTGCCCAAGAAGTGCATGGCGGAGCTAAATTCGCTGCTGCAGGATTTCGACCAGGACACCATCGATTTCGCGAAAGATGAGTCCACGCTGTTCTTCCGCGTCGGCGACCGCCTGCTCACCTCGCGCCAGCTCACCGGACAATTCCCCAATTTTGAGGCCGTGCTTCCGCGCGACAACACCAAGAGCGTCACCGTGCGCTCGGAAGAGATCGCCGGCGCCATCCAGCGCGTGTCCCAGTTCGCCGACGAGCGCTCGGGCGCCATCCGCCTGCGGCTCGATAAGAACGAAATCAAAGTGTCGTCGTCGTCAAGCGAGAGCGGCGAGTCGGAAGATTCCATCGAAACCGCCTACGCCGCCGACCCGCTGACCATCGGCTTCAACTCCGCCTATTTACTCGATTTCCTCAAGGCTTCCTCATCCGGCGACGTGCGCTTCGAATTCAAAGACCCACAGTCCGCCGGCCAGCTCCGCCCCGCCGAGAATGGCGACGAGTTCAAGTACCGCTATATCGTGATGCCGATGAGGATCTGAGGTGCCTTCCGAAACTTGTGCTATTCGACCACACGTGCCCTCAGAACGAGTTCACGATGCGTAGCAGTGACGCTGACCACCGCTCGCCTGTAGGTGTATTCCTGGTGAAATTCAAACTGCATTTGCTCCGCTAGCGGCTGAGAGTCTGCGGGTGGAATTGTTTCTGATGATATCCGGCAACCATCCACGCGGAAGTCGACATTCAGAAGCGGTACGAGGACACGCAGGGCGTCTAGTGGGGGCACACTTTGGCCTGACTCGTACTGTCTGATCATCTCGGGAGTGACGCCAAGCCGATCGGCTAGTTCCTGTCGGCTTGTTCCTCTTTTTTCGCGGGCCTGCCGTAGATGTCGGCCAAGTTCGCTGCGCCACACTGGGATTGACTTTGCCATTGACAGGAGCCTCGCATCCAAGTGATACTTGCACACAACAAGTTTAACTTGTAAACCTGTTCTCGGGAAAGATAGCGGATGTACAGCAAACAAAAAGCGAATAAATGGCTTTCCGAACCCCCAGGGCATGGGAGTAAACTAGAACGTTTGTTTGGACGCAGACGGCGGTTCATGGCGACGGAGGGCCCGTTCGATTAACCGGAGGCACCGGAGGAGGGCTGGGATGACAACCGCGAAAGACATCTCCCTCGGACAGTTCCTAGAGCAACTCGTGCTTAGGTTTGACCGGCAGAAAATCACAATGCCGCTTCGCGACGAGAAGCCGTGGCACTTGTTCTTCTACAACCTCAAGAAATCGCCGGGCACTCGTGGCAAGCCAGCGTTCTTGCGCGACATGCTGTTTGACTGGAATGGTCCGTATCCCTGGTCGCCAGAGCTGGCTGAAGAGATCAACGCACTGCACTGGACTGGATGCGTTTCTGCAGCAAACCCGCAATACGACGAGATCACACTCAAGCCCACGGTCAGGCAGGTTTGGGAGACCCTTCG
>Ga0335079_10005239_pt1 | contig 14858 bp, 13 predicted proteins | sample Lox_Sample_33_FD_206719 | JGI IMG/M metagenome (GOLD analysis project Ga0335079, IMG submission 206719) | Soil microbial communities from Loxahatchee National Wildlife Refuge, Florida, United States - Lox_Sample_3.3 | ecosystem: Environmental > Terrestrial > Soil > Wetlands | place: USA...
TCGCGAAATCGTTTGCCGATGGTGCCGCGGTGCTCGTGATAGACCTTGCTGTGGGGCTGATACAGCACCTTCCAGCCGCGTTTCCAGGCCATGAAGCCCAGGTCGGTGTCTTCCAGGTAAAAGGGTTCCAGGAGGCGGTCGAAGCCGCCGAATTCGAGGAACTTCCGGCGGTCGAAGGCGCAGGATCCACCCCCGCCGTAGAAGCAGGGATAGATCTCCTGGATGGTGGAGTCGATGCGGTGGCGCACGCGCAGGCCGCCATCCTGCCACCAGGCCTGCGTGAGTCCGGTCTCTTCGCGAATCTTGTTCGGATCGCTGAAGAAGATCTGACAGGAGACCGCGAAGACCTCGGGGTCGCGGAAGCCTTCGAGCAGCGGCGCGAGGAAATCGGGCTCCACGCGCATGTCGCTGTTCAGCAGGACGACGATGTCGTTCTTCGCGGCGCGGAAGCCGGCATTCGATCCGCCGCCGAATCCCAGGTTGGTGGGCAGGGAGAGCAGCCGCACGGATGGGAAAGTCTTCGAGACGAAGTCGGCGCTGCCATCGGTAGAGCCGTTATCCACGACGATGACTTCGTTGCCGGGATGGCCTTCTAGGGCTTCGATTACCGAGGGCAGGTATTTTTCGAGCAGGTCTTTGCCGTTCCAGTTGGGAATGACCACGCTGGCGGAGTCCGATCTGGCCGGTTGGGGGGCGCTCCGGTTCTTGGGACCCAAGCGGAAGCATGCGCTACAGAGGTCCGTGAGCGCCAGGACTACGATGCTGATCAGCATCAGCGCGGGCGAGATCACGAGCAGCGGGAGCGCCTTCAGGAATCGTTTCAGGAAGGCCATGTCAACCGAGAGGCAAGACCGGTCCCACGCCGATCTTGCGGCCCAGCTTCATCCAGCGCGAGGCGCGGAAAAGTTCCACCTGGCGGGCAAGCTCATCCGCCTCCTCTTGTGCGCGGCGCGCCCAGGCGGTGCGCTCCTCGAGCTGCTTCTCCGTGGCATGCAAGGCGTCCACGGCGGCAGCCAGGTGGGCGGTCTGTTTTTGAATCTCGGCGGTCAGGTTGGTCTCCACGTCCCGGGCCCATTGTGTTTTGGCGCGGATATCTTCTTCGAGCGCGCGGACCTTGGCGTCGTAATCGTCAGCCACTTTGCGGGCGGCTTCCTGCTCGCGGGTGAATTCTTCCTGCAGTTGCACGATGCGCGCGCCCCGTTCCTCGAGCTCGCGGTTGAGCGATTCGGCCCAGCGGTTGCTCTTTTCCAAAGACTCTTTTTGCTCGCGAAACTGCGACACCAGGGCCTGGTGCTCTTCGAGCGCCTTGTGGAGCCATTCATCCTTGGCGGCCAGCTCGTGCTCCAGCAGCGCGATGTGACGCTCGCGCTCGCGCAGCACGTTGGCGGCGCGCGGCACGTAGACGAACGTCGGATTGCCCAGTTGCGGGCGGTGCGCACAGACGGCGACGAAAAAGTGCGAGTCGTCGGGCGCGGGCTCTCCGGAGTCCACCCGCACTTCCACGGTGTTTCCCACATCTTCCGGCTGAAAGGTGACGCCTTCGACGTGGTTCTCCAGAAACATCGAGACGTACGGAAAGAAGGCCCTCAGCTCGGACTGAAATTCGGCGAAATCGAACTCGTGGACGTGGAAGGGGTTCACGCCTTCGGGTCCTCGGGATTCGGTGTAGTAGAGCTTGTTGGGCGTGGAGACAATGAACTGGCCGCTGGAGGCGAGCACGCGGCGTGCTTCGATCAGGAATTCGCGCCACTGCTCCAGGTGCTCGATGACTTCGAAGGCCACGATGAGGTGGAAGCTGCCATCGGGATGCGGCAGAGTCGTGCACGAGCCCTGTTCGAAGCGCAGATTGGGAAGGCGATAGTGGTCGCGCGCAAACCCGACGGCATCCCAGGAGCGGTCGAGGCCAATGACCAATTCGGCCGCATGCGCCAACTCCGCAGACCCGTAACCCGCGCCACAGCCGGCATCCAGCACCCGCTTGCCGCGCGCCAGGCGGGAGGCAAACGTGTAGCGGGCCAGGTGCTCGTTCATCAGGTCCACGTCCACCTGGCCCGGAATGACGCGCTCGCCGGTGAACTCAGACAATGCGCTTCTCCAACACCGGTGGGGGCTCGGCAGACTCCGCCTGAGAGCCCGGGCCCATCAACGGAGAGTTCACTTCCACGCGGCACGGCAGGTGGATGTATCCATAGATCTCGTCTTCGGTGCGCGCCATCTGCAGCGCCACCGCATTATCGATCCAGTCGCACATCTGGTAGCCGGCCAGGGTGCCGTTGGCAATCGCCGGAGAGAAGGAGAACGAGGCCGGGTAGAGCTCTGGCAATTCGAGATGGAAATCCACAGTGAAGATATCGCCGCTCTGCATGGGAGGCAGTTCGCGGCCCTCGCGCGCGGTGTTGGTGCCCGAGAAATCCATGCCCAATTGATTGCGCAGCATGAATCCCACCATCGGCAGGGGCACGTCCTCCTTGGCGCGCACGCTGATGCGGACCACGATATTCGAGCACGGTTGCAGGAGGTGGACGGGCCGCCCGCGCTCGTCGAATATGGCAATGCCGATCACTTCGGCGCGGCCGTCGCCGAAGCGGTGATCAATGTTGGGAATCGTCTCGACGATTTCGGGCGCGCGGATGGGGCCGGTAGTGCGCCGCGGCTCGCGCGGTCCGGCCTTGAGCCTCAGGTAGGTGGAATCCTTCTGCGTCATCGCCGCGAGGTATTTGGCGATGATGCGTTCCGGCTCTCCGACCTCCACCACTCTGCCGCGGTCGAGCCACAAGACACGGTCGCCGATGGCTTTCACATCGCTGACGGCGTGGGAAACGAACAAAATGGTGACTCCGCGAGAGCGCAATTCGTGCACCTTGCGCATACAGCGTTGGCGGAAATAGATGTCGCCCACGGCCAGGGCTTCGTCCACCAGGAGGATGTCAGGATCGACGTGGATTGCCACGGCGAAAGCCAGACGCACGACCATGCCGCTCGAGTAGGTTTTGACCGGCTGGTTGATGAAGGGGCCGATTTCGGCGAATTCCTCGATGTCCTTGTACCGCTGCTCGATCTGGCGGGTGGTGAACCCCAGGATCGATCCGTTCAGGTAAACGTTGTCCCGGCCGCTGAATTCAGGGTTGAAGCCGGCTCCCAATTCGAGCAGGGCGGAGACTCGTCCGCCTACTGTAACGGTGCCAACCGTCGGCTGCAGAATGCCTGCCACGATCTGCAGCAGGGTGCTCTTTCCGGATCCGTTCTCTCCGACCACGCAGAACGTCTCCCCGCGTTTGACGGCAAAGTTGAGATCGTGCAGCGCCCAGAAGTCGCGATGGCGTTTGAGGCGATTCAGGGACAGCAATTCCTTGAGCCGGTCGCCCGGCGAGTCGTAGATCGCGTAACTCTTGGAGACACCCTGGAATTCTACAGCGTTCACGATGGAAGAAGATACACCAGTGTAACGGAAGTTGCGTAGGGAGTGCGATTGGAAGGAGGAACGGGAAAATCAAAAGGGTGGCCGCCGGCCCCTCCTGGAATAGTGCGTGGTGCGAATCGGAAAGACCGCAGTATAAACCGCGACGCCTGATGAGGATCCTTTGCGGATCGCTCTGCGGCGCGTCAAGACTCGCAACCGGTCAGCGAGGAAAACCGGAAGCCACCCCAACTGTGGACTGGTTCTATGTATTTCCTCCTTTGATGAATCCCCGATGAGGGGACGCATTTGCCTTTTCCGGAGAAAGAGGCCCGGAGAGCATCAACTACTGCCTCCATTCACAATATGCTCCTGCTGGACCTCGAATGTCAAGCGCGCCGGGAAAGTTGTCATGGATCACCCAAAGGGGTGAGGGGGGCCTCGACCGGAAGGCGGGGCGGCGGTAAATTAGTCGGTAGGGTATGCGCAAGTACTTTCTGGCGTTGGCGCTTCTGACGGCCACAGCCTGGGCGGCAAATCTCCGGCTGTATCTGAAGGACGGCAGCTTTCACGTGGTTCGCGAATACAAAGTGGAATCGGACCGCGTGCGCTTCTACAGTGTGGAGCGCAGCGAATGGGAAGAGATGCCGTTGAGCCTGATCGACCTGAAGCGTACGGAGACCGAGATTGCCGAACGGCAGGCGGAGCTGGACAAGGACGCCAAAGTCATCTCGGAGGAGGAGAAGGCGGAGCGCGATCTGCAAAGGCAGGTGTCGCGCATTCCTCAGGATCCCGGCGTCTATTGGGTGGACGGCAAGGAAACCAAGGTGATCAAAGCGGCGGAAGCCAGCGTCCACACCAACAAGGGCAGGTCGGTGCTGTCGAAGCTGGCGCCGATCCCGGCGGTGTCGGGAAAGGGAACCCTGGAAGTGGCCGGACTTCACTCGCAGAATGTATTCACCAATCCCGAGCAGGAGTTCTTCATGCAGCTCTCCGAAACGGAGCGCTTCGGCATGGTGAAGCTCACTCCAAAGGGCACGGTGCGGATTGTCGAGAACCTGACGTTCGTCCCGGTAACCAAGGAGACCATCGAGGAGCCGATTCTGGTGGAGACCTTCCAGCAGCAACTGGCGAGCGGCGGGCTCTATAAGGTCTGGCCTAAAGAGCCACTCGAGCCGGGGGAATATGCGGTGGTGGAGTACACCGAGGGAAAGCTGAATATCCAGGTCTTCGATTTCGCAATCGTTAAAGGCAAGTAGGAGGCGCGGCCCTCACTCCGCGGGCGCGTAGTAGCCCAGGCGCCAGTGGGCGCGAAGTTTGGGAAGACCGCGCGGAGGGACCACCTGCACCAGCACCTTGTGATAGCGCCCATCGCGCTGCTGATTCTTGGGCGTGTACCCGAGAATATAGCGGTTTCGCAGGTCGATCCCGATCTTCACCGCGATATCGGGAAGTTCGGCAGGGTTGGCCTCATACATACGCCCGCCGGTCTCCTCCGCAATGTGGGAGAGGAGCGCGGGGCCGCCTGCCTCTTCCACGGTCGTCCCGCCGCCAAAGACACCGATCGCATAGATCAGGGTATCGCTTTCCCGCACCACACTCTGTAATTCCGCGGGCGTATACCGGCTGTGATTGTCGCCTCCATCGGAGATTACCAGCAGGGCCTTCTTGTTCATCTTGGACTTTTTCATTTCGTGGAGGGCCAGGTAGATGGCGTCCAGCAATGCGGTGGAGCCCTTGGATCGCGAGAAGATCAACTGGTTTTCAATGACGCCGGTGTCGCTGGTCAACGGCACCTCGAGCCGCGGAGAATTGTCGAACTCCACCAGGAAGAACTGGTCTTCGGGATTGGCCGTCCGGAAGAACTCCTTAGCGGCCAGCCGCGAGCGGTTCAGCTTGGCGCCCATGCTGCCGCTGGTGTCGAACACCAGCCCCACGGCAACCGGCTCGTCGTCCATGGCGAAATGGCTGATGACCTGCTCCACACGGTCGTCGAAAACGCGGAAGTTGTCCCTTTCGAGGCCGGAGACCGGACGATTCAGCGGGTCGTTCACGCTTACCGGCACGAGCACCAGGGAGGTGTCCACCCGCAGAGTGGCCTCCCGCGAGCCGGAGGGCGCTTTCGGGGCAGGCTTTTCGCGGGGTTGAATGGCGATTTGACCACGGAAAGCCAGAGGAAGGGCGACCGCCAATGCCAATACCAGCGGGATGCGCGGGCGCGAACTCATAACCTCTCCCGTCGGTATTGTACTCCGGCGCCGCGATTGTAGGATAGGCATGTGGAGCCGGGCAATGTAGACGCCCGCCTGGTGCAGCGCCTGCACGCGTAATAGCCGCCGGCCTGCTTAGCGTCCCGTGGACCCTCGCGCCGCGCTCAGCATGTTTGCCATCGCGTAATTCCCTTCGTGACAGGCGTACTCGTAGAGAGGACCTGCGGCCCTGCTCATGACGAGTTCGCCAGTCCAGGGCTTCGTGAAGGCAGTCGGATCGTCCACGGTGAACCGGTAGAGGATGGTATCAGGGCCGGTGCGCGTGAGGCGTTCGATGAGGTGCAGATTCTGATCCGCACCTCGAAAGCTGGTCTTGTCGGTGAAGTTGGTCGTGTCCACGACGAGCGTCTCGCCTTCCCAGTGGCCTCGCGAGTCCCCCTTCCATTGGCGTATGCCCGGGTCGGGATGGGGCCGGCCATCCACGGTGATGATGCGAACATCGTGAATCATCTCGACGTAGATCGCCACCGTGTCGGCGGTTTGAATGATCTGATAGTTGTTGTTGTAGGGGCCGGGAACCATGGGCGGCCCGGCCGTCGGCCAGAGGAGGCAGCGTACCGGCAAACTCAGCTCCTCGGGGCCGGCAGGAGGATGTCGCTGGACCTCGGCGCGCGCCGCCGCCGCTTGCTGCGCCTGTGGCGTCAGGGGTGGGATCCGGCCGTCAGGAGGGTCGATCACCACGGAGGTTCGCCGCGTCGGAAAGAGCTTCAGCCCGCGCTCGAACCAGGCTTCGTTGTATGCGAGCGCGACATCCTCGTCGGCGGTTGAGCCGCGGCGGTCGCGATTGCTTGCGGCGAGTTGCCGTTTTTCGAATTCCGCCGCTTCGGTCTCGGTGAGGAACTCCTTTCCGGCAAGGTCTCTGGGTCTCTCAAATGGAGTCAGGGTGGCGTTGGTCCACAATCCCTGAAGGTCCGGGTGTCCACCCGGCAGCCGGGGGGCCGTCCACGGCTTTGCCGGACCCTGCCGGTTCCCCGCAGTCCGCGGAGTTTGCGCCTCTGCCATGACGCCCAGCGTGAAAAAGAGAACCACCAGCCCTTCCACTCGGGACACCACCGGACACGGATATCGCATACGACCTCCTAAAAAGCGCGGAGCGTTGATCGTCGTGCTTCTCATTCTAGACTGTCCAGAAGCCAACCGCCGCGGAGGACCTCCGATCCGCGCTAGCGATCCGGCAGCGCGAAAGCGAACAGTCCGCTGCCTGCCGCGATGGCCACCTGCTGGCGCCCGTTCACCAGGTAGCTTACGGGGTTCGCGAAGATCGGCGCGCCCGTTCCGTAATGCCATAGCGGCTTGCCGCTGGCCGCATCGAGCGCGTAGAACATCCCTTCGCTCGATCCGCCGAACACCACGCCGCCCGCCGTCGCCATCAGACCTGCCCACGGTGGAGACTTCAGAGGGAATTCCCATGCCACCCGACCGCTGGCGTGTTCCAGCGCCCGGATCGATCCGGTTGGTTCTATCTTCGGCACGCCCGACGGGTTTCCGCCGCTGAACCACTGGCCTGGGACGTAAGGCTCCCTCCTCTTTGCGAAGATCGCGGGCTCTTCCCGCACCGCCACGTAAAACAATCCGGTCAACGGACTGAAGCTCGGGCTGAACCAGTTCGTCACGCCATGGAACCCCGGGTAGACCATCGTGCCCTCGTCTGACGGCTCCCTGTTTGGCAAACGCACTGGCCGGCCCTTGTCGTCCAGCCCCGATGCCCAGGTTTGCTTGCCGTACTGTACCCCGCGGATGAACGCGCCCGTCACGCGGTCCAGCACGTAGTAGAACCCGTTGCGATTGGCCACCAACAGCAGCTTGCGATCGCCATCGTCCACGAGCACCGGCACGTGCGCCGAGTCCCAATCGTTTACGTCGTGAGGCGTGAATTGAAAATGCCAGCGGAGTTTCCCGGTGTCTGCATCCAGGGCCACGATGGAGCAGGTGTACAGGTTGTCGCCCCGCCGCGCATCCCCGTTGTAGTCCGGTCCGGGATTGCCGACCCCCCAGTACACGGTGCGCAGCGCGGGATCGTACGAACCCGTGATCCACGTCGAGCCGCCACCCGTCTTCCAACTGTCGCCGGCCCACGAATCGTTCCCGGGCTCTCCCGGTCCCGGTATGGTCCAGAAGCGCCACACCTGCCGCCCCGACCTTGCATCGTATGCGTCGATAAAGCCGCGGATGCCGTACTCGCCTCCGGCGATCCCAACGACTACCTTGTCGTCGAACGCCAGCGGGGCCACCGTGATGGCATAGCCCGACTGGTAATCCGCCACCACCCGGTCCCATCGCAGCTTTCCGGTCTCGAGATCGATGGCCAGGAGGTGTGCGTCGAGGGTGCCCACAAACAAGAGGTCACCCAAAACCGCCAGGCCCCGATTGGCCGCCCCGCAGCAGGCGTGCAGGTCGGGCGGCGGCCGCCGCGAGAAACGCCAGACCGGTCGGCCCGTTCTCCCGTCCAACGCCACCACTTCTCCGCCTGGCTCGGTGATATAGAGGATGCCGCCGATCACGATCGGTGAGGTCGAGAACTTTCCCGGCTGCTGAATCTGATAGGTCCACGCGGCTTGCAGACGGCCAACGTTCGCGGGGGTAATCTCTGACAGCGGAGAATATCGCTGGCCGTTGTAGTTTCGCGAATAGGTCAGCCAGTTGCCCGGCTCGCGGTCGTCGTGGCGAATGCGCTCCGGGGCGACCTGTGCCCAGGCCAGCAACGGGGCGGCCAATGTCAGGACTCTGAGCAGTCTCATCGCACTCCTCTCAGGCTCGCCAGGTATTGGACCAGTTCCTGGAGCTCGCTCTCCGAGAAAACGCTGCCGTACGAGGGCATGGCGGTCTTGCCCCACTGTTTGCGCACCTCCCGCACTTCATCCTTCAGAAACGATCGGATGCGGCCGTCGCCATCGCGAATCTGAATCGAGAACGGGTCTTCGTTCAAACGGCTCCCGACAATCCGGTCGCCGTTTCGCGCGGTCACTTCCACGAGGACATAGTTATCGGGGATGTTGATGGTCCAGCGATAGCCTTGGAAGCTGTCGTATAGCGCCTTCTGCGGCTCTACTACGGCTTGCCGGAGCCACTGCGGCTGCCGCATGCGGCCGATATCGCTGAGGTCGGGCGCAGAGGTGCCGCCCTCTCCGTTCACGCGGTGACACGTCAGGCAGTTGCCTTTGCCGCGGAAGAGTTCCGCACCCCCCTCGAGCCCACCCGCAGCCGGGCTGTTGCTGGTACGCAATCCGAGAACATAGAGAGCCAATTGGCGCAAAGGTTGGTCCGCAACCGTCTCGGCGGCGAGCGCCGGCATCTCGGTGCCGGGAATTCCACGCCGCAGCAGCACGATCAGCGACTCCGCATCGTTGGCGCGCTGGAGCGCCGCCACCCGCAACGCCGGCCCGCGGCTGCCTTCCCCCGACGGACCGTGGCACCCCGAGCAGTGCGCGATATACAACTCCCGCGGCGTCTGGCCGGAAAGTGCCGCACAGACGATCACCCCTAAAACCCATCGCATCACGCCAAGATTCTATCTCAGTCGAACCTGAGCCGAGGGTGGCAGCCGCCAGGTCCCAGGAACTGAATTAGACTGGTTCGGAGGTCTCATGCTCCGGCTACGATCCATCCTCCTGATCGTTCTGTTCGCCACCTTCGCCCGCGCGCAGTCCAGTCTTGCGATCGTCGAAAAGAAGGCCGGGAAAGTGGGATTCTACACCGTGGAGGGCCGCTGGACCGGCGAGGTGCAGGTGGGCGCTTATCCGCACGAGATGGCCTTCTCGCCGGACCATCGCTTTCTGTACGTCTCCGACAACGGCATGCTCTGGATGACGGATAAGGGCGAGGGCGGGAACTCCATCACGATCGTCGACGTCGAGGCGCGCCGAAAGGTGGGGACAATCGACTTGGGCAACCTCCGGCGGCCCCACGGGATTGCGGTGCTTCCCGAGACCGGCGAGATCGTGGTGACGATCGAGAATCCTTTCGGTCTGCTGCGGATCAATCCCCAGACTCGTTCGGTGGTCCGGAAATATGCAGTTGGCGGCGATAGCCCGCACATGGTCACCCTGGGGCCCGGCAACCGGACGGCCTGGGTCAGCGACTCCGGGTCGGGCGCCGTGACGGTGATCGATCTGAAGACCGGCGTTGTAGAGGCGTCTGTCCCAACCGGCAAGAACCCGCAGGGCAGTGCTTTGAGTCCGGACGGAAAGCTCATCTTCGTGACCAACAACGAAGGCGGTTCGATCTCCATCATCAACACCGAATCGCACAAAATCGAGGTTGAAGAAGGCACCAATAATTCCAACTCCGGCGCCTTCCTGCGCAAAGCCGGCCACGTCCGCAACCAATACTTCTGGCACCCCTTCTTCGACTTCAACAGTTCCGCCGATTCCGCTGATTTCGAGATTGAACTCCGTCTCCCGCGCGAATACAAAGCCACCACCAGCCTTCCCCAAACCGAGAGGATCGAGGGCAACGAACGCGTCATCACCGGCAAGTCCGTGCGCCCCACCTTCGCCCTCACCCTGGTCTACGACCGCGACTGAAACGTCCAGACCGTCACCGTCGGCGCCGTTCAACTGCAGTTGTTCCTCACGCCACAGTTCCAACCCGACGCACCATCGGTCATCGACGAATTCCGCTCCGTGTACGGCCTTCTCTCCGAGCGCTTCGGCGCTCCGCAAAGCGGATATTTCGGTGTGGTCGAAGCTCGCTCCAAGGAAGGCAACGGCTGGCACTTTCAGTCCAATCAGATCGTCGTAGCCGCCGGATGGCCCCGCGTCTTCTCCGTGAACGGCAACCGCCCCCACGCCAGCCTCGGCCACGAGATCGCCCATCTCTGGACCAACGGTTCCGGACCCGCCGCCCACTTCCTCCAGGAGGGCTGGGCCACCTACGCCGAAACCTTCACCCTCGCCAAGGAATTCGGACCCGCCTCCGTTAAAGACTTCTGGAAATATCAGGCCGCCGATTACTTCCGTCAGTTCGACGGCAAGGCCGGCATCGTCGACGACCCCGACAACACCGGCATCGCCTATCCCAAAGGCGCCTGGATCTTCCGCATGCTCGAAGATGCCCTGGGCGCCGCCCCCTTCCAGGCCGCCATCGCCGAGTTCTCCCGCCGCTCGCTCTCTCAGCCCTCCGGCTGGGAAGTGCTCGCCGAATGCGCCCAGCACAACGCCCCACCCAACTTCGACGCCGTCGCCTTCCTCCGCCCCTGGATCGAAGAGAAGCGCGCCCCCCACCTCACCGCCGAGGCCAACGGCGCAACCCTCATCATCCGTCAGGAAGCGCCCTACTTCTCACTCCCCGTCACCGTCGTCGTCGCCACCCCCTCCGGCGCCGAACGTCGCCGCATCTGGCTCCAGGGCGCCGAAACCACCGTCCCCTTCTCCACCACCATCTCCAACCCCGCCACTCGACCCCGACGACCAACTCCTCCTGCGCAAGTAACAGTCCCCGTCCGCCGGTCCCCCTCTTGCGTCCTCCGCTCCCTCCGCGCGCCAACCACACCAACGTCTCCACTCCACCAGCTGTCACCACACAACCCAATCTCAGTTTTCTCTCCGCGCTGAACTCCGCGCCTCCGCGTCTCTGCGGTGAAAACCTCGTCTCTCCCGCCCCTCCATCTTGAGACACTCGATACATGCGCCTCTTCTCCACCTTCCTCCTCGCGCTCGCCGCTACCGCTCCCGCCAAGCCGCTGCCCGTCGCCGTCCTCGTCTCCGCCGACATGGAATGGCGCGCCGTCAAACCCCTCTACCCCGACGCCACCTTCCTCCAATCCCCCTACGGCGAATACTTCTTCACCACCATCCACCACACCCGCGTTCTTTTCTTCCACGGAGGATGGGGCAAGGTCGCCGCCGCCGGTTCCACCCAATACCTCATCGACCGCTTCCAACCCGCCCGCCTCATCAACCTCGGCACCTGCGGCGGCGTCGAAGGCCGCATCCAGCGCTTCGATATTGTCGCCCCCGACAAACTCGTCATCTACGACATCGCCGAAGCCATGGGCGACTCGCAGGAGGCCATCGACCACTACACCACCACCATCCCCGTGCCCGCCGCCCTCCCCGCCTCCATCCGCCGCGCCACCCTCTACTCCGCCGATCGCGACCTCACCCCTTCACTCCTCCGCGACATCGACCGCCGCTTCCATCCCGTCGCCGTCGATTGGGAATCCGGCGCCATCTCCTGGGTCGCCCACCGCAACCGCACCCCGCTCCTCATCCTCCGCGGTGTCAGCGACCTCGTCAGCCCCGACAACGGCGAAGCCCAGGGCAACCTCGACCTTTTCGCCGCCAACGCCGCCCGCGTCATGCAAAACTTGGTGAAGGGTCTCCCTGCCTGGCTGGCAGCTTTCTGATCACCATGTCCCCACTCCACTCCCACTTCGGCAACATCGACATCTACTTGTTCGATCAGATCCTCCGCGGCCGCATCGCTCCCGGTATGCGCATCTTCGACGCCGGCTGTGGCCACGGCCGCAACCTCGTCTACCTCCTCCGCGAAGGCTACGAAATCTTCGCCACCGATCCCGACCCCCTGGCCGTCGCCGCCACCCGCGCCCTCGCCGCCCATCTCGCCCCCGCGCTCCCCGCCGCCAACTTCCACCACGAGCCAGTCGAAGACTCGTCCTTTCCCGATGCCTTCGCCGGCGTCGTCATCAGCAGCGCCGTCCTCCACTTCGCCCGCGACGATGCCCATTTCGCCGCCATGCTCCGCGGATCCTGGCGCATCCTCCAACCCGGCGGCCTCTTCTTCTGCCGCCTCGCCTCCGATATCGGCATCGCCGAACAGGTCACCCGCATCCATGGCCAGCGTTTCCACCTGCCCGACGGCTCCGAGCGCTACCTCGTCACCGAAGCCATGCTCCACCACTACACCCGCGAACTCGGCGGCCAGTGGCTCGACCCGCTCAAAACCACGGTCGTTGAGAATCAGCGGTCCATGACCACGTGGGTCTTGCGCAAGCTTCGCTGACCTGCCTCCTTCGCGCGCAGTTTCACCATCCGTCCGATCAGTTTCACCGGCACCGCCGCATCCAGCGGGAGTGGAGGGCGAGATTCGCACGGGCAGCGGCCCGGCGCGGGTATTTCTGACCGCGGACGGAAAGACGCTGGTTTATAATCTCCAGGCGGGAGAGGCTATGGGATTCGCGGACCTCGCCACCCGCAAGGAGACCACCAGGATTCCGCTGCCCGGGCAGCCCCTCTCCGTTTCGCTGTCGAGGGATGGAAAGACGGCGTACCTGGGCATTCAAGACAAGGACAAAGTCGTGGTGGTGTCGATCCCCGAGCGGAGAATCATCCGGGTGTTCAACACGCCCGCAGGGACGGGCCCGGATACAGTCGAGCCGATTTAGCGCGGGATCGAACGGCAGGTTCCGGAACGTGATGTCCTCTACTTCGGTGAACGAACATGTGCCAATGCTCTGGGGCAATACCCACGGAACTATCTCGGCGACCCCCGTGTCCTCCGCGACCAGCACCGTTAAGCGACGGGGCGCAGGCACTTCTGCCGACGCTTATTGGTCGCCTCGAAGTCCTGTGCCCGCGATAACACTACACGCCCGCCAGGCGTCCCCAGAGTGTTAACGCGGCAGGCACGAGTACCCGCGCCACATCTATGTATGAATTCCCAGCGATTCCCACATCGCCTTCAGCGCGCGGAACGGCCGTGGGTCGCTCAGCGGCTTGCGATCCATCTTATTCCCCGCATACGCCAGCGTCGTGCGCGCGTCCATGTCGATGAAGACCCACGACAACCCGCCTCCGCCCGAAAAAATCGTATTGGGATTCGGCAACTCCAGCGCGAGCAGCGGCCCCGGAAGATGGAATCCCATGCCCCACCGTGCCGGAGGCAGGTTCCTCATCAACAAATCCGGCCCTGCGATCTGCTGCTCTAGTGCCTTGCGGCATCCCGCCTCCGACAGGAACCGCTTTTCCTTCGCGACGCCGCCGTTCGCCAGAATGCGGTGAATTTCCGCTACCGAGCGTGCGTTGCCGTGGCCGTTCACCGCCGGAATCTCGGCGGCGCGCCAGGCTCGCGTCCGCGTGCTCGCCGCGGGATCGAACGGCAGGTTGCGGAACGTGATGTCCTCGACCTCGGTGAACGAATATGTGCCAATGCTCTGGGGCAATACCCACGGAACTATCTCGGCGACTCGCGTGTCCTCGGAGGCGGGCAGGCCGATGTGGAAGTCGGCGCCCAAAGGCTCCGTGATCTCCTCACGGAACACGGTGCCGAGTGACTTTCCCGTAATGCGCCGCACCACCTCACCGACGAGGAACCCGAACGTGGCAACGTGGTAGCCCGAAGCGGTGCCAGGTTCCCACAACGGCGCCTGCGCGGCGAGCAGCGACGTCATCTTTTCCCAGTCAAAAAGGTCCTCCGGCTGGATCCGCTCCCGCCATCCGGAAAGCCCGGACGTGTGGCTCATCAGTTGGCTGACTTGGATTCGCTCTTTTCCGTTCGCGGCGAATTCCGGCCAGTACCGGGCGACCGGCGCATCGAAGTCCAACTCGCCGCGGTCGGCGATGAGCAGCGCGGTGAGGGCCGTCATGGTCTTGGTCGTCGAAAAGACATTGAGGATGGTGTCCCTCTCCCAGGGCCGGGTTTTCGCCCCGTCGGCGAAGCCGCCCCACAAATCGACCACGGTTTCCCCCTCCACCGTGACGCAACACGAAGCCCCTACGTCCGCGCCGCTCGCAAGATTCTCCGCTAAAGCAGCGCGCACCCGATCGAACCGGTCGCACACGAACCCCTGGACAGTCTTTTCCGGCATAGAGTCTCTCTCTTCCCCGCGTAGTGGATTGATGTGGCGCAGGCACGACCCGCAAAGAGGTCTACGACGCGCCGGATCTATGTTCGCTTCTCAATCCTACAGAGAAACTCGTTGAAAAAACAGTCTGTTTTTTCAATATGCCGGGTTGCTATACTGAAATCGGAAGCGAAGCTCTTCCTCGCAAAAGACCCTCTGTCAGTACGCCCCGCGCGCATCCCGCTTCCGGTACTCCAATAGACATCCTCAGCGGCGCCCGCTATCCTGAGGATCGCCCGCCCGGCCAACTGCCCGTCGTAGCTGCGCCCATCCTGTGCGGCCCGGCGGATCGTCCCCTGCAATTCCGGGAGCACGGCCCGGGCCCGGGCGCCCATCTGTCCCAGCGCCTCGGCGCACTCGCCGGTTCCCGTGAGGTTGAAGTCCCAAT
>Ga0335079_10005241_pt1 | contig 14856 bp, 10 predicted proteins | sample Lox_Sample_33_FD_206719 | JGI IMG/M metagenome (GOLD analysis project Ga0335079, IMG submission 206719) | Soil microbial communities from Loxahatchee National Wildlife Refuge, Florida, United States - Lox_Sample_3.3 | ecosystem: Environmental > Terrestrial > Soil > Wetlands | place: USA...
CATCGCAAATTTATTTTTGCATCATTTCACCGAAGAAAATCTCCGAAGTCTTTTGCGGCACGCAGCCCATCAGACCGACTTCTTCCTGGCGTGTGAGCCGCACCGCGTCAATTTCTCGCTCTGCGCTGCGGCGATGCTGGGATTCATCGGCTGCAATGGCGTCACGCGGCACGATGCCAAAGCCAGCGTGCGTGCCGGCTTCGCGGAAAATGAATTGTCGAAGATGTGGCCTGCCGATGAGGGTTGGAATTTGGCGGAACACCAGGCCGGACCGTTCAGTCACTGCTTTGTCGCGCAGCGGATCAATGGGGAAAAAGTGTGACTCCCATGACTTTTGACGCGCTCATCATCGGCGGCGGCCCGGCTGGCGCAACGTCCGCGATTCTGTTGGCGAAGGCCGGCTGGTCGGTTGCGGTGATTGAGATGGCCGCCTTTCCTCGCGGCAAGGTTTGCGGGGAATTTATTTCACCCACCAATATGCCTCTGTTGCGGCGCCTGGGAGTCGGCGACTCGTTCAATGAACTCGCCGGCCCGGAAGTACGCCAGGTCGGTCTCTTTGCCGCCGATCACGTGATAACCGCAAACATGCCTCGCGCTAGCGCGGGCCGCGCGAACGGCCATGAATATGGACGCGCTTTAGGGCGAGACCAATTGGATTCGCTTCTATTGCACCAGGCAGCGGCTTGCGGCGTGCGTGTCTGGCAGCCTTGGTCGGCGGTCGAGCTTCTTAAAAAGGGAACCGAGTATGTTTGTAAAATCGTGAGCAGGGAAAGCGGGGAATCGCTCGAGTTGCAGTCGCGCATCGTGATCGCAGCTCACGGCTCATGGGCCCCCGGCTCATTGCCCACGCAAGTGGCCCGCCCCGTATCGCGTCCATCTGATCTGTTTGGGTTCAAAGCGCATTTTCTTCGTAGTCGATTGCCATCGGGCCTAATGCCGCTCCTCGCTTTTCCCGGCGGATATGGCGGGATGGTTCACAGCGATAACGGACGCGTCAGCCTCTCTTGCTGCATCCGCCGCGACCAATTAGAAAAAGCGCGGCGCGAATCGCCCGATGCGAAGGCAGGCAAAGCCGTCCTCGCTCACATCTTGAAATATTGTCGCGGAGCGCGTGAGGCGCTCGAAGGCGCAACGCTAGACGGCGAATGGTTTTCCGCCGGGCCCATCCGTCCCGGCATCCGGCGGCGCGCATTCGAGAATATTTTTCTCGTTGGAAACGCCGCCGGTGAAGCCCATCCCGTGGTTGCTGAAGGTATTGGCATGGCGATGCAGTCGGCCTCGCTTTTGTGTGAGCGTCTCACCGCGCAGCCGGCCGAAGCATTGTCCGGCAAATTGATGGATGCGGTGAACGCCGATTACGCGGCTGCGTGGAGGCGAAATCTCGCGCCTCGCATTCATGTCGCATCGCTGATTGCTCATTGGGCGATGCGGCCAATCGCGGTCGCGAGTGTTATGCCGATGATCCGCCTTTTTCCGGGTGTTCTCACTGCAGGCGCCCGCTATAGCGGTAAAGCAGCTGCGGCAAACCTCCATGAATTTAGAAAAGCAAGTTTCGAGTATTGAATATGTGCGCGTACGGAAGTCGAATCCAATCTTCAAGTTCAAAATGCGGGAGAAATCCGATGAATAAGACAACATGGATGCCGGTCGCAGCGGCAATTGTAATGTCAGCGGGATTAATCGCTATTTCCGGCAAGTCTGTTACGGCTGCGCAGGATTCCGTTCAGGAAATCGAAATTAGCGCGAAGAAATTCGACTTCACGCCTTCAGAAATTCATGTAAAGAAGGGCGCGCATGTTCGCTTGAAAGTCACTGCAACAGACAGGGATCACGGCCTCGAGGTGGATCCCCGTTCGGAAGGTTCCGACAAGAAAAGTGAACCGGGCTTGAAGTTTCCGGTCGATAAGCCCACTTTCAAGCTTCCCAAGAATGAAGTGCAGGCCGTCGAATTCACAGCGGACCAGCCGGGTACCTATGATTTTAAGTGCTCGGATTATTGCGGGTCGGGCCACAAAGGCATGAAGGGCCGGATTATCGTAGACCCTTGAGATGGGGCAGGCGCGGTTTCCGCACAGGGACCTTTTCCTTAAGTGCCGCGAGCCATTGCCGTGCGGATGCGCGCAAGGCTCCGATTCGCAGGCCGCGGTGAGCAGCGGGGAACGCGTCAAGCTTTGCGAGTCCTCTGCGAAGTAGCGATTCCATTCCATGAAGATTTCCGCGCGAGTGATGGTGAAATGCCGCGGTCACCTGGATCAATCCTTGCAAAAACGTTTTCTCCGGAACTGGCGTGTGCAGCCAGATCTCTTCCCACGCTTCGTGAGCTTCAAAAAATTTCTTCCCATTGAAGAGCGCAACTCCGTGCTCGAAGATTGTCTGTTCAGGTGAACGATCGTTTTCTCTCCGCGGCGTTTGAGCGCGCGAACTTTCCTTGTGTTTCTGTCGTGTTCTCCCGCCCGGTTTGGCTTTCGCGCGCAAGTCCCGGCATAATATCAAAGCCCGAAGCACTGGGCGCGCAAAGCATCTCGGCCGCGGCAGGCTACCTCTCACAGAGCCGCGGCGTTATCAAACCGCGATCCACGGTTGCGTCACCCACTGGTGGAGTTTACATTTGGCAAAAATTCATCTCATCCTGATCATCCACGCCCATCAGCCGGTTGGGAACTTCGACTCTGTAATCGAGGATGTTTACCAGCACTCTTATCTGCCTTTCCTCGATCATCTGTCGCAGCATCCTTCCATGCGAATCGGTCTCCATTATTCCGGTTGCCTTCTGGAGTGGCTCGAAGCGCATCATCCCGAATTCCTCGAAAAATTGGCGCTGATCAGCGGGCGCGGCCAAATTGAAATTCTCGGCGGCGGTTTTTACGAGCCCATCCTCATCGCCATCCCTCCGCAGGATCAGCAGGAACAAATTCGCCGGATGAGCGATTACATTCAAAAGCGCTTCAAGCGCGCGCCCGCAGGCGCATGGCTCGCCGAGCGTGTGTGGGAACCGCAACTTCCCGCCGCGCTCGAAGCGGCAAAAGTTGATTACACACTTCTCGATGACGTCCATTTCACTTCCGCGGGAATCGAGGCTGAGGATCTCTTCGGCTATTACATCGCCGAAGATCGCGGCGCGAAAGCAAAAGTGATTCCCGGCCTCAAATCGCTTCGCTATCTCGTTCCGTTTCGCGATGTGGAAGAAACGATTTCTTTCCTCCGCGCCGCCGCCGAAAAACATCCCGGCGGCATGGCTGCAATGGGTGATGACAACGAAAAATTCGGCGCCTGGCCCGGCACGTTCGATCATTGTTATCGCAACGGCTGGGTCGAGCGTTTTTTCTCCACGCTCGAGCGCAATCAGGATTGGCTCGCCGTCACACCGCCCGGCGAATACTTGCGCGACCATGCGCCACTCGGCCGCGCTGATTTGCCCACCGCCTCTTACACCGAATTGATGGAATGGGTTTTGCCGACGCCCGCGCGCAAGCAGCTTCACGCAGTGCAGGAAGAATTCTCCGCACGCCCGGACGTGCTCCGTTTTCTGCGCGGGGGAATCTGGCGCGGCTTTCTGAGCAAATATCCTGAAGTGAATTTGCTCCACAAAAGAATGTTGGACGTCTCGCGAAAGGTCGGCGCCGCTTCGCGCAAACCTAAACTTTCCGCGCCCGCCCTCCGCAAAATAAATGACGCGCACACGCACCTGCTGCGCGCGCAATGCAATGACGCATATTGGCACGGCGTTTTCGGCGGCCTATATTCGCCGCACTTGCGCACGGAACTCTGGCGCGATCTGATTCGCGCGGAAATCCTCCTCGATGCGCGCGGCAAGGCGAAATCGAAGAACATCACTTCCGAATCGCACGACTTCGATCTCGATGGCCTCGACGAAATGTGCACGAAAGGGAAAAACTTCGCGGCAATTCTGAAACCCTCGGACGGCGCGACAATCGCCGCGCTAGATTTCCGTCCATCGGCCGTCGCTCTCATCAATTCGCTGCAGCGCCGCCCCGAGGCGTACCACGCGCAGCTAGCCGAATCCGCGCACAGCGCTGGCGGCGCGGGCGGCAGCGTCGCTTCCATCCATGACATTGTGCGCGTGAAAGAGGCGGGCCTCGAGCAGCGCCTGCGCTACGATCGCTGGCCGCGCAACTCATTCCGCTTGCTGCTATTTCCGCAGAGCAAATCCTTCGCGGATTACGATGCGATCAAGCTGGACGAGAGCGCAGCATTCGCGGCCGGCGCGTTCAAGGTGACGGATTCCACGCGCGGAAATGTTGCGCTCGAAATGGAATCGCCGCTTGAATGGAATGCGAATTCGTCAGCGGCTTCAGCGATACGCATCAGCGCGAAAAAAGAATTTCAATTTGAGGAGAGCGGCGAAGAATTCGCCGCGAATTGCGCGGTCACGTTGCGCGCGGCGGCGAATTCAAATTCTGGCGCGGTGCGCATGCTCGCGGGCGTCGAGATCATTTTGAATTTTCTCGCGCCGAATGAGCCCGACCGCTATTTTGAATTTTCTCGCGGCGTGAAGCCGGAGCGCCAGCGCCTAGCCTGGGGCGGCGAAATTTCCGCGCCATCGTTGCGCGTCGTCGACGAATGGCAAAACGTCGCCGCCGTCATCAACGCGCCGGGCATCGCGAATTCCGCAGGCAGCGTCGCCGCCGCGAAATTCTGGATCGCGCCAATTGACACCGTCTCGGAATCCGAAGACGGTTTCGAGCGCGTCTACCAGGGCTCGCAAATCCTCGCCTTCTGCCCCGTCGAGCTAGCGCCCGGCGGCGAATGGCGCGGCGTCTGGCGCCTCAGCGTCGCCAAATCGCATCCGTAATTTCGCCTTGTGAATCGCTGGCGCAGTTGCCTCGCGCTTCGCGCATCTGCTAAATTCATTCCCGGAGGGCGCCGCTCGATGCCGCTCAACGAAGAATTGCTGAAAATTCTCGCGTGCCCTGAATGTCTGAAGCCGGTCCGCGCGCTGCCCGACGACAAGGGCCTCGAGTGCGAATCCTGCGGCCGCATCTACCCGATTCGCGACGGCTTCCCCGTCATGCTAGCAGCAGAAGCCAGCGCGCCCACGCGCAACGTCCCGTCGCGCTCCTAAAAGTTCAGTTTTGCTTTTTTCCCCCGCTCCGCTTTTTTCAATTCGCTAGAACGGCGGGTAGCTCAAACTCTTGTCGCCCGACTCCACCCAAATCCGCACTTCCTTATTGCTGCGCGTCTTCGGCATGTCATTCACATCCGGAAATGGCGCGAAGGGACTCACCTCGGCCACCACGATCACTCCGCTCCCGCCTTTCGTCGGCGAGCTGACGGATTCGATCTGGTAGCTTTTCACCGGCCCGTAAATCCCTTTCTCGCCCCAATCATCCAGAAAATCCTGGTAGGGATATTTCGCCGTCGGATGCCACAGCTTGTAAGCCAGCTCCGTGTTCCCCGCGGTCAACGCGTCAAAAAACTTGCTGGCAGCGGCGCGCTCCGACGCGTGAAAGTAACCGAAAATCAGCCACCAGATTCCCAGCGCCGCGAACACCACGCCCGTAGCCGCCATGATTCCGTAGCGACGCTTCTTCGCCCCCGGGTCTTCGCTCGTCGTGTCAAACAATCCCATTCGTTCCCTCGTTCAATTAATTGCAGCAAATATTAGACACCGCAGAGAAGCTAACAGAACTCTTTTGCAGTGGCTAGTGGCGAGTGGCTAGTGGTTAGCATGCCCACTCCTTCGCCAAGGCTTCGGAGGGCGGGTGCCTCCTCCTTTTGATCGTGTAGCCCGCGTTCACCTGAACGCGGGGATTTTCGTTCGACGCAGAACCCCGGGTTCAGGGGAACCCGGGCTACAGTGATGCCCCCCCCCGCTTTTTTGTAAGTGATAGAAAACATTGGTACTTAGGCGTGACATGGTCTGTAAGTGATAGAAAACATTGGGTCTTTTTTTTGGCGAAAACGCGGTGATGTCTGTAAGTGATAGAAAACATTGGGGCCTTCTTGGGACATAGTCGAGGTTTTTCGTAAGTGATAGAAAACACTGGGGGTTAGCAATTCGGCCCGCCTGAAGGCGAGCCCTACGAGTAGCCCTCCCCCCGCCATTTTTTGCGTAAGTGCTGATTCTAAAGGACTTACAGCTGCGGACCCCGTAAGTGCTGGGAATAAAGGGGTTACAGGATCTTGGGCGGTTAGGAGTTCCGTTTCGGGAATCGGTGCAGGGCGGCAGGGTGCCGACGGGTGGGCATTCGAATGATACTAGTCCGTACATTTCTATTTATACTATATGATTTGATGGAAGTCAAGGGAAATTTTGATGGGCGTCCACATCCGGAGTGGGGGCTACAGCTCACCTCGGAAGGCTTGTTGGAGCGCGGACTGAAAGAGTGAGTCTATTTGTTCCCGGCTGGTCGATTGATTGGTTTGCAGGCCGCGGATCTCCGTTACCTGATTTGCAAATGATTTTTGCAATGAAAGTGGTGGGACCGGACAGTCAATCGATGCAAATTGAACGCGATTTAGTTTGGGCATGTTCGCTCGCGCGGAGAGGTCCCCGGCCCTGGCAGTAAAATGGTCCGTTAGGAGATAAGACCATAAAAACTCCCGGACCAATCGCGGCCCAGGTCGAATCGGATACACGTCTGCACTGCAAAGCCCTCGGGAGCTGGGCAGCGCCACTTTTCTAAGATATGGACGTATCTTGCAGTAAAGGACGTCCTGCTCGTCAAACAGGAATTTCGCGCTAATCAAACCATCCTCTACAGCAGATTTGCTTGGTAATAGTTTGCCGGAGTCCGATTCAATGCGATCAGCTCCGATGTGGGGTAAGTCTCGATATGTATGCTCGCGTGGATCCACGAGTTTGGATTCGATAGTCGTCAGCATTCCGAGGGGAGCTGTGGGCCATAGACTAGGGACCGAGCCGACATTGCCGAAGACTTTTTGGAAAAGGGAGGGAATTAGGTCGGTAGTGCGATTTTCGGCTTGAGCGCGCAGCGTCCTTAGCTCGTCCGCTTCGTCGAGCAGCTTCACAATTCGCACTTGCTCTGGTATTGGCGGCAGCGGAATTTGGAGTTTCGCGAAGTCGGAAAACTGGGCTTTCCGCCGACGTTCGTTGGTTCCGAAGGAGATTCTATCGTAGAAATCAAGTCGGTCTGGATGACCAAGAAAGCGGTATAGGAAACTCGGGTTAAGATCATTGCTCGTAATAGCGAAGACGGAGTAGGCGGGGCTGACCACTCCGCTCGTAGGTCCGAGGTGCCGTGAGATCGATCCCGACCATAGAAGCATCGGGTCAAATCCGAAGTCACCTGAGTGGATAACCTTGTATCGTGCGACGTCTTTGCTTGCTATTCGTTTCTTGAAACGGTCTGCCTGGAGCACTATCCCTCGATTTTTGGTGATTGAAAGGATTGGAAGTGATTGGGACCCACAACGTTCATCACGTTCCTTGCATAGGTCCCCGAGCGGTTTAGTCTGCCAATGTCTCAATGGTCTGAAAGCTCCGATGCCAATTGCTCAATTCTGTCTATTATCTCTTTTTCTGTGCGCAGCACGTCCTTGAGAACTCTTGTGGGGGAGTCGTGTTTTGGTTCCTGAGTAGCCGTCGGCTTATAGCGGCCTGCGGCAAGGCTCCAATCATTCTCGCGAATTTGTTCGATTGGTACGCGGTAGCTATTCGTACCAGTATTCCGCGTCGGCCATTTAGCTAGCACGTCAGGTATATCGTTGGCGTCAATTGGAGTTCGTTTGTCGTCAAGGCTGTATCCGTCAGCGGCGAGGTCGTAAAACCAGACACTCTTGGTGCCTTCGAACTTTGAAGCGCCCTTCTCGAAAATAAGTGTGGCTGTACCCACGGCGGAATAAGGTCTGAACACTCCAGAAGGAAAACTGACTACTGCCTGAAGGTTGCAGGCTGTGAGAAGCAATTCACGCACCTTGCGGTCTGCTTTGTTTGAACCAAAAAGTACTCCGTTCGGGACGATTACACCTGCGCGCCCGCCCGGGTTTAGATGGTCAATGAACCATTTTAGGAAAAGGAGTTCAGTGTCACGCGTCTCAAGATTTATGTCGGCGAGAATACTTTCTTTTTGGATTTTTCCAGCAAATGGCGGATTCGCCAAAATTACATCGAAGGTCAATCCGGGATAGGGGCTTCCCTTACTGGTCGTCAGTGGATTATGAAACTCGATGTCCGCCTTTTCTAATTGGTGAAGGTAGAGGTTCAGAATCGCAATCTTCACCATGTTGGCATCATTGTCGTAACCAGTGAAGGCTCGCTGTTCGAGGAATTTCCATTGGGCGGGTTTTAGCAAGTCCCCGTAATTCGTGCCCTTGGTGATGGAGGCTTTGGACGTGTTGTTGCGGAGGATGTGATTGAATGCGGCGATCAAGAAGCCAGCGGTGCCGCATGCGGGATCGCAAATTCGATGATTGGCCTTCGGATCAACTAGGTCAACGATCATTTCGATGATGTGCCGGGGGGTGCGGAATTGTCCGTTCGTTCCGGACATGGCGAGTTTGCTGAGCAGATACTCGTACATGTCGCCCTTGAGGTCATGGCCTTCGTGGGGGGTGAGGTCCATTTCGTGGATGACTTGAATCACGGCCCTCAATGTTGGCGGGTCAAAGATCTTCAATGTGGCGCGATTGAATAGAAGCTTGCCTGTTGCAGATAGCCCCGGAAGTTCATGAAGCTTTTCGATTGCGGCGCGCACTGACGCAAAAAGCTGGTCGCCGGTTAGCGTGACGAAATTTCCCCAGGCATAGCGGGCCCATTCACCTGAAAAGATGCGCTTGTAATGCTTTTTGTCGAGATTCCAAAGCAACTCGTCCTTTTCGGTGAGCAAGCGTAGAAAAATCAGATAGGAAAGCTGCTCAATGGAGTCCATCGGGTTGTTGACGCCGCCCGACCAAAGGATGTCCATGAGCTGATCCACTTTCTGGCGAAGGCCGGAAGAGTGGAAGTTAGTTCCGTTTGTCTTTGTTGTTCCCATTCGTTTCCTTGAACCTACTGAGTATTGTAACGAACGAGCGCGGATTGGCGTAAAGCTTCAAAAACCTCTTCCCGTTCATGAAACTGCGACAGCACTGGTAGTCCGCCTAGCTGGTTGAATTGGCTAGACGTAAAGAGCGTCATGTCTCCGGTTACAAACCGCTGGCGGGCTTGGGGATCGTCCGCAATGAGTTCAGCCGTTGCAGTTACCCACTTTGTCTCGTTGTAGCGCAGATTGAAGCGGGCGGCGATGGAATCTACGGTGTCTGAGACGATCTGGTCTTTGGTTGGGACGGGGCGCTTGCCCAGGGCTCCATACACGAATGTGGGGGCGGGTGCAGGGACGCCATAGGAAAGGACGAGTTTGTCCGGCGAATAATACATTTCCGGCTTGTAAAAGAATCGCTCGCCCATGATGGTTTCGATGGCGTCGTCGTCCTCAGATTCGACTGCAGAATGGAATTCCTTATCCTTCCCATCGAATTCGCGAAGGTCGCGCTCGAAGGAGCCGCGAAAGGTCATGACATCAACTTTTTCCCCGTTTGGGCCAACGATGCGAACTTCTTCGGAGACGATGAGATCGCGGCCTTCCCAAGTTGGAATGCTTGGAACTGAGGTAGCGCCTTTCTCTTCGTCGCCGGCTTCGGGTGTAGGCGCATCTCCTGTTTCCTTGGTTTGAGGGTTCGGCGATTCGCTGCCTTTCTCGGGCTCGGTTGGCTCTGATTTTTTCCCCGGCCGTGGAATTGGAAGGGGGACGGTGTAATCGTAGGTCTCCTCGAAATATTCCGCGACTCCGCAGAAATCCAATAGGAAAAAATACTCCTTCTTGTACTCGGTGTTGCCGATGCGGAATTTGAAAAGGCGGGTGCCGCGTCCTTTAATTTGAATGTATTCGGTGGGCGAGAAAACTGGCCGCATAAGAACAACATTCAGCAGGTCGCGGCAGTTATAGCCGGTGGAAAGCATGTCCACGGATACGGCGACTCGTTCGATTCGCTTGCCGTCCCGGAAGTCCTTCGCAATGGATGAAGCGTCGGGTACGCGGGACGTGATTGTGACGGCAAGATTCGGCTGGATTAGGTTGAGGATCTTGGTCAAGTTTGTCGCGTGATTCTGGTTTACCGCGAAGATGATGGATTTTCCGATTTGTCCTGAGGGGTCGCGCTGGGTGTGTTTTAGGAATGCCTCGCACATGACCCTGTTTCGCTCAGGCGTGAAAATCTTCCTTTCCAGATCCTGAATCTTGTAATTCTCTTCTTGCTCATTGATGACAACTGCCCAGCCCTTGTCGGCGAGAGCTTGAGTAGTAATGTCCGAGCGAATGTCGAAAATCTTTGGGAGGCAGAGGAACGGGCCTTCGGGGTCTTTGACGGCGTCAATGATGTCATAGCGGAATGTTGGGAAGCCGGGCTTGCAGCCAAAGTAATTGTAGGTGTCGCGGAGTTCGCGGGCTTCGAGGGCTTTTGGGTTGCCTTCCCGGAGCGCTTCGATATTTACATTTTTCAAGTAGGCCTTGGGTGTGGCTGTGAGGCCGAGACGTGTGGCTTGGAAGAATTGGACGACTTCGCGGGCATCGCCGTAGATGGAGCGATGCGCTTCGTCATTGATCACGAGATCGAAATGGAAGGGTGTGAATTCAGTTCGGAAGCGGCGGTCGATCATCAAGGACTGAATTGTGGCAACCACGACGCTGGATGCGAGTAGCTCGGATGGGTGGCGGCGGGCCGTTTTGAATATCACCGGGCTGTATTCGCGCAGGACGACGTTGAAATCCTCCATCGTTTGTTTGGCGAGCTCGATGCGGTCCACGATGAAAAGCACGCGCTCTGCGTTGCGTGTGGCAAGGAAGCGGCGGATTAGCGCGGCGCAAAGCAGCGTCTTGCCTGTGCCCGTCGCCATTTCGAGCAGGAACTTGCGGCGCGCATCCCGGTCGAATTGTTGGGAGACTTCGTCGATCGCCTTGATTTGGTATCCGTGGAGTGTGATGTCGGACTTGAAAGGTTTGATGTAATGCGGGCCAACGATTTCCGTCATTAGCGGGCGCGGTGGCTGAAGATTCTTGAGGCGGAGCCGATCGAGATCTAAGGGCGAGGGCAGTCGTTCGATGCGGTAGGCGTCGCGCTGGTCTGACCTTTCATAATTCCAAAACCAGTGCTCGCGGCCATTTGAAAGAATTATGAACGGCGCTTTCAGATTTTCCGCGTACCCGCGTGCTTGTTCCTTGGCGTTGTACGGGTCTTCGTCGGGGCGCTTGGCTTCGAGGACGCACAGCGGGCCATTTTTTCCGAGAAGGACGTAATCGGCGCGTCCGCCGTGTCCGCTGGACTCGAAGCGGACGCTATGAGGATCAAGCAGGTCCCAATTGCTTTCTCGAAGGGCCTGATCAATTAGGACGCGCGAAAATGCTTCTGGTTCGTTTGCCAAGGAGTAGGACAACCCCTGAGTTTTCGTATTGGCGTCGACCCCGACGCAAGGCGGGATGATACCACTAGGACGAGTCGCTGCGGAGTAACGGTGTAAGGGGGGATTGATATGGCGCCCTCCGAGCGTCTCGGCGCGAAGCGCGGTTTTTGGGCTGCGCCCGTCTTTTTTATTGAAGAAGGGGGAGGAGTTAAGAGTGCGGAGGAGGGGAGGGAGGCAAATGCGGAAAGGCGAACAGCAGGTCCCTCGGCCTGAGGGACGGCCTCGGGATGACAAATTAAATGCGGGGATGACGGCAAGAAAAGGCGGAAAGGCGAACAGCAGGTCCCTCGGCCTGAGGAACGGCCTCGGGATGACAACGTAAAAAGTGGGTTCGGGATGACAAATTAAATGCGGGGATGACGGCAAGAAAAAGCGGAAAGGCGAACAGCAGGTCCCTCGGTCTGAGGAACGGCCTCGGGATGACAATTTAAATGCGGGGATGACGGCAAAAAAATGCGGAAAGGCGAACAGCAGATCCCTCGGTCTGAGAGGCGCCTCGGGATGACAACTAGGAAAGACTAAGACTCAAGCGCGCCAGCGGCTCCGGCGGGGAGTTCGATGGCGTATTTGGTGCGCGCTTTTTCGCGATGGGCTTCGAGGCCGAGTTGGATCAGGCGGTCAATGAGTTCGCGATAGGGGATGCCGCTGGCTTCCCACATTTTGGGATACATGCTGATGGAGGTGAAGCCGGGAATCGTGTTGATTTCGTTGATGTAGATGCGGTTGGTGCGCTTCTCGAGGAAAAAGTCAACGCGCGCCATGCCGGCGCATTCCAGGCAGCGGAATGCGCGCGCGGCGAAGTCCTGAAACTTGGCGACCTGCGCGGGCTTCAGCGGCGCCGGGATCAGGAGCTTGGTGCCGTCTTCGAGATACTTCGCGGCGTAGTCGTAAAATTCGCGGTGCGGAACGATTTCGCCGGGGATGGAGGCTTTCGGCTGGTCATTTCCGAGGACGGCGACTTCGATTTCGCGCACGGACAAACCTTTTTCGACGAGGATTTTTTGCGCGAATTCGGCGGCGAGGTCGAGCGCCTTGGGCAATTCGTGGCGATTGTGGACCTTGGTCATGCCGACGGAAGAGCCGAGCGTTGCGGGCTTGACGAAAACCGGGAAGCGCAACTGCTTTGCGACGAGCTTGAGGACGTCGGCGGGCTTGCGCTCCCACGCGCTGCGGGGAAACGCGACGTAGGGCGCGACGGGCAGGCCTTCGTCACGGAAGAGGCGCTTCTGCACGTCTTTATCCATGCCGACGGCGGAGCCGAGGACGCCCGCGCCGACGTAGGGAAGTCCAGCGAGTTCGAGGAGGCCCTGCACGGTGCCGTCTTCGCCGAACGTGCCGTGGAGGACGGGGAAGACGACGTCAACCATGACGCTTTGCTGGCCCGGCGACGAGGCGAACGGCATGAGCGCGCCGGCGGTGGGGTCGGGCGGAAGGACGACGCGCTCGCCGGATTTGAGGACGTCCGGCAACATTTTTATGGCGCCGGTGCCGACGAGCCAGCGGCCGTCCTTCGAGATGCCGATGGGCACGGCTTCATATTTTTCCGGGTCGAGCGCGCGGATTACGGAGGCGGCGGAGCTGAGCGAAACTTCGTGCTCGCCGGAGCGGCCGCCGAAGAGGACGCCGACGCGGATGCGTTTGCCTTGAGTGGCCATGATTTGGAAGCGAATCTCCTTGATGCGATGCGCTAAATTAAATTGCGCTGAAAAAAATCGCCGCTGAGGCGAGCTGAATTGAGTCATCGTTACAAAATTCTTTTGCCCAATCCCGAACAAACCATTTCAACTCCGAGCAGCGCCGTTTGATTGTGGAGATCAATCACAGGATTGATCTCGACGACTTCGAGCGAAACCATCAGCTTGCTATCCGCGATCATTTCCATCGCGAGATGCGCTTCGCGGTAAGTTACGCCGCCGCGAACAGGAGTTCCAACTCCTGGCGCGTCGCTCGGATCCACGAAATCCATGTCGAGGCTCACGGCGATTCCATCAGTGTCGTCGCTGGCGAACTTGTTGGCCTCGCTCATCACTTCGCGCAGGCCGCGCTCGTCGATATCGCGCATGGTGAGAACGTGAACGCCGGATTCCTTGATGAGGCGACGCTCCTTCGCGTCGAGGTCGCGCGCGCCGACGATGACGACGTTGCGCGGCTCGATTGCGGGATGCGTGCCGAGAAGATCCACAAGTTCCGGCGCGCCATAACCGATTACCGCCGCGAGCGGCATGCCGTGAACGTTTCCGGATGGCGAGCTATCGGGCGTGTTCATGTCGCCATGCGCATCGAGCCACAGCAGACCGACGCGCTTGGATTGCTTGCGGAACCAACTTGCGATTCCGGCTTCGGTGCCAGCGGCGATGGAATGGTCGCCGCCTAACACGAGCGGCAGGAAACCTTCGGCGAGGGATTTCTCCACGATCTCCGCGAGGCCGCGGCAGGTTTCGGCAATCTCATTCAGATACTTGGCGCGCTTTTCGCCGTAAGGCTGCTCTTCGGGCTGCTTCACGGGAATGTTGCCGATGTCGTCGACGACGCAGCCGAGCTGCTTCAGGCGCGTGAGCAGGCCCGCGACGCGAAGCGCGGACGGACCCATGTCCACGCCGCGGCGGCTTTGGCCGAGGTCCATCGGGACTCCGATAACGCGCACTTTTTGTGGCATGGCGATTTGCTCCGCGATCCCCTGAATTGCGTGCGACGGAGGAGCTTTAAGGATACACGCGGTAAATCATGCGCGGGAAGGGGATGACTTCCCGGATGTGTTCAGTCCCGCAAATCCAGGCAACGGTGCGCTCGAGGCCCAGGCCGAAGCCGGCGTGCGGCACGGAGCCATAACGGCGCAGGTCGAGATACCACTGGAAAGATTCCTCGGGCAGGCCGTTTTCTTTCAGGCGCTTGACGAGGAGGTCGTAGCTCGAGATGCGCTCGCCGCCGCCGATGATTTCGCCGTAGCCTTCGGAGGCGAGCATGTCGAAGCCGAGCGCGAGATCGGGGCGCTGCGGGTCGGGCTGCATGTAAAACGCTTTGATGGCCGAAGGATAGCGATGGACCATTACCGGGCGATCGAATTGCTTGGAGAGAATGGTCTCTTCATCGCCGCCGAAATCGTCGCCCCACTTCGCGGGGTTGCCGCCTTTTTGCAAAAGAGCGATGGCTTCGTCATAGCTGATGCGCGGGAAAGGCGGCTTCACCGGCTCGAGTTTTGCCGGATCGCGCTTAATTGATTCGAGTTCGCGGACTCGGTTGCGCAGGACGGATTGCACCATGTGGCTGACGAGACCTTCAGCCAAGAGCATCATGTCTTCAAGGTGCGCGTAAGCCGCTTCTGGTTCGAGCATCCAGAATTCGGTGAGGTGACGGCGGGTTTTTGACTTTTCGGCGCGGAAAGTTGGGCCGAAGCTGTAAACCTTGCCGAGCGCGGCAGCGATAGCTTCGAGATAAAG
>Ga0335079_10005243_pt1 | contig 14854 bp, 15 predicted proteins | sample Lox_Sample_33_FD_206719 | JGI IMG/M metagenome (GOLD analysis project Ga0335079, IMG submission 206719) | Soil microbial communities from Loxahatchee National Wildlife Refuge, Florida, United States - Lox_Sample_3.3 | ecosystem: Environmental > Terrestrial > Soil > Wetlands | place: USA...
CCACCTCCACAGAGCGGAATTTCCCGCCCTCCGGCCTATCGCACCACTCCTACCGACTGCACCGACACGGTGGGTGGAATCTCGACCGGAGAAAGCACTACTAACTTGGGGAGAACCGGCTCGAGCAGACGCTTCAAATGAAAGCGCGCCGGAGTAGGGCAGAGCAGTACCGGGGCCGCTACCGCCGCCTGCTCGCCCGCCAGGCGGCGCAGCCCGTCGAGCACGCGGCGGGCAAAGGAGGGCTGCAAGGCAGCCGGCGGCTCGGCGCCGGCCTGCGGGCTGAAGGCGCGCCCCAGCTCTTCTTCCAGGCTGCTATCGAGCGTGACCACGCGCAGGTGGCCGTCATCGCCCAAGAGCGGCCGCACCAGGGCGCGGCCCAGGGCCTGGCGCACGGCTTCGACCAGCAGCACCGGGTTCTTGGTAGCCGCGCTGGCATCGAGCAGGGTCTCAAGAATGGTGGGCAGGTCGCGCACCGAGACCTGCTCGCGCAACAGCTGCTGCAGGACTTTTTGCACCTCGCCCAGGCTAAGCAGCTTGGGAACCAGCTCTTCGACCAGCTTGGGATGGCTTTCCGCCAGGCGATCGAGCAGACGCTTGGCCTCCTGCCGGGTGAGCAGCTCGGCGGCGTGCTGCTTGATAACCTCGGCCAGGTGGGTGGCCAGCACCGAGGTCTGGTCCACGACGGCGTAGCCCTGGGCCAGCGCCTGGCTTTCGAGCGCGGGCGCAATCCAGAGGGCGGAGACGCCGAAGGCCGGCTCATGCGTGGGCGTGCCGGGCAGGGGCGGCGGCGAGATCTCGGAGCTGATGGCCAGGCGGTCGTTCTCATGCATCTCCCAGCGGGCGACTTCCACCCCGCGGATGGAAATCACATACTCCCGCGGCTTGAGCTTGGCGTTATCGGTGATGTGCACCGGGGGCACAATGAATCCCAGCTGCTGCGCCAGGTTGTGGCGCAGCGCCCGCACCCGCGCCAGCAACTGCCCGCCCTGGGGCGTATCCACCAGGGGCACCAGGCCATAGCCCACTTCGAGGCCAAGCTCATCCAGCTTGAGCAGCTCTTCAAAAGTCTCGGCGGCCGGCTTTTTGTCTTTTTCCTTTTCTTTGTCTTTTTCCTGGGCGTTCTCTTTGGCCGCGGCCGCCCCGGCCCGGGGGGCGCGCCAGGCCAGCAGCGCGGTGACCCCGCCGAGAACGAGAAACGATAACTTGGGCAGGCCGGGAATGGCGGCCAGGGTGAGCATGACCGCGGAAGCCAGAAACAGCGGACGCCGCCCGGAAAACAGCTGCTTGCCCAGATCGCCGGCCAGCCCGGCGTCGGAAGAGGCGCGGGTCACGACCATGCCCCCCGCCATCGAGACCAGCAGCGAGGGAATCATGGTTACCAGGCCATCGCCCACGGTGAGCACGGTGTAGGTGCGCAGCGCCTCGCGGAAGGGAACGTTGAGCTGAAACACCCCGATGAGGAAGCCGGCGATGATATTGACCGCGGTAATGAGGATGGTGGCCAGGGCGTCGCGCTGGTTGAAGCGGGCGGCGCCGTCCATGGCGCCGTAGAATTCGGCCTCGCGCGCGATCTGCTCGCGCCGGGCGCGGGCCTGGGCCTCGTCAATCAGGCCGGCATTCAGGTCGGCGTCAATCGCCATCTGCTTGCCGGGCAGGGCGTCGAGGGTGAAACGGGCGGTGACCTCGGCGGTGCGCACCGCGCCGTGGCTGACCACGATGTACTGGATGGCGATCAGGGCCACGAACAGGACAAACCCGACTACATAATTGCCGCCCACCACAAACTGGCCGAAGGCCTCGATGACGTGCCCGGCGGCGGCCGCGCCTTCATTGCCGTGCAGCAGAATGCGGCGGCTGGAGGCCAGGTTCAGCGACAGGCGGAAAAGCGTGAGCAGCAGCAGCAGGCTGGGAAAGACGGAGAACTGCGAGGGCCGCAGGATATTGAGCGCCGACAGCAGCACCAGCACGGAGGCGGTGATGCTGGTGGCCAACAGCAGGTCGAGCAGGAAGGCGGGCACCGGCACCAGCATCACGAAAACCAGCCCGACGGCGGCGATGGGCACGATCCACTCGACGGCGCCGCCGCTCCGGGCGCCGGGCAGCAAGGCTTCGGCCATGGCTTAGCGGCCTCCTTTTCTGCCCCGGGCGCTCGCGGCCCGCTCCTGAGCGCGGTAGATCGCGGCCAGAATGCCGGCGACCACGGCGTAGAGTTTGGGCGGAATGGACTGCCCGACCTCGACCGCGCGGTACAGGGCGTGCGCCAGCGGCGGGTTCTCCACCAGGGGAATCCCCTCCCAGCGGGCGATTTCTTTGATCTCCTGCGCCAGCCGGTTGCGTCCCTTGGCCACCACCACCGGGGCGGGCATCTCCGGCTTGTATTCGAGGGCGACGGCGAATTCGGCCGGGTTGGTGATGACCACGGCGGCGCGCTTGGCGTCTTCGAGCATGCGGCGGCGGCGCGCCGAGCGCTGCAGGCGGCGGATGCGCGCCTTCACCGTGGGATGGCCTTCGGTCTCCTTGTATTCATCTTTCAAGTCCTGGCGGCTCATGCGCAGCTCGCTTTCGAGCTTGCGGCGCTCGATCAGGTAATCGGCCCCCGCCCAGATCAGAAGCACCAGCGAGGATTTCCAGGCCACCTCGAAGACCCGCCCCAGGCTGAAGCCGGCGACTCCGCCGAGCGCCAGATGAGGCATGGTCAGGAGGGCGCGCCAGTCGCGCGTGAGCAGAGCGAGAGTCAGATAAACGATGGCCGCGCCGGGCAGCAGGGACTTGAGCAGACGGCCGAGCGCGGGCAGGGAGAAGAGCTGTTCGAGGCGGGTGGCGGGATTCAGCCGCTCCGGATTGAAGGCCAGGGCGGAGGGGGCAAAGACCAGCCCGCCCTGGGCCACGCCGCTGACCATGGCCGCCATCCAGGCCAGGCCCAGCACCAGCGCCCCCACTTGCAGCACCGGCAGGCTGGCCGCCATCAGCAGAGGAAGATCGCGTCCCAGATCGCCGCTGCCGGCGGCGTCGAGCACCGAGCCCAGCATGCCGCGCCACTCCCCGGCCAAGGCCGGCCCCCGCGCCCCCAGCAACAGTACCGCGGTGAGAGCGGAGAGGCTGCTGACCAGCTCGCGGCTGCGCGCAATCTGGCCTTTTTCCCGCGCCTTTTGCCGCCGCCGGGGTGTCGCCTGCTCGGTCTTGTTTGCTTCCGGCATTCCGCCTCAAGTCTTCCCCAGGGCCGGGTTCGGGTCCCGGCCCCTGGCCGCCGGCACGGCGCGCGTGCCCCTAGTGCGCCAGGTGCAGCCAGCGCTGGCTCAACCCCAGCGCCCAGGAAAAGTGCCGCTCCAGCAGGCGCGGCCAAAGAGCCAGGCTGCCGGCCAGAACCAGCAGTCCCAGGATGTTCTTCACCGACAAGCCGACAAACACCACCGGCAGTTGCGGCGAAGCCTTGCCCAGAAAGCCGAGGGCCACATCCGCCACCAGAGTGGCGGCCACCACGGGCGCCGCCATTTCAAGCGCCACCAGCCAGATGGCCGCGGCGGCGTGCCAAAGGCCCGCGCTCAGCGCCCGGCTGGAGAGTTCCGCCCCCGGCGGCAGATAGGCAAAGCTTGCGGCCAGGCCGCGCAGCACCCAGTGGTGCACGTCGAGCTCGAGAAAGATCAGCAGCGCCACCAGCTGGTGGAAGATCGAGAGCACCGGGGTATCCGCCTGGGTGGCGGGATCGAGAATGGTGATCAGCGAATATCCCGTCTGCACGCCCACGATCTGCCCCGCTCCTTCGACGGCATCAAACACAAATTGCAGCGTCCCCCCTAAAACCAGGCCAATGACAAATTCCCCGATCACCACGCGGACCCAGCCCACCGCATCCGCTTGCAGCCCCACCACGCCGACCACGGGGTAAAGCAGAGCGGTCAACACCACCGTGAACCCGGCTTTTACCAGTACGGCAATGCTGTCACTGCTCAAAAAGGGCGCGAACACCATGACCCCGGCAATGCGCGCGCCCACGAAAACCGCGGCCGCCACCACCGGCTCGAGATTCAGCGTGGGCATAAGTCCGCGGCCGCCGCTAGCGCAGAAACGGGCGAAAGTCGGAAAACATTCCGACGGTGAAAAAGCCCAGGCGGCGCACCATCCAGGGCAGCAGCAGGAAAATCGCCACCGCCACCGCCGCCAGCCGGGGCACGGTCGAAAGCGTGGTCTCCTGCAGCGAGGTCAGCACCTGCACGATGTTGATGCCCAGGCTGACCACGGTTGCGATCAGCAAAAGCGGCGCCGCCAGCCAGACCGCGGCTTCGAGCGTGCGCCGCGCCAGCTCGACCACCATATCCGCCGGCATCCCGTCTCTCCTTTCGCTTGCCGTCTTGCCGCTTGCCGCTTGCCGCCGGCCGGGTTCAATTGGCCATCCGCTCGGCGCTTTTTTTACCCGCCCGGTTCAGCGGAAGCTTTTCATCAGCGAGCCCACCAGCAGGTTCCAGCCATCCACCATGACGAAGAGAAAAATCTTGAGCGGGGTCGAGATCACCACCGGGGGCAGCTGCAGCATGCCGACCGAAGTGGTGATGGCGGCCACCACCATGTCCACCACCAGGAAAGGCAGATAGAGCGCCGCCCCGATCTGGAAGCCGGCTTTGAGCTCCGACAAAATGTAGGCCGGCACCACCACCCGCATGGCCAGATCGTCGGGCGTAGACGGGCGCGGCTGTTTCGACAACTCGAGAAAGAGTCCGAGATCCTTCTGCCGGGCATACTTGAGCATGAAGCGGCGCAGCGGCCCTTCGCCCCGCTCGACCGCCTGCATGGCATCCACCTGGCCCTGCTCGAAGGGCACGATGGCCTGCTCGCGAATGGCCTCGCCCACCGGCTGCATGAGAAAAAAAGTCAGAATCAGCGACAGCCCGATCAAGGTCTGGTTGGTGGGCGTGGTCTGCGTGCCCAGCGCCTGGCGCAGAAAGTGGAAGACCACCAGCAGGCGCACAAACGGCGTCATGGAGAGCACCAGCGCTGGCAGCAGGGTAAGCAGGGTGAGCAGGACGACAATGTTCCAAGGCACCGAGCCGCTGGCCGCGCCCGCCCGCCAAGCCAGGCCGGGAGCCGCCGGCGCCGCCGCCGCCCGCGTGCTGGCCAGCACAATCAGCCCTCCCGCCGACAGCAGGCGGCGCGGCAGTCTAGCCCTGAGCGCTCTCATTCTCCGCCTTCTCCCTGGCGTCCTGCCCCCTCGATGTCACTGCTTGCGCTTCCGGCAGCGCCACGGCTCTGTGCCATCTCGGCTAGAAGCGTCATCGAGCTCTGCGTCCCGCCGATCAGAAACCTCTGCTCTTCGAACTCGATGACGGCGACAAAGCGCCGCTCCCCCAGCGCCAGAGTCTCGCGCAGGCGCAGCTGGCGCGGCGGACGCGCCCGCCAGCAGCGCCCCACCAGCGCCCAGGCTCGCGCCAGGCCTTGCCCAAGACCGCGCCGGGCCCAGTGCCCAATTCCTTCCCCCGTGATTTGCAGCGTGCTCTCCATGCCCGCCTCTCTGCTTCGCTTCGCGCTTACGCCACCTCGGTCACCCGCACCGCCAGCCGGTCGCCCACCACCTCGAACTCACTCCAGGCCACCAGCTCTCCATTCACCCGCAGAGGCAGGTCGGCGCTAGCCTGCCAGTGGCTGTCAATCACAAAGCCCGGCCCCAGTTGCAGCAGGTCGCGAACCTTCAGCCCGGGCAACTCCAGCTCAACCGTCAAGTCGCACGGCAGAAGCTGCGCCTGCGCCCAGGCGGCGGAGGCCGGCGGGGCTGCGGTTGCGGGCTCGCGGGCGGGAGCAGGTTCGGCCATAGCTAGCGCTGCACCAGAAATTCCGTGAAGTAAATCTCCTCGACTTGCAGTTCCGGAGCCCGCTGCCGCAAGGCGGCCAGCAGCCGCAGCTTCAGCCGGTTTTTGCCGTCTTCGGTCAGAACATCGTCGGGGGTCGAGCGCGTCAGCACATCCAGAATCGTGTCCCGCACCAGGGCCGTGGGAGGGTTTTCCCCCTTGCGCTCCCGCTCCAGCCCAAGGTCAATCCCCACGCGCAGGTAAGCTCGCTCATCAGGATCCCCCAGGTTCAAGACAAACGGATCCAGATGCAGAACCGACTTCACCGCCGCCCCGGAGGGTTCGGCCGCGGGCGTGCGGGCGGCGTTGCGCCCGCCGACAACCCAGGCCGCGCTGACCAACACCACCGCCAGCGCCACTACCCATTTGACCTCGAGGTTGTAGCGCGGCGGCTTCTGCTCCGCGATGGCCGGCTCCGCCACGGTTAGGGCCAGAGCAAGTAGCGTGCCGAGATCGCCGCCCGCGCCGCGAGCAAACGCAGCTATGCAAAGGCTTGCTTACGCGCAACATAGAGCCCAGGCAGCGATCGGGGCCGCTGCCCGTCTGCAAGCCAAGGCGCGCCCCGCCGGCGCGGATTAAAGAGCGCTCATTAAGAGGAGCTCAAATTACGGGCGCGCCTGCTCGCTCCGTCAGCGCGCGCCCGCCTGCAGTCATCTTCACTGCTTCAGGTTGATGGTGTCTTGCGTGATCTGGTCAAAGGTGGTCACGGCCTTGGCGTTGGCTTCGAAGGCGCGCTGGGCCACGATCAGGTTGGCGAACTCGGTGGCGATATCCACGTTGGAAAGCTCGAGTGCGCCGCCCGAGAGGGTTCCCCGCCCGCTGGTTCCCGGGATACCGGCGACGGCGGGGCCAGAGGCCAAGGTGGGCACGAAATCGGTGTTGCCAACGCGTTGCAACCCTTGCTGGTCGGCGAAGGTGGCGAGCACGATCTGACCCAGGGCGGCGGTGGTTCCGTTGCTGAACGAGCCGGTGACGATGCCATCTTCTCCGATGTTGAAGCTCACCAGCGCGCCACTGGCGCTGCCATTCTGTTGGGTGGCGGAGGTGCTGCTGGGGGCGGCCACCTGGGTGAGCAGCGGGGTGGCGCCGCTGAGCACATTCCAATCAAACGTCATATCGGAGGCCCCATCGGCAAACCCGGTGATGGGGATGGCGGTGATGTTGTTCAGCATGCCCGGGGTAGTGGCGATGGTGAAAGCATCGTCGGGGACGAAAGCGGTGCTTCCGGCATTGAGAGTAAAACTGATCTCTCCTGAGACAAACGGAGTTCCCACCGTAGCAGTTCCCAGGGCTCCTGAGACCGAGCCGCTGACAGAAAAGTGGGTGGCATCCACGGCGGTGATGGTGATGGTCTCGTTCTTCGCTCCCGCGCCAGCGGCCACGTTGCTGATGGTTCCGTTGCCGGTGCCGGCAAAAGCGGGTACGCCGGCCGTGCCCGCACTGGTGGCGGTGAGCACGCCGTTGCCGTCAAATCCCAGCGCGCCCGTGGCCAGGACTCCCGTCTGCGGGGTGGAGACGCCTCCCACCAGCGTGGGATTCAGATCGGCGGCCGGAATGGAAAGTGAGTAATTCCAGGTGTTGGGCGCCGTCTTGGTGAAGTTGAAGGTCAGCACGTGGCTGGCGCCCAGGGAATCATAGACCGTGACCGGCGTGGAGAAAGTGTCGCCCACCCCGTCGGCGGCATTCAGATTGGTGGTGAGCTGCACCGAAGTGGTGGCGCTCGGCGGGCTGATGGTGCCGGCGCCGAGCTCCAGCGGGGTCAGGCCCTGGTCGGTGGCAATGACACCGTTGACCGCGGGGAAACCCAGCACCTGTTGCCCGTCGCTGGTAACCAGGAAGTTGTCGCTACTCACCGAAAAGTTGCCCGCCCGGGTGTAGCTGGTCACGCCGTCCTTCTGGACGGCGAAGAACCCTCCGCCCTGAATCGCCACATCCGTGGGAACGCCGGTCGAGGTTACGCTGCCCTGGGTGAAGGTTCCGGGCATCGAGCCGATCTGCGCTCCGGCCCCGATCTGGACAGGATCTCCAGCCCCGGTGGTCCCCAGGTTCTGGTAGAAGAGGTCGCTGAACAGCACGCGAACGTCTTTATAACCGGTGGTGTTCTGGTTGGCGAGGTTGTTGGCGATGGCCGAAAGCGCGGTCGAGTCTGCGGTCAGCCCGGAAAGCGGAATGGAAAAAGTAGGCATTAGTGCGCTCCTTGAAGGTTTGTAGCGGCAGAGGCCGAGGTGGCCGGAGTGGCGCCGGCGATCTGTTGCAGGGTTTGGTTGATTTGCGTGAGCTGATCGAGCATGTTGAATTCGACCAGCTCGGTGGTGAACTGGTTCGGGTCCACCGGATCGAGCGGGCTCTGGTTCTCGAGTTGCGTGGTCAGCAGCTGCAGGAAGGTATTGTCGGTGCCTTGCAGCGGGTCGGCCGAGCCTGCGCTGGTGTTGGTGGAACTGGCAGCCTGGCGGGCGGCGAAAAGGCTGTTGGCGCTCACTGGAATAATGGACATGATTCCCTCCTTAAGATTTTCTGTCACCATCGTGCGTCCACGCCGTCAAGCATGAACGCTCAGACCGCGGGTGGCAGTTGCAAGCATCTCGGGCTCGGCCAGCTTCTCCTGCGGAGCGGCGTAGAACGGCGTTCTTCCCGCCGTATGCCGAAAGCCTCGCGGCTGCGAATCGCCGCCGTGGGAAAACCCGGCGGCAGTACCCGCCCCGCCGGGATGCTGCGCCAGAAAGCGGATGCTTTCGAAGCGCAGTTCATGCTGTTGAAAGTTCGCCTGCAAGCCGGGAACTTCCGCGGTCAATAGGGTTCGCAAGTCGCCGCGCTCGCTGCCTACGGCAAGGTTCACTTGGCTGTTGTGAATCAGCGTGTGTACCTCCACGTTGCCGAATGAGTCGGTGTTCAGGCCAATATGCATTTCCTGCTGGCCCAGGCTCTCGACCATCCGCGCCGCCTGCACGTTGCCCGTAACCGGCGCAGGCGGAGGAGGCAAATCTGCCGGCGGCGCGGGACGCGGCTCGACCGGCAGGGAGGATCCCGGGTTGGCGGAGCCGTGATTTTCTGCTGCAGGATCGGGCGCGCTGATGCTTGCCGGCGGTGGCGCCGAAGCATCGCTCTGCGGGCTGTGTGGGGACGGGGGAGGCGGCAGCGCGGAGGCCGCGTTCGCCGGCGCTGCCGCGGACGCGGCGGCGGGCGGGGCAGAATCTGCATTTTTCGCCGCGCTTTTTTGCAATGGAGCGGCGCTGCGGGCCTCGCGGACATCGGCAGAGGGCGGCGGAGGTTGAGCGCTTTGCAAACCATCATTGACGTTGGACCTGGCGGCAAGCTGAGCGAGATCGTTCGCGGCGGGATGCGGCAAGATCCTGGCGGGCAGCGCTTGGGCCGGAAGCCCGGCCCGCAGCCATGCCCGCGTGGTTGAGACTGCCTGAGCGGCGCTCAACTCGAAGCTCTGGGGGGAAGGCCGGTTTTCTGCTTTCGAACCCGGGACCGCGGGAGTGCGTGCCGAGTTTTGCGGCGGCCAAGGCGAGGGCGCAGAACCGGGAGCCGCCACCCGGGGAGCCGCGGCGGCGACAGGCGAGGGCCCCGGTACACTCGCCGGCGCCTCGAGCACGGGCGCAGCGGTGTTGCCGGAAGCGTTGGCCGGTTGCGGCTGGGTGGCAGCATTCCCGGCGGAGTTGGCGCCTGGATCGCCGGCCGCCCCTAGGGCGAGCGGGATATCCTTCGGGCTGAGCGTCGTGACTGCTGTGGGGTGGGCATGGGTGGCGATGAAGTTCACATCCGCCCTGGCCTGGGGCGTGCTCCGGTTCAGGTCTGTGCCTGGCTGAGCCGGGGCGACTTCCGAGGGCAGGGCAGCGGGATTCGCCGCAGCAAAGGGTCGAGCGGAGAGTGTGGCCGAGCCGTCAGATACCGGCTTAACCGCGAAGGCGCCCGCTAAAATTCGGGCATCTGGCAAGGCATCGCGCAGGGGCGGAGAAAAGCTTGCCGCGGAAACGGTTGTTTCAGCGGCCGACTGCGGAACGGCTGCATCGGAGTCAACGGCCGTAGGCTGCGGCGCCGGCACCCCCGGCCGAATGTCCGCCGTCGCCCGCGGGGCGCTCTGATCCGACCGCGCAGCAGCGCCGCTTGCGCTGAGTTCGGGCAAATTGATCCGCGCAGCAGATATAAGACCTTCTCTTGAAGGCAGGTCAGATAAAGGCAGGTCAGATAAAGGCAGGTCAGACGTGCCTTTCAGCGCAGGCTGAGGCGAGCCAGCCAAGCCAGGCGAATTTGCCGGGAGAGAAGCCGCATCCGCCTCAGCCGGTCCAGGCAGGGGCGCAATTTCTTGTGGAACTGCGCCAGTTGCAAATTGAATCGCCCGAAAGGCTTGCGCCAGGGGCTTCGGGGCGGGGGAAGAGAACACGGGTAACGCGGTTGATTTCACCTCGTCGTGCGCGCCTTGATCCTCGAAGGGCGCGGTGAATGGCACGGCTTCGGCGCCGCCTGGCGAAGCGCTGAGGCCCACCGCAGCGTCATTCACGGGAACCGGGTTCGGGCTCACGATTCCCGCCAGGAACGCGCTGACCACTCCCAAAGCGGAAGCCACATCCGGGTCGCGATCTTTTTGGCTCGCCCCAACCTTGCCTGCGGGGGCCAGATCGAAATCCGCTTTACGCGTCCCACCGATCGGGCTGGCCAAATCGTTCGCACTGTTTCCCTGCGGCGCCTCTTGGGGTGAGCCTCGCTGGGCCAGCGCCGTTTGCATCTCGCCCGCAAAGCTGGATTTCTCGCTTGCCGCGGCCGGCGAAGCCGTCAGCGCCGATGCTCCCAGCGGGGCGAGCAGATTTATGACCTGGAGTAACTCAGCTCCCATAGGTGTGAGCGCGATACTGGCTCATCGGAAGGAAGCATCCAGACGGCCAAAGCTAAAGCAGAGGAGGTGCGCCACACAACCGGCTGAAAAAGAACAGGAAGCGGATGCCTCGAGTTCTCGGAGGCTGGCGAAGAGCGAGATTTTGCCGCCGCCGCTTGGGCAAGGCTTGCCGATGGTTCCCGGCAAAGCTCGCCACCGCTCAGCGGCGGCGCAGATACTCGCGCCGCAGCAGAAACATGTCATCCAGGCGCCGCTGTTCGCGGCGGGCTTCCTCCTGGCGATAGAGCTCGAACTGCTGCCGGCGCAGCGCCTCCACCCCTTCGCGCTGCTGGCGGGCCTGATGGTAGGACTGCAGACACTCGGCGCGCGCCCGCTCGCAGCCCGCAAGCTGCTTTTCCAGAGCTAACCGGCGCGCGGCGGCGCGGGAGCGGAGGAATAAGTCGAATTGCAGCTCTGCGCTGGAAAGGCCAAGCGTAAGTTTGCCGGCGTCTTCCCTGGCCATTGCCGCCAGCAGGCGGCCGGCCTCTTCCACGCGCTGCCGCGCGGCCAGCAGGCGCTGATTGGCTTCGTGCAGGCGCAGTTCCTGCTGGTGTTCCAGGCCCTGCCGATAGCGCAACACTGCAGCGAGAGAAAAACGGAATGCCATAAACCTAACCTGGAATGGCCAGCAGTCGCGTGATCGAATCCTGCAGGCTGGTGGCTTCCTGCGGCGTTTGCTCGAGCAGGCGGTTGAGCTCGGGAAGAATGGCCAGCGCCTTATCGAGGGTTGGGTCCGCGCCCCTCTGATAAGCCCCGATCCGCACCAGGTCTTCGGATGCATGATAAGCCGCCAGCAGGCGGCGCAAGACATGCGCCTTCGACAAATGCTCGGGCGAGCACACCGCCGGCATCAGGCGGCTGATGCTGTCGAGCACGGCAATCGGCGGATAGTGGTTCTGCGCCGCCAGACGGCGGTCGAGCATGATGTGGCCATCGAGCAGCGCGCGCGCCCCATCCACCAGCGGATCCTGCTGGTCATCGCCTTCCATAAGCACGGTGTAGAAGGCGGTGATGCTGCCGCTGTGGAACTTTCCGGCGCGCTCAATCAAGCGCGCCAGCAGGGTAAACACCGAGGGGGTGTAGCCTTTGGCGGTGGGGGGTTCGCCCGCCGCCAGGCTGATCTCGCGCTGCGCCATGGCTAGGCGGGTCAGAGAATCCACCACCAGGAGGACGTTTTTTCCGTGCGCGCAGAAATATTCAGAGGCCGCGGTCGCAGCCAGGGCGGCGCGAATGCGCAGCAGTGGCGACTGGTCGGAAGTGGAAACCACCACCACCGCCCGCTTCCGGCCTTCCTCGCCCAGCGCTTCTTCGAGAAAGTGCCGCACCTCGCGCCCGCGCTCCCCCACCAGGGCGAGCACGGTGAGGTCGGCGCTGGTATTGCGCGCCATCATGCCGATCAGGGTGCTCTTGCCCACGCCGCTGCCGCCAAAAATTCCCACCCGTTGTCCCCGGCCACAGGTCAGCAGCGCATCCACCGCGCGGATGCCGCAGCCCAGCGGTTCGCGAATCAGGGAGCGCTCGAGCGGCAAGGGGGCGGCGGTGTCGAGCGGTTGCCGCTCCCGGCCGGGGCAGGGCCCGAGCGAGTCGAGCGGCTCGCCCATGCCGTCAATCACGCGCCCCAGCAACCCATCGCTCACTCGCAGCGCCGGCCGCGCTCCCCAGGTGGCCACCCCGTCGCCGTAGCGGATACTGCCCGGACGCTCGAGCGGCATGGAGAGAACCGAGGTGCCGCGAAAACCGACAATTTCCCCGGGAAAGACTCTGCCCTCGGCGTTCGTGATCTGGCAGATCTCGCCCACCGAGCAGAACGGCCCTTCCGACTCCACCAGCTGCCCCAGCACCTGCGTTACCCGCCCCTGCCAGCGCAGGCCGGAGAAGCAATCAAGTTGACGGAAATAAGGCGCCAGCAGGCCCGCCATCTCACCGCCCCGCCTGCGGCCGCTGCGCCAGCAAATCCATCAGGCCCTGCTCGATTTCCTTCAGCTGCACTTCAATGCCGATCTCAGTGCTGCCCAGGGTGGTCTGCAGAACCGTGCGCCCGGCTTCGAGCTCCGGATCTTCCACCACCTCGGGCAGGTCCTCGGCATCCCGGCAGCGCGAAAAATAATCGCGGCAATCGGCGGCATACTGGGGATGCACCCGGACCACAACCTTGGTGTTGCGCTGCAGCTGGTCGAGCGCCACCCGCACCAGGCCGGCGAGCAGCAGAGGATCCACCCGCGCCTCACGATGCAGAATCTTGCGCGCGATGCTCAGCGCCAGCTGCACGATTTCGCCTTCCACCTGCTGATAGTATTTGGTCCGGTCGCGGGCGAACTCCTCGAGCGCCCGGCGCAGGCTCTCGCGCATAGCCTGCAGCTGCTGGTCATAGCTGGCGCGGGCGCGGGCTTCGCCCTCCTGCCGGCCGGCTTCGCGGGCCGCTTCTTCGCGCCGCCGCGAATCGTCGGGCGCAAAAGCCGGGGCGCCGGGGCCGGCTGCGGCCGCGCTTGCCGCCGGTCCGCCGGCCTCGACATAGGGAAAAGGATGCACCTCAGGCTCGGGCTGGGGCCCCGCGCCCGCCGCCGCGCTATACGACGTACTCATCTTCCGCTTCCGCTCCCAGGCTGATCTTGCCCTCCGATTCCAGCTTGCGCGCCACCGCCACCGCCTCCTGCTGCGCCTTGGTCACGTCGCGCGCGCGCACCGGCCCGAGGATTTCCATGTCTTCTTTCAGCATCTCGACCGCCCGCGAGGACATGCTCTTGAAGATGAAATTCTTCAGCTCTTCGGTGGCCCCGCGTAGCGCCATGGCAAGAGTTTTCTTGTCCAGATTTCCCAGAATCTCGCGGATGCCGGCTTCGGGAACGCCCAGCAGGTCCTGGAAGGTGAACATCATGTTGCGGATGCCCAGCGCCAGCTTGGGATCGTCTTTCTCGATGGTTTCAAGAATGGTCTTGGTAGTAAGCGGGTCCATGCGGTTGAGCAGGTCGGCCACACCCTGCACCCCGGCGTAGGCGCGGCGGTGCTGCTCGCCCAGCGCCTCGATGCGCTTGTGCAGCGCCATCGAGACCCGCTGCGCGATTTCGGGAGAGAACTGCCGCAGCTGGGCCAGGCGGCGCACCGCTTCCGCGCGCAGGGTCTCGGGAAAGCGCATGAGCAGGATCGAGGCCTGCTTGGGATCGAGGTGGGCCAGAATCAGCGCGATGGTCTGGGGATGCTCCGCCTCGAGAAACTTGGCCAGCTGCTGGGGATCGGCTTTTTGCAGGGAATCCAGTTTGCTGGCGCTCATCTCCGCCGCCAGCGTGACCTGCTGCAGCAGCTGCCGCGCCCCGTCTTCGCCAAACGCCTTGACCAGAAGTTTCTTGGCGTAGTCGGTGCCGCCCTGGGCCAGATAGTCCTGGGTCAGGGCCATGCGGTGAAATTCCTCGAGCACGTCGAGCGCGCCCTGGGGGTCCACGTATTCCAGCTCGGCAATCTCCTGGGTCAGGCGCTCGACATCGGTCTCGGGTAGCTGGCGGTAGATATCGCTGGCCGCGTCTTCGCCGAGCAACACTAACAGGATGGCGGCCTTGCGCATGCCGCTGGGTGCGCCGCCTTGTGCCGGAGGGTTCACCGCCCAGTTTCTTTGATCCAGCTCTGCACCAGCCGGCCCGCCGCCGCCGGCTCGCTCTTGATCTTCTCGGTCAGTTGTTTCTTGAGGGTGGCGGCCCGGCGGTCCTGCTCGCTGCCTTCAGGCAGCTCGATTTCAACCGCGGCCGCAGCTCTCCCCAACTCTTTCGTGGAGCGCGCCACACGTGCCGGCAGCTCGCGGAAGGCGGACACTACCTGCCGCTTGACCGGCCGCAGAATCAGCAGATAGACGATCAGGAACAGGGCGGCGATGCCGGCATAGCGCAGCAGCCACGCCCAGCCGGAAAGCAGCTTGCGGATGCGCTCGAGCCAGGTGGGCGGAACCGGGGTTTCCGCCGGCAACTGCTCGAAGGTGAGATTCTCGATGGAGAGCAGATCGCCGCGCTGGGGATCGAGGCCAATGGCCGCGGCCGCCAGTTGCTGGATCTGCTTCATCTCCTCGGGCGTGCGCTTGCGCCGGGTGATGGCGGTTTTACCTCCGGACTGAGTGGTTTCGCTGGCATCATCCACCAGCACCGCGGCGGCAATGCGC
>Ga0335079_10005244_pt1 | contig 14854 bp, 11 predicted proteins | sample Lox_Sample_33_FD_206719 | JGI IMG/M metagenome (GOLD analysis project Ga0335079, IMG submission 206719) | Soil microbial communities from Loxahatchee National Wildlife Refuge, Florida, United States - Lox_Sample_3.3 | ecosystem: Environmental > Terrestrial > Soil > Wetlands | place: USA...
CTTGTCATTGGAGGGCTCCAAAAAAGGCAGGTTGAAAATGGCTTTCTCGTATGGCTGCTCGAAAGGTTTGCTACCAGCTATTAGTGTACCGCCGCCCGCGCCGCATCCGCAGCAAGTGCGATTCGTATCAGGGCACGCATTCATTCGTGCCACAACGGCGGCAGAATTAAACCCGCCTTTAGGCGCTGGCTCTTGAACCCGTCGACTCCAGGACGAGCACGGCTCGCGCCGAAGTCGGCCTGAGATTTCCAAGACTCTCCGTGACTCCGCGTCCCCGTGGTGCGATCCCGCCCTACGCCGGGCATCGCCGCTTATGCCACATCGTCGCCTGCTCATACGCATGAGCCAGGCGCAACACCAAATCTTCACGCCACGGCGGACCCGCAATCTGCACCCCGATCGGCAATCCATCTTCCGTGAATCCGCACGGCACAGAAATGGCCGGCAGCCCCCAGACATTGAACGGACGCGTGTTGCGCAACAACTTCAATTCCGCCGGACGCAGCGCGTCCGGATCCGCCTTGAGCGCTGCAATCGCCGGAGCCGGAATCGGTGTCGTCGGCGTAATCAGTACGTCCACATCGGCGAGCATGTACCGTATGTTTCGTCTAGCCTCGTCCAGTTCGCGCCGCCCCCGGATATATTCGCTGGCTGAAATCTCTTTGCCCGCCAGAACTCGGCGCAACGTCTCCGGGCGATATTTGTCCGTGTGGTTCGCCACATTTTCCGCGTGATACGCGTACGACTCGGCCATCTGCAGCGTACGGTCGGTAGGCACATCGAGCGAAACCTCGCGAACCTGCGCCACCATGCTCTCAATCCCGCGCAGCGCGTGATCCATTGCCGAAGTAACTTCCGCATCCAGATCTTCAAAGAAGAACGCCCGCGGTACGCCCACCCGCATCTTCTTTATGTCTCCCCCCACAGCCGACGAAAAATCCGCGACCGGCACATCGAAAGTAGTAATGTCCGCCGCATCGTATCCCGCAATCGTCTGCAGCACCGCCGCCGCATCCGCAACGCTGCAGGCAATCGGACCAATATGATCGAGCGACGAAGACAGCGGAATAATCCCACGGCTCGACACCCGTCCATAGGTCGGCTTCAGACCGACGCATCCGCAAAGCGCTCCCGGCTCGCGAATCGATCCCGCCGTATCCGTCCCAATCGCCGCAATCGTAAGCCCCGCTGCAACCGCCGCCGCGGAACCACCCGAAGATCCGCCCGCGATCCGGTTCGTATCCCACGGATTGTGAATGTCCCCGAAATGACTCACCAGCGAACTGCCCCCATAGGCCCACTCGTGCAGATTATTTTTTCCGATAATGACCGCGCCCGCCTGCCGCAACCGACGCACAACGTCCGCATCTTCGGTCGGAACGCGATTCTCCAACAGCGCGGTAGCCGCCGTAGTCCGCACTCCGGCGGTATCAATCAGATCTTTCAGCGCAATCGGAATCCCATGCAGCGGCCCGCGCCAGTGATCTTTTCGAATCTCCTCTTCAGCCGCCCGCGCCTTGGCTAACGCAGATTCCGCCATCACCGTAATGAATGCATTCAGCGACGGATTGAGTTTCTCAATCTTCTCGAGGCACGCCCGCGTGACCTCAACAGGAGAAATTTCCCCGCTCCGGAACTTCCCCGACAACTCCGCAATTGTGAAAAACTCCGCCATAGCTCAGGCGAAACATTGTAAAGCTTTGATCTGCCCCTCCGTGTTGAACCGCCAGTGACCTTCGGTGCAAATTCTGGATACCTTCCCATATCCATCCGCATCCAAAGTCCTATAATGAAGTAAGTGGGTTTCATGGGGGCTCCGGGAACACCATGGCAGAACTAACGATCGCGCCGGTCGCGACCCACGGTTTTTTTGTCGATGGAAAGTGGCACGAAGACGGCGATCTCGTCGAGATTCGCTCTCCGTACGATAACAACCTCGTTGCCCGCGTAGTGCAGGGTCGCAAAGAGCACGCCGAAGCGGCCATTGCCGCTGCCGTCAAAGCGTTCGGCACCACGCGCCGCCTTCCTGCCTTCGAACGCCAGCGCGTGTTGCGCCAGATTTCCGCCTTCATGGTGGAGCGCAAGGAAGAATTCGCACGCACTCTCTCGCAGGAAGCCGGCAAGCCCATCAAGTCCGCGCGCATCGAAGTCGAGCGCGCCATTTTCACCTTTAATGTTGCCGCCGAAGAAAGCACCCGTATCTACGGCGAATTCCTCCCGCTCGACTGGCAGGAGTTCACCGCCGGACGCTGGGGCATCGTACGCCGCTTCCCGCTCGGACCGGTCGCAGGCATCACTCCGTTCAATTTCCCGATCAATCTCGTCGCGCACAAAGTAGCGCCCGCGATTGCGGCAGGCTGCCCCATGGTTCTCAAGCCCGCGCCGCAAACGCCGCTCTGCTCGCTGCTTCTCGCCGAATGTGTTCAACAGGCCGGATGGCCCGATGGCGGCCTCAACGTGCTGCCCCTCTCCAATGAAGACGCAGGACTTCTCGTCACCGACGATCGCATCAAGCTCATCAGCTTCACCGGCAGCGTGCCCGTCGGCTGGGACATCAAGCGCCGCGCCGGAAAAAAGAAAGTCGTTCTCGAACTCGGAGGCAACGCCGCCGTCATCGTCCATCGCGACGCCGACCTTGCCTATGCCGCCGACCGCTGTGTCACCGGAGGCTTCGGATACGCCGGCCAGACCTGCATCTCCGTCCAGCGAATCCTGGTTGAGCATTCGGTCTACGGAAAATTCACCGACTTTCTCGTTGAAGGCGTCAAGAAATTAAAGACCGGCGATCCCCTCGATGAATCCACTGACGTTGGCCCGCTCATCCGCGGCAGTGATGCCGCCCGCACCATTGCTTGGATCGAAGAAGCCGTTCACGACGGCGCGCGCCTCCTCTGCGGAGGCCGCCGCAACAAGCTCATCATTGAGCCCACCGTTCTCACCGGCACCAAGCCCGACATGAAAGTGAATTGCCAGGAAGTCTTCGGCCCGGTCGTCACCGTCGAGCCCTACAACACGTTCGACCAGGCCTTGCGGCAGGTGAACAACTCTTCCTACGGCATGCAAGCTGGAGTTTTCACGCGCGATGCAAATTTGTTGTTCCAGGCCTATGAAGAACTCGAAGTCGGAGGCGTAATCGCCGGAGACATTCCTTCCTTCCGCATCGATCACATGCCCTACGGCGGAGTCAAAGATTCCGGCCTAGGCCGCGAAGGCCTTCGCTATGCAATAGAAGAAATGACCGAGCCGAAGTTGCTTGTGATGAATCTTCGCTGAATGTGACGCTGCGCTTTAGCGCTGCGATAAAGTCCGCTCCCATTTCCTCCTTTGTCATTCCGAGTCCCGCCGCAGGCGGCGCGAGGAATCTCGCACTACCGATAACGTTCTCTCGTTGCGATTCTCAACATCTATTTCTGGTGCATTTTTCAGCAGATCAACGCATTCGGAAGATTTTTCTTCTTCAAATTTCAAAAACCCGCGACAAACTCCCGCGAAATATTTATAATTTCGAGTTTCATACAACTCAGGAAAACCGTGTGGGTGGTTTTCTTTTCGACAACAACTGACGCACCGAGCTAGCGGATCGTCCGCCGGGTCTGTTTATTCAGATCCCAATAGGGAATGTCGCAGATCTTTCATCGCAGTACGAATAGCCTTGCTCGCGCCACGATTTTCGGCGCGGTATTCGTCGTGGCAGCGTTGGTTTGGGTCGCATACGCGATCCAGGGCTCCCCATACGTAACCTACGCTGGCGTCCGCAAGCCGCAGCCGGTTCCGTTCAGTCATCAGCATCACGTCACCGGACTCGGCATCGACTGCCGCTACTGCCACACTTCGGTCGAGACCTCGAGCTTCGCCGGTATTCCCCCGACGAAGACCTGCATGAATTGCCACTCGCAGATCTGGACCAATGCCAAGCTGCTCGAGCCCGTCCGCGCCAGCTATCGCTCCGGCGAGTCTCTGCAGTGGACGCGCGTCAATGAGCTCCCCGACTTCGTTTATTTCAATCACAGCATCCACGTCACCAAGGGCGTCGGCTGCAACACCTGCCACGGCCCCGTCGACCAAATGCCTCTGATGTATCAGCAGGAATCGCTGCAGATGGAGTGGTGTCTCGGCTGCCACCTCGCGCCGCAGAATAATCTCCGTCCGCGCGATCAGGTTTTCAACATGCGATATCAGCAGCCCAGCGGCTCGAATCCCGTTGTGCTCGATGGCACGAGCTACACCGATCAGACGGCGCTGGGCACGGCTCTTGTAAAGAAGTACAACGTCCGCAGCGTGAAAGACATAACCAGCTGCAGCACCTGTCATCGCTGATCGATGCGCGGGTGGCGCAGGCCTTAAGGCCTGCGATTGTGGGAACTTGCTGAAACGGGCTTTAGCCCCTGAGGGGCAACGACTTTAAGGAATGACGAACGATAAAAAATCGAACGGCGCTCATCGCGAGGACGTCTGTCCTTCCAAAAAACTGGACCTGAACTCCGTCCGCGAAAAAATCGACTTCGCCGCCGCGCACGACGCTGCTCAAAAAACCGGCCCCGAGTACTGGCGCTCTCTCGAAGAACTCGCCGGCAGCGCCGAGTTCAAAGAGGCCCTGCATCGCGAATTTCCCAAGGGCGCGTCCGAGTGGCTCGACACCGTTTCGCGGCGCGGATTCCTCAAGGTTCTCGGCGCCTCGCTCGGCCTCGCCGGCATGACCGGATGCGTGAAGCTTCCGCTCGAGCCCATCGTCCCTTACGTTCGCCAGCCCGAAGGCGTCATCCCCGGCCGCCCGATGTACTACGCCAGCGCGGTCACGCTCGGCGGCTACGCCAGTCCGGTCCTCGTCGAAAGCCATCTCGGACGTCCGACCAAAATCGAAGGCAACGATCAGCATCCGCTCTCGCTCGGCGGCACCGACATCTTCACGCAGGCCGAGCTGCTGACGATGTACGATCCCGACCGTTCCCAGAGCGTCATGTCCATGGGCGATCAGCGTTCGTGGGCATCATTCCTGAGCACCATTCGCGGACCGCTCGCCGCGCAGAAATCTCTGCAAGGCGCGGGCATCCGCATTCTCACGCGGACGATCACCTCGCCGACGCTCGCCGACCAGATTCGCAATTTGCAAAAGATTTATCCGCAGGCGAAGTGGCATGTCTACGAGCCGCTGAATCGCGACAACGTTCTCGAAGGCGCCAAGATGGCCTTCGGGCAGCCCGTCGAGACGCGCTACGACTTCACCAAGGCCGACGTCGTCGTCTCGCTCGACGCCGACTTCCTCTACGCCGGATATCCCGGCAATGTGAAATACATTCGCGACTTCGCCAGCCGCCGCAATCCCGACGGCAACATGAGCCGCCTGTACATGATCGAGAGCATGCCGACCTCAACCGGCGCCAAGGCGGATCATCGGATCCCGGTGCGGGCGTCCGACGTGCCCACGCTGATTGGGAAGCTTCAGACGTTGATGGGTGTACAGTCGAAATCGCTGTATACATTGACAGATGATTCGCAGAACGGCCAACTAGGATTTGTCAATGCGCTGGCCGCGGATCTTAATCGGACCCACGGTGCCAGCTTGGTGATCGCTGGCGATCACCTACCGCCCGCCGTGCACGCTATCGCTCACAAGATCAATGAAGCACTAGGCAACGTCGGCAAGACAATTTTCTACACCGACCCCGTCGACGCGAATCCGGTCAATCAATTCGACTCGCTGAAAGAACTCATCGCCGACATCAACGGGGGCAAGGTCGATCTGCTGATCATTCTCGACGGAAATCCGGCCTACGACGCGCCCGCCGACCTGAATTTCGCCGACGTGCTTAAGGGCGGCAAGGCTCCGCTTCGCGTGCACTACGGACTCTATAACAATGAGACCGCCGAACTCTGCCAGTGGCACGTCAACGGCACGCACGAACTCGAGGCCTGGGGCGATGCTCGCGCCTTCGATGGCACAGTCAGCCTCATTCAGCCGATGATCGCTCCTCTTTATAACGCGAAGAGTCCGATCGAATTCGTCGCCACACTCTCCGGCCAGGCCGACGCCAGCGGATACGACATCGTCCGCGCCTACTGGCAGAAGCAGCACACCGGTTCCGACTTCGAGCCCTTCTGGCGAAAGTCGCTGCACGACGGCTGGATCGAAGGCACGTCGTTCGCGCCAAATTCATTCACGGCCAAATCAGCAATGGCCTCGGCTCCGCAATCGACTCCCGTCGACGCCAACGCCATCGAGCTCAACATCCGCCGCGATCCCACTATCTATGACGGACGCTTCTCAAACAACGGTTGGCTGCAGGAATTGCCCAAGCCAATGTCGAAGCTCACCTGGGACAACGCGATCCTCATGGGCCCCAAGATGGCCGAGCGTATGCAGATCGCGACCAAAGATGTCGTCGAGATCGAACTGAACGGTACTAAAGCCAACGGCGCCGTCTGGATTCAGGCCGGTCATCCCGATAACTCCGTCACCATCACTCTCGGTTACGGACGCACCCACGCCGGACGCGTCGGCACCGCGCAAGGCTTCAACGCCTATCCATTCCGCACGAGCAGTGCGCCGTACTTCGCCACCGGCGTCCACATCCGCAAGACCGGAGACACGTACAACCTTGCCTCTACGCAGGGCATGCAATCGATGGACACGCCCGATGGCGGCCATCGCCCGCTGGTCCGCGAGGCGACTCTCGAAGAATACAAAAGGAATCCCAACTTCGCTCACGAGGAAGAGCCTGAGGTTCCGTCCGCACTCACTCTCTACAAGCCATATCCCTATAAAGAAGAGGCGTACGCCTGGGGTATGACGATCGATCTCAACAAGTGCGTCGGCTGCAACAACTGCATGCTGGCCTGCCAGTCGGAAAACAATATCGCCGTCGTCGGCAAAGAGCAGACGCTGCTCGGCCGCCACATGCACTGGATCCGCATCGACGCCTACTATCAGGGGGACCGCGAGAATCCCAAGGCCTACTTCCAGCCGGTCCCCTGTATGCAGTGCGAGGACGCCCCCTGCGAAGTCGTTTGCCCGGTTGGCGCCACCAACCACTCCACCGAAGGCCTGAACGACATGGTTTACAACCGGTGCGTGGGCACGCGTTACTGCTCCAACAACTGTCCCTATAAAGTTCGCCGCTTCAATTTTCTGCTGTTCCAGGATTGGGACACGCCGCAATACAAGATGATGCGCAATCCCGACGTCAGCGTGCGCAGCCGCGGCGTCATGGAAAAGTGCACCTACTGCGTGCAGCGCATCAACGAGCGCCGCATCGATACCGAGACCGCCTCGGTCCGCGAAGGCAAAGAGATCAAGATCGGTGACGAACTGAAGACCGCCTGCCAGCAGTCGTGTCCAGCGGACGCCATCGTCTTCGGGAACATCAACGATCCGAACAGCAGAGTTTCAAAGATCAAGAATCACTCGCTCAATTACAGCTTGCTGGGAGAACTGAACACCCGCCCGCGTACCACGTACCTGGCGGAAGTTCGCAACCCGAACCCGGAGTTGGAATCGTAGCCGCAGCACGCGGGGCGTCTGTATCCGACACGGCGAAGCCGTGCGGCGAATGAAAGGTTCGTATCAAGACACGGCGTTAGCCGTGCCGCAATGTGGAAGAGCGGCGCTTCAGCGCTGCGATAAGGCGATAGACAAATCGGGGCTTTAGCCCCGGCAGCATCAGGAAACAATGGACGAGCAATTAAACACGAAGGGCGCCGGTTACAAAACGATCGAGCTTGACGAAAAAGCTCCGGTCATCGAGCCCGGCCACACCTTCGGTACGATTACCGAAAAAATCAGCGCCATTGTGTTGACGCGCCCGGCCACCAACGGCTGGTTCATCGGCTTCGGCATCGCCTTCATGCTCACCATGATGCTGCTGTTCGCCATGGGATATCTCTTCGTCAAGGGCGTCGGCATCTGGGGCGTGACCATCCCCATCGGATGGGGCTTCGCCATTATCAACTTCGTCTGGTGGATCGGTATCGGCCACGCCGGCACGCTGATCTCCGCCATCCTTCTCTTGTTGCGCCAGCAGTGGCGCAACTCGATCAACCGCTTCGCCGAAGCGATGACGCTCTTTGCCGTCGCCTGCGCCGGAATTTTCCCCGCGATCCATGTTGGTCGCCCGTGGCTCGCGTACTGGCTCTTCCCCTACCCCAACACCATGCGGGTATGGCCGCAATTCCGCAGTCCGCTGATGTGGGACGTCTTCGCCGTCTCGACCTACGCGACGATTTCCGCCCTGTTCTGGTTCATCGGGCTGATTCCGGACTTCGCCACCCTGCGCGATCGCACAGAAAAGCAGTGGCAAAAAGTTATATACGGCATGCTTTCCTTCGGATGGCGCGGATCGGCTCGCCACTGGCATCGCTACGAAACCGCGTATCTGCTGCTGGCCGGTCTCGCGACGCCTCTCGTCCTCTCCGTACACACCGTTGTCAGCTTCGACTTCGCGGTTGGCATCGTCCCCGGCTGGCACACCACGATCTTCCCGCCGTACTTCGTCGCCGGCGCCATCTATTCCGGTTTCGCAATGGTGTTGATGTTGGCCATTCCGATCCGCAAGATCTACGGCCTCGAAGATTTCATCACCGAGCGTCACCTGCAGAACTCCGCCAAGGTCATGCTCGCCACCGGACTCATCGTCGCCTACGGCTACGGAATCGAAGCTTTCATGGGTTGGTATGGCGGCGACCGCTATGATGCTTTCACGCTCTGGAACCGCCTGCACGGTCCGTATGCGCCCGAGTACTACGCGCTGCTCGCGTGCAACATCTTCATTCCGCAAGTGCTCTGGATTCGCAAGCTGCGTACCAGCCCGATCGCTCTGTTCTTCGTATCCGGCGTCATTCTCGTTGGCATGTGGCTCGAGCGTTTCATCATCGTCGCCGTCAGCTTGCATCGCGACTTCCTCAACTCGTCCTGGGGCATGTACTACCCGACGCGTTGGGACTGGATGACCTTTATCGGCACGATCGGTATGTTCCTCGCCGCCATGTTCCTGTTCCTGCGCATCATGCCCGCCATCTCCATCTTCGAAATGCGCACGCTTTTGCCGGAAGCGGAGGTGAAGGAGTAACCGATGAAGCGCGATCCGATCTACGGCATAATGGCGGAATTTGATTCGGCCCAGGCTCTGGTCGACGCGGCCCGCGCAACGCACGAGGCTGGTTACAAAAAAGTCGACGCCTACAGCCCGTTCCCGATCGAAGGCCTGGCGGAAGAAATCGGATTCCATCACGACGAAGTTCCGCTCGTCGTTCTGATCGGCGGCATCATCGGCGGCCTCACCGGATTCTTGATGCAGTACTGGATGTCGGCAATCGACTATCCGCTGAACATCGGCGGTAAGCCCTACAACTCGTGGCCGGCCTTCATCGTGATCACGTTTGAAATGACGATTCTTTTCGCGGGTATCTCCGCGGTCTTGGGCATGCTCGCCCTCAACGGATTGCCGATGCCTTATCACCCGGTCTTCAACGTTCCGCGCTTTTCCGCGGCCTCGAAAGACCGTTTTTTCCTGATCGTGTTTTCATCCGACAAAAAATACAAAGCGAATGAAGTGCGCCGCCTCTTCGAAACCCTGAAGCCGCGAGCCATAGACGAGGTGCCCAGCTAATGCTGCACCTCCTCAACAATCAACGTGCGCACAGATTCTGCGGTCAAAAGCCATGTGGGGACAGCCGCCCCCGGCTGTCCGGTCGAGCGAAGCTCGACAGTGTTTTCCTTCGTGGAACTTCGTTTCCTTCGGGGTTAAAAGTTTTTGGCCTTACAGCCGTAGCAGCACTCTTAGTCCTGGCCTCGTCGTGCCGCCTCGACATGCACGTGCAGCCTCGTGAGAATCCGCTCTCCCGCAGCGACTTCTACGCCGACCTGCGCTCCGAGCGACCCTTGGTTGAAGGCACAGTAGCCCGCGGCCAGTTGCACGACGACACCTATTTCTATACCGGCAAGAACGGCAGCAATCCCGGGGACGTCATGCCATTCCCGGTCACCAAAGAAGTTCTCGCCCGCGGCGAGGAGCGCTTTAACATCTTCTGCGCCCCCTGCCACTCGCGCCTCGGCGATGGCAACGGATTCGTTCCTTCCCGTGGATTCGCCCGCAAGCCGCCGTCGTTCCATATCGCGCGCCTCGAAAAAGCTCCCGTCGGATATTTCTTCGACGTGATCACCAACGGCTTCGGCATCATGCCCGATTACGCTTCGCAGATTCCCACGAAAGATCGCTGGGATATCGTCGCCTACATTCGCGCGCTGCAATTGAGCCAGAACGCAACCATGGCCGACGTTCCGGCGGGACAAAAAATTCCCTCGGAGCCTCCAAAATTCCGCGAGCCCGGATCCGGTGCAACCGCCCCCATCCTCGCTCCCGAACAGAAATCTGAAGACATGAAGGAACAATCCCAATGAGCGCGGCGCCGCAACCACTCAATCTGTCGGCCCCGCCGGTCGTCAAGACCATCGGCCAACGGTCGCTAATTGTTGGCGTGGTCTTCGGCATTGGTGCCGTCGCCCTTGCCTTTACCCGTCCCGACGAGTTCTATCGCGGATACCTCCTCGGTTACATGTGCTGGCTGGGCGTGGCGCTCGGCTCCATGTCGATCATCATGATCCGTCACCTCACCGGTGGCGGATGGGGCGTGGTCATCCGCCGCGTTCTCGGCGCCGCGATGCGCACTCTGCCGCTGCTCGCGATTCTCTTCATCCCGATGATCATCGCGGTTCTCCAGCATCGAATCTACCCCTGGCTCATGCCGCTCGATGCCATCAAAGAGCCGCACGTCCGCGAGCACCTCGAAAAGCACAGCTTCATCAAGGGCGCATACCTGAACGAATCGGGTTTCATCATCCGCGCCATCATCTACTTCGTCATCTGGAACGTTCTCTCGTTCCTGCTCTCGATGTGGTCCAAGCAGACCGACCGGCCCGGCGCTCCCGACAACACGCAAAAATTCAAAGCCGTCGCCGGACCCGGCCTCATCCTCTACGGTTTCACGATTTCCTTCGCCGCGATTGACTGGGTAATGTCCCTCGATCCCAGCTGGATCTCGACCATCTTCGGACTCATCATCCTGATTGGCGAAGTCCTCTCGGCGATGTGCTTCGCCGTCGTAATCGAGCGCATCCTCTCGAACTACCGCCCGATGTCCGAGATGCTGAAGCCCGATTTCGTCCACGATCACGGCAAGTGGATACTCGCCTTCGTCATGGTCTGGGCCTACTTCACCTTTTCGCAGTGGCTCATCATCTGGGCCGGCAATCTTCCCAGCGAAATCACTTTCTATATCACGCGGCTTTCTGGCGGATGGGGCTGGGTCGGCCTCTTCCTCGTCATCTTCCATTTCTGTGTCCCGTTCGCGCTCTTGCTCTCTCGCCCGTTCAAGCGAGACATCCGCAAACTCGTCTGGCTCGCGATCTGGCTGATGCTGATGCGCGTGGTCGATCTGTTCTGGATCATCGAGCCGAATTTCTCAAAAACTTTCACCATCACGATTTCCGACATCGTCGTGCCCATCGCCATCGGCGGATTCTGGCTGGCCTATTTCTTCCGCAATCTTGCATCTCTGCCGCTGCTGCCGGCCTACGATCCGTCCGCAGTCGAGGTGCTCGAAGTCGACCCGCTGCATCATCGCGGATTACCTGAGAACGCATGAGTAACGAGCCCAATCACGCGAATATCCCCGGACACGGCGACTACGAACGCCGCGACATCGGCCCTGCTGGCGTCCTCTATTTTCTCGGCGGCCTGCTCCTCGCCGGTATCGCCGTCTATTTCATCGTGAACGGTATTTATGCATACCTGAATAAGCGTTTCGAAGCCGAGCAGACGCCCGTGAGTCCGCTCATCACCAACGCTCCTGTCGATACGCGCCACATTCCGCCGCAATTCGGCAACAATTACGAAAAATATCTAAAAAATAGTTTCCCCGCGCCGCAGCTCGAAATTGACGAACGCACGGAACTCAACACCGAGCGGCTGCACGAGGAAGACGTCCTCAGCACCTACGGCTGGGTCGATCAGAAAGCCGGCACCGTCCGCATTCCAATCGATCGCGCCATGGACCTGATTGCACAGCGCGGCCTCCCCGTTCGCTCACAAGCGCCGGGAGAAACGCAGACCGCAAAATCCGGTCCCGAATCAGAAAAGGGAACAAAGAAGTGACTCAGAGCGACAATTCGAATCGAAGTGTTTATGTGGGGACAGCCGCCCTCGGCTGCCCAGTCGAGCGAAGCTCAACGGTGTCCGTGAAATATCTCCACCTAGCCGGGTGCCCTGGCCGGTGTTGCCAGAAGTGGGGATTTTCCGCCGTTCGCACCCTCATGCTGGTCGCGGCAATAGTGCTAGCAGCTATCCCGTCTTTCTCCCAAGGCATGACCCAAGGAGTCATGTCCCCCCCGGCGGCGATGCGTCCTCCATATCTCCAGAACGTCGGCATTGAGCAGCACCTCAACGCGCAGGTTCCTCCCAACCTCACCTTCGTCGATGACACCGGCAAATCGGTGATGCTCGGAGACTACTTCGGCACCAAGCCGCTGATCCTCAACCTCGTCTACTACAACTGCACCATGCTCTGCGGCGAAGAACTCGCCGGACTCACCGGCGCCATGAAGATGATCAAGTTCGACGCCGGCAAAGAATTCGAAGTCGTCACCGTCAGCTTCGATCCGCGCGAAACGACGCACGACGCCGCCGCCAAGAAAGCTGACTTCATCAAGCGTTACGGACGCCCCGGCGCCGCCACCGGCTGGCATTTTCTTACCGGTACGCCCGATTCGATCAACGCGCTCACCAAGGCCGTCGGATTTCAATATCAATACGACGCCGCCCGCAATCAGTACGCGCACGCCACCGCCATCATGGTCTTGACTCCGTCGGGCCGCATCTCGCGCTACTTCTACGGCGTGGATTTTCCGCCGAAAGATCTGCGCATGGGATTGGTCGAGGCCTCGAATGAAAAGATCGGCAATGCCGTCGATCAGGTCCTCCTGTACTGCTATCACTACGATCCCGCGACCGGAAAATACGGCGCGGTCGTCAGCAACATGCTGAAGCTCGGCGGTGGGCTCACAATTTTATTTCTCGGTGTTCTGCTGTTCATCATGATCCGCCTCGACCGGTCTGCCTCGCGCAAGGGCTGGCATCATGCAAAACCGGGACCGGCAGGATTGAGTTAAACGGAATATGTTCGATAACTTTCCATTGTGGCCGCATCGAGCCTCGTCCATGGCGGGCAACGTCGATGCCCTGTTCATCTTCCTGGTCATCATCTCCGGGTTGATGACGTTGCTGATTTTTGGCGCGGTCATTTATTTTGCCGCGCGCTATCGCCATCAGCGCGGCGTTCAAGCCGAACAGATTGAAGGTTCCACTCCGCTCGAAGTGACCTGGTCGATCATTCCTCTTGCCGTCTTCATGGTGATCTTCGCTTGGGGTGCCGTCGTCTACTTCAAGAGCCGCACTCCACCGCGCGACGCCACCGAAGTTTACGTCGTCGCCAAGCAATGGATGTGGAAGATGGAGCACGCTGAAGGTCAGCGCGAGATCAACGAACTCCACGTGCCCGTCGGCCGCGACGTCAAGCTCATCATGACTTCGCAGGACGTCATTCACAGCTTCTTCGTCCCAGCCTTCCGCATGAAGCAGGACGTGCTACCCGGTCGTTACACGGTCGCCTGGTTCCGCGCCACCCAGCCCGGAACCTATCACCTCTTCTGCTCGCAGTACTGTGGCACGCAGCACTCGGGAATGATCGGTTCCATCGTGGTGATGGAGCCCGCCCAGTACGAAGCATGGATGAGCGGTGGTTCCACCGGACCGCTCTCCGCCACCGGCGAGAAGCTTTTCGCCGAACTGGGCTGCTCCACTTGCCATCGCACCGACACGCAGGGCCGCGGCCCCAACCTGCAAGGTGCATTCGGCAAGCCCGTCCTTCTGCAGGACGGACGCACCGTGACCGCCGACGAAAACTATATTCGTGAATCGATCCTCGATCCCGGCGCCAAAGTCGTCAACGGATTCAAGCCCGTCATGCCGACTTTCCAGGGACTCGTAAGCGAAGAACAATTGAACGCGCTCGTTGCCTATGTGAAATCGTTATCCCCTGCCGCGCAGTCTGCGACCAAGACCGCAAATGCTGCGCCCCAGGGCAGCGGAACTCAGGTGCAATAAGTATGGCTACAACGACCATCGCCCCCGCCGAACGGGAGAATTACCTTAATAAGGAGTACGGGCTCGGTTCGTGGCTCTTGACCACTGACCACAAGCGCATCGCGCTTCTTTACCTGATCTCCATCACGTTCTTCTTTTTCATCGGCGGATTTTTCGCCCTGCTCATCCGCCTCGAGTTGCTCACTCCCGCCGGAGATCTCGTTCAGGCCGACACCTACAACAAACTCTTTACGCAGCACGGCCAGGTGATGGTGTTCTTTTTCCTGATCCCGTCCATCCCCGCTGTGCTCGGCAACTTCCTCGTGCCGATGATGATCGGCGCCAAAGACCTCGCCTTCCCGCGCATCAACCTGCTGAGCTGGTATCTCTACATCGCAGGCGGCGCTCTTTTGATGCACGCCATGTTGACTGGCGGCGTCGATACCGGCTGGACCTTCTACACGCCTTTCAGCACGGCTTTCAGCAACACCAAAGTCATCGAGGCCGGACTCGCCATCTTCATCGCCGGATTCTCATCCATCCTCACCGGATTGAATTTCGTGGTGACCATCCACCGCATGCGCGCTCCTGGCATGACGTGGTCCCGTCTGCCGCTGTTCATCTGGGCGCACTACGCCACCAGCATCATCCAGATTCTCGGCACCCCGGTCATCGCCATCACGCTCGTCCTCGTCGTTGCGGAGCGAGCGCTGCACCTCGGA